>Ga0209303_1000134_pt1 | contig 80065 bp, 74 predicted proteins | sample SidtaG_3_FD_187449 | JGI IMG/M metagenome (GOLD analysis project Ga0209303, IMG submission 187449) | Marine algal microbial communities from Sidmouth, United Kingdom - Sidmouth_Asex1 metaG (SPAdes) (version 2) | ecosystem: Host-associated > Algae > Red algae > Unclassified | place: Sidmouth...
GGTGCTCGACGGCACGGACACCAACACCTCGACCTTGCCATCATCAAGCTTCAGCTCAACGTCGGTGACACGCCACGGTTCGGTAACACCCAGGATCTGCTGGTAGAGGTCTTTATCTCGCATACTTGCGAGGCTACGTCACCCACCCGAAATCCGGAAGACCCAAAAAAAGATATGCCTCGACCAGCGGCGCCTGAGCTACCCGAGGGCTACGCGCCGAGGGGCTAGCCCGCAGCGGATGCAGCGCCACGTGCCTGACTCGGTGGCCACGATGCGCTGGGAGATTGCGCAAATGATCGCCGCAGCGCTACCGCGCTGCCCCTGCTGTTGCAGACGATTGAGCGACAGTCCCGAATACCTGACGCAGTAGGACTAGGGAGCCTCTGCATAATGCGCCACCCCCTGCACGAGCCGCTCGGCGTCCCGAGCAAGGCGGGGCCCGAAGCGCGGTGGTGGTTCCACCGTCGAGGGCGCCAACGCGGCACGGGGCGCCGAGCGGCTCGCCCTACGGGTCGTCCAGAGCGGTCCCGGCCCTGCGTTGGAGCTCTTGGCGGTAGAACCACTACCGCCTGCGAGCTCCGCCTGGCGCCGAGACCGCTCTGGACGATGCAGGGGGTGGCGCATTGTGCAGAGGCTCCCTAGGAGACGATCAAGCGGCGCGCGGCAGGCGTGGCTAGCGCTCCGCGCCGTCGCTGATGTCGATGACGTCCGCCAGTCCCTCACCGCTCGCGGCGGCACCCGCGCTCGCCACGCTGCCCGGTACATCGGACACGTCCAGCGGCCTCAGGAAGGTCCGTTCGAGGGTGCGGATGCACCGCGTTCGTTCTGCCTCGAACTCGACCAGCTTGAACGGATCGATCTTGTCGTGCAGGCAGCAGGTGATCACGGTGGCGGACGTCCGGGAAGCGGTCGGGCCGTTCAGTGTCGCAGAACCGCTCGACGGGTACCGGTCCGCACGCACTCATCTCGCCCCTGCCGGTATGGCCACGGATTCGCCCGGCGACGGTGCAACGCCTGCGCGGCGCGCGCGTCGCGTCACTCCATCAACCCACGTTGGCGGGCCACGTGAACGCATTCGGTACGCGTGCGCACGTTCAGCAGGCGAAACAGGGTGGTGACGTGGAACTTGACGGTCGACAGGCTGATCTCGAGCACGTCGGCGATCTCCTTGTTGGATCGCCCGCGCCCGATCAGCCCCAGCACTTGAAGCTGTCGGTCGCTGAGCTGGCAGGCCACCGAGTCGCCGCTCGGGCTCTCTGCAGCCGCCCGAGGTGCACGCTTTAGATCGGGCGGCAGGTAGCTTCCGCCCGTCAACACCGACTGGATCGCCGCGATCATGTTCCCGGGCGGCAGCGACTTAGGCACGAACCCCCGCGCGCCGGCCGCGAACACGCGTTCCACCAAGCGGGGATTGCTGGTGGCGGAGATCACGATCGACTTGGGCAGGCAGCGGCGCTGCTGCAGCGCGATCAGCAGATCGAGCCCGTTCAGCGACGGCATGTCGACATCCACCAGCAACAGGTCGATGGACAGCCCCGCCTCCAGCTCCCGCAGCGCGGTTCGCGCATTGTCCCGTTCGAGCACGGTGACCGGCATGGGCAGCAGCTGGATGATTGCCGACAGGCCGGCGGTGAACAGGCGGTGATCATCGACCACCAGGACGGTCACCGGCTGCCGGGCACTCGAGCCGTCCCTGTCCGCATCAGTCGAACCGGCCTTCGTCATGGGCATCAGCTGCATTCTCCGGTCCCGACCCGACCACCCTGCGAACGATTCCGCCCCCGCTCGGCACCCGCCGGCCCACGGGGCACACCCTTCACCGGGCCGGGTGGCACATGCCTGCAGTGTCAAATTCAGCACGCCCGAGGGTACGGCCGCGATGGGGGCCGGGACAACTGAACCATCGGCCAGCCACGCAGTGAGCGCGCCATGCGGCCAGGCCGCCGCTCGGCGGCATGTTACGGTGAACGGGCCTGCCCCTCGGGCGATTTCGCGCTCCCGACGCCATCGCATGCCAGCCGAATCGCCCCTCGCACGTTCGACGTTGGCCCGGCATCTGAGCACGGACGAACCGCTGGACCAGCTGGAGGCACGGCGCCTGGCCGATCTGTTCGACGGTATCCGCGTCTACGCACCCCTGTTGCTCGGGCTGCTGCTGTTCGGGGCCTACGTCGTCGCACCGCACGTGCCCGGGTGGGCCGTGGGCGCTTTCCTGGCGCTGCTGCTGGCCGAGTTCATCGTCAAGCTGAGTCTGACGGCTCACTATCAACGCACCTGGCCCTCGCGAGCGCCCGGCGGCGTGTGGCGACGGATCCTGCCCGCCGGCGCGCTGTACTCCGGCATCGTGTACGGGGCGGTATCGTTGGCGCTGTTCGTACCGATGCCACAGACCACGCAACTGCTGCTGGCGGTGATCTACACCGGCCTGCTGTCACTGGCGGTCTGGGGCACCCCGCAATACTTCCTGGTCAGCGCCTGCTTTGCCATCCCCCTCACCGTTCCGGTGGCCACGGTCCTGATCGTCACGCCGGGCGCCTCGTCCACCTTGCTGGGCATCGTGCTCGTCGCCGTGACCCTGAGCGGACTGTCGGTCAGCCGTCATATCGGCACCGGGCTGATCAAGCTGATCGAGCTGGACATCGAGAACCAGCGGCTGCTGGCTCGACTGGCGGCCGAGAAGGCGGTGAGCGAGAGCGAACGAGAGCGAGCGGAACAGGCGGTCATCGACAAGAGCCTGTTCATCGCCACGGCCAGCCACGACCTGCGACAACCGGTGCACGCGCTCGGCCTGTTCCAGCATGCGCTCGCGGTGCGCTGCGAAGAGCCTCGCGACGCGGCGCTGATCGAGGCGATCGGCGAGTCGAGCGCGGCGCTGATGGCCCTGTTGAACGGACTGCTGGAGGTTTCCAGTCTGGATGCGCAGGCGATCGATCCCGACTGGCGTGCCGTCAGGCTCGATACGCTGGTGGACGAACTGGCACGCGAGCTGGCCCCGTCGATCAGCGCGCGCGGGCTGACCCTGCAAGTGGACATCGAGCGCTGCACCGTGCTGAGCGATCGGATGCTGCTCGGCCGCGTGCTGCGCAACCTGCTGTCCAACGCCATCAAGTTCTCGAACGAGGGCACCATCACGATCGAGGCACAGAGGCTGGCCGACAGCGATCGCGCCGGCATGATCCGCATGCGGGTACGCGACCAGGGGCCCGGCATCGCGTCCGACGACATCGACCGGGTGTTCACGGGCTTCTACCGCGGGCGCTCGGCCGAGGCGTCTCGGGCGGATGGCTCCGGGCTTGGATTATCGATCGTGACCCGCCTGTGCGCGCTGCTGGACATCTCGCTCGGCCTGCAGTCTCAGGCTGGGCAGGGCACGACGGTGCGTCTGGACATGCCCGGCGCACCGGATATCGGCGCGCAGCTGCCGGACCTTGCCGATCCGGCGGAACGCCCCTACCGCTTCGATGGTCTGCGCGTGCTGATCGTCGACGACGATGCCGCCATCCGGCACGGCATGCGCGTCACCCTGGAGGAGCGTGGCTGCATCGTGACCCTGGCGGCGGACCGTGCCCAGGCGCTCGCCCGGCTCGACGTCCAATCACCCGACGTCGTGCTGTGCGACTACCGCATCGGCCCCGATCAGAACGGCTTCGAGATCATCGCAGCCTTGCGCGCAAGGCTCGGAGCGCCGCTGCCCGCCGCGATCATCAGCGGGGAATCGGCCATGGATACGCTCGCGCACGACACCGACGCGGGCATCGAGCTGCTCAGGAAACCGGTGGCCCCGACCCGGTTGTACCAAGTATTGCAGCGCCTGGGCGAGGAACGGCACCAGGCGTCAGCGTTGACGCCCGATGGCCTGCGCACCCGGTCGACGACACCCCGGCTGCCGGCGGCGGATATCAACCAGTGACGAGCGGACTTGACCTGATCGCCGGCCGATCGGCAACAACTGCACGGGCCGGTCCCCGAGGGGCTACACGATTACCATGACCCGGCGGCTACCCCCGTGGTCGGCAACACGACGAACACGGCGAGCGTGCTGGAGCCCGGCGGCAATCACCGCGAGGAGGGGATCGGATCATGGCAGGGCAAGGCCGCGGAAGCGATGGTGATCGTCAGGCTGATCGTGCGGCGCACGAACGAGCCATCGCCGAGCTTGCCACCGATGCGTACTGGTCGCTGGACGAGCGGTTTCGCTACCGCCATCACGCAGGCGACGCCACGCTGGTGCATCCCGAAGCGCCGCCGCTGCTCGGTCATTCTCGTCTGGAACTGTTCGACGACTCGGCCCCGCCGGCCGACGATCTGCAAACGCATCATCGACTGATGCGGGCGCATCGCGAGATGGACATGCTCATCGCGATCGTGCGACCCGATCGAGCTCGGCGCTGCGTGCGCGTCGTCGCCACGCCTCGATTCGGCAGCGACGGCAGATTCATCGGCTACCTCGGCTACGAGCGCGACGTCACCGACTTCGTCAGCGTGCGCGAGAAGTTCCAGAGCATCGCCCTACGCGATGAACTGACCGGCCTGCACAACCGCTACGCGTTCCGGCAGCGGATCGACGCCCTGCGCCAGCGCGTGGCGAGCGAGGGTAGCGAGCACATGCTCTGCCTGTTGGATCTGGACCGGTTCAAGCTGATCAACGATACGGCTGGACACGCGGCCGGCGATCGCCTGCTGCAGGAGCTCTCGACGATCATGCGCGACGCGGTCACCCCGCTGGAAACGCTGGCCAGGCTGGGAGGCGACGAGTTCGCGCTGTTGCTGGACGGCGCAGAGAGCACCTGCTCGGCGCGCATGGAACGGCTGGTGCGACGGATCGCGGCGCACGAGTTCGTGTGGTCCGAGCGTCCGCACGGCGTCGGCGCCAGCATCGGCATGGCCGCGGTGGATGCCGGTGATGTCCAGCACGTGATCGATCTGGCGGACAGCGCCTGCTACGCCGCCAAGGATGCCGGACGCAACCGCTGCGTCGTGTTCACCCTGGACAGCGTCGCCTACCGACGCCACCGCAACGAGCTCGACAAGCTGGAGGCGATCCGGTCAGCGCTGCGCGCGCAGCGCCTGGCCCTTCGACTGCAACGTATCGAGCCGGCCCGTCCGGCCGCGCCGCGCGACACGGCCGATCCGGCCACCGCCTGGCACGAGGCATCGGCACGGCTGATGCTCGCCGATGGCCGAAGCATGGCACCCGAGGTCTTCATACCGGTGGCCGAACGATTCGGGCTGATGCCCGAACTCGATCTGTGGACCTTGCAACGCACCCTCGAGGTACTGGATCGTCAGCCGAACGAGCACCGGCTATCGGTCGATCTGTCGGCCAACACCCTGGGCGATGAAGCGCTGCAGGCGCGCGTCCTGGACCTGATCCGATCTCGTTCGCTCGCGCCTGGCGCCTTGTGCCTGGAACTGGGCGAATCGACCACGATCGCCAACATCGGCACCACCTCGGGTTTCATGCGAGAGCTGCACCGGCTAGGTGTTCGGGTGATGCTCGATCACGTCGGCATCGGCGTCTCGTCGCTGTGCCACCTGAGTCGCCTGCCGATCGATGCGCTCAAACTGGATGACTCGGTGTGCCGTCGCGCCCTAGAGGAATCGGGCGACGCCGCGGTGGTTCGGGCACTGCTCGGACTTGCCAGGGCGCTGCAGTTACCGACCGTTGCGACCGGTGTCGACGATAGACGCGCTGCCGAGATGTTGGGCGCGGCCGGCTTCGATTATCTGCAGGGCAGCGCCATCGCGCCCCCGGTGGACGAGGCGGTCGGCACCGCTTCGATGCCGCTGCCCGTCCGGCAAGGCCGCATGGCAGCGTCGGGTTAGACGGAGCGTTGCGCGAACGGGTTCTCGTACAGCTGATCGTGGCTCTCCACCCCGACCTCGAGCACGCAGTCCGCCGTCGGACGGGCCACGCACAACAGGATGTAGCCGGCCTGCGATTGGCGACGATTCAGCGCGGTGGCGTTGGGCTGGCGGACGCGCCCGGACACCAGGCGCGCCGCGCAGGTCATGCATCCCCCGTAGCGGCAGGCGATCGGCAGGACGATGCCGGCCGCCTCGCAGGCATCGGTGATCGATCGATCCTCGGTGCAACCGACCGTGCGGCCGGAACGGTTGGCCAGGGTGATCAGGTAGGGCGGCACGCTACATCCAGATGTCCGACGTCACATCGCCGCCCGGGTAGCGCATTTCGTGGCAACGGGCCGGTCCATTCGGCTCGTCGCCGAAATCGACCAGGAAGTTCTCGGCGATCGACATGCCGCCGTTCTCGATGTCGCAGTCGATCAGGTACATCTTCGCCCCCTCGCCCTTCATGTCCGGGTAGAACTGGTTGTCCCAGGTGCTGAACAGCGAGGTGGTCACGTACAGCCGCTTGCCGTCCAGCGAGAGCTGGATCATCTGCGGGGCGCCATGCACGGGCTTGCCATTCACCTCAGGCGCCTTGCCGAGCAGCCCACCGATCCAGACCTGACCGGTGAGGGTCGGGTTGGACGGGTCGGAGATGTCGTACTGGCGCAGGTCGCCGTGCAGCCAGTTCGAGAAATACAGGTACTTGTCGTCCATCGAGATCAGGATGTCGGTGATCAGCGACGGCATCGGGACCGGAAAGCCGTCCACATCGACCGTGGGGATGTCGATGACCTTCTCGACGACCGTCTCGCCCTCGTCGGTGCGGTACCAGTGAAAGACGTTCGAGGACAGCGTCGCGGCCACGAAACCGTGCGTGGAGTCCGGGTCATGGTGGAAGCGGACCTCCAGCGGGATCATCCCCTCCTCGCCCAGGTCCACGGACTTCTCGATGGTCTTCGCCGCGAAGTCCCAGAAGTGGATGGAATGGCCGTACTTGCCCTTGCCGACGTCCTCGAGATCGAAGCCGGGCATGAACGTGTTGGGCGCTGCCCACTCCGAGCTGACCATCATGTTCTGGCGCGGCTGATACCAGAAGTCGTAGTTGAAGTTCATGCCCTCGATGCCCTGCTCCCAGCGGCCGACGATCTCGAAGTTCTCGTCAAGGTGCAGGAAGCCGCCCGGAGCGTTGCCCTTCGCGTCGCCCAGCATCGAGATGATGATGTCCTTGCCCAGGCAATGCACCGTGTGCGGCGCGGACAGATCGGTCTTCGCCTTGATTTCGTCTCCGGAGACGGTCTTGTGCAGCACCGGCGCGCGCGGGTCGGCGGTGTCGAAGATGTTCAGGTTCGAGGTGCGCACGCCCGGCGCGATCAGGTATTGCCGCGATTTGGATGCATCGTCGTGACAGCTCGAACAGGCATTCCAGCCCGTGTGGTGAAGCTCCTCGCCGACCGCTGCCGTGTCGGCGCGGGCGATCACCTGGCTGTAGGTCGGACTGTCCGGATCGACGTCGACGGTGGCGATGTAATCCGGCTTCTCCACACCGGTGCCGACGTACAGGGCCACGGTGTAGAGCAGCTTTTCGCGCTCGGCCTGCATGGCCTCGGCGGGCGAGGCGTAGCCCGGTCCGCAACAGCTCCTTTCGCTCATGACAGTCTTTCCTCGCGGGCACTTGACGACGAGCCCCGATCGTACTCCGAAACCGATCCGGTGGACGTCATCGATCGCTCGGCGGTCGCGCTGCCGGCACGGCGCACGCTCGCATGCCACCCTCGCGCCGGAGCGTCAGCGACAACGCCGTGGAGGTGACATCGTGGGCTTGCAGTTCGCCGACCAGCAGGCGCAGCCAATCGGCGATCAAGGCGCAGCCCGCCCGCTCGGAGAACACGCTGCCGCCGGCGGGTCGAGGATTGATCTCCAGGATCGCCGGCCGCCCATCGGCGCGGCGACGGAACGGCACGTTGACCAGTCCGTGCAGCCGGAATCGCTTGGCCGGGCCCGCCACCTCGGGTGCCAGCTCGTGACGCGTGACCAGGGTCTGCACCTCATCGTCGATCTTGGTGCGCGCGGCGTACCTGAGCAGGCGCCCGTTCCAGCACAGGGCATCGAACGACAGCTCCTTGGCCGGCAGGAACTCCATGACGATGTGCGGCTCGAATCGGCCGGCCAGCTCGGCGGCTCGCACCGCGTCGCGCATGATCTGGGGACCGATCTCGCGCCGCTCCGGATACGCCAGCCGAGCGAGCAGCTCGCCATTGACCAGTGCCTGGAAGCGGGCGCCGTTCACCCCGCGCGCCGACTTGATGCAGGCGCCCGGCTCGATGATCGGCGTAAGCGATCACCGCGGCGCTGCACCGTGCCACCGTTCGCGATGTCGTGAGCGGGCAGCGCCTCCTGCGCGCAGGCACCGATCGCCTGCAACGAGAAGCCGCGGGTGATCCAGAGGCGCATCGGGGCCGCCGGGATCAGGTTGCCGCGCGTGCCAGTTCCACGATCGCCTCCGCCTGCGTCGGGTGCAAGGGCATCGTGCGCCGCAGGTCCTGCGCGCTCAGCCCGGCGGCGATCGGCAGCGCCATCAACTGCGTGGATTCCACCGCATGCGACCCGATGCTGTGAAAGCCGAGCAAGCGCTCGGTATCGGCCTGCACGACGAGCTTGATCAGCACCTCGTCCGGCTCGGCGGCCGACACCTGATCGAAGGGACGCAGGCTGACCTGGCGCAGCCGGTGCGCGATGCCCTGTGCCTGCGCTTCGGACTCGGTCAGGCCCACGGAGCCGCACTCGGGCGTGGAGTAGATGGCGGTGGGCACATGATGGGGCAGCGTGCGCTCGACGTGGCGCCCGGCGATGGCATCGATCACGGCACGCCCGCCTTCGGCGGCCACCGGCGCCAGCTGAATCGACTCGCACACATCACCGATCGCATGCACGTGCGCCGCATCGGTGCGCCCCAGCCTGTCCACCGCCACCCGGCCCGACTCGCTCAGCGTCACCCCCGCCGTTTCCAATCCGATGCCCTCGACATTGGGCGAGCGACCGATCACCAACGCCACCGCATCGAAGCCGCCGCGTCCGTTCGTCCCGTCCAGCGCCCCGTCGAATCGAAGCGCAAGGCCTGCGCCCGAACGCACGATGCCGGCGACCTTCGCCCCGCACACGATCTCGATGCCGGCCCGACGCATCGTCTCCTGCAGACGCGACACCACGTCCGCATCGAATCCCTCCAGCAGCCGCTCGCCCGCCTCGAATACCGTGACCTGGACGCCGAGTCGCTGCAGCGCACCGGCGAACTCCACCGCGATGTAGCCGCCGCCGATCATCGCCAGCCGCTCGGGCAAGGCCGGCAACGTGAACAGATCGTGCGACAGCAGGGCCAGCTCCATCCCGGGCAGCTCGGGCACCAACGGGCGCGAGCCGGTCGCCAGCACGATATCGGTGGCCGACCACGTGTGCGGCGCTTCCCCGTCGGCCTCCAAGGTTACGATCCGTCCGTCACCGGCCAGCTTCACCCGGCGTCGCACCACCGTCACGCCCTCGTCCTGCAGGGCCTGCATGCGAGCCTGCGACACCGCGCGGACCTGCTCGGCCACGCGCTCCCGAAGGCCCGGCCAGTCGAACCGGGCTTGTCCGGGCACGCTCCAGCCGAACGGCTGCGCGCAGCGGATGGCATCGCCCTGGCGAGAGGCGGTCACCAGCATCCGCTTGGCCACGCAGCCACGGTTCACGCTGGTGCCGCCCACCGCGTCCGCCTCGAACAGCACCACCGACCGGCCCAGCTGACGTGCCCGGTGAGCCGCCGCCAGCCCCCCGGGTCCGGCACCGATGATGGCGATGTCGTGGCGAGGCGTCGATCGATCGGACATGACGGGGGAGTGCGGTGCGCGGCAGAGCGCAGATCTTGCGCCGCGGGCGATCGGTTCGGGTGCATCGAGCACAAAGTCGTCACTGCGCGATGCGTCCCGCTCGCCACCGCGCCCACCCGTGACGCCGCCTCGGCACCCCTCTGCCTCGCCCTCCCGACCCATCCGCCATCGCGCAGGTCGCACGCCGGGCTCGGCCTGGGCTGGACGGCCATGCCCCCTACGAGAACGTCCACCTGCACTACGCGATGTTCTTCGCATCGGCTACACGCTGCATCGATCGGCGTCGCCGCACTGGTCGGGCACTCGCGTTCGCTGTCGTTGATGATGAACGCTCAGCGAGCGCGCCGCGGATAGTGTGCGCATCGCAACTTCTTCTACGCGGCACCGGGTCGGTGGGCACGGTGCCGGTCGGCGGGCGATGATGGCGACAGGTACGCGCATCGCAAGCGAGGATCGACACATGACACGCATCACGGTCATCGGTGGCAGCAGCGGCGTGGGGCTCGCGTGCGTCAAGGAGGCGCTGGGGCGTGGTCACACGGTCCGCATGTTCTCGCGCTCGGCGAGCGCCACCGATCTGCGCCACGAGCAGCTCGAGACGCTCGACGGTGACGCGCTCGATACCGAGGACGTGGCGAAGGCGCTGACCGACACCGAGGTGGTGCTTCAGACCCTGGGCGTGCCCTTGGGACCGAAGCTTGTCACCGGACCGATCACGCTGTTCTCGCGCAGCACCGCCGTGCTGCTGCCGGCAATGCAAGCGGCGGCTGTGCGGCGTCTGGTGGCCCTCACCGGCTTCGGTGCGGGCGATTCGTCCTCGTCCATCGCGCTGTTGCAGCGCCCAGGCTTCAGGTTGCTGCTGGGCAAGGCCTACGATGACAAGAGCACGCAAGAGCGCATGATCAAGGCGTCGGGCCTGGAATGGACGATCGCGCGACCGGGTGTACTGCGCAACGGCGCAAAGACCGGCGAGTACCGCATCCTCACCAACCCGAAGACGTGGCGCAACGGCATCATCCGTCGCGCCGACGTGGCCGATTTCATGGTGACCGCGGCCACCGGCGCCGACCACCTGGGGCAGGCGCCGGTACTGATCGAGCACGGGCTCCTGCCGTTCACTTGATTGATCGAGCGATTGATCGAGCAACCGATCTCCAGCCGTGCCGATTCAAGCCGCGCCGATCGAGCGCTCGATGTCGCCGATCGGCGAGTTGGTCAGCGTCTTGGGCACTTCCTTGACCAATCGATCGGTCACCTCCTTGTGCAGGCTGGGCCGGATCTGACCGAGCGTCTGCGGATCCGCCGCCAGCACCAGGTGCTGGAAGTCGCCCTTCTGAGCGCGCTTGTACAGCTGGTGGGCAACCTGCTTGGCGAAGGTCGCCTCATCCAGCTCGCCGGGTGACTGCTCCTTGGGCTGCGACCCGGCCGGCCCGTCGTCCGCCAGGTCCCTGGGTTCGAGATCGCCGGTGGCGCGAAGTGCCAGACCGCCGTCCTCGGACCGATTGCGGTAAGTGGTGCCCTGGGTACCGTCGATCACGACGACCAGGGTGTCCTTCGGGATGTCGCTCATGCCAAGGCTCCGACTAGGGGGCATTCACCATGCGGCAAGTGACGGCGGGTGACGGGCACTTTCGCACCGCGCTGTAAATTCGCAGCCGCCATACCGCAAGGGGCAGCCCGGCGTCATCATCCGGCCCCTCGTCATTCACGCACTCGACACACAGGATCTCTCATGGAATTCGGCATCGGAGGCGGCATAGTCGGCTTCATCATCTTCGTTCTGGATCTGTACGCGATCATCAAGATCGTCGGCAGCAGTGCCAGCACGCTCGCAAAGATCATCTGGGTGCTCGTGGTGCTGTTCCTGCCGGTGGTCGGTCTGATCGCCTGGTTCATCTTCGGACCGAAGTAGCACCCGAGCGCCTCGATCGGGCGGCTCGATCGAGCGCCTCACCGGCCCGGTTCCGCGCACGACGGCAGGCCCTGGCCCTGTCGCCACTCGTCGAAGCGTCGCTGTCGCAAGGTCTCGGTTCGCGCGTGCCAGTCGCTGTCGCGGATGATGGCGCGGCGCATGCGTCCGGCGCCGGTGGGCAGGTGGGCAGGTGGTCGTTCATGTCGATGTCCATCTCGACATGTCGGCCGACATGGCGGCGTGCCGATGCACGGGTCGGGCCGTACGAGCCGCTCGGTGTTCCGGGCAAGGCGGCGCCCGAAGCGCGGTGGTGGTTCCACTGTCGAGGGCGCCAACGCGGCACGGGGCGCCGAGCGGCTCGCACCCGATACAGCGCGGGCATAAACCCGACGGGTCGTCCAGAGCGGTCCCGGCCCTGCGTTGGCGCTCTTGGCGGTAGAACCACGACCGCCTTGCCCGGCGGCCACGCCATGGCTCCACCCGATCCGGTGCCAGCTCAGGGGGCTTCATTCTCTTCTCGTCGCAGGGCACGGACCCGGTCCAGGTAGGCCTCGATGATGGCACTCTCGGGTGCCGTGCCGAGCAACCGGCCACAGGTCGAACTGATAACCGTTGCCGCCTCGCCGATGAAGCCGCGCAGCTGCTCCATCACCTCGCTCAGCGAGGTGTTCTCGTCGAACACCATGGTATCGTGCTTGCAGTACGCGTCCACCGTGGCCTCGTCCGGCTGGCCGACCAGCGCACTCGGGCGAACGATGCCGATCAGCACGCCCTGTCCGTCCAGCAGCAGGCACTCCGACAACTGCGCATCCAGCAGCCGCCTTGTCACGCCGGCTACGCGCTCCATCGAGCGTGCCGTCGGCAGCTCGGAGCGCATCACCGAGCAGCCACAGCACCCCGTCGACGAACAGGATCGCGCACAACGACGTGATGACCCCGACTCCCGGCCCCGGCACGGCAAGCAGCGCGACCCGCTGCGCGATACCGACGACGCGTTCCTGTCGGATGCCCCGGTTGTCGATCCGACAAGCGCACTCTGACCCCGCGCCCCGGCTTCCCGCGCGACCGCCTTGCGCGGCCGGTGCAGCGGTGCACGTGGGTATCGAGCGGCAACACCGGGCGTCGCATGCTGAACGGCGGGCAGACGGGGTGGTCATCGCTGCGGGGCTCGGCACAGACGTTCATCCGTCCGATAAGATAGTGCTCCGCCGGCGTCCGCCCGGTTCCACAGCCCGCAGGCCGCTCCCCACGATGGAACACGAACCGCGCCAGGTGGTCATCACCCGCGAGCCGACCGAGCTCTACAAGGTGCTCAAGTTCGAGGGGCTGGTTGCCAGCGGAGCCGAGGCCAAGCAGGCCATCGACGAAGGCGTGGTCAGCGTCAACGGCGAGGTCGAACGACGCCGGCGGCGCAAGCTGGTCGGCGGGGATCGGGTGAGCTTCGGCGGGGCGACGCTGCACCTGCGGTTCGAGTCGGCCTGGCCCGCTCGCTAGGCGCTGTTCGACGGATGCGTATGCGCCCGGCGAGCCTGTCGGAACCGTGGCCGGTCTCCGGTCGGTCAAGGGGAAAATGACGCAGGAACGAACCGCGTTCGTAAGCAGACTCAAGGGAACGCACACGCCGGCAACCGGAGGTACTGCTCGTGAGCCTGTTCGACGACTACCGGGACGACTATGCACGCGGCCGCGAGACGGCCATGACGCTTGCCGACTACCTGGCGCTGTGCCGCGAGGATGCGAGGGTGTACGCCACCGCGGCCGAACGGCTGCTGGAGGCGATCGGCACGCCCGAGACCATCGATACCCGCGCCGATCCGCGCCTGTCGCGCCTGTTCAGCAACCGGGTGATCAAGCGCTACCCGGCGTTCGATGCCTTCTACGGCATGGAGGAGTCGATCGAGCAGATCGTCAGCTACGTCAAGCACGCAGCCCAAGGGCTGGAAGAGCGCAAGCAGGTGCTGTACCTGCTCGGCCCGGTGGGCGGCGGCAAGAGCTCGCTGGCCGAACGGCTCAAGCAGTTGATGGAGGCCCACCCGATCTACGCATTGGAAGGCTCGCCGATCAACGAGTCGCCGCTGGGCTTGTTCGATGCCCAGCGCGACGGAGCGGCGCTGGAGCGCGAATACGGCATTCCGAGTCGCTACTTGGGCACCATCATGAGCCCGTGGGCGCTCAAGCGGCTCGAGGAGTTCGGCGGCGACCCGACCGGTTTCCGGGTAGTGCGGGTGCAGCCATCGGTGCTGCGTCAAAGCGCGATCGCCAAGACCGAACCGGGCGACGAGAACAACCAGGACATCTCGTCGCTGGTCGGCAAGGTGGATATCCGCAAGCTGGAGTCGCTGTCGCAGGACGACCCCGACGCCTACAGCTACTCCGGCGGACTGTGCCAGGCCAACCAGGGACTCCTGGAGTTCGTCGAGATGTTCAAGGCACCGATCAAGATGCTGCACCCGCTGCTGACCGCCACCCAGGAGGGCAACTACAAGGGCACCGAGGGCTTCGCGGCGATTCCGTTCGAGGGGTTGATCCTGGCGCACTCCAACGAATCGGAGTGGACCGCATTTCGCAACAACCGCAACAACGAGGCGTTCCTGGACCGCATCTACATCGTCAAGGTGCCCTACTGCCTGCAGGTCACCGAGGAGATGCGCATCTACGAAAAGCTCCTGGCCGGCAGCTCGCTGGCCGAGGCGCCGCGTGCGCCGGGCACGCTGGAGATGATGGCGCGCTTCTCGGTGTTGTCGCGCCTGAGCGAGCCGGAGAACTCGGACCTGTTCACCAAGCTGCGCATCTACGATGGCGAGAACCTCAAGGAGGTCGAGCCGAACGCGAAGTCGGTGCAGGAGTACCGCGAGTTCGCCGGCATCGACGAGGGCATGACCGGCATCTCCACCCGCTTCGCCTACAAGACGCTGGCCAGCGTGTTCAACCATGACGACCACGAGATCGCCGCCAATCCGGTGCACCTGATGTACGTGCTCGAGCAGCGCCTGCTGCGCGAGCAGCTGCCGGACGATGTGCAATCGCGCTACCTCGGCTTCATCAAGCGCTACCTGTCGCCGCGTTACGCGCAGATGATCGCCAAGGAGATCCAGACCGCCTACCTGGAGTCCTATTCGGAGTACGGTCAGAACATCTTCGATCGCTACGTCACCTACGCCGACTACTGGATCCAGGACGAGGACTTCCGCGACCCGGACACCGGCGAGAGCTTCGATCGAGCCACGCTGAACGCGGAGCTGGAAAAGATCGAGAAGCCGGCCGGCATCGCCAACCCGAAGGACTTTCGCAACGAGATCGTGAACTTCGTGCTGCGCGCCCGGGCCGGCAACGGGGGCAGCAACCCCAGCTGGACCAGCTACGAGAAGCTGCGCGAGGTGATCGAGAAGAAGATGTTCTCCACCACCGAGGACCTGCTGCCGGTGATCTCGTTCAGCACCAAGGGCTCGGGCGATGACCGAAGAAAGCACGAAAGCTTCGTTGCACGCATGGTGGACAAGGGGTACACCGAGCGACAGGTGCGGTTGCTGTGCGAGTGGTACCTGCGCGTGAGAAAGAGCCAGTAGCGACGCCCTGCGCAGCCCTCGCGCCGCGGATGCGCGCAACGAACACCGACACACGCCCATGTCGACCTTCATCGATCGCCGCCAGAACGACCGCCGCAAGCACCTCGACAACCGCGAGCGCTTCCTGCGCCGGTATCGGCGCCACATCCGGCGTGCGGTCACCGACCTGATCGATGAACGCCCGATCACCGACGTGATCGATCAGGCCGACGTCTCGATCGCCAGGCGCGACATCGCCGAGCCGACGTGGCGCCATGCGAACGACGGCGTGCGCGATCTCGTGCTGCCCGGCAATCGCGAGTTCATGCCCGGAGATCGCCTGGCGCGCCCGGCCGGTCGATCCGGCAGCGATGACGGTGACGAGGCCGGCGGCGAGGGGCACGGCAGCGGCGGCGACGGCCGGGCGAACGACGACTTCACCTTCACCCTCACGGGCGACGAGTTCCTGTCGATCTTCTTCGATGACCTGGAACTGCCCGACCTGCTGCGCAACGAGGCCGGCGACCTGGTCGAGCCACGCCTGGAACGGGCCGGTTTCGCCAGCGACGGTCCGCAGACCAGCCTGGCGGTGCTGCGCACGATGCGCCAGGCGCTGGCGCGACGCATCGCGCTGGGTGCCCCGCTGCGACGCCGGCTGGCGGAGCTTGCCGAACGCGCCGACGCCGACGAACCGGCGCCGGACGAGGCGGACGAGCCGAGCGGGTCCGATCCGCACGAGCAGGAACGCCGAGCGCTGGAGCGGCGTCTGCGGGCGCTGCCCTGGCTGGACGAGGTGGACCTGCGCTACCGTCGGTTGTCGGCGGTGCCCAGGCCGACCAGCCGCGCGGTGATGATCTGCCTGATGGACGTGTCCGCCTCGATGGATCGGCGTCGCAAGGACCTGGCAAAGCGCTTCTACACCCTGTTGCACCTGTTTCTGAGCCGACGCTACGAACGCGTCGAGCTGGTGTTCATCCGCCACACCGACCAGGCCGAAGAGTGCGACGAGCAGCGATTCTTCCACGATCGGCGCACCGGCGGCACCACGGTGCTGCCGGCGCTGCAGCTGGCCAGCACGCTGATCGAGAAGCGCTACCCGGCCGACAGCTGGAACGTCTACCTGGCGCAGGCCTCGGATGGCGACGCCTTCGGCTCGGACCCCGAGTTCAGCCGCCACTGGCTGGTCGAGTCGCTGCTGCCGCGCCTGCGCTACGCCGCCTACATCGAGGTCGGCGGCCCCGAGCGACATCGGGGCTCGGCGCTGGCCCGGGCCTACGCGCGCATCGACGTGGCGCACTTCCAGATGGCGCGCGTCGCCCGGCCCCGGGACATCTATCCGGTGTTCCGACGCCTGTTCGAGCGGCGCGAGCGCCAAGGTGCACCTTCGTGAGCGGCCTGATCGCCAGCGGCTCGGAGTGGAGCTTCGCCTCGCTGCAGGCCTTCGATCGGGAGATCGGCCAATTGGCCGTGGACGAGTACGGGCTGGACTGCTACCCGAACCAGATCGAGATCATCGCCTCGGAACAGATGCTGGACGCCTACGCCTCGACCGGCCTGCCGGTCAGCTACCGGCACTGGAGCTTCGGCAAGTCCTTCATCGCGCACGAGCAGGCCTATCGGCGCGGTGCCAGCGGACTGGCCTACGAGATCGTGATCAACTCCGATCCCTGCATCGCCTACCTGATGGAGCAGAACACGCTGCCGATGCAGGCGCTGGTCATCGCCCATGCCTGCTACGGCCACAACAGCTTCTTCAAGGGCAACTACCTGTTCCGGCAGTGGACCGACGCCGCGGCGATCGTGGACTACACGATCTTCGCCCGCGACTACGTCAGCCGCTGCGAGGAGCGCCACGGCACCGATGCGGTCGAGACGCTGCTGGACGCCTGCCACGCGTTGAAGGATCACGGCGTGTCGCGCTACCGACGCGCCCGTGCGCCCAGCGAGGCGGACCGACGACGGCGCGACCGGGAGCGGGCCGAACACCGGCGCCTGCGCCATGACGACATCTGGCGCACCCTGCCCGACAGCCGGGACGAGGATCGGGTGGCCGATGCGGACGATGGAACGTTGACCGAGCCCGAGGAGAACCTGCTGTACTTCATCGAGAAGCGCTCGCCGACGCTGTGCACCTGGGAGCGCGAGCTGGTGCGCATCGTGCGCCGCCACGCGCAGTACTTCTACCCGCAGGGCCAGACCCAGGTGATGAACGAGGGCTGGGCGACCTTCTGGCACTACACGCTGCTCAATCGCCTGTACGACGAGGGCCGGGTCGATGACGGCTTCATGCTCGAGGTGCTCGCCTCGCACACCAACGTGATCGCGCAGCGCGGCTTCGACGAGGCGGGCTTCGGCGGCATCAACCCGTATGCGCTCGGTTTCGCGATGTTCACCGACATCAAGCGCATCTGCGAGGCGCCCACCGCCGAGGACCGGGCCTGGTTCCCCGACATCGCCGGCGGCGACTGGCGCGCGACCATCGACGTGGCGATGCGGCAGTACAAGGACGAATCGTTCATCGGTCAGTTCCTGTCGCCGAAGCTGATCCGCGACTTCGCCCTGTTCTCGTTGCGGGACGACAGCGACGAGGACACCGTCGAGGTCACCGCCATCCACAACGACGACGGCTACCGGCAGGTGCGACGCCGCCTGGCGCAGCAGTACGACCGGGGCGCACAGCTGCCGGACATCGAGGTCACCGGCTACGATCAGGCCGGCGATCGCTCGCTGACGCTGCGCCACCGACGCCACCGCGGTCGTTCGCTGGCACCCGGAGCCGACGAGGTACTGCGCCACGCCGGCCGGTTGTGGGGGCACGGCGTCAAGATGCAGAGCGTCGAGGAAACCGACTGACGGCGCGTCTCTCTATACTCGGTCGCTGCTGCTGCAGAGGACCGGCCCATCGACAGGAGACACGGAGCGATCGCCGGTGACCGACCTGCCACGCTACCGGGACGGTCGGTCCGAGACATCAGTCTTTAGGCCAGGGCGTCAACCGCCGCGGTGACGACGACGCCAGCGCCTCACCCGGCCTCGAGACCGGTCTCGGAGACGATCACCAGGGGCGCGCTGCCGGCAACGCCGCCGGCGGCATGATCGTCCAGCCAGGCCGCGAACCCGGCCCCCCCGGACGGCGTCGTCGATACGCCACGTCCGGCCAGACGCGCAACCGCCGCCGTGGCCTGCGCATCGGACACCGCGCGGTAGTCCACCCGGGCGTTGCGCAACGCATGCACCGCCAACGGCGAGGCACGCTTGCAGTCCAGTCGGCCCATGTTGGACGAAGGGCCCGTCACCGTGGCGACCGAGCCGCTGTCGGCGCTGGCGGACAGGCAGGTCGCCGCGTCCGGCTCGACGATGACGATGCGCGGCTGCACCGCCCAGCGGTGGCGGATGTGCCAGGTCAGCGCGCCGGCCAACCCGCCGACACCGGCCTGCAGGTACACATCGCTCGGCCAGCTGGCCCGGGCGGTGAAGGCGTCCGCGAGTTCCTCGCCGATCAGCGTGTAGCCCTCCATGATGCCGGCCGGGACCTCCGCGTAGCCATCCCAGGCGGTGTCGGCGATCAGTCGAGCGCCGCTTGCCGAGGCGTCGGCGAGGGCTGCGTCCAGGCTTTGCTGGTAGTCGGTACCGGAGCGCACCACCTCGGCGCCGCGGCCGCGCAGGCGGGCCGCGAAGTCCTCGGGCACATCGCTCGACAGGTGCACGCGGGCCGGCGCGCCCAGCAGCGCGGCCCCGGCCGCCACCGCGATGCCGTGGTTGCCGGCGCTGGCGCACACGAAGCTTGCCTGCGCGTGCGCCTCGCGCCAGGTCGCATCCGTGGCCGCCTTGTCCATCAGCTCGGCGATCGTCGGGCGTGATCCGGTACGCCGCTCGTGCAGCTCGCACATCGAGCGCATGACCGCGTACACACCACCGAGCGCCTTGAACGATCCCAGCCCGAACCGGGCACCTTCGTCCTTGATCTCCACGGTGGCACCGTCCACCTCGATCGCGTGCAAGGGTGTGACCGCGTGTCGCGGGCAGCCCTGGATGGCCTGCCGCGCGCGCGATGGGTCGGGGGCGAAGACGGCTTCCTTCATGGGTTTCATCGCTGTGAGTCGAGCAGGGTGCGGATGTGCCAGGCCAGCGCTGAATTGCTGGTGAACACCGGCTTGCCGGTGAGCCGCTCGGCCTCGTCCAGCAGGCCGAACCCGCGCAGGTTGGTGCAGGAGCCGAACACCGCATCGCAGTCGTCCCGGCAGCCGAGCTCGCCCAGGGCATCGAGCACCGCATCGCGCGACAGCCGGGCGACCCGTCGGTCGTCCGGTTCGTCGAACGTGATCGCGTGCATGACGCGGATGCCGTGATGCTCGAGATGATCGATGATGGCCTGCGAGATCGCCGGCACGTAGGGAGCGAGCACGCCGATGCGGGTGATGCCCGAAGCGGCCAGGCGGTGCTTGACGGCGGTCAACGGATTGGTGACCGCCACGCCCGGTAGCACCCCTTGCACCAGTTGCTCCACGCGCGCCTCGCCGATCAGCGTGGTGGCCGAGGTGCAGCCGTAGGCGATGACGCCGTAGTGGATGTCCGACGGCAAGCCGTTCACGCTGTCCGGCAGACGGGCCTCCATGGCGCCGAGGGTGTCGGCCGAGACCGTCGTCTCGTTCGAGATGCGGCTGTGCAGCAGCGGCACGCGGTCCGGCAGCCAGCGGCGCAGCTCGTGCTCCATGACCACGTCCGATTGCAGCACCACCAACCCGACCGCGGGCCCGAGAAACGGTTCATCGTCGTAGCGCCCGGCCAGCGTCTTCATCATCCGTCGATCCTCGGCAACCGTTCGCAGGCTCGCTCGCTGAGCAGCTGGCAACCGGTCTCGGTGATGACGATGTTCTCCTCGTGCACCATCCAGCGTCCCGGTGCGAAGGCGTAGCCCGGCTCCAGCGTCATGACCATGCCGGGCACCAGCTCGGTGCGCTCGCAGGCGATGAGCGATGGCGGCTCGGTCAGTTGCGTGCCCAACCCGTGACCCAACCTGCCGACCTCGCCGGCCGTGGCCACCGCGTGCGGCGACAGGACGGCGTGCATGGCGTCGAATACCTCGCAGCACAGGGCGCCCGGACGCGCCGCAGCCAGCCCGGCCTCGGTGGCCTGCCAGGCAATCCGATATGCCGCATCCACCGCCGCATCCGCCCCCCCGATCGACCAGTTCCGATCGAAGTCGCAGAAGTAGCCGTCGTGGCTGCAGCCGGTGTCCAGGATCAGCACGTCGCCGGTGGCCAAGGTGCGTCCGCTGGGCGGCGAGATGATGTCGCCATAGCCGCCCTCGCCCGCCGCGCCGACCAGGTAGTCCACCTGGTCGACCCCGGCCTGCAGGCAGGCGATGCGGAAGGCGCGGAAGGCCTCGATATCGCTCATGCCGGCGCTGACCAGCGTCGGCACCTGGGCGAAGGCCCGACCGGCGGCGGTCGCGGTGTAGCGGATCTTGTCGATCTCGGCGGCCGACTTGATCGCGCGCAGCCGGGTCAGCACCTGCGTGGCGTCGACCCAGCTCGCCGTCGGCAGCAGGGAGCGCAGGCGCCCGTGATCGGCCACCGGCATGCGCAGGTGCGTGCCGGTGCCCATCGGCAAGCCGATGCGCGCCGCGACACCCGCCAGATCGATCAACGCCTCGGCCAGCAGCGTCACCCCGTCATCGAGCGGCGCCGGTGACGACCAGGTGCGCACCTCGTCGATCCAGGTGCGCCGCATGCACGGCTCGCCGATCGAGGGAATCACTGCGACCGGCTTGCCATCGGCCGGCACCACCAGGAACCAGGGGCGTGTCGGACTTTGCCAGAAGTCGGTCAGGAAACCGGTGAACCAGCGGATGTCCGCCTCGGTGCTCAGCAGCAGCGCATCGATGCCGGCGGCGTTCATCGCGCGCTGCGCACGCGCCAGCCGCGCCCGGTACTCGCTGTCGGGAAAGCCGCGCGAGGGCGCGACCATCGACGGCACGGGGTTCAGGAAGCGCTCAATCCGCGCAGGCGTTCGGAACGCCGGCGCAGCAGCTCCAGCACCGTCAGCAGGCAGATCGACAGCGCCACCATGATCGTTGCCACCGCCAGGATGGTCGGCGAGATCTGCTCGCGCAGGCCGGTGTACATCTGCCACGGCAACGTCTTCTGCCCGGCCGAGCCCAGGAACAGCACCACCACCACCTCGTCGAACGAGGTGATGAACGCGAACAGCGCACCGGACACCACGCCGGGCACGATCAGCGGCATCTGCACCTTGAAGAAGGTGGTCACCGGATTGGCCCCCAGGTTGGCGGCGGCGCGCGTCAACGAGCGGTCGAATCCGACCAGCGTGGCGGTGACGGTGATGATCACGAACGGGGTGCCGAGCACGGCGTGCGCCAGCACGACCCCCAGCCAGGTGCCCTGCAGGCCGATGCGCGAGTAGAAGAAGTACATGCCGGCGGCCGAGATGATCAGCGGCACGATCATCGGCGAGATCAGGACCGCCATGATCAGCCGTCGGCCCGGCACATGACTCTGCGACAGCCCGATGGCCGCCAGCGTGCCGATCGAGGTGGCGATCAACGTGGCTGCCGGCGCGATCAGGAAGCTGTTCTTGAGGGCGTTCTGCCAATCGTTGGAGGTCAGGAAGTCCTGATAGTGCTTCAGCGAATACCCGGCCGGATCCAGCGACAGCATCTCGGGGGTGAACGTGAAGAAGTCCTCGGCGTTGAAGGACAACGGGATGATGGTCAGGATCGGCGCGATCAGGAAGAAGAAGATCGAGCCGCAGATCACGTAGCGGAACGTGTAGTGCCAGATCTTCTGACCGGTGCTGGCGTAGGCGGGAAGTGCGCTCATCGGTGGCCGATCATCCCAGTTTGACGTTGTCGATGCCGACGATGCGGTCGTAGGTCCAGTACAGCGCCATGACCGCGATCAGCAGCAGCGTGCCGAGCGCCGCGGCCAGGCCCCAGTTCAGCGACGAGCTGATGTGATAGGCGATCCGGTTCGAGATGAACACGCCGGTGGTGCCGCCCACCAGTTCGGGCGTGATGTAGTAGCCGATCGCCAGGATGAACACCAGGATGGAACCGGCGCCGATGCCCGGAATCGTGTTCGGGAAGTAGACCCGTCGAAAGGCGGTCCAGTCGGTGGCGCCCATCGACTTGGCGGCCCGCACCCAGGAGGGCTGCACCGTCTTCATGACCGAGAACAGCGGCAGGATCATGAACGGCAGCAGGATGTGCGTCATGGCGATGATGGTGCCGGTCATGTTGTTGATCAGCACCAGCCGTCCGGTCTCGTCGATGATGCGGGCCCACACCAGGATGTCGTTGATCACCCCCTGCTGTTGCAGCAGCACCTTCCAGGCGCTGGTGCGCACCAGCAAGGAGGTCCAGAACGGCAGCAGCACCAGGATCAGCAGCAGGTTGGAGCTGCGCACCGACAGGTTGGCCAGCAGATAGGCGATCGGGTAGCCGAGCAGGATGCAGCTGGCGGTGATCACCAGCGACAGGAACAGGGTGCGCGCGAACAGCAGCAGGTAGATGCGCGAGTTCTCCGCCTTGCGGGCGATGCCGTCGGCGGTGCGTTCGGCATCGACGGCGGACAGGAAATAGCCATCGGTCAGGCGCGGTGACAATCGCTGGATCGCCTGCCAGTTGCCCAGCTCCCCCCACCCATCATCGATGTCGATGAACTGGGCGCGGTAGTCGGCCGATGGCAGCGAATCGGTCGCACCGGTCAGCGGGGAGAACAGCCCGGCCAGCATCGGATCGTCGGCGCCGGCCAGCGCATCGAGCGTGGCCGGCGGCATGGCCGCCAGATCGCTGGCCAGGGCCGAGTAGGTGAAGCCGTACGGCGCGAGCGAATCCGGATCGACGTCCTCGCCCTCCTCGCTGGCCACGTAGCGTTGCCAGTTGGTCCAGGCGATCGAGGTGGCCGGAAAGGCCGTGGGCCAGGCATCGGCGCTGCGCAGCGCGCTCCAGGCGGCAGGCTCGGCCCAGGCGGGTGCCAGCGCGACCAGCGCGTCACGCTGAGCGTCGCTGTCCAGGCGCTTGATGCGACGGCCGGACTTCCTGAACACGCTGGAGATGCCCGGCTGGTCGTAGTTGAGCCGGCTGCCCAGGCGTGTGTGGATCTTGAGTTCCTGACCGAGCATCAGGTCATCGGCCAGCGCGGCGAACACCGGCTCGCCCGGTAGCTGCCCGCCGTCGGCATCCCAATCGGCCAGTGCCCGCACGGTACCGGGCAGGGTGTCCTCGACGATGCTGTTCTCCACCGAGCGAAACAGCATGTCGCCGATCGGCAGGATGAAGGAGATCAGCACGAACAGCAGCAACGGAGCGATCAGCGCGAGCGCGCGAAGCTTCTCGCGCCGCAACGCACGGCCCAGGCTCTTCTTGAGCGGTTGGCCATCGTGAGTGACCAGCGGCGCATCGGCACCGGGGTCGTCCGCCTCGGCGGCGTGGGCGATGCCCGGTACCGGGGCGCGGGCCACCGAGCCCTGCGTGGTCGCGTTCATCGCCGCTGGCCTGTGGTGTCGTGAAGGGTGGAAGAGCGCGGTACGGGGATCGACTCCCCGCACCGCGCGCTAGGGCCGGATCAGTTGGCCAGCCAGGCCTGGAACTTCTGGTCCAGATCGTCGCGGTTGTCGGCCCACCACTCGTAGTTCTGCAGGAAGTTGTTGTCCGAGTTGGCCGGGTTGTTCGGCATGTGCGGTGCCATGTCGATGCCCAGCTCGGCGTGCTGCCCGACCAGCGGACCGGACGACGTGCGTGCCGGGCCATAGCTGATGTATTTCGCCTGATCGGCCAGACGCTGGGTGTCAGTGGCGAAGTTCAGGAAGTGCAGCGCGCGGTTCTTGCGCTCCTCGGACAGACCGGCCGGGACCACCCAGCCATCCAGGTCGAACACCTGGGCGTCCCACAGCATGGCGACCGGCTGGTCCTGCTCCTCGATGACCGAGAACAGGCGACCGTTGTAGGTCGATCCCATGACCACCTCACCGTCGGCCAGCAGTTGCGGCGTCTCGGCACCGGCCGACCACCAGACCACCTGGTCCTTGATGGTGTCCAGCTTGGCCAAAGCCTGGGCGACGCCCTCGTCGGTCTCCAGCGTGTCGTAGACATCCTCGGCCGCGACGCCGTCGCACATCAGCGCCCATTCCATGTTGTCCAGCGGCCGCTTCTGCAGCGCACGCTGGCCGGGGAAGCCCTCGGTGTCGAACACCGCGCAGACATCATCGGGGGTCGCGCCGTTCCACTCGGCCACATCGGTGCGGTAGCCGAACGTGGTGGAGTAGACGATCTGCGGCACGAAGCAATCGGACACCAGGAACTCGCCGAAGTCCTCGGATGCCGGCGTGCCGTCGGGTGCCGGTGCCAACGCTTCGTCAGGGTCGATCTCCATCGCCAGCCCTTCGTCGCACAGGCGCATGGCATCGGCGGCGACCACGTCGACCACGTCCCAGGTCACGTTGCCGGCCTCGTCCATGGCGCGCATCTTGGCGACCGCTTCGGGCGAGGATTCATCGTTGATGATGCTCACGCCGGTCAGCTCGGTGTAGGGCTCGCTGTAGGCCTTCAGCTGGGAGTAGGAATACGCACCGCCCCACGAGACGATGGTCATCTCGTCGGCGCAGTTCTCGCACGCCGGCAACTCATCGGCGGCGAAGGCGCCGGTGGCCAAGAGCGTACCGCCCGCGCCCAGCACGGTGGCGATGGCGCTCGCCAGGACTATCGGTCTGAAAGTCATGCTTGTCGTCTCTATCGGATGAAGGAAAGGGAGAACTAAGGAGCGCGGCCGGTTCAGGCGACCGCGTCCAGGGCCTTGCAGTCGCCGGCGGCCCAGCCGACGCGATGCGTCTGCCCGGCTGCCAGCGGACGCTTGTCGCCACGGTTTCGAACCTTGACGACGAACTCTTCGTTGCCGGCGACCGACATCACGATGCGCAGGTGATCGCCCAGGTAGATGATCTCCTTGATGCGCCCGTCCACGACATTGTCCATCGCCTCGACCGGGTCGAACTCGATGCGCTCGGGGCGCAGCGACAGCGTGGTGCGATCGCCGATCGCGGCCACGTTGACCGCCTCGCACATCAGGCGCGTGCCATCGTCGACCTGCACCTCGCAGCGCGTGCCGTCGATCGATACCAGCTTGCCGTGCAGCTTGTTGTTCTCGCCGATGAACTGCGCCACGAACGAGTTGCGCGGGCTCTCGTAGAGCTCATCGGGACGGGACAACTGCTGGATCCGGCCGTCCTCGAACACCGCCACGCGGTCGGACATGGTCAGCGCCTCGCTCTGATCGTGGGTGACGTAGACGACGGTGACGCCCAGGTTCTCGTGGATGTGCTTGATCTCGTACTGCATCTGCTCGCGCAGCTGCTTGTCCAACGCACCCAGCGGCTCGTCCATCAGCACCAGCTCCGGATCGAACACCAGCGCCCGCGCCACCGCGACACGCTGCTGCTGCCCACCGGACAGCTGCGCCGGTCGACGGTTGCCCAGCGCACCGAGCTCGACCATGTCCAGCGCGCGCTGCACCTTGTCGCGTTGCTCGGACTTGCCCATCTTGCGCAGCTCCAGCGGGAAGGCCAGGTTCTCGGCGACGCTCATGTGCGGGAACAGCGCGTAGTTCTGGAACACCATGCCGATGCCACGCTTGTAGGGCGGTACATCGTTGATCGGCCGGTCGTTCAGGAAGATCTCGCCGTGGGTGGCCGGCTCGAAGCCTGCCAGCATCATCAGGCAGGTGGTCTTGCCCGAACCGGACGGGCCGAGCATGGTCAGGAATTCGCCCGGCGCGATGTCCAGGTTCAGGTCCTTGACCACCAGGGCGTCACCGTCGTAGCTTTTCTGAACCTTCTCGAAGCGCACCGCCGCCCCGTTGCTCTGGCTGATGCCGAGACTCATGTCGAGACCGTGTCGATGGGGAAGATTCCTGTGCAGCACCGGAGTGGTGCCGTACGGTATCAAGAACCTTCCGCCATCGCGACCTTCTCGTCACACCACGACCAGGTGATCGGCTCCGTATGCGAACCCGGTCAGGTTGCGGTTGCCGTCCGGCTCGATCACCAGGATGTCGTGCTCGCGGTATCCGCCGGCGCCGGGAACTCCCTCGGGCAAGGCGATCATCGGCTCCATCGACACCACCATGCCGGGTTCGAGCACGGTGTCGCAATCCTCGCGCAGTTCCAGTCCGGCCTCGCGCCCGTAGTAGTGGCACAACACACCGAACGAATGGCCGTAGCCGAACGAGCGATGGCGCAGCAGGTCGTGCTCGGCGTACAGCGCGTTCAGCTCGGCGGCGATGTCCGAGCAGCGCGCACCGGGCACCAGCAACGCCTTGCCGCGATCGTGCACCGCGCAGTTGATCTCCCACAGACGACGCGAGGCATCGTCGACGGCTCCGGCGAACAGCGTGCGCTCCAGCGCCACGTAATAGCCGGCCACCATCGGAAAGCAGTTCAGGCTGAGGATGTCGCCGTGCTCGATGCGGCGGCTGGTGACCGGATTGTGGGCCCCGTCGGTATTGATACCGGACTGGAACCAGGTCCAGGTGTCCAGCAGCTCGGCATCCGGCCACACCGAGGCGATCTCGCGCACCATCGCCTGCGTGCCGGCCAGCGCCACCTCGTGCTCGGGTACCCCGATGCCGATCGCCTCGACCACCGCGGCGCCGCCCAGGTCGGCGATGCGCGTCATGCGCGCGATGTGCTCGATCTCCTCGGCCGACTTGATCATCCGGTGACGCATCGACAGCGCGGCGATGTCGATGAACTCCACGTCCGGAAAGAAGCCGTCCAGCAGGCGCTTGAACGCCAGGTCGACCTCGTCGAACTCGATGCCCACCCGCTTCGCCGGACCGATCAGCGGCTTGATCGCCTGGAAGAAGTTGTCCTTCTGCCAATCGGTGTAGATCACGCTGTCGCCGCGGGTGCGCCGCCACGGCTGGCCGCCATCGATGCCGGCACCCACGCTGGTGACCCGGTCCTGATCGATCACCAGGCCGTAGCGGCGACCGAAGCGGCAGTACAGGAAGTCCGAGAAGTAGCAGACGTTGTGGTACGAGCCGAACAGCGCGACATCGATGTCGTGCTCGGCCATGAGCGTGCGGATCATGGCGTGGCGACGCGCGTACTCCGCGTCGGAAAACGTGCCCGGTGCCTTGGCACCGTTGCCGGTCCAGTCGACCGTGCGGGGCATGGAATGGGTGGTCATGTGAGCGATCCGTCCTGAGCGGGCCGGTGGACAGCGCCACGGGCGACCCGGTCGTGATCCGGGCGTGCAGGAGGTGCGCGCACCGGCCGGTGCACGCGTTGCCCCGGTGAACCGGTGCGACGACGCCATCGTCGCGAGCAATGGCGCGCAAGGTATCGAGCCAGGGGATGCCCGGTCAAGTCAACGTGCCAAGCGCGTCGCGGGGATGACGCCGCGCATCGCCACCGTGCCGGTCACCCTCGATCCGGATCCATCCGGAAGCTCACCCGGGGCGCCCCCGAAGGTGCAGGATGTCGCGGACCGTCGGGCCTGCCGGAACCCTCTTCATGACATGCACGGGATCTCGACCATCGAGCGCGCACGCCTCGGACGATTCGCGCACGCGCTACCCGGACGAGCGCGGTCGACGTGCCGGCACCCCCAGCGCGATCCCCGCGGCCGGCTGGTGGGACATCGCGCGCCGGGTGTTCGCCCAGATCGTCGAGCAGAACGTCGTGATCCTGGCGGCCGGCATCGCCTTCTTCGCGATGTTGGCGTTGTTTCCGGCGCTGGGGGCGATCGTGACCGTGTACGCGCTGATCGCCGACCCGGCCGATGTCGCCGAGCACTTCGCCACGCTGGCGACCGTGCTGCCCGCCGACGTCGCCTCGATCATCGGGCGCCAGCTGCAGACGCTGACCGAGCAGCGCCAGGGCCTCGGCCTGCGCCTGGTGCTCGGGCTGCTGTTCGCGATCTGGAGCGCGCGCCGCAGCGTCGATGCGCTGGTGCGCGCCATCACCGTCGCCTACGACGAGCCAGAGACACGCGGCCTGGTCCGCCTGGTCGCGGTCACCTACCTGCTGACCCTCGGTGCAGTGCTGCTGCTGGTATCGACGATCGCCCTGCTGGTGGCCCTGCCGCTGGTGATCGGATGGCTGCCGCACGCCGGCGCGTTCGGGTTCGCCGCCCGTGCCGGCGGCTGGCTGCTGTTCTTCGGCGTGGTGATGTTCGCGCTCGGCGTGCTGTACCGCCACGGACCGCCACGGCGTTCGGCTCGCGTGCGCTGGCTGTCGCCAGGGGCGATCGTCGCCACGCTGCTGGGCCTGGCAGGCTCTGCCGGGTTCTCCTTCTACGTGCACAACTTCGGCAACTTCAACGAAACCTACGGCACCCTGGGCGCGATCATCGTGCTGCTGCTGTGGTGCTTCCTGTCGGCGTTCTCGGTGCTGCTGGGCGCACTGTTGAACGCCGAGATGGAACACCAGACCGCCCGTGACACCACCGTCGGCGAATCGCGACCGATGGGCGAGCGCGGCGCGCACGTGGCGGACACGATCGGTGAGGCTGCCTGACCGACCAGCGCGCCGCAGCTCGGGTGCTCAGTCCTCGCCGCGCACCCGCTCGCGCCTGGCCATCTCCTCGTTGAACGCCTCCTCGATCTGCTGCAGCACCGACCCCACGTCCACCTGCCGCTCGTCGCGCTCGAAGCGTCCGGTCAGCGGCATGTCCGGGTGCAACTCGCCCGACTCGTAGGCGGCCCACAGTTCCTCCGCGTAACGCGTGCGCGCAAGCTCGGGCACGTACTGCGCGTAGTAGCGCGTGATGTTGGCCACATCGCGCGCCAGCATCGCCGGCGCGCTGTTGTTGCCGGCCGCGTTCACCGCCTGCGGCAGATCGATGATCACCGGCCCATCGGCCGCCATCAGCACGTTGAACTCGGACAGGTCGCCGTGCACCAGCCCGACGCACAGCATGCGCAGCACGTAGCGCATCATCGTGGCGTGATCCTCGGCCGCACGCTCGACGGGGATGGCGACATCGTTCAACCGCGGCGCCACCTCGCCCGTGCCATCGGTGATCAGTTCCATCAGCAGTACCCCGTCGAAGCAGCCGAACGCCTCCGGCACCCGCACGCCGGCATCCCTGACCCGATACAGCGCCTCGACCTCGGCGTTCTGCCAGACCTTCTCCTGCTCGTCTCGCCCGAAGCGCGAGCCCTTCTCCATCGCGCGCTGACGGCGCGAGTTGCGCACCTTGCGCCCCTCCTGGTATTGCACCGCCTTCTTGAAGCTGCGCACGGCGACGTTCTTGTAGACCTTGGCGCAGCGCACCTCGTCGCCGCAGCGCACCAGGTAGACGGTAGCCTCCTTGCCGCTCATCAGCGATCTCAGGACCTCGTCCACCAGGCCGTCCTGTATCAGTGGCTCGATGGCCTTGGGGGTCTTCACTACGTCGTCCTTGTCGGTTAGCCAGCGCGCGATGACGCCTCGGCGGGCGCGTCCCCGGCGTGCGCGCATCGCCGCGCCGAGCCGCCGTCGTGCGGCGCTGCGCAAGGGTACAGGGCTTGGCACCGGGCGGCTGGTATCCTGCGGCACTGCGGCCGTCACGAGGGCTTACGCCGTGCGAGTAGACCGAGCCTGTTCCCTCTCCAGCGTCGTGCTGTTCGGCGCCCTGTGGGTGAGCGTGGCCGACGCCCAGGAGACGTCTACGCCGGTCCCGACCGGTCGGACATTCCCGGCGGACCGATTGCCGGTCGTGCTGAGCACCGGGCGGCTGCGCCAGCCGATCGGAGAGTCGCCGGTGCCCTTGAGCGTCATTACCCGTTCGATGATCGAGGCCTCCGGCGCCCGGCACATCGTCGACCTGCTGCGTCTGGTCCCCGGATTCCAGGTCGGCAGGCGGACCAACGGCAATCCGGTGGCGACCTATCACGGCATCGCGGATCGCTACAACCCGCGATTGCAGCTGTTGATCGATGGACGCCCGGCGTACGTTCCGATCTACGGCGGCATTCCATGGAGCGAACTGCCCCTGGCGATCGAGGACATCGAACGCCTCGAGATGGTGCGTGCACCGGACGGCGCCAGTTTCGGACCCAACGCGTTCCAGGCGATCATCTCGATCACCACTCGCGCCGCCGGTACCGACCGTGCGCCATCGATCGCCGTGACGGCGGGCGGCAATCGCTTTCGTCGCATCACCTTCAGCGACAGTGGCAGCGTTCACGACCTGGACTACCGGGTATCCCTGCAAGCCGAGGCCGATGAAGGATATTCCAATCTGCCGGACCGGGAGCGTGGCCGCCATCTGGCCTTGCAGATCGGCAGGCAGCTCAACGTGCGCGATCGGCTCCGGCTCGACCTGGCGCTGCACGATGGCGAGCGGATCGAGCTGGAACCGGTCGAGGTGCCGGAGGATTTCGCTCCTCGCCAACGCACCGGCAACGCGAACGCGCAGCTGCATTGGGAACGCACCGAGGCGGTCGGCCAGGGCTGGCGCGCGCACTACTTCTACAACCGCTACACCATCGATGAGCGCGAAGAACACCGGCTCGAGGAGATCGAGCTGGCGGGGGACGAGATCATCACGCTGCCGCCATTCGACGTGCTGGTCGATCGCACCGTCCGTTCCGATCGCCACGAGATCGAACTGCAGCGCAACCAGCAGCGCGGAAGGTGGGGCATCGCCTGGGGCGGCGGCCTGCGCCACGATATCGTCCGGGGCGGATACCTGTTCGGCGACGATCGAAAGCGGACCATCGATACGCAACGCCTGTTCGGGCACGTGCGGTGGCAGGCCGGTCCGCGCCTGAGCCTTCACGCCGGCGCGTTGGCGGAACACAACGATCTGTCGGGCAACACCTTCGCCCCGCGCGCCAGCCTGCTGTTCACGCCGCGTCCCGGACCACATCATCGCCAAGGCGGGGTGTTTCGGCTCGGCGCGTATCGTGGCGTGCGCAATCCCCTGCTGCTCGAGGAAGAGGGGAACATCTCGCTGGAGTACGAGATCGGCGGCCAGACCGTGGTCGATCGCTTCATCGTGCCGCTCGGCGGTCTGGAACCGGAGATCATCGACGTGTTCGACATCGGCTGGCGCCGACCGCCATCGGGCAGGATGCCGGGCGTCGACCTGTCGGTATCTCACGAGCGACTGCGCGACCTGATCGACGCGGAATCGCAGGAAGACCCGCTCGACGAATTCGACAACCTGTCGCGAACCATCCAGAACGACCAGGACTATCACTTCAACGTTCTCGAGCTGCAGATCGACGCTCGCCCGGCACGCGGCACGCACCTGCGTCTGGCCTGGAGCCATGCTTTCGGCGAGGATCAAAAGCTATCCAGCCGAATGCTCCTGCCAAGGGATACCCTGAGCGCATTCGCCTCCGTACCGATCGGCGCTGCGACCCGGCTATCGGCCACCTGGCTCTACACCAGCGACTGGATCTGGGATGACGTGCGCGATGTGTCCCGATTGCACCGTATCGACCTGGGTGCGTCGCGGCGAATGCGGCTCGGGCGGCTCGCCGCCCGCGGGACACTGCGCGCGGAGCTACCGATCGGCCGCAACGTCGACTATCTGGAGCGAAACGATGTCGAGAAGGCGTTCTTCGCAAGCGTATCGATCGAGCTGCCCTGAGCGGCGCGCCCTGTCGGTCGACGCCGGCCCGGACGCTCGCTAGCCGGGCGTCACACGATGCGCATCCGCCTGCCCGTCTGCTCGATCCTGGTTGCCCTGGTCGCACCGCTCGGGCAAGGCATCTGGATTCCGGCGCTGGCCGAGCAGGCCGATTCCGGCCCTCTGGGCAGCCATCCCTTGTTCGTCGTCGGCGTGCCGACGCCGCTGTCCGACACCGTCGACCGGGCCATCCTGGAACGATTCGGGGCCGAGGCGCTGGCCGCCGCCCTGCCGCTCGAGCGTATCGGTGCGCTCGATGGCTCGGCCCTGGCGGCGGACCAGCCGGTGATCGCGCTCGGGGCCGATGCCTGCGCCGCGGTGATCGGCGCACCGCTTGGCCAGCCCCTGCTGTGCGCCTTGCTCTATCAGGAGGCGTTCGAGGCCCTGGACTGCGCACCGGCGTGCGAACGGTTGCAGGCGCTCGTGCTCGATCAGCCTCCCGAACGCCAGGTACGGGTGGCGAGCGCGCTGTTCCCGACGCTGAAGCGGTTCGGCCTGCTGCGCGAGTCGCCTCCTCCGGTCTCCGATGCCGGGATCGCGTGGCGCGCCTTCGATCCCTACCGGCGCCTGAGCGCCCAGTTGACCGAGCTGCTGAGCGAGGTGGATGCGGTCGTGGTCGAGCCGCGCGTGCAGATCTACCCCTCGCAGAGCCTGCGCACCGTGTTGCTCACCGCCTACGGCTGGGACCGGCCGATCGTGGGATACGGGGCCGACTGGGTGCGCGCCGGTGCGTTGGTGTCGGCCTTCTCCACCGCGGACGATGTCCTGCACGATATCCAGGACCTGCTGGACGCCCGCCACGCTGCCGATCGGCCAGCGCCACCAGGGCTGCATGCGCCACGCCGCTTTCACGTGGTCGAGAATCCGGCGGTGGCCCGCTCGCTCGGATTGCCCAGGGCCCGAGTGGACACCGAGGATCGCGTGTTCACCGACCCGGACCTGCTGCCATGAGTGCGCCGTCGATCACCACCCGGATCCTGATCGCGGCGGTGCTGCCGGCCGTGCTGGTGACGCTGATGCTGAGCGCCTACCTGACCGTGCAGCGCGTCGGCGAGATCCGCGACCTGGAGATCGAGCGTGCCGCGACCCTGCTCGATGGCCTGGCGCGCGCCGGCGAGTTCGGCGTCGCCACCGCCAACGGTGCCCTGCTGGAGAGCATCGGCCGCAGCGCGCTGGGCAGCGAGGCGATCCGCGAGGTGCGCTTCACCGATGCGAGCGACGAGGTGCTGGCGATCGTGGCGCGCCAGCACCCGGCGGCCCCGGCCGACGATGCCGCGCGGGTTCATCGCTGGTGGCACGATGCCCGGATCGATCGTCAGCTGACGCGGCCGGTCACGCTGACCGACCTGAGTGCCTTCGAGGATCCGCTGCTGGGCGCCGAGCCGGCCAGCGCGGAGGGCCGCAGGATCGGTGCGGTGGCGCTGGAACTCGACCTGTCGGCCGCCTTCGCGCAGCAGACGCAGGCGGTACGGCGCGGCCTGTCGATCGCCTTGCTGGTCCTGCTGCTCGCGCTGCTGGCCGCCTGGCGGCTGGCCCGTTCGGTCAGCGAACCGATCCACCGCCTGCACGAGGCGATCGGCGAGCTGGCGCAACGTCGCTACGTGGAGCACCTGCCGGCGACCACCGGCGGCGAGCTCGGTCAGCTGTCGAGTGCGGTGCTGCACCTGTCGAACGAGTCGCGCGCCTTTCACGGCGGACTGGAAGCGGCGACTCGGGACGCCACGCGTGACCTGCGAGGCGCGCTGGCCACGCTGGAGGGTCGCAACCGGGAACTCTCGGAGGCCCGCGCGCAGGCCGAACGGGCCAACTTGGCGAAATCGCAGTTCCTGGCAAGCATGAGCCACGAGATCCGCACCCCCATGCACGCCATCGTCGGCACGCTGTCCACGCTGCGCCATTCGACCCTGGACGTCGACCAGCATGCGCAGCTGGATCTGGTGGAACGCTCATCGGCGACCTTGCTGACGATGCTGGACGATGTACTGGACCTGTCTCGCATCGAAGCCGGGCACCTGAAGCTGGACAGCACCGACTTCGATCTGGGCGAACTGCTGCAGGAGGTCGAATGGACGCATGCCGGCGCGGCGCGCTCTCGCGCCGTGCAGTTGCTGATCGCGCCACTGACGAATCACGCCGGTGTCAGGGTCACGGGCGACCCGCTGCGCCTAAAGCAGGTGCTGTTCAACTTGATCGGCAACGCGATCAAGTTCACCGACGAGGGCAGCGTCCGCCTGGACGTCGACCGACAGGGGCCCACACCCGACGCCGACGCGGCGTCCTGGTGGCGCTTCTCCGTCATCGATACCGGCATGGGCATCCCAGAAGACCGACTGGCCAGCGTCTGCGATCCGTTCGAGCAGGCGGACATGTCGATGACGCGTCGGTTCGGTGGCGCAGGGCTCGGGCTGCACATCTGTCGCGAGATCGTCTCGCGCATGGGTGGCACCATCGAGCTGCACAGCGCCGAAGGCGAAGGCACTCGGGTCGATGTGTGCCTGCCGCTGCCGCCGGCCCGGCGTGCACCGACCGCCGTGCCGAGCACCACGAAGGGCGCGATGACCAAGCGTGAGCGTCTGGCGCTCACGCATCCGGGGCACATTCGTTCGTCAAACGATCCACCGCATGTGCTGGCGGTCGATGACCAGGCGATCAACCTGGCGTTGCTGGGCCGCTACTTCGAGCATCTGGAAGTCCGCGCAACCCTTGCCCGCTCGGCACGCGAAGCCTACCGGGCGTTGCAACGCGATCGCTTCGACCTGCTGCTGCTCGATCTTCACATGCCGGATTCGGACGGATTCGAGATCGCCTCGGCGGTGCGCGACGGCGGCACCGCCAACGCGCGCGCACCGATCGTTGCACTCACGGCGGATGCCTTCCTCAGCACCCGCGACCGGGCGTTGGCCGCCGGCTTCGACGATGTGCTGGTCAAGCCGGTCACCCTGGAACATGTGGGTGCCACGCTGACGCGCTGGGCCGGACGATCCGGCCCACAGCACGGGCCGCGCATCAGCCTGGAACGCACCGCCGAGGCGGCGGCGGGTGATCTGGAATGGGCACGCATGGCGCTGGACACCTTCGATCGGGAGGCGCCCGAGCACATCATGGCCCTGGAGCAAGCCCTTCGGGACAAGGATCGGGATGCGCTGTTTCGAACCGCGCACGCGGTCAAGGGCGTCAGCGCGGTACTGAGGATCCAGACCACCTGCGAGGAGGCCGGCCAGTTGTCGCTCAGTGCCGTGTCCGCCGACTGGCAGACGATCCAGGACGACACCGACCGCCTGGTGGCGGCCTTGCTGCAGGCACGAACGGGCTGCCGCGATGCCTTGCTGCCCGCCTGAGTATCGCCGAGCGGATCGCCGAGCGGATCGCCGCGGGTACCGTCGGCAACCGGATCGGCACGCCGCTGCGCCCGACGGGGCGCCCCGCATGACAAGTAGGCAGGACTGGGCCGTTCTGAATGGATGGACATGAACGACCCGGCCGTGCCTGTGCAACCGTGGTGGCCCCCCTTCCATAACCTGGAGACGTGCTCGACGACAACGTCGATGCCCTCACCATGGACGACAACCCCCGTTCCTCGGTCGACGATTCCCCGCCGCTGGAGCGCCGACCCGTCGAGCGTGATGCGCCCGTGCAGCGGGCCGGCGCCGTGCCGCGCGCCGATCGCCTCGGCAAGATGGTGTTCTTGTGCTCGGCCGCCACACTCGCGCTGGGCGCGGTGTTCGGCGCAGGCGTGCATTTCGCCAACCAGAAGCTGTGGCCGTACAAGCCGATCGAGAACGCGATGTCGGTGCTCGGCGACGCGGTGGAATACGGTGGCTTCGCTCCCGAGAACGCGGTCGGCCCGGCACCGGACAATGCAGCCCGGGAGACCTGGAGCGCTCACGCCGAGCAGCGGCTGAAGCCGGGCTACCGGGCCTTGATGGGCTATCTGGCCGATGAGGCCGACTTCGGCATCCGATTGTTCGATGCCACCGGCACCGAGGTGCACCGTCGCGTCCTGAACTATCACGTCCAGGATCCTGACGGACCATCGGCAGGCTCCGAGGCGCCGCACGCCTTCCACTTCCTGGCCGATGGCTCGGTGATCGTCAACACCGACAAGGGCGATGTGATGGCGCGCTACGACACCTGCGGCGAGCCGATCTGGAGCCGCCATGGCGCCTTCCATCACTCGCTGGCCGCCGATCCGAGCGGTGGCGTCTGGACCTGGCGCGGCGAGACGTCGGCCTTCGATCAGCACCAGTTCCTGGTGCGCTTCGATCCGCAGACCGGACGCACGTTGCAGGAGATCGATCTGGTCGCCGAGGTGATCCAGGCCTCACCCGAGCACCGCGCGATCTTCACGCTGGTGCCGGGTCAGGAGCTGCAGCACGCCTCGGGCCCCCGTACCGTGCCGGACCTGTTCCACCCCAACGATCTGGAGGTGCTGCAGCCGGAGATGGCCGCAGCCTTTCCCGACTTCGAGGTCGGCGACCTGCTGATGAGCTTTCGCAACATCGACCTGGTGACCGTGCTCGATCCGGACACCCTGCAGATCAAATGGTGGAGTCACGGCCCCTGGATACAGCAGCACGATCCGGACTTTCGAGGCGATGGCCGGATCACGGTGTTCAACAACAACGGCTGGCGAAAGCTGTCCAGCATCGTCTCGATCGACCCGGGCACCCGTGCGGTGGGCACCGCCGAGATCGACGCCCGCTTTCGCTTCTACAGCCAGTACATGGGCAAGCACGAATATCTGGACGACGGCACCTTGCAGATCGTCGTGCCGTTCGAAGGACGTGCCCTGGAGGTGGCGCCGGACGGCGAGGTGCTGCTCGAGATCAACAACCTGTTCTCCGCCGATCACAACGCGTTCGTGGCCGACTACGCCCTGTTGGCCCCGGACTTCCTCGACACCCCGCCCGCGCGCTTCGCGTGCGCCCAAGGAGCCAACCCGTCATGAAGTCACCGTCGTCGAAACCGCCGTTCGCCGCCCACGCAACGACCGGATACGCCAGATGGGCCGACCGTTCGGCCCGCGTCGCGCTGGCGAGCGCGTTGCTGGCGCCCCTGGGCGCCACCCTGTCCACGCCGGCACACGCCTACCTCGGGCCCGGGGCCGGACTGGGTGTGATCGGCACGCTGTTCGGCATCGTCGCAGCGATCGTGCTCGCGATGTTCGGCCTGCTGTGGTATCCGCTCAAGCGGGCCTTCGGCAGGAAGGCCACGGTCGGTGGCCCGCCATCAGCCGCGCCGACTGCGGCACCGGTGCCCTCGCCCGATCCGGCATCCCTGCAGGGCTCGAAGGCCTCGGACGTCTCGCCGGTCACTCCGGCCGACCCGACGGCCCCGACGGCCCCGATCGATCCGGCGGCGCGGCGCAACCCCTCGGCGCCGCCCGAGTGAGCCTGCTGGCCGTACCGGTGTTCGCGCTGATGGGGGTGGTGTTCCACGAACTGTTCGTGCGCCTGAACGTCCTGCGGGACGTGCGACAGGTATTGCGCACCGCGCCTGCCGCCACGCGCATCATCCGCTCGGACACCCTCAGCGATCTCGACAAGGAGCAGGCGGTGCGGCACATGAGCGTGCAGGTGCTAGGCGACACGCTGCGCTTCAGCGCCAAGCTCGTTGCGGTGCTGGGTACCTGCCTGGCGATCGCGGCCATCGCGCAGCGCCTGTTCGCCATCTCGCCGGACGGCCTGACCGGCTTGCTGACATCGTGGTGGGCCCTTGGCGCGCTGGTGGTCGTCATGCCGGTGTACGCCCGGCTTCGCTCCAGCGCCCCCCGGGGGCCAGCCCGTGGCTGAGGCGCCGGTCGACACCGCGCACTACGGCGCGCTCGACCGGCTGCTGCACCGACTGGCCTTCGTGCACCCGAGTCTTCAACGGGTGCTGGGCGACATCGAGAACGATCTGTTCAAGCAGCGCCTGGCGCAAGTCCGCATCGAGCGACCGGTATTCATCGCCGGGCTGCCGCGTGCGGGCACCACGCTCGTGCTGGAGTTGCTCTACGGCACCGGCGAATTCGCCACCTACACCTATCGGCAGATGCCCTTCGTGCTGGCGCCGCTGCTGTGGGAGCGTATCGGGGCGCGCTCACGTCAGAAGGCGGTGCCGCGCGAACGCGCCCACGGCGATGCGATGATGATCGACTTCGACAGCCCCGAGGCGTTCGAGGAAGTGCTGTGGCTCAACCACCTCGCCGACACGTTGTTCGATGGCGACACCGTGCGCAGCATCGGCCCGAACGATCTGAACGAGTCGTTCCGCACCGCCTACCGCCAGCTGGCCGGCAAGCTCGTCTGCCTGGCGGCCCCGACGCAGGGAGTTGTCGATCTGCCCCGCTACCTGTCGAAGAACAACGCCAACATCGCCCGTTTGCCGGCCATCGCCTCGGTGTTCGACGATGCGACGCTGCTGTGCTGCTTTCGTCACCCGGCAGCGCACATCGCCTCGCTGCACGCGCAGCATCAGCGCTTTCTGAACCTGCACCGGGACGACCCGTTCGCCCGTCGCTACATGGCCTCGATCGGCCATCACGACTTCGGCGACAACTTCCGGCCCATCCGCTTCGGCGATCCGGGCGCCTTGGTCGATCACGATGCCGCCTCGCTGGACATCCGCACCATCGGCCCGATCTTCTGGCTGCGCTACTGGATCGATGCGTACCGGCACGTACTGGACACGGCACCGGCGCAGACCCGGTTCGTGCGCTTCGAGGACTTCCTGGACGATGGCGCCGGCGCGCTGCAGCGGCTCGCGGCGTCGGCCGGGCTGGCAGATCCGGCGCGGCTGGCGCGTGCGGCCGCCTCGCTACGCTCGCCGACCAGCACACCGGAGCCGCTGTCGTCGATCGAGCCGGCATTGGCCGACCGGGCCGAGGCGCTCTACCGAGAACTGACGGCGCGCATCGGCTGACCCGGTGTCCGGTCCCGGAGATACAAGGCCCTGTTTGACGGATGCGTACGCGCCCGGCGAGCCTGGCAGCCCCGCGAGCAATACGCTCTGGCGAAGGCGTACCCGGGGTACTGTGTCGAGTGACGCCGTCAAATGCCCGGTTACATCGGAGCCGCTGCCGGAGCTGCCTTGTCGCGGCGCACGTACTTACGCCGCTTGAGGCGCTTGAGGCGCTTGAGGCGTTTGAGGCGCTTGATGTAGTACTCGCGCTCGTTCACGGCCAGCTGTTCGCTGGTCTCGTGACCGATGAAGTGGGCCTCGAAGTCTAGGGTTTTTCCTGTAGACGCCGAGCTGGCCACGCGCGACCGTCACCGTTCCTCGGTCAGCGGTGCAATCTGCAATGAGCATGGACATATCCGGCGGCAGGGGCGCGATGTCCAGCGCCAGGGCGCGCGATTCGGCGCGCGCGGCACACCAGGCTGCCAGCGAAGCGCAACGCGACGCGACGCGCACCCGGGGCGCGCCCGAGATCGGCACGCCGTTCGGGCGGAGCCCCGAGCCGGTCGAGCAAGCGACCACCGCCGAACGCCTGGCTGCCGAACCCACCACCGCCGATAGGCTGGCCGAACTGAACGACGACGGACTGAACGACAGGGTGCCGAACGGCCTGGTCGGTGCGGGCCACGGACTGGTCCGCAGCGGCTACGGCACGCTCGTCGTCAATCCCGAGCTCACGGTGCGTTACGAGACTACGCGCAGCGCCATCTCCGGCCGGGCCGGCTTCTCGGACCCGGCCACCCGGCAACTGGAAGCGCTCGGCCTGGAGGTCGAACGGCGGCCGAACCCCACGCCACCGCAGTCGCGTCTGCCATCGGCCGGTGAGGCGCGCAGCGTGCACAACACCTACAACGGCGACCTGGCGAGCGAGGCGATCGCCGATCGGTACCGCGCCAACCCGAACGTCGCACGCGTGCAGACCGAGTTCCGCTACGACGCGAACCTGAATGCGGTGCGGCCCGAGGTGCGCAACCACGATGTGCTCGGTGACCGGCGCATGGACGTGCGCGCGGAGCTCCCGCATGCGACTGATCCACGCATGAATGCCGTTATCGAGGTGGAGTCGAAGGCCACGCGGGTCACTCCGAGCAGCATCAACGAGACCCAGGTGGCGCACGATGCGGCGCGTGTGGCGCAGAACCATAGCCTGCGCGGGGCCGGCTTCGCGCTCGAAGGGGTCGGGCGTGTAGCGCGCCCCGTCGGACTGGTGTTGGATGCGGTGGACGTGGGCAGCGCCTTCCGGGCCGACGGCAACCGCATCGGCGAGAACACCGGTCGCTCGCTAAGCGGGCTGGCGGGCGGTGCCGCTGGCGGCTGGGGCGGTGCGGCCACGGGCGCGGCTATCGGCACCGCCATCCTGCCCGGTGTGGGCACGGTGGTGGGTGGCTTGATCGGCGCAGGACTAGGCGCCTGGGCCGGCGATTCGGCCGGGCGCGGCGCGTTTGATACCGTGCGTGGCTGGTTCGGCTGAGCGACACGATGGGAACAGGTTGGGGCGAACGCCTGCGTGGACTGTTCGGCAGTTCGGCCGCGCCGAGTGCGCTGCAGGAACGGCTGCAGCGCTACCCGGCGCTGCGGTTGCCACACCCCGGAGCGCCGGGTTCGATATCGCCGGAACAGGCGCAGGCGAACCTTGCGGCGTGGACGGCTTCGCTGCCCGCACGACGGGAGGCGCTGCGCGACCTGTTGGCGGACGTCGCCCCCGATATCACCATGCCGAATGCGCATGAAGCGTGTGACGATCATGCCTTAGTCACGGATCTGCATGCTTGGGCAGGCCGTGACTGGCCGGCATTGTCAGCCACGCTGCCAGACCGGGCGCGAGAGCGCTGGCTCGCCAATCAACGTGATGGCGACACGATCGCGTTCTCGATGACGGCCGATGTGGCCATGCTGATTGGGGAATCGATTCGCCAGCGCCGCGATTCGCTGCGATGGGGCGTCGACCAGGATCCGTTGAACCGTGACGACGGCATGGAAACCTACCAGCGCATCGTGCTGCTCGGTATGTGGCAGCCGTCCGCCGCGCAGGGTTCCGCGAACACCGTCGAGATCGATGTCGAATCGATGGTGGTGCACCGCCTGCTCAAGCCGAACGCGTCGTCGGAACGCTTCGAGAACGCCTGGACGCGATTGCTGGAGGAGGCCGGCAGCGGTGCGCACGAGGGATCCGCACTCGTTTGAACGTCCACGGGTGAGTAGGCCGAGGGAACTGCCCCCTCAGCCTCTCGCAGAACCCGGCGTGAGCCTCGCGGCTCACCGGGCTCCCAAAGCCCGGTACCCATGCCAGGGGCTCGGCAGGTCAGGCTCAGCGGACCGGCAACACGCGCACCGTCGAGACGAGCCAGACGCTCGAGGTGCGCGCTTGCGCCTCCGGCCTGTACGGTTCCGCGACCATCACGATCAGCCACGCCGGTCTGTCGCTCTCGATCGGTGGTGAATGATCCGGGTTGAACAGAGCCTTGGGAGCTGCCGCCTCGGACAGGGTATCGTACGCGTGACCTGTGCGCGCCAGCCCCGTGCTGGGCGACGGCCCGCCGCCCAGCCACCTGACGAAGTGTCGCAATGAAAACGCTGTTGACCGTCCGAAACATCCTCTTGGCCGTTGCAGCGCTCGTCCTGCTGGCCGTGCTGCACTACTCGCTGCCGCAGGTCGATGTGGTCCGGGCGGTGGGCGTGGAGATCAAGCGGATCGACGCCGAGGACGGGGAAGGCAGCACGAACCGCACGCGCGATGTCTATCAGGTGCAGATGGAGACGCCCGAGGGCGATCCGCGGGTCTACCGCAACGAGGACAACGTGTTCTACCTCAAGTTCGATTCGGCCGACCTGCAGGCGCAGGTCCAGTCGCTGGCAGCCGACAAGCAACTGGTCGCGCTGCGCCACTACGGCTGGCGGTTGGCGGTGCTCTCGGCGTTCCCGAACGCGATCAAGGTGTGGCCGGTCGAGGAAGGGTACCGGCACATTCCGGTGTTCAACACCGTGGTGCTGCTGCTGCTGGCGGCATTGCTGTTCTTCGTGTATCGACGGGCCCGGCGTGCGGTGACGCGCACCCGCGAGCGGGTGGAGACCAAGCGCCTGGAGCGTGAGACGGCGGCTCGTGAGAAGGCCGCCGCCAGCGAGGCGGCGGCCTCGCGCGACGCTCGGTCGGCTGCGGACCGCATCGGCCGGTCCCAGCAGAAGGAGCAGGACCAGCTGGACGCCTTCCTGAACGACGATCGCGGCAACCGGGGCTGAACCGGGCGGTGCCGGCCGGCGAGCGCGGGCGGCCCGGTGAAGCATCGAACCCTGCTGGGCCAGGCCAACGTGCCGGGCAGCGATCAGGTCCTGAAGCTGTATCGGCTCAAGGACGACTGCCTGATCACCCTGTCCGGACGCGGCGAGCTGATGTCCACGCGCAAGCACGCCTCCGAGGCGGCACTGGGTCGACTGCCGTGCCAGATGCTGCGGCAACCGGATCGGGCGGACGTGCTGATCGGCGGTCTGGGCATGGGCTTCACCTTGGCCGCCGCGCTGAGGGCCACCGGTGCGCAGGCGCGCATCACCGTCGCCGAGCTGGTGCCCGAGATCGTGGACTGGAACCTGGGCGAACTGGGTGAGCATTCGGGCCATCCGCTGCGCGATGCACGAACCGTCGTCTACCCCGGCGACGTGGCCGACCTGCTGCGCGATCCGGCGCGCCGGTTCGATGTGATCGCCCTGGACGTGGACAACGGCCCCGAAGGGTTCAGCACCCCCGGCAACGGCTGGCTGTACTCGCCTGCGGGCATCGCCTGCGCGCGCGAGCGCCTGGAACCGGATGGTGTGCTGGCGTACTGGTCGGCCACCCCGGATCGTCCGTTCGCCAGGCGCTTGCGCGATGGCGGACTGCGAGTGAGCGAGCGTTCGGTGTTCGCGCACGGGGACAAGGGCGTACGACACACCCTGTGGTTGTGCCGGACCGGATAAGCGGTCTCTCAGGCGATCAATCGTTCCACCAGCGCGTGCAGCTGTCCGGTGTAGGCGCCACCGCGGGCGGCACGACCGACATCGGAAGTGAAGGCGACGACGGTGCCGGTAGCCGGCACCACATGGATGAACGGCCCGCCGTAGCCGCGGGCGCAGGCCGCGGTGTGATCGCCCAGACGACGCAGGAACCAGCCGTAGCCGTCCCCCGACCAGGGTGAGCGCACCGCGTTCCTGCTGCCGCGAGCGGCCCGTCACGCTGCGCTCCCGGTCGGCTTGACGGAGGCCACTGCGCGTCTTGCCAGCCAGGCCGACCACAACTCGACCAGCAGCATCGCCGCAAGGATCAGAGCGCAGCCGCCGAGGCCGATCAGGCCGATCCGCTCACCGAGCAGCACGAACGCGAACAACGCGGCAAACGGCGCCTCGGAGGACAGGAAGATCGCCGCCTGGGCCGCCGTGGTGTGGCGCTGCGCCACCGCCTGCAACGTGAAGGCGAAGCCGCTGGCGAACACCCCCGCGTACAGCACGCTCGGCAGTGCCCGCACGATCGCCTGCCAATCGATCGGCTCCCGGACCAGCGCCACTGCAGCCGCCAGCAGTGCGGTGCAGGCGAACTGCACGAAGGACAACGCCAACGGACGCCCCGAGGCCTGGGCGAATCGGGCAATCAGCACCACCTGCAGCGCCCAGAACACGGCACTGCCGACCGTCAGCAGATCGCCCGGCACGAAGCTGCCCGCGAGGTTGGCCGGCAGATCGCCCGCATTCCCGCTCGCCCGACCACCCGCCAACAGCCAGATACCGACCAATGCCAGCACACAGGCCGGCCAGACCACCGCCGACAGACGTTCCCGAAACAGCACGACCGCCAGCACGGGCGTGAAGACCACGTACAGGCCGGTCAAGAAGCCGGAGTTGGTCACCGAGGTGCTCAGCAGACCGACTTGCTGGGTCGCCATGCCGGCGAACAGCACCAGCCCGATCAGGGCGAACCGTGCCAGGGTAGGCGTGTCGACGGCTCGCCGGTCGGCTGCGCCGAGCACTGCGCGCTCGCGCCAGGCGAACGGCGCCACGACCATGGAGGCGACCAGGAAGCGCAACGCGATGAACAGGAACGGTCCGATGTCGCGCATGGCCGTCGCCTGGGCGACGAAGCCGGCGCCCCAGGTGGCGCCGGCCAGCAGCAGCAGCAGGTTGGCGCGGGACCGGGTCACGCCGCGGGAGCCGTTAACGAGAGGCCGAACCGCTCAGTCATGCGTCCAATCAGCGATCGGACGATTGGCCAGCGACCGCTCGGTATAGCGTTGAAACATGGTGCGCAACGCTCGCTTGCGGGTCTTGCCGGCCGAGCCCTGCAGGCGGGCAACGGCATCGAGCTGCCAGCCGGCACCGCTGGCTCGCGCCGCCAGCCGCCGTTCCACGTTCGCCAGGCACCGCTGGGCCTCCTCGGTGTCGACCCCGGCGGCGGCCAATCCGCTGGACGCCCGCGGCAACAGCTCGCCGAGGATATCGACCAACGCACGCTCCTCCAGCCTATGGGTGCCGGCGGCCGGCCACAGCAGGCGAGCCTGCATGCCGTGGCGCGCGGCGCTCTCCAGGTTCTGCACCAGCAGCGCATGCGGCATGGCGGTGACCAGCGCCTCGATGTCGTCCAGCAACCCCTCGGCCAGGCCGATCGCCAGCGCTGCGTTGGCCGCCATGTCCACCGCGCTGGGCCCGGCGGGCAGCGCGCGCAGTTCCACACGCACGTGTCCGCCGTCGCTCGGCTCGTAGATCACGCGGTTCCAGGGCCAGACGGTCCCCATCTGCAGCGCCAGCTCGTCCAGTGCCGGCAGTTGCTCGCCCGCCTTCAGCGTCTCGCGCGGTCCCTGCCCCTGCTCCACGATCGGCAGCAGGGGCTCGTACAGCCGCACCGTCTCGGCAAACGCTTCCAGGGCACTGCGGCGCAGCCAGCCGTGACCGATGTGCACCCGAGCCGGCAGGCTCAGCGCGCGGCGATGGCGGTCGCGACCATCGATCGACTGGCGGAACAGGCCGATCCGGGTCTCGTGCCACAGCTCGCGCCCGAGCAGGTAAGGCGAGTTCGCCGCGAAGCCGACCAGCAGCGGCGTGGTCAGCTGCACCGCGTTGAACAGGTCGACAAATCGCTCCGGATGAGCGCGGTAGTGGATCTGCAGCGAGGTACAGGCCCCCTCCGGCGCGACGCTGTCGGTCTTGGCCGACAGCGACTCGCGCCCGCGCATGCGGATGTGGAACTTCTCGCCGCGCCGCTTGCGCAGCTCATGGGTCAACGTCTCGTAGCGCGCATCGGGAGTGATCATGTCGGCTTTCAGGTCACGCGGTCGCAGCGTGGGCAGGATGCCGACCGGCACCACCTGCGCATCGTGGCCGCTAGCCCCCTCGTTCAGCAACGCCAGCATCTCGATCATCTCGTTCTCCAGACGCCGGAACGGTTGCCCGGCCATCGGCCCCGGCGTCAGGTTGGCCTCGATGTCGTAGCGGTTGATCTCCAGGGTCAGCCTGTCGTCACCGAGGCCCTCGCGCAGCGCGTCAGCGATCGGTGCGGCGCGCCCCCGCGCATCGACGATGCACAGCTCCAGCTCGGCACCGATCGATGTCTCGCCACGACCGAAGCCGGGCGTCGCCAGCAACGTCTCCAGCACATCGAGACTCTCGTGCAGCCGCTCCCGAAACCGCACCCGGTCATCGTCGGTGAACGTGGTGCGATCGATCGATCTGCCCATGCGAGGCGAAGCTGTGTCCGTGGCGATGCTGCATCCTCGCATGACGAGCCAGGTGCGCCGAGCCGCCTTGGCATCTTGGTCATCTGTGTCTCAGACGCCGTCCGGTGTCACATCGATCATCCCGGCCCAGGTCTGCTGCACGCGTGCGTCCCGGAAGACCGGACAATCCTCTCGAAGGCTATCGAGGGCACCGCGCGAGAGATCGTGGCGCGGCGTCGGATCGAGCACGCGGGTGCGCTCGAACGGCGACTCGGCATCGGGATGCCTGAGCATCGGTCGACCACCTGTCGCGCACACGCGAACGGGCAGGACACCTCAAGTCCGGCATGATGATCAGGGCAGCTGCACCACCGAAACGGCGACGGTGGTGCTGTCATCCCCCAGATAGATCGAACCGTCGTCGATGCTGCATTGCAGCTTCATGCCCTTCTTTCACCAGAGCCGTTGTGCTCCTTTTAGTGATGCCGATCCATGTCGGCGACGGTGAGCGACACCTTGTTGTTGGTTGCACCGATGGCCATGCGACAGGTGTCAGGTTCCGGAAGGTCCGGTCGTAGCGCAGTGCCACGGGCCGACATCGTGCCCACGCATCCGACGCGTGCAACGGTTAGCATCGGCGAACGCTCGCGGCAAGGGCTGGCCGGTGCGCGACCCGTGCAGAGGCGTGATGCGTGCGCCACGTTGCCGAGGAACCTGCCCGATGAACCTGTTGACCCGAACATGAGTGACCTGGATGTCAAGACCGATGCTGACGGAATCACCCGCGTTACGCTGGCGAGGCCCGAACGCCACAACGCGCTCGACCGTGCGCTGATCGATCGGCTGCACAACACGCTGGCACGCCTGGATCACAACACCCGGGTGCTGGTACTGGCCGGGCGAGGCAAGAGTTTCTGCGCCGGTGCCGACGTCGACTGGATGCGCGATTCGGCTGCGCTGTCATCCGAGGAGAACGCCGGCGATGCGATGTCGCTGTCGGCACTGCTCGAAACGCTGGACCGGCTGCCCTGCCCCACCATCGCGCGCGTGCACGGAGCCGCCATCGGCGCGGGCGCCGGGCTGGTGGCTTGCTGCGACATCGCCGTGGCGGACGAGGACACCCGGTTCGAGTTCTCCGAGGTGCGTGTCGGCCTCGTCCCGGCGACCATCTCGCCGTACGTGGTCAGGGCCGTCGGCCCGAGCACCGCGCGGCGCTGGTTCCTGTTCGGAGAATCCTTCAGCGCCCTGGAGGCTTATCACTCCGGACTGGTCCATGACTTCTGCTCGGCGCAAGATCTTGACCACAACGTGAACCAGCGACTGAAAGCGCTCCTCGCCGGGGGCAACGCGGCGCAGCGTGCCATCAAGAAGCTGGTCCAGGACGTTACCGCCCGCCCCGTGGACACGACGCTGCAGCGCGAGCTTGCGCAGCGTCTGGCCGCCGTGCGGGCCGGTGCCGAGGCGCAGGAGGGTCTAGCGGCCTTTCAGGAGCGGCGTACGCCCGCGTGGCGAAAGCGTTGACCGACATCGTCGCACACCGCGGTGGTGCGGGTCTCTGGCCAGAGAACTCGACAACGGCCTTTCACCGGGCGCTCGGGCTCGACGTCGATCAGGTCGAGTTCGACGTGCAGCTGTCCGCGGACGGGGTGCCGGTGGTGTTCCACGACGAGACGCTGGAGCGCGTCACCGATGGCACCGGACCGGTCGGTGCCTTGTCGCTGGCCGAACTGCAGGCACTGACGCTGTTTCGCGATGGAGGAGCGATTCCGACCTTGGCCGACACGGTCGCGATCCTGGGTGCGGGAACCGCGACGTTGCGCTGCGAGATCAAGCCGGGGCCAGGCTTGCTTCCTTACCCCGAGCTGATCGACAAGACGGTGTCGTGCATCGAGGCGGCAGCGCTTCTCGATCGTACGATCTTCACAGGCTTTCACCTGCCCACGGTCCAGGCGATCGCCCGCCGAGCGGTTGGTTGCCAGGGCGTGGCGTGGCTGGTCGCCAAGAGCGTCGTGCGGCTGATCGGCACGCAGGCGACGTGCACGCTTGCCCGAACGCACGGCATCGGCTCGCTATCGATGCACCACACGCTGCTGGACGCCTCACTGCTGTCCACCGTGCGCACGCACGGCCTCGCCATCGGCACCTTCGGGGCGCTCGAGATCGAGACCATCGATCGGGTGCTTGGCCAGGGCGTCGATCTGCTGACCACCGACCGGCCGGACATTGCGCTGGCACGGCGGGCGTGGCTGACCGGCGATGCCTGATTGTTCATAACCAGACCAGCGCGATCATCGGCACCGCGATCGCGACGATCACCAGATCGAGCGGCAGGCCCAGGCGCCAGTAATCACCGAACGCGTAGCGCCCCGGCCCCATCACCAGCGTGTTCGACTGATGGCCGATCGGGGTCAGGTACGGTGAGGCCGCACCGATCGCCACCGCCATCAGGAAGGCGTCCGGCGGCAGCCCCAGACCGTTCGCCAGGCCGAACGCGATCGGCGCCATCAGCACCGCGGTGGGCGTGTTGTGCACCACGTCGGACAACAGCATCGATACCGCGATCAACAGCGCGATCAGGATCCAGGGATGCAGCTCGCCACCGATCAACGCCAGGTGCTCGGCGAGCAGCGCCGTCGTGCCGGTGCTCTGCAAGGCCTCGCCAACCGGAATCAGCATGCCCAGCAGCACGATCACCGGCCATTCGATGCTGCGGTAGGCGTCCCTGAGCGAGATCATCCTGAGCAGCACCAGCACACCGACCACGCTGGTGAAGGCGATCTGTATCGGCACCAGTCCGACGGCGGCGGCCGCGATGCCCAGCGCGAACACCGAGGGGATCACCAGCGCTCCACGGCGCCGGGTGATCGCCAGACCGCGATCCTTGATGGCCAGGCATCCCAGGCTGGTGCAAGCCTGCTCGAGTTGTACGTCGTCCCCCTGCAGCAGCAGCACATCGCCGATGCGAAAGCGCAACAGCTTCAGACGCGCCCGCGACGCCGCCCCTTCGCGAGCCAGGCCGAGCAGGTTCACCCCGAAGCGCCGGTGCATGCCCAGCTCGCGGGCGGACTGTCCATCGAGCGACGAGCTCGGCATGATCACCGCCTCGATCACGCGCACGTCCGGGGAGCGCAGCGTTGCCGGATCGATCTGCTCGGCGCCCGCCTCGACCAGCGTCGGATCGACGAACAACGGCTGCAGCGCTTCGCTCTCGCCCTGAAGGATCAGCACGTCCCCGGCCTGCAACCGCTCCCTGGCCGGCGGAGCGAGCCGCCGCCGGTCGCGTCGCAGGATCGCCATCACCGACACCTCGTTCTCGCAGCGCAGTGCCAGCTGCCCGACCGAGCTGCCGATCAGCGGCGATCCCTGTGGCAGGCGCACCTCGGTCATGTAGCGGGCGACCCGCTGGTCGGGCGATCCGCCCGCCGGTGCCACGCCTGCCGGTTCGCTCGGCAACAGCCAGCGCGAGGCCAGCACCAGGAAGATCAGGCCCCCGAGCGCCACGCTCAGCCCGACGGGCAGGAAGTCGAACAGGCGGAACGGCTCGCCGACCTGCTCGCCGCGAAAGGTCGCGATGATGATGTTGGGCGGCGTGCCGATCGCGGTGATCAAGCCACCGAGCAGGCTGGCGAACGAGAGCGGCATCAACAGCTGGCGCGGCGAACGGCGCGATCGCGCGGCATCGCGGAGGGTCACCGGCAACATCAGCGCCAGCGCGCCGATGTTGTTCATCACCGCCGACAGCACCAGCGTGATGCCGCAGTTCGCCGCCAGCTGATGCGTCAACGTGCCGCGCGCCCGCGCCAGCAGACGCAGGAACAGCTCCACCACCCCCGAGCTCTGCAGCGCCTGGCTGATCACCAGCACGGCCGCCACGGTGATCACGGCCGGGTGAGAGAACCCGTCGAAGGCGTGATCCATCGGGACCAGACCGGTGTAGACCGTCGCCATCAGCGCCAACCCGGCCACGACGTCGTAGCGCAGCCGGTTCCAGACGAACAGCCCCATCGTGACGCCGAGAATGACGAGGATGGTCAGCGAGTCGGCCGTCATCGAACGGATCGTCGTCCACCGCTCGATGCGCGCGGAGCCGCCAGGTCCTGGCCGTGCGTCGTCATGGTCGCCGCTTCAGCCCTTGAAACACGGACGCGGCGTTCGGCGGGATCGACGGGTGAGCTCGACACACCTCATTCGACCAGGAAGGGCACATTGGCGTGCGCGGCGCCGCCCGCCCCATCGCGCGTGTAGACGAACAAGCGGTAGGCGCCGGGCCGGACCGGTGCCACCAGCTCGGCGGTGCCGCCCTCGGGAGTCAGGCGCCCCGGAATCACACGAGGGACCTGTTCTCGGTCGCCACCGACCTGATCCGCCCGACTCTCCTCCTTGAGTACCCATTCCCATTCCAGCGATTGCCCTTCCGGGTCCTCCGACGTCACCGTGGCAACGATTCGCTGCCCGGGGGACAGCGTCACCGAATCGAAGGCGCTGCGCCCGTCGAGCGTGATGTCGGTGATGCTGGGCGAGCGATCGTCCGGCCAGCGGCCGGTCCACAGGTACTCCATCGTATCGGTGGCGGCGGTGGAGGAGCCGTCCTCGAGGAACATGCCGTACCAGGTGGGCGTGCGCTCCTGCTTCTGCCCCCACAGGAACACGTAGTTGCCCAGCAGGCGCGGATCCTCGGCGATCGCCACCCGGTGGCTGGCCAGGTAGTTGTCGGCCTTGTCCGTGCTGTTCTGCTCGATCGGTGCGCCCCAGGCGGTGGTGGCGACCTCCCAGTGCCCGATCGCGCCCCACTCGGTGACCATGTAGGGCTGGTCGAAGCCGGCATCGGCGAGACGCTCGGGCAGGTTCACGATGTCGCCGTACATCTGGATGCTGACGAAGTCCAGCGACGGTGCCCGGGTCCGGATCAGATCGGCCAGTTCCCGGTCGAAGCCTGCCAGCGCGGTGGTGGTCGGGTGGTTCGGATCCAGCTCGTCGATCATCATGGCGATGTCATCGATGGCATCGAACACGCGCGGGTTCTCGAAGAACAGGTTGGGCTCGTTGCCGATCATCCAGGCCAGCAGCGCCGGGTGGTCCTTGTACTTGGCCACCTCCGTTTCCATCGCCTCGAACTGGCGTTGCACCGCCTCCTGGTCGTCGTAGTCGAAGCCCTTGCGCTCGGGCACGATCTCCAGGCACAGGACCACGGTCAGGCCCAGGGCATGGGCGTCGTCGAGCACCTCCAGACCGGTCTGCTCGCCATTGTCGGTGCGCCAGGTGCGAAAGCTGTTGCCGCCCCGGTCCCGCAACCGCGCCTTGTCGCCGAACTCGAGGCCCGCCCCGCGCACCGGATAGGGCACACCGGCGCGCAGCAGCACGTCCCGCTCGCCGTCCTTGCCCAGGGTGACCGGGATCGCGCCGTCGGCGTGGGACAGCGGGGCGGTGACGGCGGTGACGGCGGTGACCAGCGCCAGGGCCGGCGCCGACAGGCCAGTGCGTATCGCATTCCGGGTCTTCACGTGCGCAACGTTCCCTCGTGTGGCGTGGGGCACGACCCTACCGCCGCGCCCGGCCGCTGTCGAACCGACCGGCCAGCTCACATCAGCCGTGACGCGATCGTGGCGCCCCCGCCGTGCCGAGCTGCCATCATGGCCGGCTTGCCTCAAGCGGTGCGCCTGCGCGTGCCCGGACCCGGGAATCCGCCGTGCTCAGTGCCTCCAACGTCAGCATCCAGTTCGCGTCCAAGCCGCTGTTCGAGAACATTTCGGTCAAGTTCGGCGGCGGCAATCGCTACGGGCTGATCGGCGCCAACGGCTGTGGCAAGTCCACGTTCATGAACATCCTGTCGGGCGTGCTCGAGCCCACGGCCGGCAACGTCTCGCTGGCACCGGGCAACCGCATCGGCAAGCTGCACCAGGACCAGTTCGCGTTCGAGGACTTCAGCGTCATCGACACCGTGATCATGGGCCACGCCGAACTGTGGCAGGTCAAGCAGGAGCGCGACCGGCTGTACGCGCTGCCCGAGATGTCCGAGGACGACGGCATGCGGGTGGCCGAACTGGAGGTGGAGTTCGCCGAGATGGACGGCTACACCGCCGAGAGCCGTGCCGGGGAGTTCCTGAGCGGTGCGGGCATCGAGGAGTCATTGCATTTCGGCTCCATGCGCGAGGTGGCGCCGGGCTGGAAGCTGCGCGTGCTGCTGGCCCAGTCGCTGTTCGCCGCCCCCGACATCCTGCTGCTGGACGAGCCCACCAACAACCTGGACATCAACGCGATCAACTGGCTGGAAGGGGTGCTGAGCCGTCAGAAGAGCACGATGATCATCATCTCGCACGACCGCCACTTCCTGAACACGGTGTGCACGCACATCGCCGACATCGACTACGGGGAGTTGCGTGTCTATCCGGGCAACTACGACGACTTCATGATCGCCTCCACCGCGGCGCGCGAGCTGCTGCACGCCGAGAACGCCAAGAAGCGGGTCGTGATCGCTGACCTGCAGCAATTCGTCAGCCGCTTTTCCGCCAACGCCTCCAAGGCCAAGCAGGCGAGCTCTCGCGCCAAGAAGCTGGAGAAGATCGAGCTGGCCGACATCAAGCGCTCCAGCCGCGTCAGCCCCTACCTGCGGTTCACCCAGGACAAGAAGCTGTTCCGGCAGGCGCTCACCCTGGAGAACGTGAGCAAGGGCTTCGATGGCGAGCCGCTGTTCGCGAACGGCAACCTGATGCTGGACGCCGGTGCGCGCCTGGCGATCATCGGCGAGAACGGTGTGGGCAAGACCACCCTGCTGCGCTGCCTGCTCGATGAGCTGCAGCCGGACGGTGGCAGCATCCGGATGTCCGAGAACGCGCTGATCGGCTACTGCCCCCAGGACAGCACCGCCGACTTCGACAACGAGCTGACGCTGTTCGACTGGATGAGCCAGTGGCGCAAGGGCTCGCACAACGACCAGATCGTGCGGGCCACGCTGGGCCAGCTGCTGTTCACCGCCGACGATTTCCAGAAGCCGGTCAAGGTGTGCTCCGGCGGCGAGAAGAACCGCTTGCTGTTCGGCAAGCTGATGATGAGCTCGCCGAACGTGCTGGTGCTGGACGAGCCGACCAACCACATGGACATGGAGGCCATCGAGGCGTTGAACCTGGCGCTGATGCACTACGAGGGTACCCTCGTGTTCGTCAGCCACGATCGCGAGTTCGTCGCCTCGCTGGCCACCCAGATCATCGAGATCAGGGATCGCTCGCTGGTGAACTTCGATGGCACCTACGACGAGTACCTGGCCAGCCGACAGGTCGTGAAGCGGGCCGCCAACTATTGAGCCGGGGCGCGGGCCGACAGGTGGCCTGCGCCGGTTCAGCTTCCCGAGCAGCAAGCAATCAAATCAGGGCGTCAGCAGGTAGAACCGCGAACCGATCTCCAAGGTTGGCTGGCTGTCGCTGAACTGGCGACTCTGCACCAGGATGGACGAGTCCCCGATACCTTCGACGCTACCGGGAATCCGTCGCCGCTCCTGCAATGTCAGGCTTGCAATATCGTGGCGGGTGAGCACGTTCTGCCGCCCGAATACCACACTGGCCCGATCGGGCGACAGTCGACCGATGCCGGTACCCGGTCGCTGGTCGAGCGGCACGCGCTGCCAGGCCAGCACGCGACCGTCCGACAGCGCCACACGGGCAAGGAAGTAGCCGGTCCGCACGCCTTCGACCAGCGAGCAACCCCCGCCGCAGGGCTCGCCGAGGATCGCACCGCTCAGCACCACGTCGTCGCCGACCACCGCCAGGCCCAGCACCTCGGTCTCCACGTCACCCTCCGACAGCCGAGCCGACAGGTCGACCTCGACGCGGGTGCTCGTGGCGGCCGCCGAGTCGATTCGGGTGAAGGCCTGGAACGGCCGCGCCTGGTCATCCTCGATGACCGCCAGGCGACCGTTCTCGCCATCGATCAGCGACACCTGGACCAGCAGGTCGACATCGTCCAGCCGACGGTCGTCCCCGTCCGGATCGAACAGTTGCACGCCGCCCTGCACACGCGTGCACAGCAGCCAATCGTCCTGGGTGACGATAGCGAACAGACAGCGTTGGAACGCCTGCGACGGCCGCTCGACCGGCACGGTGATGTCGCGCTGCCAAAGTCGTGTCGAAGCATCGCCGTCAAAGCCGATCGCCGTGGATTGCAGGGGATTCCGGGCAGACGAGGGCACCACGTACTGGCGGGTGGTGCCCTGATAGGCGCGAAAGCCTCGACCACCGACGTCGCTGTTGGGCACCGACCGCTCGTCGCTCAACCGATTGTCGAATACTCGGAACACCGCGCTGTCCGGCCCGGAGCCCACCTGATCGGCGGAGATGACCACGTCGCCGTCATCGGCCAGCGCCGCATCCAGGAACCGCGTGTCGAGCGCCAGCTCGGCGATCCGCTCGGCATCGTTCAGGAAGTCGGCATCGCTGCCGGGCTCGAACGTCAGGCTGGCAGGTTCCGAATACAGCGTGCTGCCGTCATCGAGGCGCTCGAACGCGTAGACCCGCACCACCGGTGCGAACACGTCGAATCGATCCACCACGTAAGCCGGACGCGAGGTAACGCGCAGCGACACCGACTCGGGCGGTGCGCCCAGCTCGTTCAGATCGGTGGTGTCGTCCGGACGGACCAGCGTGACCAGGTAGCCGTCGGTGCGCTCGTCGACCGAAGGGAGCCAGCGCAGCACGGCACTCCGGGTCGTCGCATCGACGAAGCGCAGTTCGCTCGGTGGTGCCAGCTCGGTGAAGCCGATGCCCACGTTCTCCACGTTCACGGCACTCGCTCCGGCGGATTGGCGTTCCACGGTGTCCTCGCCCGCCCCGCCGTCGAAGCTGCCCGCGAACTGGGTAAGCAATCGATCCTCACCGGCCCCGCCGTCGAACCGCCCGGCCTCCATGACGCGTAGCAGATCCGCACCGCCGCCTCCATCGAATACCCCGGCATCGTCCGACATCAGCGCGACCGAGTCGCTACCGGCTCCCCCCTCGAACCGCCCGTTCTCGAGCACCTCGACGTTGTCATCGCCCGCGTTGCCGATCAGCGTTCCGCGCAGCGGCGTACCGATGCGCATCCGGTCGGGCCCAGCGCTGCCGATCACCAACCGCCCTTCGCTCACGGTATTCGCGATCAGGTTGAAGGCGCGCGCCGGTGGCTCGGACAGGCACAGCACGTTCGCGCGGGTCGTGCCATCGCCGAAGAACCAGTTCACGCGCTGCACCCGCGACTCGCTTTCTCCGCTCGCGGTGAAGCTCACCGGTACGCCCTGCAGCGAGAATGCCGGCTGCGCATCGCCCAGGTGACGATCGATCAGCGTCTGGATACGCGCCTCGGACAGTCCGGTGTTGGCGGCGCATTGCGCCAGCGCCCGCGGATCCGGGTCGCCACCGGGCCCACCGCTGTCGCCGGGCCCACCGCCATCGCGCACCAGTCGGATGCCGGCCAGCGCGGTGTTGCGTTCGCGGTAGTAGAAGCGCAGCACGTGCTCGCCGGCATCGAGCGCAAGCGTCAGCGGGTCCTGCACGCGCGAGCGAACGATATCGTCGACGAAGCCTGCGTCGCTGCGCATCACGTCGTAGATGAACGGCTCGGGCAGAGAGCCCGGTGCGTCCTCGTCCACCGTGAGGAAGAACGAATCCTGGTCGACATCGGGGGCCAGGGCACGTGCGGTGATGCGGTAGCTGGCCAGCGCCGGCACCCGCACGCAGAACTCGATGTACTCGGGCGTATCGCGCTGCACCCGATCGCGCGCCACCAGGAACGGCTCGCCGGCCTCGCTGGTACCGCGCGAGAACCCGTCGGTGGCGAACGCCTCATCCGATGCCTGGGCCAGTTCGCCGCAGCTGGCGACGCGCTGTCTGAGCGTGCCGATCCATGGACGCGCCTGTGGCTCGATGGCCCGCTGAACCGGATCGTTGACGCCCAACGCCGGATTTTCGTACCCGACGGCCACGGTCGATGCCTGTTCGACCGATACGCCGTCGGAACAGGCGGTGACGACGAAGCAGAGCGCGAGGGCGCCGGTAGCACGCAGCATGGCCTATCGATCACGTCACGGAACAGGCCCCATTTTAACAGATCGTATGAGATCGCTACGTTGCTTACCGCACGAGTTCCGCCGGCATCCAGGGTGGCGTGCACGCCGCATCGGTCGGCAGCGGTGCAAAGGATCCCTCCTCGCTGGAGCGCCCGATCCAGTGGTGCGGGATGCCGGCCGCTCGGCAGTACTCGAACCAGGCGGCGTATATCTGCCAGAGTCGTTCGGGATCGTCGAACCAAGGTTGCATTATCTTCCGCCGACGCCTGGCGCCCTCGAACACGTGATAGTTCCACCCCACCCGACCGATGAACGGTCGCTTCACCAGCTTGCGCCACAGCCGCCGGCGGCGCACCCGGGAGCGGCGCTGCAGGATGCCGGGCTCCTCCCACAGGGTCAGTGCGGCCACATCGCTGGCACCTCGAAGGATCGACAGCACGGGATCCGACGCGAAGTCCAGGCCACCGTGAAAGGTGATCGGTCGAAACAGGTCGTAGTGCACGAGAAGCGTCCTGCCGGGAGCGGGCCCGTTCGCCCGGGACACCAGGTCCATGGCATTGCGGATATCGCACGCCCCGACATCGAAGCTATCCGGCAGCGCCGGCAGCATCGAGTGATCACCGTCACGAATCCGCTCCAGCATGGTGGTCTTGCCGACGCATGACGCCCCGGCCAGCACGATCACGGAGCCTGCATGGCGTGCGATGTCGTGCGCGGCGGGCTCCGGACCCAGTCCATTTCGTAACATGACACCAGGATGACACCGTTCGGTCATGCCCTTGCAAAAGGCTTCGCCATTTGCTCACCCGCATCGAAAGGACTGTACAAGCCGACTTACCGGACCGGCGGTCGCCCTGTTTCGCTATCATGCCGGGCTCGGTTCGAATCCACTTCTTCTCGCACACGGTCCCGATCAGTCAGCGTCATGGGTAGATGTAGATCCGCATGAGTGAGCCGAGCCACTCGGACGCCGCCCCACGCGGGCTTGGGGCGGACCTGCGTTCCCACACCCATCCGGCGTTCGACGGTGCGCGCTCCAGCGGACACGTTCGAACGCCGATCTGGCGCTTGAAGCTGCGCGCGCACGTGGAGCAGCGTCGCCGTCACCGTGCCCTGGCCAACGCGGGAACGCTGGTGCAGTTCGTCGGCTTTCCTCGATCGGGGCATTCGCTGATCGGTGCCCTGCTCGACGCGCATGACGAGGCGGTGGTCGCGCACGAGCTCGATGCTCTGGGGTTGTTTCGCAAGGGTGTGCCGGTGCGGCGCCTGCCCGGTCTGCTGGCCTGGAATGCCGAGGGGTTCTCGGCGCACGGTCGCCATTGGAACGGCTTCTCGTATCAGGTTCCCGATACCCGTCGCGTGGCCGACAAGCGTCCGCTCGTGATCGGTGACAAGAAGGGCGACTGGGTCACGCGCTGGTCCGCCGGGACACCCGATCTGATCGACCGATTTCGCGCGGCAAGCCCATTCCGGTGCAAGTGGATCCTGGTCACGCGTCACCCGCTGGACAACGTGGCGACCATGTCGCTGCGCCAGGGCCGGCGGTACGACCGATTGCGCATCCAGGCCGATTCCGGGGATGGATTTCGCCGCGCACTGGCACAGGCGCAAGCCGATGGGTCGGTCGCCGCCGAGGTATCCGATGACATGGTGGCCGACTACCGGGCGCTGTGCACCGCCGTGGCACTCATGAAGGCGCGCATCCCGGCCGAGGACTGGCTGGAGATCGCCTACGAGGATTTCGTGGCCATGCCGCACGAGGCGCTCGGCCAACTCGCCGCGTTCGTGGGACTGGACGCGGACCCGGCCTGGCTGACGCGAGCCTCGGCGCTCGTCAACCAAAGCGCACGTCGCAGCCGCGACGCGATCGGCTGGCACGAGCATCAACGGGCCGCGCTGGCCGACACCATCGCCGCCCGCGACTTCCTGCAAGCGTATGAGTGCTGACAACCCGCTGCTGCTGACCTGTATCAGCGCCGAGCAGGACCTGGCATTGCTGCCTCACTTCCTGTCGCACTATCTGGCACTGGGCATCCTGCCCGACAGGATCCGTCCGATGCTCAACGCCGTCGATGCTGACGCGCCCGGCTTGAAGGCGGCCCAGGACATCTTGTCGCGGCACGGAGTCAACGCTGCCGAGATCTGGATCGCGCCCTACACCTCGGATGCGATGTGGGCCAAGCGACGCGAGCTGCAGCGGCGCGAGGCCGGCCCGCAGGACTGGGTGATCAGCGCGGACGTCGACGAGCTGCACGAGTACCCCGAGCCGCTGGCCCAGCTTCTGGCTCGTTGCGAACAGCTGGGCGTGGACTGCATTCAAGGCGTGTTCATCGACCGACTGTCGCTCGACGGGCGCTTGGCGGCGGTGGCGGCCGAGCCGTCGCTGATGGAGCAGTTTCCGATCCAGGCCGATGTCATCTGGGCACTGGGTGGCCAGGGCGTCACCCACGGTCGCACCGGCACCGTGAAACTGATGGCCGTGCGCGCCCACGTCCTGCCCAACCGGGGCGGGCACTACCCGGTGCCGGGTGCCCCGGTGAACTACCTGTACCGTCACCACCTGGGCGGCTATCCCGGCATCCAACGGCCCGCCTTCCGCTTCGCGGTGCCGACCCGGGTGCATCACTTCCACTGGACACAGAGCCTGCCGCAACGCCTGCAACGACGGCTGGCCACCCCGGGAGTCAGCCCAGCCGGCAAGGAGTATGGCCAGAAGCAACTGACGCACATCGCCGAGCACGACGGCATCGACATGACCCGGGTGCCGACCGATGAGGGCGGGCCCAGGGCCGACTGGCCGGAACAGCTCGCCAAGCTTCGCACCGAGGGTCGCCTGCGGGCCGGGTGGGAGGCGACGGGCAGGCGCCTGCGAGCCCTGGCGGGAGCGATGCTCGGCAGACCCCCTCGATAACGTCACCCTCGACCGCTCATGAACGATTGGCACCTCACCCAGCTGACCTTCGGCAGCGATCGATCGCGCTACCACGCCCACAGCTACTACGACGTGCCGGTGATGGACGCGCCCGGGCGGCACATCGTGGCCCACCGGGTCGGCTTCGCCGAGCGCCAGCCGACGGTCGATGACGCCATCGAGCTGGGCGTCATCGACACCGAACAGCCTGGCAGTTGGCAGCCACTGGGCGAGAGCCGCGCCTGGAGCTGGCAACAGGGGCCGCTGGCGCAATGGATCGCCGGCGGGCCGCGGCTGGTGTGGAACGATCGCGAGGGCGATCGCTTCGTCGCCCGGGTGGTCGACACCGACAGCGGTGCCCGGCGCACCCTGCCCGCCCCGGTCTACACGGTCGACCCGGATGGCCGTTTCGCGCTGTCGCTGAACATGGCGCGCCTGGACACGCTGCGCCCCGGCTACGGCTATCCCGGCGGTTCGGGCGCGCGGCTGGACCAGCGACGACCGGATGATGACGGCGTCTGGCGTCTGGACCTGGCGGCGGAGCAGGCACCCGAAGTGATCCTGCCGTTGTCGCGGGCGGTCGACTTCCTGCAGGACCAGTTGCCCTGGTGGCAGCGACTGCGCCATGCGGCAAGCCGGTACCACTACTGGTTCAATCACGCCAAGCTATCGCCGAACGGGCAGCGCTTCACCGTCAAGTTGCGCTGGAGGAAGCCGACGGGGCCGTGGTCGGACCTGATGGGCGTCAGCCTGACCTGCGGGGTCGACGGACAGGACCTGCGCCTGCTGGCCGATGCCACCTCGCACGTGATCTGGCTCAACGACTCGCAGGCGTACTTCTGGCGTCGCGGCGAGCTCGCCCTGTTCGAGGACGGAGCACCGCGCGGTCACCGGCTGAGCGCCATCGCGCCCGAACTGATCGACAGCAACGTGCACATCCGCCACCTGCCGCCCGAGGCGACCGACTCGCCCACCCTGTTCGTGCTGGACACCCCCTATCGGGAAGTGGTCGATCTCAACCTCTACGATCCGGTGGCAGGCACGCAACGCCGCATCGCGCAGTTCTCCGGGCACCTGCCGGTACGCGGGCCGTTTCGCTGCGACCTGCACCCCTGTCCCAGCGCCGACGGCAACCGGATCGTGGTCACCTCGCTGGAAGATGGCGGGCGACAGGTGTATCTGCTCACGCGCGCGGCCGATGCGACCGAGGGAGCCCTTGCCTGACGTGACGCTTACCCGTCCGGATTCAGGTGCATCGTCGGCAATGGGCCTGGCGTACGCGCTAGCTGGGTGCGGGCCTGCTCGAAGTGATTCGAGTACAGGTGCGCATCGCCCAGCGTGTGCACGAAGTCGCCGGGCCGCAGCTGGCAGACCTGCGCCACCATCACCGTCAGCAGGGCATGGCTTGCAATATTGAACGGTTTTCCGGTCACCCTGATTCCGGCCTCTATCGCTATGGTGTCGGCTCAGCGCTCGAGGAACGTTGGGATGAAACCCGGTTCGGGCGAAATGTCGATCTCAAGGCGATATCAGAGTTACCGAAGGAAAGCAGGAGGAAAGGCGACCCTTGTCCCTCGACAGCAAGGCATACCCGCGCGCCGCGGCGTGCGCACCTATGAAGAAGTCCGGAAGAGTGGATCGCTTCTCACCACCACGCCGGCGGTAGGCCAGATGCGCCTTGCCGGCGAGAAAGGCGGCCTCCCACGGCAGGTTCTCCCTGATGAACAGCGAGGCGGGCAACAGTTCGTCGAGCGCTTCGATCCTGTCGAAGGCGGTGGACACTTCGGCGTAGATGATCGGGTTGATCACCAGCCGGTCGGCTTGCCCAGCGGTCCGCAACGCCTCGCTCGACCACTCCGCCCACCGCGGGTCGTCTGTCGCGATGTCCACCAGAACGTTGGTGTCCACCAGGACCCCGGGACTCATCCGCGCGTCAGCGCCATGATCTCCTCGGTGCTCATCGCCGTGTCGGCCTTGCCACGCAGTCGCTCGATCGCCCGTACCAGCGAGGGATTGGCCGGCTGCCGTTCAGGCCGGACCAGTCGTACCACACCGTCCTCGTCGAGCTGGAAGTCGACTTCCATCCCCGGTAGAAGCCCGGCTTGATTCCGAATGCTCTGCGGTATCGTGACTTGGCCCTTGCTGGTGATTCTCACGCGCCCCTCCCAGTAGTCTGCCTGAATTCTTACTGCAACAGTGATACCAAGCGGTCCTGCTTTCAACTGCCGCCCGTCGCCAAGGAGATCTTCTACGGGCGCGAGGAGGAAGGATGGCGCGACTCGTTCATGCGCGGACGAGGCTCGGCGTCGAACACGTGGAAAGCTGCCCCCCCCCTGTCTTCTCGATCAGACGGCGATTGGCGCGCTGATCGACGGGGCTGGATCGTAGCCCTCGAGTCGGAAGTCCTCGTAGCGGAACGCGAACAGGTCCGTGACGTCGGGATTGAGGTGCATCGTGGGCAATGGGCGTGGCGTACGCGCTAGCTGGGTGCGGGCTTGCTCGAAGTGATTCGAGTACAGGTGCGCATCGCCCAGCGTGTGCACGAAGTCGCCGGGCCGCAGCTGGCAGACCTGCGCCACCATTATCGTCAGTAGGGCATAGCTTGCAATATTGAACGGTTTTCCGGTCAACTCTTTTCAGGGTACTTTCGCTATGGTTTCGTCGACCTGTGTCGACTCTCTTCCGGACCTGGTGCTGTCGTCCGGAGCAGTCAGAGCCGCAGTCGAAGCGCATACCGCGACCGGCGCGCTGCAAACGCTTGATGCTCATCCCCTCGCCTACTTCTGCCATCGACGATGAATTGAGAAGTCCGACAAAAGGGAACGTGGGACATGGCGCAGGCCAGTCCGGACGCCGATATCGCACGAAGCAAAATTTTCCAGCCCTCCGGGTTGACCTTCCCCCCATGGAAACCCCTACCTTCCCCGGCATTCCCAACCAGTCTGGAGAACGTCGACTCATGGCGACCCCCTCGAGCTCCGCCGCGGCGATGGCAGGGCGAGCCCGCCCCAGGGCCGTGCTCTACCGCATGGTCACCGATACGCACACCTGCCCCTACGGCCTGAAGTCGAAGGACCTGCTCAAACGGCGGGGTTTCGACGTCGAGGATCGTCCGCTTGGAACGCGAGAGGAGACCGACGCGTTCAAGCGCGAGCACGGTGTCGAGACGACGCCGCAGGCCTTCATCGACGGCGAGCGTGTCGGCGGCTACGAGGCGCTGCGCGAGCGCCTCGACGAGTCGGTCGAGGCGGAGGGCGCGACGAGCTACCGCCCGGTCGTCGCGATCTTCGCCGTGGCGCTCGCGATGGCGCTGGCGGCGAGCTGGGCGACGCTCGGCACGCTCCTGAGCGTTCGCGTCGTCGAGTGGTTCGTCGCCTTCAGCGTCTGCATCCTCGCGATCCAGAAGCTGCAGGATCTCGAGCGCTTCTCGACGATGTTCCTGAACTACGATCTGCTCGCGCAACGCTTCGTCCGCTACGGCTACGTGTACCCGTTTCTCGAGGCGGCGGGCGGCGTACTGATGATCGCCGGCGCCCTGACCTGGATTGCCGCCCCGGTGATGCTGTTCATCGGCGGGGTCGGCGCCGCGTCGGTGTTCAAGGCGGTGTACGTCGACAAGCGGGAGATCAAGTGCGCCTGCGTGGGCGGCAACAGCCGCGTTCCACTCGGCTTTGTCTCGCTGAGCGAGAACCTCGCGATGATGGCTATGGGAATTTGGATGCTGCTGAAGTAGCGTCGACCGTCGAAACGCCAAGGCTCGGTCGATGTCCCGATCGAGAGAACATTGCCGACCGAACAGCGCGACCATTCGCGGCACACCGTGTCGAGGGCGCGTCACATGATCTCGAAGAGGACTTGCCGATGACACGAATCGCCTTTGCCTTCTTGCTCGCAGCTTGTGCACCGTTCGCTTTGGCGCACACGCCGAGCGAGTCGACTCATCCGGTCGACGGCGCCACGCTCGAGGCCGTGCCCGAGATGCTCCACGTGAAATTTGCCGAGCCGACGCGGGTCGTCAAGGTCGTCCTGACTCATACCGGTCCGGAAGGCACTCACGAGACTAGGCTCGCGCCGCCGTCAAAGGAGCCAACCGAGATGCTTCACTTGACACCTGAACTTCCCGGTACCGGCGAGTACGCACTCACCTGGCGCGCGCTCGGTGCAGACGGGCACGTCGTGACGGGGTCGTTCACGTTCCGCGTGCGGTGACCGCGGTCCATCCGATTGCCTTTGGCGGACACATGGTCGCTCGCGACGATCTTCGTCAAGTGGCTCGTGTACGGGTCGGCCTTGATCGCGGCCGGTGGCGTGTGGTTCGTCCTCTCCCAGCCGACGCTACCCGCGGCGGCCCGGCGCTCGATCGTGCGCGTCACGTTCGTGACCGCCGTGCTCGGCGTGGTCGCCACCCTTGTCCGACTGGCCGTCCAGGCGGGCTACCTCATCGACGATGGCTGGCGCGGGATGCTCGACCCGGAGATGCTGCGGCTCGCCTCAGAAGGACCGCTCGGAACGTCATCCGCCGTCCGTGTCGTCGCCTTCGTGCTGGTGGCGGGACTGGCAGCGACGCGGCTCAGGTCTCTCTGGCTGCCGGCGACCGGGGCAGTGCTCGTTGCCGTGTCGTTCAGTCTGAGCGGGCACACGAGTGGCGATCCGGGCGCGCTGGCCGGTTCGCTGCTTGTCTTGCACATGGCGGCGGCGAGCTTCTGGCTCGGCGCCCTGTGGCCGCTGTACCGACTCGCGGACGGCTCGGTACCGCGCACAGCGACGGCGGTCGCGGCCGAGCGGTTCGGGCGTCAGGCCGTCGGGATCGTGGTGGTGTTGCTGGCCGCCGGCGCGACGCTCACGTGGCTGCTGCTCGGCTCTGTCTCGGCGCTGTACGCCACCGGCTACGGCCGGACGCTGCTCGCGAAGCTCGTTCTCGTCGGCGCACTGCTGTGCCTGGCCGCCGTGAACAAGTGGCGCTTGGTGCCGGCGCTCGACAGCGCGGACCGTGCGACCGCCGATCGTGCGGCGATCGCGCTGCGCCGCTCCATCGGCGTCGAGGCGCTCCTTTTCGCCGTCGTGCTGCTCGCGACCGCCGTTCTCACGAGCGCGACGGTGCTGCCCGCCGGCTGAGCGGTGATCCGCTCGCTCTCGAACCTCGGATCGCTTTCGCATGAACGTTCGTGCCACCTCCGACATCGATGCGCTCTCGCCGTCCGATGCTCCCCGTCCCCGGACCCGGCCGCTCGGAACGCCGCACGCGACGCGCCGGCTGCGCCTGCTGGCAGGCATTGCACTGGCGATCGCGACGCTCGCGGGTACCGTTTTCGCCGACGGGCGGGGCGGTCTCGACGGCGTGGTGACGGACGTCCCCGGGGACGACATCGCGCTCGTCGCCCGCGGCGAGCATGTCTACGGCGAGCACTGCGCGAGCTGTCACGGCGTCGAACTCGAAGGTCAGCTCGACTGGCGCAGCCGCGACGCGAACGGCCTGCTGCCCGCGCCGCCGCACGACGAGACCGGCCACACCTGGCATCACGCCGACGACCTGCTGTTCGAGATCGTGAAGTACGGCCCCGGCGCGGTTATCGGCGACGAGACGTACCGCAGCGCGATGCCGGCCTACGAAGGCGTGATCGCCGATGCGGACATCGTCGCGGCGCTCGCCTGGATCAAGCACTCGTGGCCGGCCGAGCAACGTCGATGGCAGGCCGAGGTCGATGGCGCGACGGGAGTTTTCGAGGAGCCGTCCGCACCGTCCGAAAGCGTTCTGGAAAGGCGTTTCCGGTAGCCGATCCCTGTCCGACCCTCCCTCACGTTCATCACTTCCCGAGAGCCGTCATGAAAAGTCCCCCCCCCGAAGCGCGATCGTCACCGTCCCGCTCGTCCTCGTCGGAGCGCTCGCCGTCGGTAGCGCCGGGCATGCCGTCGCGGATCGGCACGCCGAGCCGTCCGGGAACGAGGCCGCAACCACGGCGACGCCGCGACCGATCGTCGAGGTGTGGAAGTCCCCCACCTGCGGGTGCTGCACGGGCTGGGTGGAGTACCTGAAAGACGAGGGCTTCGAGGTCGTCGCCCACGACACCGACGACGTGGACGCGGTCAAGACGGCACTCGGGCTCGTCGATCCGCGGTTGAAGTCGTGCCACACCGCGACGATCGGTGACTACGTGATCGAGGGCCACGTGCCGGTGTCGGACATCGAGCGATTGCTGGCCGAGCGACCGGACGTGATCGGCATCAGCGCCCCGGGCATGCCGATGATGTCGCCCGGAATGGGCAGCCGGGAGCCGAAGGACTACGACGTGGTCAGCTTCGACGAGGACGGCCGGGTCGAGTTGTTCACCCGGCACTGACCGACGAGATAGGGCGACGGATCGCCCATGACGAGCCCCGCCTAGACGACCGTCACGATCGTGCCCATGCCGGCCATGTGATGCTCGAGCACATGGCAGTGAAACAGCCAGCGGCAGGGGTTGTCGGCGACGAACGCGACCTCCACCGCCTGGTCGGGGGCGACCGGCAGGCTGTCGTGCCAGACGGCCCGCGCGGGTGGACGGTCGTCGACGGACAGGAGTTTCACGTGGTGCCCGTGCAGGTGCATGGGGTGCACGAACGCGGTGTCGTTGCGAAGGCGCAGGCGGACGGTGCGCCCCCGAGCGACTTCGAGCAACGGCGGCGTGTCGTAGCCGATGGCGACCAGCTCGTTCAGCGCCCAGAAGCGGCCGGCGGCGGCGCGCTCGCGCATGCCTCGGCGCTCGCCGTCGAGCACCGCCACGCGCAGTCCGCCCATCGCTCCACCCTGCATGACGACATCGAGCTCGAGAGCGTTGTCGAGGTCCGGCTCGAGCAGGGACGGAGTGCCGAGATCGAACGGCGTGTCGGGTGGCTCGTCCCTGAGCGCGCTCTTTGCGTCCAGCGCGAGCGCACCGACGACGCTCGGTTCGCGGTAGTAGCGATCGATCACCTCGAGCGTCGCCGACGGTGGGGCGATGAGATCGACGACGAGATCGACCCGTCCGGCCGAGGGCAGCGACACGGGCCCGTCCGGGGCGTGCGGACGCACCGGTTGCCCGTCGACGGCGATGATCTGCACGGGCAGATCCCCGAAATCGAGGGCGAACTGACGGGCGTTCGCGGCGTTGACGAGACGCAGTCGCAGGCGCTCGCCCGAGCGCACCCGGATCGGCGGACGCAGCCGCCCGTTCAGCGTGATCGTGTTGCCGATCCGTCCGCCGTGCGACGCGTCGTGGCGGTTGTCGAAGCCGTCCACGATCGAGGCGTCAGGGGCGAGCCGCCAGTCGTCGAGCAGCCAGACGAGTTCCCGATCGACGGCGATCGGCGCTTCCTCTTCGACGATCAGCGGACCGTACAGGCCGCGACCCACCTGCTCGGGCGTGTTCGCGTGCGCGTGGTACCAGTAGGTGCCGGCATCGGGCGGCACGAAATCGACGTCGAAATGTTCACCCGGCAGGATCGGCGGCTGGGTCAGGCCCGCCACGCCGTCCATCCGCCACGGCACGCGGACGGCGTGCCAGTGCACCGAGGTCGGCACCTCGAGCGCGTTGACGACGGCAAGCGGCAGCGACTCGCCGAGACGCAGGCGGATCTCCGGACCGGGCACGCCGCCACCGAACGCCCAGACCGGCGTCGGCAGGTAGGGCATGCCGACCAGCGGCTCGGTCGAGGGGCGGGCGACGAGCTCGAGGCGCCCGCCGCCGTCCGCCGCGTCGCTCGCGGCGAAAGCGTGGCCGAACGGCCGTGGCGCGAAGGCGGCCAGGGTGGCGCCGAGGAAGGCGCGTCGTCGCATGGGTTTAGAGACTCCAGATCAGCCACAGCCCGACGCCTGCCAGCACGTCGTAGAGGGCGCAGAACGGCACGTAGCCGCGCGGCATCGCGAGATCGAGCCCGTGGGGGCGATGAGCCGCGTCCCAGAGCCCGTGCGCGATGTAGCCGAGCGGCAGCAGGTGCGGCGCGAGCGTCGCCGAGACGCTCGCGAACGAGACGAACACGAGGCCGACGAGGCACTCGCGAGCGATCACGCCGGGGCGCCCGTCGAGCAGGGCGAAACCGACGTAGATGCCGCCGATCAGTGCGAGCAAGGTGCCGGCGAACGTCACCGACATGGCCGGCGGCAGTGCGAAATGCAGCGGCAGCGTGACCAGCGCGAGGAGTCCGGCGAGCGGTAGCGGATGTCGGGCGAGCACGTCGGTCTACCGACTGCCGATCGTCGTGGACGTGTCACATCCGTTCTCTCGAGCCGTCGCATCGTCTCGGAACGGCGGGTCTGGCCGACAGCTCATCGAGGTTCTTCGCAGCAGATCATCGGGAGGAGGTGAGGCCGGGCGGACGTCGTCGAAGCCCCGAAGGCGACTGGCGAGCGCGCGCATGGTCGAGCCTGAGGGTTCCAACGGCTGGAATGTCAAGGAGGTTGGGCGATCAGCGCGAGGACGTTCGCGCCGATCCCTTCACCGCTTGCTCCAGGCGGTAGCGACCCCGGCCCTCTTGCACGAGCACGCCGCGCCGGGCGAGCGCGCCGAGCGCGCGCGAGGTCGCCTCCGCGGATAATCCGATTAGATCGGCCAGGCCGCGGACGTCGGTATCGGCCAGCAATCCGTCCCGGACCGCCTCGAGCACTCGCGCCTCGGCGCCGGGAATGCCGACGAGCTCGATCCGTCGTCGCAGCCGCTGGATCTCGCGGGCGAAGGACTCGGCCAGGGCACGGGCGAAGTCGGCGTCGGTGCCGAAGCGTTCGAGCAGCGCCTCGCGCTCGAGCAACGTGACCTCGGCGTCGCGGCGAGCGATCGCGTCGCAATGGTAGCGATCGGCGAACAAGGAGGCTTCGGCGATGACCGAGCCCGCACGCGCACGGTGCAGGAGCAGGCGCCGTCCACCCGGCTCGTGTCGCTCGAGGGCGAGCTCGCCGGTGTGGACGAACCACGGCCCTCGGGCACGATCGCCCTGCCTGAACAGCGCCTCCCGGGCGCGGAGCGCTCTCGAAGGCGGTCGCGCCGGTGCCGGCAGCGTGTCGTAGGGGAACGGGAGCGGGCAGGTCGTGTCCTCGGGGCTGTCCACGGAATGATCGAGATCATGTACGCCGGGAGCGGGAGCGGCCATCGTGACACGAGCTGACTTCGGAGAGCGCCATGCCCTTGCCTCACGCCCGATCCGCCCGTGCACGACGCGTCGCGTCGATCGCCCTGTTCTGCCTCGTGCCGAGCGAGTACGTCGGCGCCCAGGAGGCATCGAGCGCCGGAGCGCACCGCCACGGGCACGGCGGGCACGCCGCGATGGCCTCGGCCGCGCCGACGCCGCTCTCCGAAGCCGGCCAGAGCACCTTCGCCGCGCTGGCCGAGACAGTCGCGGCGCTGACGGCCGATCCGGAGACGGACTGGTCGCGGGTCGATGTGGATGCACTGCGCGAGCACCTGGTCTCGATGGATCGGCTCGTGCTCGAGGCCGCGGTCGAGACCGACGTCCTCGACGACGGCTACCGATTCACCGTGTCCGGAGACGGGCGGACGCGACAGGCGATCCACGAGATGGTGCCGGCCCACGCTACCGTCCTCGCTGCCGAGACGGCGTGGGAAGTCAACGCGTCGCGGACGCCAGAGGGGGCGACGCTGATCGTCAGTAGCGACGATCCGGACGAGCGGCGGCGCATCGGCGCGCTCGGCTTCTTCGGTCTGATGGCCACGGGCGATCACCATCGGCCTCATCACTGGGCGCTCTTGAACGGCCAGCGGATGCACGTTCGGTGAGCACACCGGCGAGCCGATGACCGGCTCGTCAGGATCGACGGGGATCCGTCGGTCAGGCTGGCGGCACTCGCGACGAACGGCTGTTCACGTCGCATGCGGCGAAGGCGGGTCGTCACCGTGCCGCTCGTGCAGGCACAGCCCGTGGTCCCCGACCGTCTGCAGGATGCGGCAGTCGCGGATCTGCCCGCCGTCGCAGCACCCGATCATGCGCTCGAGCTCCCGGCGCAGCCGGGTAAGGCTCTCGAGCCGACGCTTGACCGCCTCGAGCTGCTCACGCGCGATCGTGTCCGCTTCTTCGCACGGTCGCTCCGGGTGGTCCGACAGATCGAGGAGCTCGCGCACCGCGTCGAGTGAGAATCCAAGCTCCCGCGCGTGCCGCACGAACCTCAGCCGCTCTCGAGCCCGCTCGTCATAGCGCCGCTGGTTTCCCTCGGTGCGCTCGATCGACGCCACCAGCCCGATTTGTTCGTAGTAACGGATCGTCGGGACCTTGGTCCCGCTTGCCCGCGCCATTTCGCCGATCGAGTACCGATCCCGCGAGCGTGGTTGCAGATTCGTCATGACTTCACCCCGGGACTTGAACCTCTAGCGACTAGAGGTCTTATAAAGCGCTTCGAGCACCCGTGCAACCGGACGGCATCCGGGACACGGGCGGACCATGCCCCGGCGCCCCGATCGGTTGCCGATGAGGCCTTGAGGGGAAACCCACAGTACATGTCGATCTCGCCCGAACGCCTCGAGCCGTCTGCGCCGGCCGAGCCAACGTTCGCCGACGCGCGCCACAGCGACGCGGCGGGCGGCACGGAGAACGCCGGTGTCGAACGCGAGCGGAGGGGCTGAGCGGATGGCGAACGATCGGACGGTGGAGGCGGGCGCGGCGCCCGTCGCGAGCAAGCGCGGGAGCGGTCTCTCGCGCGCCTTGCTTGCGCTCTACCTCGCCTGGCTCGTCGCGCTCGCAGCGACGCTCGGCGCGCTGCTGCTCGGCGAGGTGCTCGGACGCACTCCGTGCACGCTGTGCTGGTACCAGCGCATCGCGATGTTCCCGCTCGCGCTCGTGCTCGGCATCGCCTGCCTGGTCGATGACCATCGCGTCGGTCGCTACGCCCTACCGCTCGCGCTCGCCGGCGCCGCCGTCGCGCTCTATCACACCCTTCTCTACACCGGCCTCGTCAGCGCGCCGATCGTGCCGTGCAGTCAGAGCGGTCCGTCCTGCACGAACCGCGCGTCGCAGGCCGTCGCGGGCGTCCCCTTGCCGATGCTCTCGCTTGCCTGTTTCGCGGCCATCGCCGTGCTGCTCGTGCTTGCGTACCGCGCCCGACCCACCCCCTCGACAGGAGACCCGTCCTCGTGAACCGCCGCCTTCTCGTGGCCGCTACGCTCGTCCTGGCCGCCGCCGTGTTCGCCGGCGCCTGGCTCATGCTCGAGCGCAGCGCCCCGACCGCCGTCGTCACCGCCCCGCCCGCCGGCAGTGCGCTGATCCGTCCTCACTCCCCGGTGCTCGGTTCCGAGGACGCACCGGTCACGATCGTCGAGTTCTTCGATCCCGCCTGCGAGGCCTGCCGCGCCTTCCACCCGGTGCTCGCCGACATCCGTCGCCAGCACCCCGACGAGGTGCGCATCGTGATGCGCTACGCGGCCTTCCACGACGGCTCCGATACGGTGATCCGCCTCCTCGAGGCCGCGCGTCGCCAGAACCTGTTCGAGCCGGTGCTCGAGGCGCTGCTCGCCGCGCAGCCGGCTTGGGCGCAGCACGGGAACCCGCAGCTCGATGTCGCCTGGGCTGCCGCGGCCGAGGTCGGTCTCGATGTCGAGCGGGCGCGCGACGTGATGACCGATCCCGAGATCGACGCGGTGCTCGCCCAGGACGCCGCCGACGTCGCCGCGGTCGGCGTGCAGCGCACCCCGACCTTCTTCGTCGACGGGCGACCGCTGATGCGCTTCGGGGCCGAGGAGCTCACCGACATGGTGCGCCTGCAGGTCGAGGCGAAGTCCTGACCCGCGCCGGCGTTCGCCGATCAACTGACACCCCGACAGGAACGAGAGACACCGACATGGGCCGCGGCCACCACCATCACGTCGACCCGAACGCCGGGGACAAGCGCGTTTTCGCCGCCATCGCGGTCAACATGGGCCTGACCGTCGCCCAGGTCGTCGGCGGCATCCTCTCCGGCTCGCTCGCGCTGATCGCCGACGCGCTGCACAACTTCTCCGACGCCGTCTCGCTCGTCATCGCCTTCACCGCGCGCCGCATCGCGCGGCGTCCGCGCGACGAGGACATGACGTTCGGCTACGGCCGCGTCGAGGTCGTGGCCGCCCTGGTCAACTACACCACGTTGATCGTCATCGGGCTCTACCTGCTCTATGAGGCGGCGCTGCGCTTCGCCGACCCCCAGCCCGTGGCAGGCTGGACGATCGTGATCGTCGCCGGCATCGCGCTGATCGTCGACGTCGTGACGGCGCTCCTGACCTACACGATGTCGAAATCGAGCGTGAACATCCGCGCGGCGTTCCTGCACAACGTCGCCGATGCCTTGGGCTCGGTCGCGGTGATCGTGGCCGGCACGCTGATCCTGCTCTACGACTGGCGCCTGGTCGACCCGATCGTCACGGTTCTGATCGCCGGCTACATCCTCTGGCAGTCGGTGCGCGAGATCGGCCCAGTCGTGCGCATTCTGATACTCGGCTCCCCGCCCGACATCGAGACCCGGCAGGTACTGGACGCGGTACGCGCGGTGGAGGGCGTGGCGGACACCCACCACGCTCACTTCTGGCAGATGGACGAGCACCGGGGTGCGCTCGACGCGCACGTCGTCATCGCCGAGGGGCGCTGGGACGAGGCGGACGCGATCAAGGAGCGGATCAAGGCGGTGCTCCGAGACCGCTTCGACATCGAGCACGCCACGCTCGAGCTCGAGTGCGCGCGCCATGCGTGCAACGACGCCGAGTCGTTCGGCGGCCACGCGCACGAGCCGCTCGTGCCGGCGTCGTGAGGTCTGCTCGAGCTCGCGGCGTCCGACCCGACGAACCCGCATGGCCGAGGTGCAACCGCGACGGCTCGTTGCGAAGGCGTCCGCGTCAGATCGACGCGCGCAAGCCTGAACCGCGCCGACGCTCGCCTTCGGCCCGCCCCCGATCGATTCGAGAGGAAGAGGGACGGCGATGATTCTCGACAGCGAGCAGGTCGTGCGGCTCTACCGCCGGCTTGCACCGCTCTACGACCCGATGGTGGTCCCGCTCGAATGGCTCGGCGCACGTCGTCATCGCGAGCGCGCCGTTCGCGGTCTCGGGCTGCGCCCGGGCGGGGTCGTGCTGGATCTTGGCTGCGGAACCGGACTGAACATGCCGCTCCTTCACGACGCCGTGGGTGCCCGGGGACGCATCGTCTGCGTCGACCTCTCCACCGAGATGTTGTCGCGAGCGCGGCGTCGTGCCGAGCGCCACGGCTTCACGAACGTCGAGCTGGTCCGGGCCGATCTCGCCGCCTACTGGCCGCCGCCTGTGATTGACGGAGCGCTCGCCACGTTCGCTCTCGAGATGGTGCCGGAGTACGACGAGATTGTCCGACGTGCCTCGGCCGCGTTGCCCGTCGGCGGAAGGCTGGCGGTGTACGGGCTGAAACACCCCGAACGCTGGCCTGCCTGGCTGGTCCAGCTCGGAGTCTGGATCACCGCGCCGTTCGGGGTGAGTCGGGCATACGAGACGTTCAGACCGTACGAGGCCGTGCGGGAGCACCTGAGCGAGATCGAGTACCGCGAGTTCCTCTTCGGAGCAGCCTACCTGTGCGTCGGTGAGCGAGCCGACAGCGAGAACTTCGCGAACCCTTAACGTGCCCCAGGGTGTGCGAAAGTCAGGGTTTGCGCACACCCCGAGGCGCGATGCCCGAATCAATGATTCAGGCACGAAAAGCAACGGGCTCGCCCCTTTTGCCACGTCTTCTAGGTGGTCTGCACACCCCACGTCCGGCCGACGCCCGTTTGGCGATGGTGCCGATGGCTCAGTCCGACGCGATACACATGATCGCCTGACTGAATCGAATAGACGCCACGCTGAGACCACCAACGACGCCTGAACAGACGGTGCTGAAGGGACAGGTACCCATCACCTGATCACCAACAGTCACAACGAAGTGGCTTTCGCGACTTCAGAGCTTGTCGATGACGTCCGTCAGTATTGACGCAACCTCTGCGCTCCGTCCCGCCTGCAAGTGTCGCGCGGCGCGCTGCAGGTCTTGATGCCGTTCGAGGCGTCCCACCAGCGTACCTTCTCGAAACTGAAGTTGACGCAACCGCGACGCCAACTTCTCCGCCTTCGTCGCGTCGGCAGTCTGAATGCGCCGGTTGAGCACGTAGGTCAGATACGGCCGTAGCGACTGGGGACTGGAGTGTCCCATCGCCTCGGCCGCCTTGATCAAGATCGTCTCGATCCAGCTCGACGCTGGCCCGACCACCTCACCTGCAAACACGGCATCGACTAACGTCTCGATCGTGCGCACCGCGTAGCGCGCACGCAGCCGATGAATGTTGGCCCGCTCGATCCCCGCCTGCCGAAAGGCCCGGCGGCCGATCGACGTTACGCTGTCAGGATGCAGCGCCATGCCGGTCGTGCCGGACAGGAAGATCTCGTCGGGTTCGCGGTAGCCGGTGATCGTTTTTAAGCAGCGCTCGACGGTCTCGCGTCGCTCGAACTGGATGAAGTCGAGCGTTCGGACGATCAAATCTGCCGGTGCGTTCAGCGGCTTTGTCATGCCGCCCTTCCGCTTGATCGCGACGAGCCAGGGTTCATCGCGTTCGATCAGATCGGCGAGCTTGTCGGTCGAGGGCATGTGCGACTTGCCCAGGCGCATGAGCTCGGCGCGGCGTGGTCCTGCCTCCTCCGCCCAGGAAAACATGAGCGAGTCCCGCTCGCCGTGCTCGCGCCCGGCCACGACGTCGTGCAGCTCGCGTATTTCGTCTTCGGTCGGCGTGTGGCGAAGGCCCGCCGCCTGGCTCGGCTCGCTGATCGTCAGCGGCGTCGTCCAGCCTCCGTGAACACGGCCATGCCGTCCCTTCGTGTAGCTGCGCGTCGCGCTGATGGGGAATACGATGCGTTCCGCGGTCTCAGGGAGCTCGTCCGGGCCGTAGATGCCGACCTGGAAGCGGATGCGCTTGTTCTCCTCCGCCCAGCGGTAGAACGCGAAGACCGTCTTCAGCGAGGCGTTGACACGCCTGATGGAAACCTCTTGCCCGCGACGCAGGTGCTCGCGCCACAGGATCAGGAACTCGTCATCAACTGACTCCCACGCCCGACCGCGCTCGCGGCAGAAGCGCAGGAACGGGCGCAGGGTCTTGGCGTACTCGCGCGCGCTGCTGGTCGCGATACCGTGGTCGACCACCAGGGTGCGGAACCAGTCCGACGCGGCTTCGTCGATGCCGTCGGGCCACAGCAGCGTCGGAATGCCGGGCCACGGCTGGCCGCCAAGCCTGCAGCTCGCATCGGTCTCGACGATCAGCCCACGCGCGAAATCCGGGCCTGCCGTCTGTTCCCGGCCTTCTCCCTTCTTGAAGAACGAGCGCGCGGCACGGCCTGCCGACGAGGGTCGCTTGACAACCTCCCCGCTTCCCACCTCCTGCTCGAGGTGCAGATCCGTAACGATCAGCAGCGCCCTGATCTTCGGATTCTGCGTAGTGACAGCGGGACGGCAGCCGATCTTCTCGACGAGATACGCACGTCGAAAGCGCCGGCCCTGCAGGGCTCGTTCACGCTCCAGAGGGTCGGCAAGTGACTCGCGAATCACCTGCTTCGCGCGCTCGAAGTACACGCAGCCTCGGTCGGCGTTGGACAGGGCGGAGAGATCGACCGTCCAGATGTTGTCGATGTCGGCGAATCTCATTCCACCACCCGCAGGCCGTGATGCAACGCAAGCTGACGCTGCAGATCGGCGATGAGTGCGTCCTTCCGAGCATTCTCCTCGAGCAGCAGCAGGCTGCGGGCCTCCGCCGCGTCGGCCCGTCGCTTCTCGTGGAGCCGCTGGCTGCGTTCGACGTGCCACTGCGACACGGCAGCCTCCAGCTGTCTCTCGAAGGCCTTTCGGTCGAACTTGGCAGCCGCTGCAGACGACCTCGGCGACGACGCAACCGTCGGCCGGTCGAAGCGCTTCCTCAGCTCGGTGAGCAGTCCGCCGATGTCGCGAACACGGCTGCCGTGAAGGTGATGGGTCGTCGTGAACTCGTTGGGCGACGCGATGGGCAGGATGCCGAGCTCGGCGTTCTCCCACACGCGTGCCGCTTTCAGGCTCGCGGGAATGGACTCGCCTGCGGGGACACCGTCGCGGAGCCATTTGCGCAGAACTTCCAGCCGTCGCTCGATCCGTTGCTCGACGGTCTGCCGCATCGGCGCGATTCCGGCGACGAGGTCGGTCACGTACGAGCGCGAATCGCTCATGGCCTTTCCTCGTCGAGCGCCGTCTTCGGAAATGGCGTCGCGTTCGCGTACCGCGTATCCAGCACCTGCGTCAGCTCGATAACACGCGCACTCTCCAGCGCTCCGAACAAGGTGTCCTGTCGCGCCTCGGAAGCAGCAACGGCTTCGAGGTGAGTCACTTCGGCGTCGAGCACGGAACGGCGCGCGCCCTCAGTGATGGCGTGAGGACAGGAAGCGCAGACAGACGGGCCTGCACGGGCGAAGTCGGGGCCGACTGCCTCCGCGCGGTCCGGCGAACCGAGCCGGCACGCGGCCTTCGCCGCCGCGTCACGTGTTCCTGGGCAGGAACAGGTGACCCACGGCTTGGGCGTCAGCACCATTCCCTCCCGCTGCATGACGAGTGCGAGGCTTGCGCCCACGCGCTCCGGAGAGGTGACCCGCATCTTGCGTCGGAAGACGTCGACGAGGCGCCGCGCCACCCTCTTCAGCCGCTCGCCCGCCGCGCCGGACACCGAGCGCTCGCCGGCGGCGATCGATCGCGCCACGTGTCCCGTGTAGCCCCACTCGACATCCTTCCAAAGGGCAGCGACGTCGGGGTCCTGGGTGACGTAGCGCCTCGTCATCTCCAGGTTGAAGTGACGGAGGTGATGAGAGAGTGCCTCGATCGTCGCGCCCTCGAACCGGTAGAAGTACAGGACGGCGAAGAAGCGCCGGAATTGATGAGGATGCCAGTGCCACGATCTGGCTGCCTCGCCGGACGGGCGGTGCGGCGGCACCTTCACCGCCGCGGCGAAATCGTCGAGACGACGACCGACGTCGAGCCGAACGACTTCGCCGCACGGGCGCCGCCACTGGAACAGCCGGTCGGCGCCGCTGTCCTGCCGTGCCGCCGCACTGATCGACGACAGCGTCTCGACGGCCCGCGCCACCAGACCGGGAACGGGGATCCAGTCCTTGCGCTGCAGCGTCTTCTCGATGTGGACGTGCAGCCACCAGCCCGACGTCGCGTCCCCACGAAGGCAGCCCTCGCGCAGGTCGTCGATCTCCCCGGCGCGACGCGCGGAGAACGTGGCGATGACGATCCAGCAGGCGGTGGCCATGCGAAGCGTCTCGCGTCGATCCGCCGAGCCTGGCACCGCCTTCGGATCGTGATCGAAGATCCAGCGCGCGGAGTGCTCCAGGAGGTGGAGCGCGAGCGCCGGTGGGGGCGTCGGCGTGCGCACGGTACCCACGCCCTTGACGGCGGCGACGCGTGCCGCGCCATAGGGAAACGGCTTGAACCCGATCGTCTCCGCGTCGATCTTGCGCCTCATCGTGTAGAGCTGCTCGAGCGGATCGAGCCAACGCTGCACCGCCTGGACCGTCATGTTCGACAGCGGGGCGATCTCGTCGGTGGGCGGGACGCTGCGGGTTTTCAGTCCATTGGCCTCGGCGGCACGGGCGATCAGCGCCGCAACGCGCGGCAAACGGCTCGCACCGGACGGCAGACGGCACGCCGCCATGATCGGTTGCGAATGAACTCGGTTGGTCGGCCGCCCTGACGAGGGATGAACGTATCGAGGGAGCCCGCCGAAGGGTTTCGGATCGATCTCGTTCGCCGCATGCAGTTCCTGCAGGTACGCGTCGACGCGCTCCGACGCGCGCAATACCGCATCGGCACCGTAGCGGCAGTCCTCGATCAGCTGTTCCAGGTCGTAATGCTGGAGGTGAGCGAACGACGCCATCCCGCGAACGGTGAGCGCATGAGCGAGGTTCATCAGGTTCCCCGCCATGATCGAGTGGGTGAACGCGTCGTCGATGCGGCTGTAGCGAGGGTCACGCACCCACCAGGCGTACTCCTTGACGGTGGCACGAAGCCTGTCGGCATCGACCAACGATCGACCATCGGCAAGGCGCAGGCGGAAATCGATCGTCGCCTGCCGATCGAGATCGCGCGTACCGGCAACGGTCCATACCGGATCGGAGTAGGCACTCCGCAACCACGGCGCGCACCGCTGTTCGTCGATGCCGGACCGGTTCGACGGGGCGGACGGAAGCGGAACCGGGCGCTGAACGGTCATCCGATCACCATGGCCTGGGAGGTTCGTAGCCGGGCTGCGCGGAGATTTCGGCGGCGCGCTGCTTCGCGGCATTCCAAACCTTGACCAACGAGCCGCGCGCCATCTTTTCCTCGACGACATCCGTCAGGCAAAGCCACGGAAGCCAGACCTGGTCCCAGCGCTCGGGCCGGTCGCGTTCCCATTCGGGTCGCGCGGCCCGGAGAGAGGCCTGCCAGAGCTGGAGGGCGGCCATGGCTTCCACCTCCGCCACGACGAGAAGGTGCGGACAATCGTTCCAGCAGTCCAGCGTCGAACACGTGGTGCTCGTCTCGTCCGGTCTGCCGCGGTGATCTCGGCAGAACGTCCCGAGGCCCGTCGCGCGCAGATCACCCAGTCGCGCCTCGAACTGCTCGACCGTGATGCCGAGCTTCGATGCTGCGTCCTCGATGCCCGACATCACCAGCGTCTCGAACGTCACCCCGAAGCGCCGGACGTTCTCGTCGTACAGGAGCCGGGTGGGCCACTTCTGCTGATAGCCCTGCGTGACGGCAACGCTGTGCTGGCCTATCGCGAGGCCGGTCGCGAGTCGTCCGTCGTCGGCAAGCGCCGCATGCAGCAGCACGCTCGGCCGAAGCATGTTCGGGACGAGGCCGATGCCTTCCAGACCGGGTGTCGATGCCGCGAACCCCTTGAACCAGCTCGTGTACCAGTGCGGAGTCATCAGCTGGACGCGCTTGCCCAGCCGCATGAGGAACAGCCTGTCGCCGTTGCTCGTCGCACCGGCGCGAAGCGGCTCTCCGGCTGATCGCAGCCAGTCGATGGCTCGTACGGCCGGCGAGGACTCCGACAGGTCGACGATGATCGGCTTGCCCTGCGCTCGGGCCTTGTGCCCCGTGATGCGCCGGTGCTCGCCGAGGTCGCTCTTCTCCATGCAGTCGCGATCGAGCGTGCGCCCGACGCTCACGTTGGAACCGCTTTCGATGAGGTACAGGGTCAGGATCGCGCCGACCGCGTCCGGATCGGGATGCAGCATTGGCACGATGGTCTTCAGACCGCCGTACGCGAGGTAGCGTTTCGCGAAGAACTGCCCGTAGGGTCCGACCTTCTCGGCTCCACCGAGCGGGGGAACGCCGCCGTGCCGCTGGTGGATCAGGCTCAACAGGTTCGCCACACCCTGCTCGACCTGGTCATCATTCGAGTTCGCAGGGGACGGGAAGAACTCACGCACGAGCCGATTCCGCTCGTGCTGGTCCGAGGCATGGTCGAGATAGGCGCGCTCGAATTCCGCCCCGTCGATCGTCGCGAGGGAACGAAGCCTGCGTCCGTTCCGCAAGGACTCGGCAGCGGTGTCGACGACTGCCGTCGCCCGATCTCGAAGCGCGCCCAGACGGCGCTCCAGGACGAGACGAACGGCCGTGACGGGATCGGCCGGCAGGTCGAGACGAGCGCCCATTTCGACGGCAAGACTGTCGATGAATCCGTCGGAGTCACCCGTCCCGAACTCGACTCCCGAACGCTTCGAAGCCTCGAGCAAACGATCGCGCGCGAAAGCAACGTAGCCGGACTCGGTACCGTCGCCGCCCCTGGCGCTCGCTTCGGCGACGCTTCGCAGACGTCCACCCAGTCGTCGAGCGTGCTTGACCCCCGGCAGCGGTGTCGAAGTGACGGGCAGCACGCCCCCGGAGGACAAGCCCTCGAGCAGCATGCGAAGCGCCTTGATGGCACTGTCGGTGGAGCTGTCCGCTCTCGCGCCGGCGATGAGGTGATCGCGATAGGCGAACAACGCTTCCTCCCATTCTCCGGCCGACGTGATCCGGCTACTCGCCTTCGCCTCGTCGACGACGGCTCGGCAGTGTGGATTCTCATTCGCGCCCATCCAGCCGAGCGCATCGATGAGCTGGAGGTAGGGACGCTTCACCGTCTGCTGCGCCATACCGGCCGCGATCTGCTTGAAGCGGCGGCCGACACGCTCCAGGAACGGTGTCGGCCACGCCGGCGACAGTTCGCTGAACGAAAAGACGCGACCGTGGACGAACGGGTCGATACTGCTCGCCTTGACCCCCCTCATGACTTCCGCCTGCCGCGCGGCCAGGATGTCGGCGAACGGCTCGTCCCGGAAACGAATCTTCGCGACCCTCGACGCCTTCGAAAGCTCGGTCAGGTTGATGGTCACCCGGTGCTTGTCGAGCACGGGACCTTTCGCCAGGACCGCCCGCACACGCTCGAGCTCGCCCTGCCGCCCGGACGGCAGATAGCCCTCACGCGAGGCCCGATCATCGAACTCCTCGAACAACTCGCGGATGGGAGGATGGCGCGTGATGAACGTCCCGCCTCGCAGTCCGAAGTGTTCCGAGAAGGCGGTACGGTCCAGCTTGCCGTCGCGAAACACCAGCTCCCGGGTTTCGTATGCCGCGCGCAGCCACCTGCGCATTTCCGGAAAATGGCGCATCGGACCGGTCGCGATGCCGAGATCCCGCTCGTACTCCGCGAACACGGCACCGAACCGTGTCAACGCGCTCGGGGAGCAACCGAGCTGATGCGCGTAGTGCTTGCGGCTGACCTTGCCTCCACGGGACGCGACGATGCTTCCCTTCTCCGAATCCCCGTCGAGCAAGGCACGCAGCCCTGCCTCGCTCAGCGTGCCCCACGCCGTTTCGGCCCTCGCTGGCCGCGGTGCCCTCGTGGCCATTCCAGATCCGCCTAGACGGCGATGTCGGCCTTGATCGCGGCGTGCGGCTCGTAGCCGCTCACCTCGAAGTCCTCGATGCGGTAGCCGTCGATGCTCTCCGCACGACGTGCGAGCCGCATCGACGGAAACGGACGGGGTTCGCGAGCGAGTTGCTCCTGCGCCTGATCGAGGTGGTTCAGATAGAGGTGAACGTCACCGCCAGCCCAGACGAACTCGCCCGGGGTCAGACCGGCCTGCTGCGCGAGCATGAGCTGCAGGGACACGGCCCCGATGTAGTTGAAGGCTTTTCCGGTCCTCTTATTTCAGGGCTCTTTCGCTATGGTTCCGTCGACCTGTATTGACTCTCTCCCGAACTATGTGCTAGCGCCCGGAGCAGTCGGAGCAGCAGTCGAACCGCGTACCGCAACCGGCGCGTTGCAGACGCGTGATACTTATCCCCTCCCCTGCTTCTGCCATCGACGATGAATCGAGAAGTCCCACAATGTGATTGTGGGACTCGATGCCGTAGTCGACTGTTTTCGTTCACTTCGCGTGTGCGGCGGTCCGACTTCGGGCTAAACTAGTCCCAGAACGAGCGAATTTTTCTGAAACGGGACAAAGCTTATGCAGGAGGTCGAAGCGGTCAAGACCGCTGGGCAGCTCGCCCAGCTCGAGGCCGCGCTCGTCGAGCGAGGGGCGATCTACCTCGACGTCTGGAAGGTAACCGGTCATCTGACGGCGTTGTATCGCGCCGCCGGTCACTATCCCAAGATGCGCCTCACCCGTCACATGAGGCATCCCGACCATGTCCAAGAGAACCTATCGAAGCGCGGACGCATGGCGCTCG
>Ga0209303_1000136_pt1 | contig 79022 bp, 80 predicted proteins | sample SidtaG_3_FD_187449 | JGI IMG/M metagenome (GOLD analysis project Ga0209303, IMG submission 187449) | Marine algal microbial communities from Sidmouth, United Kingdom - Sidmouth_Asex1 metaG (SPAdes) (version 2) | ecosystem: Host-associated > Algae > Red algae > Unclassified | place: Sidmouth...
GCGTTCAACGTCGTGCCGTTGCCGGACGACGTGCCGGACGACATCGGTGCGATCCTCGACCCGCTCGGGAACGCCGTGCACACGGCGCTGTCGTTCGATCTCGTCGGCGAGGATGTGCTGATCACCGGGGCGGGACCGATCGGCATCATGGCCGCGGCGGTGGTGCGTCACGTCGGCGCACGGCATGTCGTCATCACCGACGTCAACGCCGAGCGGCTCGCGCTCGCCGCCCAGGTGGCGGACGTGCGCACCGTCGACGTCGGTCGCGAATCGCTTGCCGACGTCATGGCCGAGCTGCCCCTGCGAGAAGGCTTCGATGTCGGTCTCGAGATGAGCGGCGCGCGCTCGGCGATCAACCAGATGGTCGAATCGCTCGTCATGGGCGGACGCATCGCGATGCTCGGCGTGCCCTCGGGAGAGACACCGATCGACTGGTCGCGCATCATCTTCAAGGGTCTGACGATCAAGGGCATCTACGGGCGCGAGATCTTCGAGACCTGGTACAAGATGCTCGCCTTGCTCGACAACGGGCTCGATGTCGGTGCCGTGATCACGCACCGTCTTCCGGCCGAGGAGTTCGCCGAGGGCTTTCGAGTCATGGATGAGGGGCGTTGTGGCAAGGTGGTGCTGGACTGGGGTTGAGGCTGGCCAGCAGCGCCCCGTCGGTGGCAGAGCCGGAACAGCCGACACGACAGCTGCCCGCGTTCGTCGTGGTGGTGCCGTTGCTCGAGGGCACGTACGCAGGTGCGCGGCCCCGTGGGGAAACACCCGTCCGGGCATTCCCATGGCGTCGTCTCGGTCACGCGGGGGAGGATTGGCGATCGCCGTGTCGGACGCACCGTAGTGCGTCATCCCGCAGCCGTTCAACGTCCGGCCGACCGAGGAACGCCAAACCGACGCGCGACGTCTCGGTCAGCTGTCGCTGTCGACGAAGGTCAGGGAGAACGAGACCGGAATCGTCATGGGAATGTGCAGGAGCCCCAGCGAGCTCGGCGAGCTTGCCGATGCCGCCCGCGAGGTCGTGGGCCGCAGCGTCGAGGAGCACCGGTTCGATCGCCGTCACCGTGACGGCACCGACATCGCGGTCGACGGAAACCGGTACGAGGATAGTCTGGCGTTCGCCGTGCAGGTCGAGCGTGGCCTCGAGCTCGAGCTGGTGCGTACCGCTCTCGAGGGCGGCGGCGGGCACGGTCGCTTCGATCGTGGCCTCAGGGTAGGTGCCGGTCTCGAACAGGAATTCCGACATGCGCTCGTTGCGAATCGGCACGCCGGTCTCGATGGCGGCGAGCGGGATGGAGACGCTCGCCGCACCGTCGTCGTCGACGCGGCCCACGAGTTCGGTGAACGCGTGGCGTTCGGTGACGCTGCTCGTGCCGTCCGCGAGTACCTTGATCGAGAGCAGCGTGACGCTCGAGCGGGAGGGGTCGAGCGCGAGCGCCGCCGAAGCGGCGAGCGGCAGGGTCGCGAGCGCCGTGCCGAGCACGAGTGACGTCACCGCGACGACGACCTGGCCGGCGACTCGGGAAGCGTTCCGAGGAAGGGTGCGGGGGGCGGTGTTGGCGAGCGGGGAACGTCGGCTCATCGGGATCGGTGCTCCGGTGACGTGCGACGCCGGAATCGGCGCCTTCAGGGGGACGATACCCCACCGCCCCGTTCCATTCCCTCCTGCGCTGCCACGGGCGTTGCAGGCCCGGACCGAACGGGCAGGGGCGCGATGCATCGCTCGCCCGTGCGCGGTACTCGGGCGCCACCGGTTCATTCACCGAGGGAATCGACGGGTTCCTCACCGACAGATCCGGAAAGCGCAAGATTCACCGGCCGGCGCTCGTTGGCGACAGGGCCGAGCTCGTGCTCGAGCGCTCGGGAAACGATCGCCTCGAGCGAGGTCCTTTCGTCGAGGGCAAAACGATCTCGACCGGCCTCTCGAGCTTGGGCGAATACCCGGCGTCAGTGCCGGTGACGAACTTCGAATCGGGAATCGATCGGTCGTTGCCTAGTCCGCCGCCCGGAACGGTTCGAGCACCTCGACGTCGACGTTCTCGATGCGTGCGAAGCGCTCGGTGACATCGTTGATCACGGTCCACACGTGGCGTGTCCGGGCCACCATGGTCGTGCCGTCGGGCAGGATGCCACTCCAGTCGAAGTCCACCGAGAGCCGGTAATGCCGATCCTCGTCGAGCGTTTCGTGCGAGAAGTTCTCGATCAGATGAGTGCTGGCAGTGACCTGAGAACCCGGACCGGCGAGCCATGCCGAGAAGTCGTCGAACGACGTGATCGCTCCACTGGAGAAGTTCAGCGAGAAGTCCGGCCCGAGGAGCTCACGCATGGGCTCGGGGTCGCGCGCAGGATCCTCGATCAGCGCCAGGTAGTAGTGCACGAGACTCAGCAGTCGGTTCTCCGCGTAGGCGTCCGCGAACGTCTCCGTCTCGCCGTCCTCACGCTGCCCGATCTCGACACGAGTGAGCAGCGGCAGAGTCGCGTCTCCCTTCCGCATCTCCATGACGTAGTCGAGTCCGGCAACGCGCACCGCTCCGCTCTCGAGCATGCCGGCATTGCGGTACGTGACATCCGCCGTCAACGTGAGCCGCTCGCCATCGCCGACCTCGACAATGCTCGACTCGACGACGTGGCTGTTGCGCCAGGTCGCGGGCAGTTGCGCAACCCGCGAGGCGTACTCGTCGTGCCCGGTCGCGGTGCCGAGACCGGAGTTCACCACGACGTCCTCGGCGAGAATATCCAGGGCGTTGTCGATCCCGCCGGCCGGCCGTTCGTACACCTGATACCAGCGATGCAGCTGAGCGCGTGCGGCGTGTTCGAGCCAGCCGGCGCGAATGTCGGCGTCTGTCATGTCGGTGATTCCCGGTGCGGAGGCGACGAGGAGCAACGGCGTGATCACGGCGGCGCGAAGAAGTCGTCTGTTCACTCGAACGGTGCTCGACACAGGATCGGTGAATGATCCCTCACCAACTCGGGCCGTGCAAGCCTCGCCGGATCATGTCGAACAGCTGACTCGCGACACGGGGGTCGGCCGGCTGGCCGCGAACGGCCGCATCGCGCGCTAGCTGCCTGGCCGGCGCGACGAACGAGGTCACGAGTGCCTGAGCCGGCACGTCGGCCGCCGCGTCCTCGACGACGGCATGCACCAGGAGTTCGCGCCGTTCCCGCTCCATGCCGTCGTGACGCTCGCGTCGCCCCTTGTCGGCAAGCGCATGGCTGGCCGCGGCAGCGACGAACAGGAAGTCCCGCGAGCGCTCGCTGGCGCGTTCCACGAGCGTGGTCCACGCCTCGCGCATGCACTCCCGGGGCTCGAGAGCGCGGGAGCCGCTTCCAGCAGTCTCCGATGCACTTCCAGGCTGCTATCGCAGTGAGCATCACGTAGCAACGTGTCCTTGTCGTCGAAGTTGCGATGGATGGTCCCGGCCTCGACGCCGGCCCGAGCCGCGATACCGCCCATCGACGCGTTGTCAGTCTCCCCGTCGTCAAGTCCGAGGATGATCTGGGCGCGACGCACCGAGGCGTGCGGCAGTGAGCGGGAGCGGGCGATGGATTCGAGCTGCGCACGGGTGTCGACGTCGAGCTCGATCTTCGTTGGACGAGCCATGGGCCAGGCTTGCACCAGGCGCGAAGCGCGGACGCGTGCGTTCTGGCAAGCCGGCAACATGCGGGACGGCGCACCAGGTAGATCGTCGAGCCACGATGTGGCTGGCTTCGCGTCGCGGTATCTGCCGTCTGACCGATCTCGACAACGTGCACCGGATGAACTGACGCGCGTCAGGCAACGCGGCCGTCGACTCCGTCGACGCATGCACTCTCGCTTCGACTTATGATCACTCTCACCGCCGGTTTTCAGTGGGCCCGGAACTACGGGGAGATCCTCTTCCGGGAGGTGATTCGACTCGAGGACATCCCCCTGCCGGACCGATCGAACGAACGGGGATCTCGATGGACATCCTGACCGCCAACGACCGGCCGGCCACCTTCCCGGACAGCTACTACGCGAGCGCCTCGACCCTGCCCGACACGCGCCCGCCCGCCCGGGGGGCGCTACGCTACGATGTCTGCGTGGTCGGCGCGGGCTACACGGGCCTGTCCACTGCGCTCCACCTCGCGGAGAAGGGGTACTCGGTCGCCGTGCTGGAGGCCAACCGCGCGGGGTGGGGGGCCTCGGGCAGGAACGGGGGACACGTCGGCACCGGCCAGCGCCTGTCGCAGGGCGCCCTCGAGACGCTTGTCGGCCCGTCCCGGGCGCACGCGCTCTGGGACATGGGGCTCGAGGCGGTCGCGCTGGTGCGGCATCGGGTGGCGCGTCACGACATCGATTGCGATCTCGGCGACGGCATCCTCCACGCCTGCCACAAGCCGTCGCTGACACGGCAGGCGCGCGCACACGCCGACCTGCTCAGGGACGGCTACGGCTACGACCGGATCGAGTACCTGGACCGGGAGCGGTTGCTCGAGCACATCGGTTCGCCTGCTTACCACGGCGGCACGCTGGACCGCGGCGGTGCCCACCTGCAGCCGCTGGCCTACGCGCTCGGGCTCGCCCGCGCGGCGCAAGAGGCCGGGGTGCACCTGTACGAATCGAGCCGGGTCCGGACGATCAGCGAGGGCGACCCGGTGGAGCTCGTCACCGACGAGGCCCGCGTGAGCGCCCGATTCGCCGTGCTCGCGCTCAACGGCTACCACGGCGACCTGATCCCCGCGCTGTCGCGCCGGGTCATGCCGATCAACAATTTCGTGGCGGCGACGGAACCGCTGTCGCGCTCCGTCGCCGAGGGGCTGATCCGGCACGGTCACGCCGTCGCCGACAGCCGATTCGTGGTCAACTACTTCCGGCTGAGCCGGGATCGCCGTCTGGTCTTCGGCGGAGGCGAATCCTACGGCTACCGCTTTCCCGCGGACATCGGCGGGAAGGTCCGTCGCGCGATGATCCGCACCTACCCGCAGCTCGCGGACACGCGGATCGAGTACGCTTGGGGCGGCACGCTCGCCATCACCATGAACCGGCTGGCGAGCTTCCAGGCGCTGCGGCCGAACGTGCTGAGCGCGTCCGGGTACTCCGGACACGGCGTGCCCACGGCAACGTTCGCGGGCGCGGTGCTGGCCGACGCGATCGACGGCCAGGCGGCTCGCTTCGACCTGCTCTCGTCGCTGCGGATTCCGCCGTTCCCGGGGGGCGTGACCTGGCGCCACCCCCTGCTCGTGCTCGCGATGACCTGGTACGCGCTGCGCGATCGTCTCTAGCCGGAGAGAGTTCGTCGAATGACACAGCGTGCGAACGAGGAGGTCGAGGCCTTCCTGCTGGCCCACCCGGCGACGAGATTCGTCGACGCGGTGATGTTCAACCTCAACGGCGAGGCCGTCGGCAAGCGCTACCCGGTCCGGGATCTCGACAAGGTCATGGCCTCGGGTCTGTTCTTCTGCCCTGCAGCCACCCTGGTCGATGTCCGCGGGGTCACGCGCGACGTGGCCGGACTCGGCTTCTCCGACGGTGACCCGGACGGCCTCGCGCGCGCGATCCCCGGCACGCTCGTGCCGGTCCCCTGGGCATCGGTGCCGACGGCCCAGTTCCAGTTCTCGCTGCAGGACCCCGACGGACCGGGCGGCTGGTGGAGCGACCCGCGTACCGTGCTGACCCGCGTCGTGGGGACGCTCGACGAGCTCGGCCTGAGGCCGATGGTCGCCTGCGAGCTCGAGTTCTATCTGGTCGACGCGACCCGCGACGCCTCCGGGGCGGTGCGTGTGCCTGCGTCGCCGCACGGCGGCCGGGTGAACGACGCGCCGCGCGTGTCGAGCTTCGCCAAGCTCGACGAGTTCGGGGACTTCCTGGCCGAGGTGGACGCCGCCTGCGCGGCCCAGGGCATTCCCGTGGGGGCCGCAAGCGCCGAGTACGGCGCCGGGCAGTACGAGATCAACCTGCACCACACGGACGACCCGGTGCTCGCGTGCGATCACGCGTCGTCGCTCCGACGCGTCATCAAGGGCGTGGCCCGAGCGCGGGGGCTCGACGCGACGTTCATGTCGAAGCCCTTCGAGGACCGGGCGGGCAGCGGTTTCCACGTGCACATGAGCCTGCTCGACGCGGCCGGCGACAACGTCTTCGACGAACGCCGCGACGGCGGGGCCACGAGGCTGCGCCAGGTGATCGGGGGCCTGCGAGCGACGGCGTACGAGGCGATGGGCCTCTTCGCACCGAACGTCAACGCGTACCGGCGCTTCTCGCCGGACAGCTTCGTGCCCGCCAACCGTCACTGGGGCGAGAACAACCGGTCGGTGGCGTTCCGCGTGCCCCGTTCCGAGCCCGGCGCCCGGCGCGTCGAGCACCGCCTGGCCGGAGCCGACGCCAACCCCTACCTGCTGATGGCCGCCCTGCTGGCAGGCGCCCACCACGGCCTGAGCGAGCGCGTCGACCCGGGCCCGCCCGTCACCGGCAACGCGAGCGCGAGGGCCGATCCGGAGATGCCCGACACCCTCTGCCTGGCGCTGGCACGCATGCGGGACGCGGCGGTGCTGCCGACGTACTTCGGTCGACGCTACTGGGACGCCTACGTCGAGGTGAAGTCGACTGAATTCGAGTCGTTCATGAAACGGGTGTTCACCCGCGAGTACGACTGGTACCTGTAGGCGTCGTGTCGCGGCTCAGGAGAGCTTTCGGCCTCCCGCGTCGTGGAACCATTCGTCCGGGTAGGGGTACCACCACTCGTGCAGCCGAGGCACGTGGTCGACGACCACCATGCGCGACTGGCGGAAGGCGTCGAGCCCGGCGCGGCCGAGCTCCCGGCCCACCCCCGAGCGACGCCAGCCACCGAAGGGCAGTGCGTCGTTGTCGATCAACGGGTTGTTGACCCAGACCATGCCGTGCGCGAGTTCGCGGGTGGCTCGCATGGCCTCCTCCAGGTCGGTGGTGAAGATCGACGCGCCGAGGCCGAACTCCGAATCGTTGGCGAGCGCGATTGCCTCGTCGAGGTCGGCGACCCGGCAGACGCTCGCCACTGGTCCGAAGCATTCGACCCGCATGATGCGCATGTCCGGGGTCGCGTCGACGAGGATCGTCGGCTCGTAGTACCAGCCGGTCGTGGCGGCCTCGGGAACTCGCCCCCCGCAGGCGATACGTGCCCCGGCGGCGACCGCCTCGTCGACGAGCGCCGCGACCTTGTCGCGCCCGGCCTCCGACACCAGCGGTCCGATCTCGTGCCGACCCATGCCGTCCCCGACACGCAGCGCCAGGGTCCGCGCGACGAAGCGCTCCACGAAGGCGTCGTGCAAGGCGTCCACCACGAAGAAGCGCTCGGCCGAGGTGCAGATCTGCCCGCTGAGGTGAAAGGCCGCCGTGACGCACCCGGCCGCGGCGATGTCGAGCGGTGCGGTCGCGGTGACGATCATCGGATCGCTGCCGCCGGCCTCCACGAGACAGGGTTTCAGTTGGCGTCCGCAGGCCTCGGCCACGGCGCGGCCCGCGGCCACGCTGCCGGTGAAGGCCACCGCATGGGTGTCGGGGGAGTCGACGAGGCCCCGGGCGGTGTCGGCGTCTCCAGGCAGGCAACAGACCAGGCCCGGCGGCAGGCCATCGAAGTGGCGCATGAACTCGAGCGTCGACAGGGTGGTGGCCTCGGCCGGCTTGACGATGCACGCGTTGCCGGCGGCGAGCGAGGCGGCCACCGTCCAGCACATCAGCAGGATCGGAAAGTTGAACGGCAGGATGTGTACCGACACGCCGTAGGGCTCGTGCACGGCGTACTGGAACGAGCCCGCCTGCGTGGTCCCGGCGACGTGACCCGCGTCGTCGCGGGCCATCTCGGCGTAGTAGCGGAAGACGCCGCCGCAGTTCGCGATCTCCCCGACGGACTCCGGATAGGGCTTGCCCATCTCCGAGGTCAGCAGCACCGACGCCCTCTCGGGATCCGTGGTGTCGATGCTGTACGCGACCGCGTGGAGGTAGGTCGCGCGGGTCTTGGCGTCGAGTGCCGCCCAGTCGCGCTGTGCGCGGTTCGCGACACCGAGGACGCGGGCGGTCGTGTCCGCTCCGGTGACCTGGCGCGCTCCGACGGTCGCGAGGGTCGAGGGGTTCGTGACGTCGCGGCGGGTGTCCCCGTCCCCCGGGGCGTGGAAGTGCGGGGAGACGTAGTGGCGCGCGGCCGTGTCCGGCGTCGGGGCGTTCAACGGATCATGTAGACCTTGCGGATCGTGTCGTGGACGACGCAGGTGCCGCGCCAGTCCTTCGGGAAGAAGGCGGCGGTGCCCGGCACGACCTCGATGACGTCGCCGTCATCGTGCGTGTAGGTGCAGCGTCCGGACAGGAAGTGACAGAATTCGTCCGCGGTGACGTAGCACGTCCACGTGCCGGGGGAGCAGTGCCAGAGACCGGTCTCGGAGGAACCGTCCGGGTTCCTGTGGATGAGCGTGCCCCACGTGCGGGGCTCGCCCGCAAGCGCGCTCGGGATCGGCCCCCAGTCGTCGAAGCCCTCGTCCCAGTCGGTGGCGGGCGCGAGGTGCGGGGCGGTCGAGTCGAGTCGGGTGGTCATGGTCTCAGGTGGAAGGCAGCAGGTCGACGAGGTGGCGTGCGGCGCCGGCCGTGCCGCCGGCGGACTGCATGTGCGCGGAGGTCTCGGCGAGGCGCCGATGCATGTCGGTGTCGGTCAGCAGCGTGTCGATCGCGGACGTCAGCGCCGCGTCGTCCCACCGGTAGCGGTCGAGCTTGATGCCGTGGCCGGTCTCCTGCACGCGCGTCGCGTTGTCGTGGCCGTCCCAGACGTACGCCATGATGATCGCCGGCTTGCCGAAGTACAAGCACTCGGTGAAGCTGTTGTTGCCGCCGTGGTGGATGACCGCATCGACCTGCGGGATGACGGACGGCTGGGGGTACCAGGACGCGATGCGGACGTTGTCGGGCACCGCGTCGTACTCGGCCTCGTAGTCGCCGACGTTGACCAGGGCGCGCACCTTCATGGTGCCGACCGCGGCTATCACGCGCTTGAGCAACGCCGTGTCGCCGGCGCCGAGGGAGCCGTAGCTGACGTAGAGCAGCGGCTCGTCCTCATGGCCCGGGAACGCGGGCACCGCGTAGTCCGCCTCGGTGCGCACGCAGCCCTCGAGGTAGCGGAACCGCGGCGGGTCCAGGGGCACGGCGCGCTCGAACTTCACGGGTTCGGGGTACAGCAGCAGGTTCAGGTGCGGCGACGTCTCGCAGAACTGGCCGAGCGGGTAGGGCGTCTCGCCGCAACGCTCGAGGAAGGCATTGAAGTCGGCGTGCACGGGAGCGATCATCGCGTCGAAGCGATGCCGGAACGCCTCGTGACACGCGGTGTCGGTCGCGCCGCACCCGGACAGGTGGGGTGGAATGCGCGCGTCCTCGATCTCGTTCTCCGAACACGAGATGATCCGCACCCACGGCTTGGCGTGCGCCTGCGCGTAGGCCTTGATCGCGGGAAACAGCACGACGTTGTCGACGCACAGCACATCCGGGCGGATCGCCTCGAGCACCGTCGGCAGGTCCTTCTGCGCCCACTTCGCGCTGTCGACGATCGCCTCCCAGCAGTCCTTGACGTAGTTGTCCAGCTGCTCGATCGGCGACTTGCGGAAATTCGGGATGTGCCCGTTGATGAAGTCCTCCCAGAACGTCGCCATCGCCTCGGCGGGCATCGGCTCCGACAGGCTCACCGGGTGCGTCTCGAAACCGTAGCCCTCGTAGACGGAGACGAACCCCGGATCCGACAGGAACACGGCCTTGTGACCGAGGGCCTCGATGGCCTGGGCGATGCCGACCGAATTCAGCGCGGGGCCGAACGCGGCTTCGGGGAAGAAGCTGAAGACCTTGGCGGACATGGGATGGGTTCCTCTGCGGTTCGTTTGCGGTCAGCGGGTGAGCAGTCGGGCGTGATCGATCGGCCAGCGACAGGCGACCCGGGTGCCGGGGGTGTGCAGGGTCGCATCGCGACGCGAGGCGGGCAGGCGGGCCAGCAGGGCCCCGTCGATGCCCGGGACGTCCACACGCAGCTCCAGGTCGCCCCCGCGATAGAGCGTCTCGAGCACGGTGCCGATCACCGAGGCGTGGGTCGCCGGCACCGCGTCTCCGGGCGGGCCGATCTCGATGTGCTCCGGTCGCACGCAGAGCCAGGCATCGCCGGACCGCGTCCCCGCGCCGGGTGCCTGTACGGGCAGCGCGCCGTGTTCCGGGGTCACGAGACGATCGGTCTGGAGACGGCCCGACAGGAAGTTCGAGCGGCCGACGAAGTCCGCAGCGAAACGCGTGGCCGGACGCTCGTAGAGGCCCTCGGGCGTGTCGAGCTGCACGATCCGACCCGCCTGCATGAGCGCGATGCGGTCGGCGAGGCCGATGGCCTCGTCCTGGTCATGTGTGACGACGACGAAGGTGATGCCCAGTTCGTGCTGAAGGCGCTTGAGTTCGGACTGCATCTGCTCGCGCAGCTTGCGATCGAGCGCGCCGAGCGGCTCGTCGAGCAGCAGCACGCGCGGACGCTTGACGATGGCCCGGGCGAGCGCCACGCGCTGGCGCTGTCCGCCCGAGAGCTGATGGGGGCGACGCGGCGCCAGCTCGCCGAGCTCGGTCAGCTCCAGCACCGCATCGACACGGCGTCGCAGCTCGCCCTTGGCGACGCGTTCCATCTCGAGACCGTAGGCGACGTTGGCGCGCACGCTCATGTGCGGAAACAGCGCGTAGGACTGGAACATGAGGTTCACGGGCCGCTTGCCGGCGCGCAGGGCTGTCACGTCCGTCCCGTCGATCTGCACGGTCCCGGCATCGGGGTGCTCGAAGCCCGCGATCAGGCGCAGCAGGGTGGTCTTGCCGCACCCCGAGGGACCGAGCAGCGCGAAGAACTCGCCGGCGTCCAGATCGAGATCGATGTCGTCGACGGCGAGCACCGCATCGAAGCGACGCGTGACGCCGTCCAGACGGACCACGGGGACGGGTTCAGTCATCGGGTAGCGTCGCCGAGCGATCCAGGCGCTGGGAGAGCAGCACGAGCGTGAAGCTGAACAGCATCACGATCGTCGCCATCGCGTTGATCTCGGGCGTCACGCCGAAGCGGATCATCGAGTAGATCCGCATCGGCAGCGTCGTGGAGCTCTCCCCGGGGCCGGCGACGAAGAACGCGATGATGAACTCGTCGACCGACAACGTGAAGGCGAGCATGGCACCGGCGAGCACGCCGGGCAGGATCATCGGCAGCGTCACGCGTCGGAACGTGGTGAAGCGGCTCGCGCCGAGATCCTCCGAGGCCTCGAGCACGGCGAAGTCGAAGTGCTTGAGCCGGGTGCGCACCACCGCGCACACGAACGCGATGTTGAACACGACGTGGGAGGCGATGATCGAATGCAGCCCGAGCGTGAGGTTCAGCAGCGAGTAGAACGACAGCAGCGCGATCGCCAGCACGATGTCCGGGATGATCATCGGCGCGAACAGCAACGCGTCGAGCGCGCTCGACGGCGCACGTCGGGCGACGCCGAGCGCCAGCATCGTGCCGAGCGCCGTGGCGATCAGCGTCGACGCTACCGCCACCACCAAGGTGTTGCGCGCGGCGGACAGGATTTCGGGGCTCTCGATGAGCTCCGCGTACCAGTTCAGCCCGAAGCCGCTCCACACCGTCGGCAGGCCCGCGCGGTTGAAGCTCAGGGCCATCAGCACGAGAATCGGGCAGTAGAGAAAGCACAGCACGCCGCCGAGCCACAGTCGCGTCGCGAGCGCGCCGCGCGTACCGGCGGGGCGCTCAGCGGCCACGATTGGTCGCCACCGCCTGCGCGAACAGCAGGCCCATCATGATCGCGATCAACGCGAGCGACAGCGCCGCCCCGAACGGCCAGTCGCGGGCGGACAGGAACTGGTCGTAGATGAGGTTGCCCACCATGACGACGCGTCCGCCGCCGAGCAGGTCCGGGGTGATGAAGTTGCCTATCGACAGCACGAAGACGAACACCGCACCCGCCGCTACGCCCGGCATCGTCAGCGGCAGCACCACCCGCACGAAGGTCCGCCACGGTGGTGCACCGAGGTCCTCGGACGCCTCCAGCACGCTCGGATCGAGCCGTTGCAGGGAGGCGTAGATCGACAGGATGACGAACGGCAGGTAGTTGTAGACGAGTCCGACGACGACGCTCGGCGCGGTGTACAGCAACGACACGGGTGCGTCGATGACCCCGAGGTCGACGAGCCCGCGGCTGATCAGCCCCTCCCGGTTCAGCAGCACGATCCAGGCGTAGGTGCGGATCAGGTAGTTGCTCCAGAACGGCAGCATCACCAGCACGAGCAGGCGGGTCTGCCAGCGCGGCGCGGCGCGCGCGATGCCCCAGGCCGCCGGGTAGCCCAGCAGCAGCGCCACGGCGGTCGCCGAGCCCGCGATCAGCGCCGAGTCGATCAGGATCGAGACGTACAGCGGTTCGACGCCGCGCACGAAGTTGTCGAACGTGAACAGCCAGTCGATGCCGCCGTAGGTGCCGCGCTCCAGGAACGCGTAGACGAGGATCAGGCCGCAGGGCACGAGCATGAAGACGACGAGCCAGGCCAGGCCCGGTAGCACCAGGGCCGTCGGAGCGCGCACGAAAGTCGACGGACGCCGTGCCAACGAGCGTCAGCGCGAGGAGGTGATCTCGGTGACCGCCTTCGTGTACGCCTTCTGCGTCTCGCCCAGGTCCCTGAGCTGCTCGCCCTGCATGAGCTCGTCGGGCGTCATCGCCAGATTCGGGAACGACTCGAGCATGGCCGGATCGATGTTCCCCATCGCCGCCTCGTTGGGTACCTTGTACATGATGTTCTCGACCACCCACTGGCCGGTCTCGGCACCGAGCACGTAGTCGATGAACCCGTGGGCCGCATCGACGTTTTCCGAGGATTTCATGATGACCATCGTGTCGACCCAAAGATCGGAGCCTTCCTCGGGCACGACGTAGCGGATATCCGGATTCTCGGCGATGCCGTAGTTGCACCATCCGTCCCAGGCGTGCACGAGGTCGGCCTCTCCGGACACGAGCTTGGAGTAGAAGGTCGTGTCGTCGTAGGCGAGCAGCGTCCGCTTCGTCGCCACGAGATCGTCCCGCACCTGCTCGATCCGTGCCGGGTCGGTCTCGTTGACGGAGTACCCGCGGGCCAGCAGCCCCGCCCCCATCAGCCAGCGATCGGTCGCGAGCATCGTCGTCCGGCCGACGAGCGACTCGTCAGGATCGAGCAGGTCCTGCCAGCTGTCCGGGGCCTCGGCGAGCCGGTCGCTGCGATAGCACAGCCCGGTGGTGCCCCAGGCGTAGGGGACCGAAAAGGTGTTGCCGGGGTCGTAGGCGAGCTCCTCGGCCTGCGGGTAGAGGTTCGCGAGATTCGGAATTTTCGCCCGATCGATCGGGGCGAGCAGATCGAGCTCGTGCAGGGCCTCTGCGAAGGGTGACGACACGAAGAGTACGTCGTAGCCCTTGCCGCGGCTCGCCACGACCTTGCCCATGATCTCCTCGTTGGTGGCGTGGAAGGAGACCTCGACGTCGGTACCGCTCGCCTCCGAGAACCGGTCGGGCAGATCCTCGGGCATGTAGCCGTCCCAGTTCGAGACGACCAGACTGCCGTCCGCCACGGCGGATCCGGCTACGAGCGTCAGCGCGCAGGCGGTCGACAATCGAGTCGCGGACCGTGTTCGGCGGGCATGTAGGGGGTCATGCATGGGATCGCTGCGCTCCAGCTCGAAAGGGCGAGACGTCGAGGCGTTGCAGGCCGGCATCGATGCGCTCTCGATGGACCGTGCCGTCGTGGCCTCAGGTCATGGACCACGCATTGATCGCACAGGTTGCGGTTTCGATCAAGCGGTTCCGTGGGAAATCGGGACCGAGGGCGCAGGTCGTTAACGTGATCGAGGCGCCGAACGATGTCACCGGGCGGTCCAGGTGCCAGCCGATCCACGATACTCGGACGTTGCTCGAACGGGCAGGACCTGTCGATCACGGCCGACGCGTACCCGCGGCAACTCGTCATTCGGCCGCCATGGAGAAACCGCATGCCTCGATGCGTGTTCCGGCGAGGTGGCGGAAGGCCGTGAGCGCGCCAGGAAGTTCAGGTAGCGTCCGCCGCGCAGCAGGCTCAGCGACGTCAGCATCGAGTCGCACTGGAGGGCGGCCTCGCGGCGGCGGCCCGTATCGAGTCGAGGCCGAAATGAAGCTCGGCGCGACGGCGAGGGACATGGCGAGGAATCGACAGTGCACGCAACAGCGCACCGGCGAGCGCCGCCGGATCGTCGCCATCGGTGAACACGCCTGCATCGGCGACCACCTCGTGCATCGCACCGCGATCGATGCAGGCGACCGGTAGTCCGCAGCCCATCGCTTCGATCGCGACCAGCCCGGATGGCGCGTCTCACTGCGGGGTGAACAGCAAGACCGATACTCGGCCGAACATTGCTGCCACCGCCGCCGGCTCCAGGTGCCCGATGGGGCAGATCGCTCGATCGAGCAACGGCGCAACCTCGTCGTCGAGGTAGTCACGCTGTAGCGCAACCAGTCGGCGCACGCCCCGTCGACAGCGGTGGCCAGCCTGCGGGATCGACCAGATCCGGCTCGATCGTCGTCGACAGCGGAGCGGTCTCGGGTTCCTGCGGCGGTATCGATTCGGATGCCGGTTCATCCAAAGCCTCGTCGGTCACGGTGTCCGAGGCGGGATCGATCGCTTCGTCTTCCAGGAGGAACGGGATATCAGGTTCGATGATGGCCGAAGTTCCGGGACGATTCCGGCGCGGAGGTGGTTACGCCTTCGCGCACCTGCGTCGGCACCGCCTGCCGCGCTGTCTGCTGGAGCGGAGAGACCTCGACGTCGGGCTTCGAGATGTCTTGGTCCACACGCCGGATTGGACGACTCTATCCGTGCTTCCTGGCCGGCACATGCACCCGACGAGTCCTGGCGCCGGGCAATCGGGTGGACGATCCGTCAGCGGCTGTCGCCACCGCCCTCGACGTCCGGCATCACGGCCGGTGCACCGTCGAACGGTCCGGCCAGGAGCGCCGTCCAGGCTGCCAGACCCTCGCGCACGGAGCGAAGCCGCAGGAACTCGTCCGGTGCGTGGTAATCCTCGTCGGCGGTCGAGAACGAGAACATCACCGTCTCGATGCCGAGCGTGTCGCGCACGATGCTCATCAGCGGTAGCGTCGCCCCGATCCGCACCCGCGCGGGCGAGACGCCGGTCGTCGCCGTGAGCGCCGCCTCCGCCGCGCATAGCAGCCAGTGATCGTCGGGCAGTGTGTAGGCGCCGGTCCAGCCGTGCTGCGCTTCGATGTCGAGCGAGGCGTGGGCGGGGCAGGCCGCCTCGAGGTGGCGACGGAGAGCGGACTCCACATGCACGGGGTCCTGACCGGTGACGAGCCGTGTCGTCAGCTTCGCGTGCGCCTCGCACGGCACGACGGTCTTGGCACCGTCTCCGAGGTAGCCGCCCCACATCCCGTTGACCTCGAGCGTCGGGCGCGTCCACAGGCGCTCGAGCGTCGAGTAGCCCGACTCGCCGCTGGCTTTCGCACCGACCGCGTCGAGCCATGCGCCCTCGTCGAAATCGATGCGGGCGATCGTGGCGCGCTCGCCCGCGCCCGGTTCCTCGATGCCGTCGTGGAAGCCGTCGATCGCGACGCGACCATCGGCGCCGTGCAGCCCCGCGACGATGTCCGCCAGAACGTGCAGCGCGTTCGGCACTGCCCCGCCGTAGCGGCCCGAGTGCAGGTCCTTCGAGGCCGTGCGCACGGTGAAGCCGAGTCCGCCGTTGCCGCGCGAGCCGACGTTGAGGCTCGGACGGTCCGCCCGCCAGCGGGCGCCGTCGGCCGACAGCACGGCGTCCGCGACAAGGAGCTCGCGATGACTCTCCAGAAGCCGCGGGAGCGACGGCGACCCCGTCTCCTCCTCGCCCTCCAGCAGCAGCTTCACGTTGACCGGCAGCCGGCCATCGACGGCGATGAATCCCGCGAGCGCGTGCAGGGCGATCATCGCCGGTCCCTTGTCGTCGGACGCGCCGCGCGCGTACAGCCGATCGCGCCGTACGGTCGGTTCGAACGGCGGGCTCGTCCACGCCTCGATCGGATCGGGTGGCTGCACGTCGTAGTGCGCGTAGACGAGCAGTGTCGGTGAGCCGGGCGGTGCGTCGAGGCGCTCCGCGAAGAGGGCGGGGTGTCCGCCACCGTCAAGACGCCGAATGCCCTCGAAGCCGAGGTTCGCGAGGTAAGCCTCGAGCCAGCTGCGCGCGGCCTCCATGCCGCTCTCGTAGGCACCGTCGGTGCTGACCGACGGGAGGCGGAGGTAGGCCTTAAGCGCGTCGATCATGTCCTCCTCGTGTGCGAGGCACCAGTCGAGCACGGATCCGTTCACGCGATACCTCCGTCGACGCAGAGCACCTGCCCGGTGATCCACGAAGCCTCGGCCCCTGTCAGGAACGCGACGGCCGCCGCGATGTCGTCAGGGCGGCCGAGCCGGCGCGTGTGGATCCGCTCGACGAGACTTCGCCGGCCTTCCTCGCCGTAGACCGCCCACTGCCGACGGGTCGTCTCGTTCGACAGCACGAACCCGGGGGCGACAGCGTTGACCGTGACGCCTGCCGGTCCGAACTCCTGAGCGAGCTGGCGCGTCAGCCCGACGAGCGCGTGCTTGGCGGCGGTGTAGGCCTGCACGCCGGTCAGGCTCGGACGCAGGCCCGCGCCCGAGGCGATCGTCACGAACCGTCCGCCCGACGCCATACCCGGAAGACATTCGCGCGCCAGGTGAAAGGCGCCGTGCACGTTGGCGTCGAAGACGTCGTGCCAGTCACGATCGGTCACCGTCGCCAGCGGCGTACCGATCTGCCCGCACACGCCGCCGGCGGCGGTGACGACGACGTCGGGCACACCGAGCGTCTCGCGAACCGACGCGACGAGCGCACGCACCTGATCGGCCTTGCCCAGATCGGCAGGACAGGCGTGGGCAGCACCTGCCGAATGCTCGGCCAGGTAGGCGTTCAAAGCGTCGGGTAGGTCGGTCACGGCGACCTGCAGACCGTCCGCCTGGAGTCTTGCGGCGATCGCCGCGCCGATGCCGCCCCCGACCCCGCTGACGAGCGCGACGCTCACGGCTGCGTCCGCGCGCCCGCGAGCGCGGCGAACGTCTCGTTCGAGAGCGCACGCCGACCGTCCTCGATGTCGTGGACGAGCGCGACGAGCCGGGCGAGCAACGGAACGTCGACTCCGCGGGCGCGTGCGATCTCGACGACGGCGCCGACCTGCGGGTCGACCTCGGTGCGCCGTTTCCGAATGGCCAGATCACGATGAATGCCGCTGTGCGTCTTCGCCGTGCGCAAGGTGAAGTCCGCGAGGGCGGCGATCGAGGCACGGGCGGCGCTCTCGCTCGCACCCGGGGCGAAGGCGGTCGGGTCGTAGCCGTCGAAGCCGCATGGGACGACCTCCTCGGCCGCGGCCACCCGCATGACCTCCCGCGCGAGCCCGATCAGTATCGGCACGCGCTCGGGATCGGCGAAGTTCGCCGACATGCTGTCGTCCGTCAGGGCGGTGGCGAACAGCATCGCCCCGTACCCGAGCTTGCCCCAGAGATAGCCCCAGATGTCGTCGGTCAGCACCGCGTCCGGCTCGAACAGCGCGAGCAGGCGGTGCATGTCGCGCGTGCGTTCGCGCACCCGCCCGTCGAGCTCGCCGACGACGACGGCGCCGCGGTTGCCGTAGAGGATCCGCCCCGGCCCCTGCCAGTCGGCGCCGAAGTTGACGAACGCGCCCATGGTGCGCCGAGCGCCGATGCGGTCGGCGATCGTCCGCTCGTTCAGCCCGTTTTGCGCCGAGAGCACGAAACCGTCGTCGGCGAGGTGGGGCACGAGTCGGTCGAGCGCCGCCGGCGTCGCGTGCGCCTTCACGGCGAGTACGATGCGTTCAAAGCGCCCGTCGAGCTCGTCGGGAGTGACGGCGGGGAGGACGCCGGTAAACGCCGGTTCGACCGGCCCCTCGATGACCAGACCCGTGGTGCGGCAGGCGGCCACGTGCCCGGCATCCACGTCGACCATCAGCACCTCGTGCCCGGCGCGGTGCCAGTATGCCCCGAGCGTGCCGCCGATCGCGCCCGCACCCCAGATCAGGGTCGGCCCAGCGCGCGCACTCATGCCGGGGCGTTCGGCCACGGGCCCTCGAGCACCGCGCGCGTCTCGCGAACGCCGGCTTCCCACACGCGGTCCATCGCCTCGTCCGGCATCTGCCACGGCCCACCGAAGCTACCGTCGCCGAGGAGCGTCCGGGCGAGCACCGGCGGTGCGCCGCGAAACGCCTCCATGTCGAGCGCGGGCTTCTCGCCCTCCGGGGCCGTCGCGTGCGCGAGCCGCGTCCACGGAAAGTTCTCCATCCAGTTGGCGTGACTGCCGGTAGGACTGATCGACTGCACCACGCCCATCGTCGCGGGCGCCTTCCACCACTCGTGAAAACGGATCGAGAGCTCGCTTTCGTACTCGGCCATGAGCTCCTGGGCGAGGGCGCCGACAGGGGCGTTGCCGCCGTGACCGTTGACGATGAGAATCTGGCGGAAGCCCGACGCGTACATCGACGCGACCACGTCACGCGCGACGGCGAGGAGTGTCTCCACCGAGAGGCTGATCGTGCCGGGGAAGGCCGAGAAGTACGGGGCGAGCCCGTAGGGCATCACCGGGTAGACCGGTACACCGAGCGGCTCGGCCGCCTCCACCGCGACCCGCTCGGCGAGGATCATGTCCACACAGAGCGAGAGCTGCGCGTGCTGCTCGGTCGAGCCGACGGGCCAGACGCAGCGGGTGTCGACGGCGACCCGCGCTTCGACATCCGCCCAGTTCATGTCCGCGATTCTCATGCCGCACCTCGCGTTCGGGGCCTGTGAGACGCGGGCCCCTGCACCTCGTCGGGCAGGCTCAGGACATGCTCGACGACTCGGGCGAGCAGCGTCGACAACGTTCGTCGCTCGGCCGCCGACAGCGCGCCGAGCATCTGCCGCTCGCGATGCTCGAACCCGGGCAGCGTGCGCTCGAATAGTGCACGGCCCGTGCGAGTCAGGTGGAGCGAGCGCTCGCGCGCATCGTCGGTGTCGCGCCGTCGGCGCACGAGATTCAGTCTTTCGAGCTTCGTGATCGCGCGGGACAGGCTGTTCTTGGGAAAGCCCGAGGAGGCGGCGATGTCGCACGCCCGGCCACCCGGGTGAAGGGCGAGCGAGTAGATGACCACGTACTCGATGCGGCTGAGTCCCTCACGGTCGTGCACCGTGGCGTAGCACGGCGTGTTGTAGCGCAGCGCCAGGTAGTTCACCCGGAAGGCGAATCCGCACGGGTTCTCCCACAGCTTCGCCTCGGTCATCGGGTCCATAGGCGCTCCAGCTCGACAAGCAATTGGTTCCGTATGGAACTTGACAGCTTTGCAGGAAACACGCAACGTCCGCTCGAACGCTTCACGGCCGACCCCACTTTCGAGGAGACCGACGATGACGACGTTTCGCACGCCGCGCGCCCGCCGCGCACTCGCCTTGATCCTCGCCGGTCTGGCCAGCGCCGCGGGCAGCGCCCACGCCCAGGACGGGACACTCGTCATGGGCGTTCGCGGTGGTCCCGAGTCCCTCGACCCGCACTACTCGGCGCTCGGTTCGCACGCCGAGGCGGCCAAGCACATCTACGACACGCTCGTCTGGTCCGGTGACGACCTTCAGATCGAGCCGGGGCTCGCCACGTCCTGGGAAGTGGTCGACGACACCACCTGGGAGTTCAAGCTCCGGGAGGGGGTGAAGTTCCACGACGGAAGCGACTTCGACGCCGAGGACGTGAAGTTCTCGATCGAACGCATCCCGTTGGTCTCCGGCCCGACGACGACGACGATCTACGTGCGCCGCGTCGCCGATGTCGAGGTGATCGACCCGTTGACCGTGCGCATCAAGACCGATGGTCCTGCGGCGACCCTGCCGTACGACTTCGTGCGATTGTTCATCGTCAGCAGCGAGGCCGCCGCCGACTATTCCACACCCGAGACAGCGAACGAGGGCTTCAACGGCGGTCCTGCCGCCGTCGGCACCGGACCCTACAAGCTCGTCAGCTGGGAGCCCAAGGGGGATCTCGTGCTCGAGCGCTACGACGAGTACTGGCGGGGGAAAGGTCCGTGGGCGGAAGTGATCAGGAAGGAGATGCCCAATGACAGCTCGCGTCTCGCCGCGCTGAAGGCGGGCCAGGTGGACGTGATCAACTACGTCTCCTCGATCGACTACCTCGCGCTGCAGCGTGACGCGTCCGTCGAGGCCGTCGTCGGAGACAGCGTCTACGTCATGAACCTCCAGCTCGACCAGCGCGACGAGCCGCCCGGGGTGCGCGCGATCGACGGCGGCGCGCTCGAGAGCAACCCGCTGCAGGACCCGAGCGTGCGAGAGGCGATCGATCTCGCGATCGACCGGGAGACGATGGTGCAGGTCGTGCTCGAGGGGCTCGGAAAACCCGCCAACCAGATGATGCCGCCGGGGTTCTTCGGCTCGAACGCGTCCATCGCGATGCCCGAGCACGACCCGGCAAAGGCCAGGGAGCTGCTCGCCGAGGCGGGCTACCCGGACGGCTTCGAGATCGATCTCTACTGCACCTCGGATCGGCTGCCCGGAGACGGTGCCATCTGCCAGGGGCTCGGCCAGATGCTCAGCCAGGTGGGAATACGGACGAACGTCAACGCGATCTCGAAGACGGTCTACTTCCCGGCGCAGGGACGGCTCGAGTACTCCGTCTTCATGAACGGCTGGGGCACGCTGACCGGCGAGGCGTCCTACACCCTGGGTTCGCTCGCCCACTCGAACGATCCCGAACTCAAGCTCGGCGCTTACAACCGCGTCGACTACGCCAACGACGACGTCGACCGGTTACTGCAGGAAGGGGCGACCGAGCTCGACGACGACAAGCGCCGCGCGCTCTACGAGGAGGCGATGGCGAAGACGATGGCCGACAAGGTCTACATCTCGCTCGTGCAGCTGCAGACCGTCTGGGCGGCGAAGGCGAACACCGTGACGTTCGCCCCGCGGTTCGACGAGGACACGCTCGCGTTCTTCATCCAGCCGAAGAACTGACATCGCGGAGCCGAGCCGCCTGACGGACACCGGGCCCCGTGTCCGGCTACGTCCTGCAGCGGTTGCTGCAGGCCGCTCTGGTCATGGTCGCGATGTCGGCGATCGTCTTCGTCGGCGTCTACGCGATCGGCAACCCGGTCGACATCGTGATACCGCCGGAAGCCACGCAGGAAATCCGCGCGGCGACCATCGCGCGCCTCGGGCTCGATCTACCGCTCTGGCAGCAGTACCTGATCTTCGTGCGGAACCTGTTCGACGGGGATCTAGGGCGCTCGTTCATCTACAACGAGCCGGTGCTGTCGCTGATCGCGGGGCGGTTGCCGGCGACGCTCGAGCTGGTGCTGCTCTCGGTGCTGTCGGCGACCGTGTTCGGCATCGCGCTCGGCGTCTACGCGGGCTATCGCCCGGACAGCGTCCTGGCGAAGGCGATCATGGCGGTCTCGGTGCTCGGCTTCTCGGTGCCGACGTTCTGGATCGGGCTCATCCTGATCCTGACGTTCGCGGTCAACCTCGGCTGGCTGCCCGCCGGCGGACGCGGGCAGACGGTCGATCTGCTCGGCGTGGCATGGAGCTTCCCGACCCTCGACGGGCTCAGGCACCTGGTGCTGCCGGCGGTGAACCTCGCGCTGTTCAAGTTCGCGATGATGATCCGTCTCGCGCGCGCGGGCACCCGGGAGGTCATGCTGGGCGACACGATCAAGTTCGCCCGCGCCGCGGGCATCCGCGAGTCGACGATCCTTCGTCGGCACCTCCTGAAGCTGATCTCGATCCCGATCATCACGGTGTTCGGCCTCGAGCTCGGCTCGACGCTCGCCTTCGCCGTCGTGACCGAGACGATCTTTTCCTGGCCGGGTGTCGGCAAGCTGATCATCGACAGCATCGCCGTCCTCGATCGACCGGTGATGGTTGCCTACCTGCTGCTGACCACGCTGCTGTTCGTCGTCATCAACCTGACGGTCGATCTGTTGTTTGCCCTGATCGACCCGCGCATCCGCGCGCGCGGTGCCGCGTGAGCGTCGCGCCGCGATGAGCGCCCCGGTGTCACCGCTGGCCCGCTTCTGGGCGGAATTCAGGCGAAGCCCTGTCGCGGTTGCCGCGCTGCTGGTCGTCGTCGTGACGAGCCTGCTGGCCATCTTCGCGCCCTGGGTCGCGCCGCAGGATCCCTACGACCTGACGACGCTCTCGCTCCTCGACGCGAGGCGCGAGCCGGGATTCGTCGGCTCGGGCGGTTACGCCCACCTTCTCGGTACCGATCCCCAAGGACGCGATCTGCTGTCGGCGATCCTCTACGGCATGCGCATCTCGCTCCAGATCGGTCTGGCCGCCGGTACCGTCGCGCTGTTCCTCGGCACGACCATCGGCATCCTTGCCGCCTACGCGCGCGGCTGGGTCGAGACGGTGTTGATGCGCATCGTCGACCTGCAGCTTTCGTTCCCTGCGATTCTCCTCGCGCTCGTGCTGGTGGCGCTCCTGGGGCAGGGCAAGGCGCAGCTGATCACCGCGCTGGTGGCCGCGCAGTACGCCTACTTCGCGCGGACCGCCTACGGGGCGGCGACCGCCGAGCGGCGGAAGGACTACGTGGAGGCGGCTCTCGCCACACCACTGTCGGGGCGACGCGTCGCGTTCTTCCACCTGTTGCCGAACTGCTTGCCGCCACTGATCGTCGTCGCGACGGTGCAGATCGCCAACTCGATCTCGCTCGAGGCGACGCTGTCGTTCCTCGGCCTCGGGCTGCCGGTCACCGAGCCGAGTCTTGGCATGCTGATATCGAACGGCTTCCCGTACATGATGAGCGGGCGCTACTGGATCTCGGTCTACCCGGGCATCGCGCTGATCGTGCTGATCGTCGCGATCAACCTCGTCGGGGATCGCGTGCGCGATCAGTTCAACCCGAGGCTCCGGCGCTGAACGCGCCCGCGGACCGACCCGCCTCCGGGGTGGCGGCGCTCGAGGTCGAGAACCTCGTGACCGAATTCGACACGGCGAACGGTGTGCTGCGCGCGGTCGACGGCGTGTCGTTCACGCTTGCTCCCGGGCAGATCACCGGACTCGTCGGGGAGAGTGGATCGGGGAAGACGGTCACCGGGTTCTCGTTGCTCGGCCTCGTCGACGCGCCGGGCCGGATCGTCTCGGGGTCGATCCGGCTCGGCGGCACCGAGCTCGTCGGACGGCCCGAGACCGAGCTCCGCCGCCGCCGGGGTGCCGAAATCGCGATGATCTTCCAGGATCCGATCGCGACACTGAACCCGCTGCTCGCCATCGGCGCCCAGATGCGCATGGCGCTCGAGGCGCACCGCAGCGTTTCCCGACGCGAGGCGAACGCGCGTTGCATCGAGGTGCTCGATCAGGTCGGCATCCCCGAGCCCCGCGCACGGCTCGGGAGCTACCCGCACGAGCTGTCGGGCGGGATGCGTCAGCGCGTGGCCATCGCGATCGCGCTTCTGCACGGCCCGGCCGTCATCGTCGCCGATGAGCCGACCACCGCGCTCGACGTGTCGATACAGGCGCAGATCCTCCACCGCATGCGGATGCTCGCCGACGAGACCGGATCGGCCGTGCTGTGGATCAGCCACGACCTGGCAACCGTCTCCGGTCTCGCGAGTCGTCTGCTCGTCATGTACGCCGGACGCATCGTCGAGTTCGGCAACACCGCCGAGGTGCTGCGCGATCCGCGTCACCCGTACACGCGCGGGCTGATCGATTCGCTTCCCGGTACGGTCGCCGCCGGCGAGCCCTTGCGGCAGATCCCGGGCGGTGCACCGTCGCTGTCGGCGTTGCCGCCCGGCTGCGCGTTCGCGCCGCGTTGCCCGCATGCGGATGTCGACTGCGCGAAACCGGTCGAGCTGCACGAACGTGGAGAGCGCGGCTGGCGTTGCATTCACCCGCTGGGACCCGAGCGGTCGGACCCTTTCGCGTGAGCGAGCCGTTCCTGTCGCTTCGCGGGGTGACGCGCGAGTTCGCACCGACGCTTTCCGCAGGAGATCGCCTGGCCGCCCGGCTCGGCGCGAATGTCGAGACGCGCACGTTGGTCGCCGTCGACGGGGTGGACCTGCACGTGCAACGGGGCGAGACGCTCGGGCTGGTCGGCGAGAGCGGCTGCGGCAAGAGCACGCTCGGACGCCTCGCCGCAGGTTCGCTCACACCGACGCGAGGCAGCGTCACGCTCGACGGGGAGCCCGTGCGCGTCGACGGTTCGAAGGTCACGACCCGCGTGCAGACGGTGTTCCAGGACCCTTTTGCATCGCTCGACCCTCGCATGAAGGTCGGTGCCGCCGTCGCCGAGGGCCCCGTCGCACACGAGCTCGTGAGCCGGCACGGCGCACGCGCCTACGTCGCCGGGTGGTTCGAGCGGGTCGGTCTCGATGCGGGGTTCGTCGACCGCTATCCCCATCAGTTCTCCGGCGGCCAGCGTCAACGCATCGCGATCGCGCGGGCGCTCGCCATGCGCCCGGACGTGCTGATTTGCGACGAGCCGGTCGCCTCGCTCGACGTTTCGATCCAGGCGCAGATCATCAATCTCGTTCTCGAGCTGCGTACGGGGCTGGATCTCACGTGCCTGTTCATCAGTCACGACCTCTCGGTGGTACGACACGTCAGCGACCGGCTCGCGGTGATGTACCTCGGACGCGTCGTCGAGGAGGGACGGGCGGAGACGCTGTTCGATGCACCGGCGCACCCGTACACGCGCGGTTTGCTCGACTCCGTGCCGCGGCTCGAGCTTCATCGCGAGGACGTCGTTGCGGCCGAGCCGATCAGCGGCGAGCTGCCGTCGCCGTTGTCGCCGCCGCCGGGCTGTCATTTCGCGCCGCGCTGCAGGTGGGTGGAGCCGCGTTGCCGAGAGAGCGTGCCGGAGCTACGAGAGATCGACGGCTCGGCCGTCGCGCGAACGAGCCGCTGCCTGCGGGCCGAGGCAGTGCTTGTCGGGATGAAAGCTCTGGCAGATGACGCAGCTGCGGCGCCGGGCCGGGTATCGTGATCGCATTCGGGCACCTCTTGCAGGTGGTCTCCGTCAGGGCCCGTGTTCGCCTGGCCAGAGCACGATCGTCATCACTCGCCAGGTCTTCTCGAGCGCGTCGGGGCACACGGCAGTGAGGGCTCGCCGGCCGGCTGTCAGGGCCAGAGGTCGATGGGCGCCGACTTAGCCGAACGGGGGGAGGCGGTAGATCAGGTGGCTCGCCTCGAGCAGGTCGATGTAGCGCTCGGCCGTGCGACGAGAGATCTTCAGAGGTTGACGTCGGCGAGATCGAGAGCGGCCCGCGTCCTCCGCTCGTGCCCGATCCGACGAGCCGCCGCTCGCCGGCGCCCCGCGAGCGAGCGATCCTCGAGCACCGTGCGACCGCGGGTGCGAGCGGCTGCTCGAGGCGAGTTCGGATCGTGAGCCACGCCTGCTCGAGCCGCGTTGCGTTGTCCGGTCGGTCGTCATCGACCGGGCAGGACGACGGTGGGGATGCCGTCAGCGAGACAGCACCGGAGGATGTTCCTCGCGCCGCAGCGATGGACGACTGCGGCGTAGCGACGCACGTTGCGCAAGGGCAGGGGACCGAGGTTCGCGCCGGTGCCGGGCGCGGCAAGTCGCTAGATCGGCGGTCGCGCGACGGCCATTCGACGTCAGGACGGGCACGGTCTCGACCGCGCTACCGTTCCGACCTCGACCGCGGCGTCGTCCGAAAGGTTCCGAGCTCCTCGATCCGGTAGCCGTTCGGGTAGGTCGGACGGGGGACCTGCGTCAGGAGGCGCGGCTGGTGGCGCGGGGGCAGCAATCTCAGGACGCCGGCCCGCAGTCGCAACGCGGCCACGACCGAGCGACCGAGCCAGGCGGGCGTCACGGGGAACCCGAGACCTTCCGACAGAGGCCGGTCCAGCAGCGCGTGCACCGCTGGCCGCCCGAACCGCACGAGCGGCCGCGGCAGATAGAACCCGATGAGCATGTCCCGGGTGATGCTCCCGATTCGGCGGTTCGTGTCCGCGTACCGGAAGTGCGCCGCCTCGTAGTCCACGTTCAGGCGCGTCAGCTCGTCGAGCGAGAGAGGAATTTCCCGGATGCCCATGCGTTCGCCCAGCCCGCGGTAGTAGAGGAACCAGGCTCTCCGCTCGCGTTCGGTCATGGGCCTGCGCCCGAATCGCTCGAGCCAGCGGATGGGTTCGCAGACGAAGGTCGACAGCACGTAGAGCATGGCGGCGTTGTCGATCCCGAACCGTCCGTGCATGTCGTTCATCCGCGCGATCGATCGCGAGCCTCGCGGACTGTCGAGTCCGTGCTCCATGACCTCGCACAGGAGGAGCTCGGTATCGTCGTAGCGCTTGCGCGACCGGCACTCGAACTCTCCGGTTCTCGACAGCACGCGCGAGATCGCGGGAACGGCGTAGGTGCGGAACAGGGCGAATTCGAGAGAGCGCTCGATGTCCCACGAGAACTCGTAGGCGTAGAGGAGACGGGCGATCTCCTCGTAGCTCGTTTCCGGATCGAGCGTGGCGATCCGCGCCGCCGCGGCCGACGCGTGACGCGCGGGCCGGTTCGGGCGAGCAGGCGTTTGCATGTCGGTGGGTCTTCGGTATCGCACGGCACGTTCGGTCCGGCCTCTGCCGGTAGTGCGGTCGCCGGACGGGGATGCCGACATCCGGCATCGAACCCCCGGCTCGTTCGCAGGGACGAAACCGGTCGGCGCGCCGACCGCGAGCGGAAGATCCTACTGCAGTCCTGTCGGGTGCGGGCCGGCCTTCGAGTCGGAAGCTCGCGCGCGACGTCGCGACCCGGACGGACATCACCCCCCCCCGACACGGTCACCGGACCGGCGGCGCGGTAACCGGGCGAGAGCTCGAGGACGGCTCCGTCTCTTGATTCGTGATTGCCTTCCGCTCCCGTGCCAGTACACGCTCGATACTGTTCCGGATGAGACAGCGCTCGCTCGTTCTGCTGCAAGATGCCGTTGCCTCGCTCGGCGGCGAAATCCTCGGCAGCATTCCGCCCGCGCTCCGCGACGCGGTGACCGTGCGCTGCAGCGCCGGCCATGAGTTCTCCTCTCAGGAAGCAGGCATCGTCTATCTGCCCCACGACACCGCGCAGGCGCACGAGCCCGGCCAGCCCGAAGAGCCCCGCTCAGCCGCCGTTCTCGTCTCGGTGCTCGCGCTCTCGCTCGGCGGCGCGGTGATCAAGCGCGCGAGCGTGAGTCTGCCGCTGTGGCAGCTCTACGTGCTCCGATCGGCCCTCATCGTGCCGGTCCTGGCCAGCGCGATCGCGCTGCGGGCGACGCCGACGTCGTTCCGCCCGCTCGTGCCGTCGCGGACCCTTCTCCGGAGCCTGCTGCTGGCGCTGATGTGGATCGCCTACTACGCGGCGCTTCCGCAGATCGAGCTCTCGGTGGCCACGCGGCGGCGTACTACACCTCGCCGCTGATCATCATGCTGCTGACGAGCCATCTCTCCCGGGACCGCACGACGCCGGCGCTCCGGACGGCAGCGACTCTCGGGTTCGCGGGCGAGTCAGTGATGCTGCGCCCGGGGGCGGGTCCCGTCGATGCGTGGACCGTGCTGCCACTGTTGGCAGCCGTCTCGGAGGAGTGGGCGGCGCTCGGCGCGCTTGCGGTCGCGTCGCTGGTCGGCAGACTCGAACGGATCGAACCCGCGGATGATCGTCGCACCATCGGCGTGCGTAGAGCGTCGTGACGCACCGCGATGGGACAGTGAACTGGATGGAAGCATCGAAGCCAATTTTATCTGCGCTGTGAATTCCTAGCGCAATCAGTCGTCTATCTTTCCGCAGACACTGAAGTCGGTCGTGGCATGACGTTGGCTGATCTTCGGTTAATCTCGACCCGACAGCTCGTGCGCCGGATGGCGCGTGAGCCCATTCGTGATCGAAGGAGGATGTCGTGGCAGGAGCCCGAACGAAACTCGACCTGGAAGCCGTCCCGCATGTGGCGTGAGATCGAACCGTACGAACGGCACGAGATCACGGTCGAGGGCGGCACCGTGGTCGCCTACGTCTTCGGCGCGGGTGACGAGACCGTTCTCTGTCTGAACGGAGGTCCGGGACTGCCCTGCGACTACCTGCGCGAAGGACACTCGTGGCTGATCGACGAGGGCTTTCGGGTCATCGCCTTCGATCAGCTCGGCACCGGTCAGGCCTCGCGCCCGGACGACGACTCGTTGTGGCGCATCGAACGCTACGTCGCGGAGACGGACGCCGTACGCCGCGCGCTCGTCGACGGGCCGGTGCACCTACTCGGTCATTCGTGGGGCGGGTGGCTCGCGATCGATTACGTGCTGACTCATCCTGACGCGGTGCGCTCGCTGGTCCTCGCCGACACCTGCGCCGACATGCCGCACCTCGTCTCGGAGCTCGATCGTCTGCGCGCCGCGCTGGGTCCGGAGACGGTGGCGATGATGCAGCGCCACGAGGCACTCGGCACGTTCGAGCACCCCGAGTACGCCGCCGCGGTCACGATTCTGAACTACAGGCACGTGTGCCGGCTCGACGAGTGGCCCGTTCCGGTGCGCCGCTCGCTCGACGACTGGAACATGGGTCCTTATGTGACGATGCAGGGACCCAACGAGTTCCTCTACACCGGGAATCTTGCCCGCTGGAACCGTGTACCCGACCTACACCGGATCGAGGCGCCGACGCTGATCGTGTGCGGACAGCACGACGAGCTTACGCCCGCCTGCTCCATGCGCATCCACCAAGGCATCCGGGACGCCGAGATCGAGGTGTTCGCCAACTCGTCGCACATGCCGTTCTATGAGGAACCCGAGCCTTACGCCAGGATGCTGCGCGATTTCCTGTCCCGCCACCGTTCGGACAGCTGAGGCTGCAAGCGGTCGTGGCGAGTGGACAGGGCGGTGTGCTGATCGACTACGCGGCGCTGGACGTCGCGGCGCTTACGGCGAGCTACCGTAGCGGCGACATGTCACCCGTTGCGGCGATGGAGCGGGCGCTCGCGCACCGCGACGCCTCTGACGGTGTCCTGAACGCCTGGGCTTCGGTCCTCACCGACGAGGCCCGTGAGGCGGCCGCGCGGGCGACCAAGGCGTTCGCGGACGGCAACGACGACGAGGTGCTACGGGGCGTGCCGGTCGCGATCAAGGACCTCATCGATGTCCGTGGCGTGATCCCGCGCTTCGGATCGATTTACGGCGACACGCCTGCGGCAGCGGTTGACGCCGCGCTCGTGAAGCGCCTGCGCGCCGCCGGTGCGATCGTGCTCGGCACGACGAACATGCTCGAGTTCGCCTACGGCGTGGCCCACCCGGCCGTCGGCCAGACGAACAATCCGCACGATCCCGCGCGCACGTCGGGCGGTTCGAGCGGAGGCTCCGCCGCCTCCGTTGCCGCCGGTACCGTGCCGCTCGCGATCGGTACCGACACCGGCGGATCGATCCGCATTCCGGCCAGCTACTGCGGGGTGGTCGGGTTCAAGCCCTCGTTCGATCTCGTACCGACGCAGGGCGTCTACCCCCTGTCTCCGTCGCTCGATCACGCCGGTCCGATCGCGAGATCAGTGCGCGACGTGATCGTCGCGACAGAGGTACTGTCCGCACGCTCGATGGGCGGGCGGATGCCCTCTCCCGACAAGCTGCGGGTAGGTGCCGTCGTCGAGCACGTGGACAGTCCATTACTCACGTCCGGCGTCAGCGATTCTATCCAAGCAGCTATCGAGCGGCTTCGCGAAGCTGGTGTCGACGTGCTCGAGGTGTCCGTTCCCGATCCGCGTGCAACCAACCGAGCGCTCGTGCAACTGCTGATGCCCGAGGCGTCGCTCGTGCACGCCGATCGGTATGTCCGGGACCCCACACGCTACGCCCCACGCACCCGACAGATGATCGAGGCCGGTTTTCGGGTTACGGCGGTCGATCACCTGCGTGCGCGGGCGACAGGACGCCGGCTACTCGAGCATCTGGACGACTTGTTCACTCGGGTAGACGTCTTGCTGAGCCCGAGCGTACCGTTCGTCGCCCCGTTCGAGGACCCCGAGTTCGCCGACGATGCGGACGACGCGGAGTTGTTGTCGGCAGGGTACGCGAACCTCGCCGGAGTACCGGCCATCAGTCTGCCCTGTGGCTTCGATGGAGGGCTGCCGGTCGGGCTGCAGCTGGTCGGTCGGCGCGACGCCGACGCGGCACTTCTCGCCGCCGCTCTGTTGGTCGAGAAGATCGTCGGAGGGCGTTCGACATGAGCGCTTCCGACCCGATGTTCGACACTGGCGTCTCGGCCTCCGGCTTTACCGTCTGGCAGGATCGTGAGCCCGACGCAGTACGGCGCGTCCCGATCGGGAAGCACGCGGTCACGGTCTACAGCTACGGTTGGGGCGAGGAGGTACTGTTCCTTCTGAACGGCGGTCCGGGACTGCCCTGCGACTACCTTCGTGAGCCCCACCTGCCGCTCGTCGATCACGGCTTCCGCGTCGTCGTGCACGATCAGCTCGGCACCGGTCGCTCCGATCGGCCGGCAGACCCGGCGCTGTGGACGCTCCATCGTTATGTCGACGAGGTCGAGTGCGTGCTCGACGCGCTCCAGCTCGAGCGGGTACATTTTCTCGGCCACTCCTGGGGTGGCTGGTGCGGCATCGAGTACGCGGTCCGCTACCCCGATCGCATCGCCTCGATGGTACTGGCCGACACCTGCGCCGACATCCCGCATCTGCTGGGTGAGATCGAGCGACTGCGTGGCGCACTCGGTTCAGAGACTGTCGCGATGATGCAGCGGCACGAGGCGCTGCGGCGGTACGACCATCCGGCCTACGCGGCTGCTGTGACGCTACTCGACCAACGTCACATCCGCCGCCTCCCACAGAGGCCCAAGCCGTCGCAGCGTTCCCACGACGGCTTCAACCGATCGATTTTCCGTGCCGTCCAGGGGCCGAACGAGTACCACTACACCGGTTCGATCCAGACGTTCCAGCGACTCGAGGCATTGCGACGGTTCGACTGGCCGACGCTCGTGCTCAACGGGGCGCACGATGCGCTGACACCTGCCTGCGGACGATTGATGCACGAGGCGCTCGTTGAATCTACGCTGCAGATCTTCGCCGACAGCTCTCACTCGCCCTTCTACGAAGAGCCCGAGGCGTACCGTGCCTGTCTGCTGGGTTTTCTCGATCGCCAGCGCGCAGTCGCATGATGATTCGTCTGCCCGCCACCGGAGCCCGACGAGGCTGATGCACCGATTCCGTTTTGTGCTGCTACGCCCACTGCAACTGATCCCGGTGGTATTCGGAATCAGCGTTGTCACCTTCGTCATGCTGCGACTCGTGCCGGGAGATCCTGCCCGCATGTTGCTCGGAACACGTGCGACGGAAAGCGCGCTCGCGCGCATCCGCGAGCAGTACGCGCTCGACGAGCCGATCTGGCTGCAGTATCTGTACTTTCTGAAGAATCTCTCGGCGGGCGAGATGGGAAAGTCGCTTGTCTACAAGATCGACGTGCTGCCGCTGATCGTGTCGCGGCTCGAGCCGACCCTCGCGCTCGTCGGCGGGAGCGTGCTGTTGTCCGTCGTGTTCGCCGTGCCACTCGCCGCGCTCGCGGCCCGTCGCCGCGGGAGCTGGATCGATCAGGGCGTCCGGTTGTTGTCGACCGCGGGTCTCGGATTACCCGCGTTCTGGCTCGGCATCATGCTGATTCTGGTATTCAGCATCGCGCTCGACCTGCTGCCGGTCGCCGGTTACGGGAAGACGGTGGGAGAGAAGCTGGCTCACCTTGCGTTGCCGTGCCTCACCATCGCGCTGTCGTTGTCGGCGGTATTGACCCGTAGCCTGCGCTGGAGCCTGCTGGCCGAGCTCGCCTCCGATCACGCGGTAGCCGCTCGGGCGCGCGGGCTGCCCGAGTCGCGTGTGTTCTGGCGCCACGTGCTGCCCAATGCCCTCATCCCGACGCTGAATCTGCTCGCGGTCAACATCGGCTGGCTGATCGGCGGCACCGTCGTCATCGAGAGTGTGTTCGCGATCCCAGGGCTCGGACAGCTCCTCATACGCTCGATCTTCTCGCGCGATTACATGAGTGTGCAGGGCATCGCGATGTTCTTTGCGCTGGCGACCGTGACGGTGAACTTCGTCGCCGACATCCTCACCGTCGCCATCGATCCGAGGGTCAAGCTGTGAAGGTGTCCGGCTCGAGCGAGGCCCTTGCCGGGCTTGGTGCCGCGGTCCCACGCATGCGTTCGCCGTTGCTCCGAAGGTTCTCCGCGCAGTCGACGCTCGTTTTCGGCGCCATGCTGTTTACCGCATTCGTGGCCATTGCGCTCGCAGCCCCGCTGATCGCTCCCTACGACCCGATCTACCAGGATCTGGACGCACGACTCGCGCCGCCGGGTCTCGCGCACCCGTTCGGAACCGACAACTTCGGGCGCGATATCCTTAGCCGAGTGATCTGGGCGACGCGGATCGATCTTCAGATCGCGCTGATCGGGGTGGCGTTCCCGTTCGTCATCGGCACGCTCGTCGGCACCGTGGCGGGCTACGCCGGCGGCTGGGTGGACGCCGTGCTGATGCGTCTGATTGACGTGGTGCTCGCCTTTCCCTATCTCGTGCTGATGCTTGCACTCATCGCCATCCTCGGGCCCGGCCTGACGAGCTTCTACATCGCGATGGCGCTGGTCGGCTGGGTCTCGTACGCGCGCCTGGTGCGGGCGAGAATCCTGGTTCTGAAGAACGCCGACTTCGCAATCGCGGCGCAGAGCCTCGGCTACGGGCACACGCGCATCATGTTTCGACACCTGTTGCCCAACGCGCTGGCCGGCTCCGTCGTGTTCGCGATGTCAGACGCTGTGCTCGTGCTGCTTGCCGGAGCCTCGATCAGCTACCTCGGTCTCGGCGTGCAGCCACCGGCCTCCGAGTGGGGTCTGATGGTTGCCGAGGGGCAATCCTTCATCACCAGCGCCTGGTGGCTGACCACCTTCCCCGGTCTGGCGATCGTCGTGCTGTCGTTCGCATTCAGCTTGTTCGCCGACGGTCTCGGCGAACGGCTCGGTGTCCGCACGTGAGCGCGCCGCGCCTGTCGGTCTCGAATCTGGAAGTCTCGACCGACACCGGGATCCACCTTGTCGACGGGTTGTCGTTCGAGCTCCGGGCGGGGGAGATCCTGGGGCTGGTGGGCGAGAGCGGCTCGGGCAAGACGATGGCCTGCCGTGCGTTGATGCGCCTGCTTCCCGGTGCCCGCCTCGCGATCACCGGTGGTGCCGTGCGGCTCGACGGTCGTGATCTCGTTAGGCTTCCCGAGCGCGAGATGTGTGCAGTGCGCGGGCGCGAGATCGGTATGATCTTTCAGAACCCGGCCAGCCACATCGATCCGATCATGCGCATTGGAAATCAGATCGCCGAGGCCATCCGTCTGCACGAAGGCGCGAGTCGAAGGGAGGCGCGCCGGGCGGCGGTAGAGGCGCTTCGACGGGTCGGCATTCCCGATCCCGAATCCCGGAGTCGGAGCCATGCTCACGAGTTCTCGGGAGGCATGCGTCAGCGGGCAATGATCGCGCTCGCGCTGGCCTGCCGACCGAGCGTGCTGATCGCCGACGAACCGACGACAGCACTCGACGTGACGGTGCAAGCGCAGGTGTTGCGCCTGCTCATGCACCTTCGCGATACCGAGGGCGTGTCGATCCTGCTCGTTACCCATGACCTCGGCGTCGTCGCCCAGACGTGCGACTCGGTCGCGGTGATGTACGCAGGCCGGCTCTGCGAGAAGGCGTCGACGCGCGCCTTGCTCGAGAAACCGCTTCACCACTATGCAGCCGGTCTCATTCGCTGCCAGCCACTCTCCGAGGGTGTCGGACCGCTCGACACCATCGCCGGCCAGCCCCCCGCGCTCGACGCGCTGCCACCGGGTTGCCGCTTCGAACCGCGCTGCCCGGGTGCGAGTGCCCTGTGTCACGAGCACCTGCCCGAGCTCCACGATCACCGAGCGGGTCGTGGGGTGGCCTGTCATCATCCGCTCGATGGCTCGGCGGTAGAGCGACCCTCGTGAGCGAGCCACTGGTCGAGCTCGATGAGCTGAGCGTGCATTTTCGGGTTGCGGGCGGCAACGGGTCCCTGTTCGGAAGCCGCCTGTTGCCGGCGGTCAGTGGCGTGTCGCTGAACATCGGCGCAGGCGAGCGCGTCGGTCTCGTCGGGGAGTCCGGCAGCGGCAAGAGCACGCTTGGTCAGGCGATGCTGGGATTGGTGAAGGCGAGCGGCGGACGCGTGCGCATCGACGGGCTGGAAGTCACGTCGGGTGAGCGCGAGACACTCGCACGCCTGCGTCGGCAGACGGCGATGATCTTCCAGGACCCGTACGGCTCGCTGAACCCCGTGCAGCGCGTCGGCGACGCGCTCGATGAGGTGCTTCGCGTGCAGCGTCGACTGCCGTCCGCCGAACGCGCGGAGCGGGTGCGCTCGCTACTCGAGCAGGTCGGGCTGCCCGCCTCGTTCGCGCGCCGACGACCTCGAGAACTCAGCGGCGGCCAATGCCAGCGCGTCGGTATCGCGCGGGCGCTCGCCGTCGAGCCGCGCCTGATCGTCGCGGACGAATGCGTAGCGGCGCTGGACGTCTCGATTCAAGGGCAGATCATCAACCTCCTTCTGTCGTTGTCGGAGTCGACCGGCGTCACGCTACTGTTCATCGCCCACGATCTCGCGGTCGTCCGGCGCCTGTGCGAACGGGTCGCCATCCTCTACCTCGGCCGCATCGTCGAGGAAGGGCCGGTGGCCGATGTGTTCGACGCGCCTCGTCACCCGTACACGCAGGCGCTGATCGGTGCGATCCCGCGAATCACGCCCGACGGCTCCCTCGCCCACGCCGTCGTGTCGGGTGAGCCACCGAGCCCGCTCGCGCTGCCCGTGGGCTGCGCCTTCCATCCGCGCTGTCCGCATGCCGCGACGCGTTGCCGGCAGGCGCCCGAACCCGAGCTTCGCGAGGACGGAGCACGGCGCTGGCGCTGCATCTTGCCGCCTGGCGCACTCGCCCCCGGCGGTTCTACGGTGCCGATCGAACTCGATGGCCGCGGTGCGCGTGCACCGACCTGACTTCCCGACCGAGTCGTTCTTCTCTTTCTCGCTGTTCCAGCCGACCCTCACCCATCCCAAGAGAACCCCCTCGCCATGACCCTTCGCCTCACCTCCCGCCGTTCCCCCGCTGCGGGCGTCACGCCGCCGCTCCTCGGACGCCGCGTCAGCCTCGGTATCGTTGCCGGCGTCGTCCTCGGCGTGCTCGCGCCGTTTGCTCACGCCGATGGCGTGCTGACGATCGGGCGTCGGGACGACAGCACGACCTTCGACCCGATCGCGACGGCGCAGAACGTCGACTTCTGGGTCTACATGAACGTCTACGACGTGCTCGTTCGCGTCGACCGGAGTGGCACAGAGCTCGAGCCGGGTCTGGCCGAGAGCTGGTCGATCTCCGACGACGGGCTCACCTACACGCTGAACCTGCGCGAGGCGAAGTTCTCCGACGGTTCGCCGATCACCTCGGCGGACGCGGCGTTCTCGTTGACGCGGCTGCGTGACAGCGAGCTCTCGCTTTGGGCAGACCCCTTCCAGGTGGTCGAGTCGATCGAGACACCCGACGAGCGCACACTCGTGCTGACGCTCTCCAGCCCGTCGGTGCCGTTTCTCTCGTTTCTCGCGCTGCCGCCGGCAAGTATCGTCTCGAAGGCGGCCATGGAGACGATGGGGGAGGAAGCTTACGCCGAGAAGCCGGTCGGTTCGGGCGCCTTCACCGTGGCCGAATGGGCGCGCGGCGAGCGCGTCACGCTCGAGAGAAACCCAGAATTCTGGGAGGCGGACCGGGTACAGCTTGACGGCGTCGAGTGGGTGTCGGTACCCGACGACAACACTCGCATGCTGCAGATCCAGGCTGGCGAGCTCGACGCGGTACTGTTCGTTCCGTTCTCACGCGTCGCCCAGCTCGAGAGCGACCCGAACGTGAACATGGTGCTCGAGCCCTCGAGCCGTGAGGATCATCTCCTGCTCAACCATCGCAGCGAGGCGCTGGCCAAGAAGGAAGTGCGTCAGGCGCTCGACATGGCGATCGACAAGCAGTCGATTATCGACGCGGTGACGTTCGGGATTGCCGAGGAGGCCAACTCCTACATTCCCAAGGGCGGGCTCTACTACTACGCGGACAACCTTCGCCGCCCCTACGACCCGGAGAAGGCGAAGGCGATGCTGGAGGAGGCGGGCGAATCGGACCTGACGCTCGACTACGTGCTCAGCGCGGGATCGGAAGTGGACGAGCAGATCGCCGTCCTTCTGCAGCAGCAGCTTGATCAGGCCGGCGTCACGGTCAATCTCATGAAGATCGACCCGAGCCAGGTCTGGGACACGCTCGTCGACGGCGGCTACGATCTGTCGGTCAACTACTGGACCAACGATATCGTGGATCCCGACCAGAAGACGACCTTCGTGCTTGGTCACGACTCGAACGACAACTACATGACCCACTACGAGAACGACACCGTCAAGCAACTCGTGGCCGATGCCCGGCTCGAGACCGATCCGGCGAAGCGCGAGGCGATGTACGTCGAGCTTCAGACCATCGCCAAAGATGACGTGAACTGGATCGACCTGTTCTACAGCCCCTACCGGAACGCGACACTGACCAACATCGAAGGCTTCTACCAGAACCCGCTCGGACGCTTCTTTCTGGAGGACACGGTCAAGAAGTAAGAGGGCAGCGGCGGTGCAGGGCGACGGTGCCGACCGACCTCGGGCGCGTGATCTGGGGCTCGACTTCGGCGGATCACCCGGGCCCTGCAACGCGATAACCGACGTGGGCGGCGTGCAGGTCGGTTACACGACGCTGATCGACGGGACCGGCCCGCTGTCGGTCGGTCACGGTCCGGTGCGCACCGGCATTACCGCCATCCTGCCGCGCCCGTCGGGCGGCCCGCTCACGCCGGTCTGGGCGGGGTTTCACGCGCTGAACGGAAACGGCGAGATGACAGGCACCCACTGGATCCGTCACGGCGGTCATTTCAGCGGACCGGTGTGTCTGACCAACACACACAGCGTCGGTACGGTGCATGACGCGGTCACAAGCTGGATGCTGCAAACCTGGTCGGCTGATTTCGAGAGGGAGCATCTGTGGGCGATGCCGGTAGTCGCCGAGACCTACGACGGCGTGCTGAACGACATCAACGGCCAGCACATCACGCGGCGACACGCCCTGGACGCGATTCACTCCGCACGAGGTGGAACGATTGCCGAGGGCAACGTCGGGGGCGGCACCGGCATGATCGCCTACGAGTACAAGGGTGGTACGGGTACCGCCTCCCGGACCTTGTCGATAGGTGGCGCCGACCATACGCTCGGGGTTCTGGTACAAGCCAATCACGGACTTCGCGAGTGGTTCACCGTGCTGGGCGTTCCGATCGGAAAGCACTGGCCGGAAGGACGCCTGTTCGACACCGAGCGCGGCTCGATCATCGTGGTGATCGCCTGCGACCTGCCGATGCTCCCCCACCAGCTCGAACGGCTCGCTCAGCGGGCGTCGATCGGCATCGGCCGGCACGGTACGCCGGGAGGGAACAACTCCGGCGACCTTTTCCTCGCGTTCAGCACGGCCAACGCGGTCCCGCTTGCGGAGCTCACAAGTGCACCACGTCGCATGAAGGTACTGCCCGACGACTGGTTCGATCCGATCTACCTGGCGGCGGTGCAGGCGATAGACGAGGCTGTCGTCAACGCGATGCTTGCTGCCGAGAGCATGACGACATTGAAGCCTGCGGGTCTGACCTGCCAGTCGCTGGAGGCGCAAAGGCTCGTCGCGCTGCTCGGTACAGGCGGTGCGTAGCGATCAACGACACCCAGCGAATGAAAGAAGCCGAAGAGTGCGGCTAGCAGGTCGCGCGCGCTGATCTCTACGCGCGCTAGCCGTGCATGGCTCCCCGCTGCCGGCAGCGGACGCATCGTGTGATCGAGCACCTGGACTGTGAACGGGGCGTTCCTGACGGGTGTCCGGAGATGCTGAGCCGGCACTTTTCAAGCTCGTCCGTTCACTGCGACGATATCAAGGCGGCCGACCGATCAGGACGACGGCTCTCGGAACTGGTCGACCAGGTCTCGCCATGCGACGACAGCGGCGTTGACCCGCGCTTCCCGGCCGTCGTGTACACGTACGTGCGCCGAGCCCGTCAGGCCTCGTCCTCATCGGCGAACCACGGCGGAAACGGGTCTTCGAAGCTTTTCCAGTCCGCCATTCCCATCGCCATCTCGGCGTCGTCGAGCAGGCAGCGATCGAGCGTCTCGCAGGTGTGCTCGGGCTCGAGATGCTGACCGATGAAGACGATCTCCTGACGCCGGTCGCCGTGCTCGCCGTCGAACGCGGCCTCGATCCGGGCGTGCTGTTCGGGAACGTCCGGCCAGTGCTCGCGCGGCACATCGCTCCACCAGACACCGGCCGGGCCGTGCCGCACGATGCCACCGGCCTGCGCCCACTCGCCGGCGGCGTGCGGGCGTGAGGCGAGCCAGAAGAATCCCTTCGAGCGAAGCACGTTGCCGTGCCAGTCGTTCTTCAGCGCCTCGGCGAAGCGCGCCGGGTGGAACGGTCGGCGCGCGCGGTAGACGAAGCTCGAGATGCCGTACTCCTCGGTCTCCGGGACGTGCTCTCCGCGCATCTCGGCAAGCCATCCCGGCGAACGGGCCGCGCGCTCGAAGTCGAAGCGTCCGGTGTCGATGACCTTGCCGAGCGGCACCTCGCCGAAACGCGCGTGAACGATGTCGGCCTCCCGGTTGAGTTGGCGCAGCGCGTGCTCGAGCCGTTCGCGCTCTTCGCTCGTGATCAGATCGATCTTGTTCACGACGATGACGTCGGCGAATTCGACCTGATCGAGGAGGAGGTCCGAGACGGTGCGCTCGTCCTCGTCGCCGAGCGACTCGCCACGTTCCTGCAGGTTGTCGGCCTGATCGAGATCGACGCTGAAGTTCACCGCGTCGACGACCGTGACCATCGTGTCGAGTCGCGCGACGTCCGACAGGCCGACACCGTTCTCGTCGCGGAACGTGAAGGTCTCGGCCACCGGCAACGGCTCCGAGATGCCGGTCGACTCGATGAGCAGGCAGTCGAAGCGTCGCTCGTTCGCCAGACGGCCGATCTCGATCAGCAGATCCTCGCGCAGCGTGCAGCAGATGCAGCCGTTGCTCATCTCGACGAGCTTCTCCTCGACGCGATCGAGTCGAACCTCGCGGCTCAGCAGCGCCGCGTCGATGTTGACCTCGGACATGTCGTTGACGATGACCGCGACGCGCCGTCCCTCGCGGTTGTTCAGGATGTGGTTCAGCAGCGTCGTCTTGCCCGCGCCGAGAAAGCCGGACAGCACCGTCACCGGCAGCTTGTCGCTCATGTCGGGCCGAGCGATCTCGCCTCGCGCGTTCATTCCTGCGCCGAACCCAGTGCCTGTGCCAGGGTCGTCACGTTGTGGCGCACCAGGTCCAGGTAGGTACCGGCCGGACCGTCCGGGCCGGAGAGCGCACCGGGAAAGAGCGTACCGCCGACGACAGCGCCGGTCTCGTTCGCGATCTGCTCCAGAAGGCGCGAGTCGGTGATGTTCTCGACGAAGACCGCCGAGATGTCGTCGTCTTTCATCTGCTCGATCAGGCGGGCGACATCCCGGGCCGAGGCCTCGGACTCGGTGCTCAGCCCCTGGGGGGCGAGGAAGATCAGCCCGTAGTCGCGGGCGAGGTACTGGAACGCGTCGTGCGAGGTGACGACGGTGCGACGCTCGGCCGACAGACCCGCCACGATCTCGCGGATCTCGGCATCGAGCGCCTCGATCTCGGCGACGTAGGCCGCACGGTTCCGGTAGAAGCGGGTCGCGTTCGACGGATCGGTCCGAGCCAATGCGGCCGTGATGTTGTCCACGTAGGTCACGGCGAGGTCGAGGCTCTGCCAGGCGTGCGGGTCGAAGGCGCCGTGATGCTCGTCATCGTGCTCCCCTTCCGGCTGCTCTCGGGTCTCGACTTTCGCTTCGCTCTCGTCGTGGTCATCGCCTTCCTCGTACGCTATCGGCTCGATCCCTTCGGTGGCCGCCACGTGCGTACCGTCGAAGTCGGAGGCGTCGACGAGTCGGTCGAGCCAGCCTTCGAACGCGAGCCCGTTGGCGACGAGCACCTGCGCTTCGCTCACCGCACGGGCATCGGCGGGGGTCGGCACATAGACATGGGTATCGCCGTCGGGCCCCACGAGCGTCGTGACGGTCACGCGCTCGCCGCCGATGCGCTCGACCATGTCGCCTAGGATCGAGAAGGTCGCGACGACGGGGATTCGCTCGATCGATCGAGCCGCCGCCGGGCCGGCGAGCGACAAGGCGAGAGCGACGGCTGTGCCGCGGAGGAAAAGGCTTCGAATCTTCATCAGGGTTCCGTTCGGGTTTCGATGGGTTGGCGAGGCAGTGCCTGCGCGCGAAGGCCACCCGACGGCCCGAGCACCAGCGACGCCACGTAGGCCATGCCGGCCACGAGAATGATGGCCGGGCCGGACGGCAGGCTGTAGTGGTAGGAGAGCAGGAGGCCGCTCACGCTCGACAGCGCCGCGACGGAGACCGCTATGACGGTGAGCCCGCCGATACCGGCGCTCCAGAAGCGCGCCGTGGCGGCGGGAAGCACCATGATGCCGACCGCCATGAGCGTGCCGAGGGCGTGGAAGCCGCCGACGAGGTTCAGCACGACCAGTGCGAGGAAGGTGAAGTGCGTGGTCGCGCTGAGCCCACTGACCGAGCGCAGGAACTGCGGATCGGCGCATTCGAGGACCAGCGGGCGGAGCAGGGCGGCGAGGGTCAACACCGACAGGCTGGCGAACGAGCACAAGAGGATCAGCGCCGCGTCATCGAGCGCCAGCACCGTACCGAAGAGCACGTGCATGAGGTCGATATTGCTGCCGTGCGTCGAGACGATCAGCACGCCGAGCGCGAGCGAGATCAGATAGAAGGCGGCGAGGCTGGTGTCCTCGCGCAAGGTCGTGACGCGGGCGACGAAGCCCGACAACAGCGCCACCGTCATGCCGGCGATCAGGCCTCCCACGGTCATGGCGCCCAGCGACAGGCCCGCCACGAGGTACCCGATGGCGGCGCCGGGCAGGATCGCGTGCGCCATCGCGTCGCCGGTCAGACTCATGCGACGCAGCATCAGGAAGACACCCACCGGCGCCGCCCCGACCGAGATCGCGATGCAGCCGAGAAGTGCGCGGCGCATGAAACCGAAATCGGCGAACGGCTGGAAGACGGCGTCCCAGATCATGCGGCGCCCCGTCCGCAGACATGCGGTGGACCGGCGCAGGCCTCGCACATCTGGCGGGCCCGGAACTGGTTATCGGCGGTGAGGACCTGTTCCGTCGGTCCATGGGCGACGAGCTCGCGCGCCAGCAGCAGTGTCTCGGGGAAGTGCGCGCGGACCGTTTCGTGATCGTGCAGCACGACGAGCACCGTGCGCCCTTCACCGTGCCAACGCCGGATCACGCCGATCAGATCGGCCATGGTGCGGGCGTCGATCGCGGTGAAGGGCTCGTCCAGCAGGACCAGACTTGCATCCTGCAAGAGCAGTCGTGCAAAGAGCACGCGCTGCATCTGACCGCCCGACAGCGATCCGATAGGACGGTCCTCGAACCCGATCAGACCCACCGCCGCGATCGCCGCGTCGACGCGTGCTCGACGTGCCTTTCCGAGCTGTCCGAAGGGACCGATCTCGCGCCATAGCCCCATGGTGACCAAGTCGACGACCGAGATCGGGAACGTCCGGTCGACATCCGATTGCTGGGGAAGGTACGCGAGGTCCTCGCGGCGCGGCGAGCCGAACGCCACCCGGCCCTCCAGCGGCGCGAGCGTGCCGATCACGCCCTTCAGCAGGGTCGACTTGCCCGCGCCATTGGGGCCCACGACAGCGGTGAGGCTCCCTTCGGCGATCTCGGCCTGAAGATGATGCACCACCGGATGACGGTCATAGCCCAGGGCGAGGTTGTGGAAGGTTAGAGCGGCGTTCATGCCCCTCCCGGCGTCGAGGTCGCCCAGAAGAAGCCCGCCCAAAGTGCCGCCACGATGAGCGCGGCACTGCACAAGCGGGGGCCGGCTCCGACGAGAAGCAGACGGACGGGCGATACCGTGACCGGCCGCTTGTCGTCCCTGCCTCGTCGAGCGTTCATTTCCGGAGTCTTCGTCTCGCGAGACGGGGGTATCGCGCTGCTCAAGAGGGCCACAGCGGGTCGAGTGTGACGAGGACGCGCTGCCCGTCGACCGGCTCGACGGCCGGCGAGCGGTGCACGGCGCCGAGGCTGTCGTTGCCGTCCCACAGCGCCCCCTTGAGCAGCACGAGCTCGCCCGCGTCCGCGCGTCGGCACCTGCCGCTGGCGATCTCGGGACGGGCAAGTTCGGCCCGATCGACGCCTTGATCCGCGAGCCATTCCGTACCCGGACCTCGGTAGGTGCACAGCATCCTGAGCGGGACACGATCGACATGCCAACGCGGGCACATGGCGTGCTCGACGCGTGTGCATCGAAGGCCCACGGCCGGGCAGTCGACGAGCTCGTGGAGAACCTCGGCCAGCGACGTCACGTCGTCGATCAGCGCTTCCCGGCCGTCGCCTTCCGGCAGACCGTCGAGTCGGGCGCGTCCTTGCGGCACCAGCGTCTCGATCGACTGCACGGTACCGCTATCGTCCGCGCCATCGAGGTAGACCGCTATCTGTGGATCGAGGGTGCGTCGCCAGCTGCAGACCTGTACGGCGGGTTCGAAGATCTCGGCAAGGTCCGCGATCGCGGACACGCAGCGCCAGCCGGGTGCTTCGAGAGAGACGTCTGACGTCATGGCGTGCATGTCGAACTCCAGTCGTAGGATCGAGTGCCGAAGTCGGTTCGGGCGTGCCGTGGTGCGTTGTCGAGCGCCGGCGTCACGCGACGCTCCCGCCCGGCGGTCGGTCCCACCACACGGCTGTCTCCGGGTCGTGCCGGAAATAGTATGTAATAACATAACATCAATGCGAGGAAATCTCGTTCCCGTCGAAACCCGCGATCCGGCACGCGCGCCTCGGCGCCCGTCAGGCCGAGCGCCTCGAAGGCTGGCGCCCTTGCAGCTCGGGGTCAGCCGTCCGCGCGACGTGGCGGTACGTCTCGCGCACGTGGTAGCGGCCCGCATGAGCGGGCTCGACGCACGCGAGGGCTCCTGCGGGAGAGCAGCGATCTGTCGGCTCCACAGCGCGGCGCGCGCTTCAGGGGTCCACTCGTCGACCCGGCGTTCGTCGAGCGCGATCGTCCTCGCCATCCGGAGCCGGCGGGGAGCGTTCCGAGTATCGCCCCGGCGGTCAGACGCTTGCCCGCACCGGTCTCGCTCATGACGACGAGCGTGCCGCCCGGCGGAACGTCGAAGCCGACGGGACCGAGCAGCGGCACGTATCCCGCACGGACGCGCAGGTCGCTCACCGCGACGGCGGCGTCGCTCGTGGGGGCCGTCACGGACGCCGCATCCCGCCGGCACTCGCGTGCAGTGCGAGGACCGTCGGCACGAGCGCGACGACGGGCTGGAGGATCAGCCAGGGCGCCTCGCGCCAGTAGGGCAAGAGCTCCGTCATCGTCACGCCTCATTCTGCTTGCGGCGGGCGTATGCCGACGCTGACGAAGCCGAGCGCGGCGACGGCGGTCACGGCCGTGGTCACGCCGAAGGCGGCGATGGTCAGAAGACCGGGTCCGATCTCCGAGACGATGTGGCGGCGCAGGATCGGCCACGGCCCCGGCCGCAGCATCCGCGACGCCTCGACCGCTGCCACGGCGAGCACGACGCGCGCCCGCTGACGGGTGTCGCGGAAGTACTCGACCCAGAGCGTCAGCGAGATGCCGACGTTGAGCGCCCACCACGAACCCGGCGCGATGCCCGCGAGCATCAGTACGAGGAGCAGCCCTGGCAGCGCGAGCACCGCGTCGGCGAAGGCCGTCAGCAGCCTGTTCGTCCGGCCTCCCGCGCGGGCCGCGAGCACGCCGAGGAGCGCCCCCGGCAGTGCCGCCGTGACAGCCGAGAGGCGCGCGAGACCGAGCGACAGTCGTGCCCCCGACAGCAACCGTGCTGTTATGTCCCTGCCGAGATGATCGGTGCCGAGCAGGGGCGCCGCACTCGGACCCTGTCGGGCGTCGAGTCGCGATTGCGAGGCCGGATCGTGGCCGACTAGCGCCGGGCCGACAGCCGCCGCACCGATCAGCGCGGCGAGCAACGCCAGACCCGCCAGTCGGGCTGCGTCGGGACGCGGTAGTCGCCGGACAGGAAGCGATGATGTCGCGGCCCGATCGTTCACGTCGCGCGCGGATCGATGATCCGGCAGGCCAGGTCGATGCCGAGGTTCAGCAAGACGTGGAACAGGCCCAGCGCGAGCGCCGTGCCCTGCACCATCGCCACGTCGGGGGCCAGGATGGCATGAGCGAGCGCGCCCGAAGCCCGGTCAGGCGAACACGGTCTCGATGATGACCACCCCCTCGATCAGGTAGGCGCCCTGTACGCCGACGTTGGCGACGCCAGGCCGGGTCGCGTGGCGGAGCACATGCCGGAGCACGGTCAAGCGTGCGTCGAGCCCCTTGGTGCGGGCGAACAGGTGCCACTCGGACGACCTCGCCTCGGCGACCGCGTCGCGCACCACACGCGAGAAGACCGCCGCGAGGCCGAGCCCGAGTTTCAGCGAAGGCAGGATCAAGTACCGCGTCCCGTCGAAACCCGCCACCGGCAGGAGACGCAGCTGCACCGCGAACACCGGCACCAGCACGACCCCCAGTGCAAGGGCGGGTACGGCGCGCAGGAAGATCGACACCGCGAGTTCTAGCCGGTCGACCGCACCGCCGGGTCGCATCCCGGCCGCGATGCCGACGGGTAGTGCGACGAGCAGCGAGGCGACGACGGCGCCGCCCGCGAGTGGCAGCGAGTGCCGAAGCTATGTCGCCACCTCATCGACGAAGCGCGAGCCGTAGACGAGTGAGCGGCCGAGATCGAAGGTCGCGAGCGCGCCGAGCCGACTCCAGAGCTGCAGCCACCACGGCCGATCGAGACCCAGCTCGATCCACACCACCTCGGTGGCAGCGGCGTCCATGACGTCGTGGCCGTAGCTTCCGGCCGCGATGCGGTATACAGGCAGTTCGGTCTGGAGCGCGGCCGAGACCGTGCCGATGGCCTCGGTCCGCACGGCCTCGTCCGCGCTCGCGGCGATGCTCTCCAGAGCATCGATCACCATCGCGTTCTCCCAACTCATCGCGCTCCAGTCGCCGCCGCCCGAGCCGAAGTCCTACAGCACGGTGCCGATCGGGTCGGGCGTCAGCGCGTAGTTTCGGGCATAGAGCGCGATCTCGAGTGTGCCGTCCTGATGCCCGTCGAGGATGATCGAGTCGTTGGCCACCGTCACGTCGAGCTCGACGCCGATCGCTCGCCGCTGGCCCTGAAGGGCCGCCGTCATCGGCGGGAGTTCCGGTCGATCGGGGAAGGTCCCGCGTTCCAGTTCGAAGCGCTCCCCGTCGCGGGTCAGGAGGCCGTCCTCGGCCTCCGTCCAGCTCAGCTCCGCCAGCTGCACGCGGGCGGCATCGACGTCGGTCTCGAGCAGCGCGAGCGTCGCATCGCGCCAGGTCCCGAAGGCGGGCGGGAAGCGCTGCGTCGCCGCGCCTTCGGGCAAGCGCATGATCGCTGCATCGCCGGAGCCTCGCCCCAGTAGTCGTCTAAGCGTGCCATCTCGATCGCCTGCGGAGGAGAGAACGCGGTGACGCGAAACGGACCGGTGCCGATTGGTGTCGCCGGTACACCGGCCGCTTCCAACGCGCCCGGCGCCGGGATCACCGTCGTCGCATGCGCTATCAGAGCCGGCAACGCCGCGAAGGGACGTTCCAGCTCGATGACGACCGTCCCGTCACCGGTTTCGATCTCGATGACCGGCACCTGCCCGAGCACGCCCGGCTGCTCGTGGGCGCGGTTCAGTGCCTGCGCCGCGCGAATCGGATCGGACGCCGTGTCGTCGTAGAAGCTCACGCCCTCGCGCAGCGTGAAGGTCCAGCTCAGCTTGTCTTCGGAGACCGGTCAATGGGTCGCGAGACCGGGACGCAGCGTGCCCTCGGTGTCGGCGTCGACGAGGTTCTCAATGCTCTGCAGCTTCTGGATGGCGAAGCCCGTCTCCGCGGGGTCGACGCTCGCCACCTCCCAGGGCGAAATGATGGTGACGTGCGTGCGCGCCTGTGCGGGCGAGCGGCAGGCCCTTCGTCGTGCACCTCCAGGTTGCCGTCACGGCCGTCGCGGCGTCGCTCCAGCCGCCTCGTCGTCTCCACGTCCCAGACCCGATCCTCCACACCGTGGCTCAGGCAGATCGGGCCGACGTCGCGCTCGATCGGAATCGGTGTTGTCGGGTTGAGCGCCTCGGACGACCCTCGCCACGACCACGCCCGATCGGCGGGATCTCACGGTATCCACCCGAGGTCTCCGCTGTCCCTGTACCGCTTCGCATCGAACGCCCCGCAGACCACGTCGGCCGCACCGTGCGCGGCCAGCGCATCGACCTGATCGGAAGACCCATCGGCCACCATCAGGGATACCTTTCGGCGCAATCGATACTCTGGACCTTCCAGCTCGACCAATGGGTCCCGCTCGACGACAACCGCGCCAAACGGACGCTGCGCCCGTACGTGATCTGGCGAGAAAAGTTGTCGTTAGGCAGTCACCCGCGGCGCGGGGATCGGTTCCGAGCGCAGGTGCTGAGCGTGCGGAAGACGGTGCGTCGGCAAGACGTGCCGCTGTACCCGTTCCTGCGCCGGATCTGCGCCGAGGTACTGAGCGCGGAGGGCGTGACCACACGCTTGCCGTCGGGCACCGCGCGCCTGCGGGGCTGAGCAAGAACCGCTCGGATCGGACTGATAGCCTGCTGCGGCGCGGTCGACACGTACCGCAGCGCCTCCGCCGCGGTTGGTGGCGTGCTCTGAACCTCGCCTGTCTCGTCAATCGGGCCGGCTATCTACATCTGTCGACCGCAAGAGAAAAGAGCGACGTACCTCAGGCGTTCACTTTCGGGATCACGATGTGGGCCGCGCCAAAGCCTTCTGGACGTGCGCAGCACGGCTTTCGGCCGGTAAAAACCTCAAATCCCGGGCGTCGCGGGATCTGCAGTCGTGACGACGCTCCAATACGAGCCCTCCTTGCGATCGATGTGAGTACGCAAGATATTCAAAGCAGCCGGGAGATCACTCTCCTTGACAGCCTTCGTGATCTGCATGTGCTCTCGAAAGGATTTCGCCATGTGATCCGGATGCCGACCTAATCTGTTCCGAACTGACGCCATTTTCAATGCAATGGTCTGGTATGCGTCTTCCAGAAATCTGTTGTCCGCGTAATCGAAGAAGTATTGGTGAAATAGCGTGTCTTGACCTAGATACCCCACGACATCATCCGCCTCGCGAGCTGAAGCCATGCAGCCGGTACAACGCTCGAGCGCTTCATGGAAATCCTTTCGATGATGCTTGACCGACGCGCTTAGCGCAGAGGTTTCCAGACATACCCGCGCATCACATAATTTCGCGAGCTCTCCCGGTGAGAGATTGAAAACGAAGGACCCGCGTTGCGGCTCGACGACCAGCAAGCCATCCATTTCTAGCCGATTCATCGCCTCACGCACCGGCGTGCGACTTACGTTCAGGTTCTTCGCAATCTTGGACTCGGAGAGCTGGCTGCCCAACTCGAACTCACCGGTAACGATCCGCTCCTTGATGTTCTCCGTCACCAGTTCCGTCAGAGACTTCGGCCTATCGAAATTCTTCATGGTGCTCTTGTTCCTGATTGTGACAGCGCGTGAATCAACCATTCATGACCAGGAGCGGTTGACAACTTGCATACAGTATGCCAGTATCCTGAGATGGTGGTGGTCGATGCCAGCTCACTGGAAGGCGTAACGTTGAAAACCGTCGAAAACTGGATCGTTAGGATAAACAGGGCTCTCGTGGCGTCGGCGCTGGCCATCGTGCTGACCATAGTGTTCGCCAACGTGGTTGGACGCTATGTTTTCGGTCAATCGTTTGCCTGGGTCGAAGAAGTGGCAAGGCATCTGGTCATCCTTGCGGCTTTCTGCGGTGCCGGACTCGCCTTGCGAGAGGGCCGGCTGGTGGCGATAAGCGTGATACCCGCGCTACTCCCGGCGCCCATCGCTCACTTGCTCCGATGGAGCGTCGTCGTGACGATGTTCGTCTTCATGGCAACCATGCTGTGGCTGGGGATCCGCTTTGCTGAATTTGGCTGGGGCAAGGAGACGATGTCCACCGGCATCCCACGCGGCATCCCCTATCTAGCCATACCCATCGGCTGCGCATTGTTTCTGATTCAGTTGCTGTTTTTCGCCAAACGCTTTGTCACGGAGGATTTCGAATTCCTGGATGACGTCGAAGCTGTGGGAGATTGACCCATGGCCAAGACACTTGTTTTGCTGTTCTTCGCGACGTTATTCTTGAGCGTCCCGGTAGCGTTTACCATGGGTATCGCTGGATTGGCAGCCATTTTTATCGATGGCTCACTCAATCCACTGGTGGCGACGCAACGGATGTTCGCCGGCATCGACAGCTTTCCACTCATGGCGGTTCCGTTCTTCATACTCGCCTCGGAGCTCATGACTGCCTGCGGATTGACAAGGGCACTGCTGCGTGTCGCTAACGCATTGGTCGGGCATGTTCGAGGCGGACTCGGACACGTCAACATCCTGGTGTCCATGATGTTCGCTGGCATCAGCGGGTCTGCTCTAGCCGATGCGGCAGGACCCTCCGCTATCGTCATGCGGATGATGCGACAAGCCGGCTATGACAAAAATTATGCCGGAGCACTTTCAGCTGCTACGGCTACGATCGGCCCCATCATTCCCCCCTCTATACTGGCGGTAATCTTCGCAATCTCGACCAGTGGAGTCACGGTCGCAGGTTTGTTCCTTGCCGGTATCGTTCCAGGCATTCTATTAGGTTTGTCACTTGCCATAGCAAATCACATAGTCTCCGTTCGGCACAACTACCGAGGCAGCGAGGCAAGGGCTACGTTTGCCGAACTGCGGCACGCAATTCTGGCCGCCATTCCCGCACTGTTGATGCCTGGCATAATTCTAGGTGGCATTCTGTTCGGCGTGTTTACTCCCACGGAGGCCGGCGCGGTGGCATCGGTTTATGCATTGGCGCTGGGACTGCTCATGCGTGCATTTTCCTGGCGCACACTTTACAACGCTTTTGTTCGCGCGGCAGTCATTACCTCGTCGGTTTTCTTGATCGTAGCCATGGCTTCGATATTCGCGTGGCTCCTGACATACTTGCAGATACCTCAGGAGCTGGCCAAGCTGATAAATCAGATCACGGACAGCCAGTTGGGGGTCCTTCTGTTACTGGCTGCCTTTGCGTTGATCTGCGGTTTCTTCATCGACACACTACCGGCACTGATCATCCTCACTCCAATATTAGGGCCGATCGCCTACTCTGCCGGTATAGATCCATTGCAATTCGGCATGATGCTCGTTCTAAACCTGACTATCGGCATGATCACACCGCCGGTCGGGCCAGTACTGTTCGTAATCGCCTCTGTTGGCCAGCTGAAAATAGAAGCTTTGTCAAAAGCGATTCTACCACTCTTGTTGGCTGAACTTGTCGTACTGCTTCTGGTGCTCCTGGTGCCCGGAGTCAGCACGTTCATCCCCAGATATTTTGGGTTTGCAAACTGAAAGGAGAATACATATGAATATCTACGGATCGTCCAAACTGGTGACGGCAGGCGTCGTTCTCGCCATGACCGTTGCAAACGCCGCCTCGGCCAAGGATCTCAAATACGCGCACTTTCAGGCTGCAGATTTGAGTTCTCCGAAACATGCCGCCGCCTTGGCGTTCGAATCCTGCGTTGAGGGAAAAACCTCCGGTTCAATAGACGTCCAGATATTTCCTGCTTCACAACTCGGCGGTGGGCCAGAAATAATGGAAGCCTTGCAGCTAGGTTCTGTGCAGATGGCCGTCATTCATGACGGCCCCATATCTGCTGTATACAAACCTTTTTCCGTTCTGGCGATGCCTTATCTCTTCGACGACCAGGCGATGGCGTGGTCGGTCATGGATGGCGAATTCGGCGATGCCTTGGAAGAAGACATGTTGGACAAGACTGGAATACGCATGTTCGGTGTAGCCGATAATGGAGTTCGCAACTTTACCAATAATGTCAAACCCATCGATGAGCCTGCTGATATGGAAGGACTCAAGATGCGCGTAATGACAGCACCTGTGTGGGTGACACTGGTAGAAAGTCTCGGCGCGTCGGCAACCCCGGTTCCGTGGCCGGAACTGCCCGGTGCGTTGCAACAAGGCATCGTGGATGGTCAGGAAAACGGCGTAACCAACATCATCGACGCTTCGCTCTACCAGCACCAGAAATACGTGTCACTGGATGGTCATGTCTTTAGCTGGCACGCATATCTGATGTCTGATGAATATTACCAGGATTTGCAGCCGGATGAACAGTTGGCGGTCAGTCAATGTGTGGAGATCTCCAAGACCATTCATCGAGGCATGACCGCTGCACAAGATGCGAATGCAACTGCAATTCTTTCCGAAAAGGGTATGGAGGTAGTGCCCGTCAGTCCCGAGCAGAAAGACTTGTTCCGTGCCGCTGCGCAACCTGCAGTTCGGAAATACATCGTCGGGGAGATCGGCGCTGACTGGCCTGATCGCCTGGACGATGCCGTGTCTGCGTACAAAGAGCCCTGAGGTTGCTCCTGCTGCGGGATCCCCGATATGACGCTCCGATCCATTGCTGTACTTGAACCCGGCTATGCAGCTTATGAAACCGAGCGTTCGGTTCTTTCCGCACATGATGTAAGTGTTGTTCCAGTAAGTGCGGATGAGGATGCTATCGAGGCCCTGCAGGTGATCGATCCGGCGGCGATTCTGGTGCGCGAACGCACCGTGAACGCCGCCGTGATCGACGCTTGTAGCAGTTTACGAACCGTAGTTCGATATGGCGTGGGCTTCGATAACATCGACATCGAGCACGCGCGATCGCGAAAGATATTCGTTGCCAACGTTCCTGATTACGGCGCGGAGAGAGAGGTCAGCGAACATGCGCTCAGTCTCTACCTGGCCATACAGCGACGCATCTTATCGCGCGACGCTGAGGTGAGGCGCGGTGAATGGGGCATCGGGCAACGCGGCTTGATACCCGATCGGGAAAACGCGGCTTTAGGCCTGATAGGCTGCGGTAAGATCGGTTTATCAACTGCCAGGAAATTTCGTGCTATCGGGTTTGGGAAAATCATCGTTGCGGATCCCTATCTGGCCGATGAAGCCGCTGAAGATATGGGCGTCGAGAAAGTCGACCTGGCCACGTTGTGTCGTCTGGCTGATGTCGTCAGCCTGCATGCCCCGCTAACTACGGAAACCAGACACATTCTAGATGCGGAACACATAGCCCTGATGAAACTCACATCGGTGGTTCTCAACGTTTCACGAGGCGGGCTACTCGACGAGCAAGCGCTGGCGTCAGCACTCCACGAAGGTCGCATATTCGGCGCAGGCATCGATGTTTTCGAAAACGAACCGGTCAGCCTGGACAACCCATTGCTCGCCACACCTAACACGATCGTTTCAGATCACGTGGCGTGGTATTCGGAGCGTTCGGTAGTGAAGCTTCAACGGTGCGCTGCGCGCGAAGTCCAGCGCGTTCTGGAAAACAGACAACCTCGACACTGGGTGAATCCATGGTAGCGTTCCGAGACTCGACCATGCTGCGCTCGCCGGTCGTGATCAGAAGCTGTGAGATGTTTCGACCCGGTATGTCCTTGTTCACGGCTTTTTATCTTGACCAGAAGCACGATTTTACCAGGCCGCCTGCTACTTGATCGAACCGAAGAAAACCACTGGAAGATTCACGCGGCCTGGCTGCGGAAAAACTTTATTCTCCATTAACCAAAGGACCTACGCATATGAAGACGAAAGAGCTTGTAGCGGGATTTCGCGAAGTTGCCACTGCCTCTGTGGCCGATGCAGTAGACAAGATAACCGGGAAAACCGGATTCTTGCCGGAAAGCATTAAACCGCGGATCAACGAGAACAAGATCGTCGGCCCTGCTGTCACCGTGCTGGAGGGCCCGAGTCAGCAGTTCGTGCCGCCAGAACACGCGCTGAACGCTATCGACGAGGCTGATGAAGGGTCGGTCATCGTGATATCCACCAATGGGCAAGCGGAAGTTGCACTGTGGGGCGGATTGATGGCCGCCGGCGCAGTCGCCAACAAGCTCGAAGCAGCGGTCCTGGATGGTGGTGTCCGCGACCTGGTCGAAATCAAGCGAGATTACGATTTCCCGGTCTACTCGCGAACCGTCTCACCCGGTACGACACTGGGACGCATCAAGACGATTGCGGCGAATGTGGAGGTGGCCATGGGTGACGTCATTGTTAACCCTGGTGACATAATCGTGGGCGACGTCGATGGCATCGTGTGCGTTCCTCGACAGCAGGCAGAAGCGGTACTTGAAATGTCACGCGACATCGACGCCCGTGAGGCAGAACAGGCACGTCTCATCATTGAAAGTGGCTCGTTGCGAGAAGGTCTTGCCAAGTACGGTCGTATCTAGGAGGACCTTACGTGTTCCGCGCGGTTGACGTAGCCCTCGGGCATACGAGATCGAGACTTGTACCGGACGTTTCTCGGCATCGTCGAGTCGTGGTCAGTTTCCGACGTCGACCCGAAGTCGGATGAGCGCGTAGTCGTGGCGTTGATTCGTCAGTCGGTGTCGGTCCGGGTCCACTGTCCACGAAGCCTGGCCGTCTGGCCGCGTCGTGACAAGCGAGCGGTCCGCTTGCGCCCCCCGCTGCGGCACGCGGCAGTTTCAGCCGTTCTCGTGGCGGAGGTGCCTGGCGTGATGTGTACCAAGCGCGGAACAAGGCAGACCGATGTTCCCCGGGCCGCGGAACGCTCGCGGTTCACCACGCTGTTCGAGATGCTGGTGATCGACCGGTTAGATGAGCCGTCGATGAATGCAGTCTGCTGCCAGCTCGGCCCGGTTCGGGGTGTTTTCCACGGAATCATGCAACGCGCCGATCGGCGCGCCCTGGCTCGTCGCGATGATGTCGGACTGTACCCGGACCTGAAGGTCGATGAAACTGCGCTCCGAAAGCGCCATGACCACGTGGCGGTGATCCGCGATCCCGGCACCGGAGCTGTCACTCATCTGCGTGACGACCAGAAGAAGGCGAGCCTCGCGGCCTTACATGCCAGCCTCAGTGACGAACAGCGCGACGGCATCAGAAGCATCTCGTTGGAGATGTGGCCGGCTTTCATCGATGTCCTTCCCGAGTCGATTCCGGCGGCAGAGTCGAAGATCGCAGTCGACAGCTTCACACGTCGCGCAGCATCCGTTCGTCCCGGTCGACACGGCGTACCGTGGCGAAGACAGGATACTCACGTGCGACGACAACGCGATTTTCGACGGTACCGAGCACGACTGGCTCCGAGCCGGAAACAAGGAGCCGCCATCGCGTGGCGATTCACTCGACGCATTGTGCGATATCACGTTGTAGCGGGTTTGCGCGTGGGATTGAGAAGAATCCGCTGCGTGCCCGTGGCACTACCGCTCACGCACTCGGGCGACGAAGGTTCGAGAGCCCTGGTACAGAGGCGCGATCAGGAGCTGTCTGGAGCCGATCGAGCGAACGGCGCGAATGATCGAACGACACCTGTGGGGCTTCGTGAACGCGATCGTCACCGGAACCACGAACTCCGGTGCGGAGAGCATCGACAGCCGGATCGAGATGGGAAGGTGGGCATACTTGGGTTGCGAAACAAAAAGCGGTTCAAGGCAGCGATTCACTTCCATCTCGGCGGTCTCGATCTTTGTCCCGAAGTGGCTGGACGCTGAGTCAACCCACACGATTCTCGGAAAGACCCATTTGAGATTGTGGTATTGAAGTGATTTGCGGCCACGGTGAGCGGATCGCCAACCTGCAGAATGGAGGCCGGGATGAAGAAGTTGGCGGACAGCTCTCTGTACTTGGCATCCCTTGTCCGAATGCCGGCTCTCGCTGCAAAACCCGAAGGGCGTATCTAATAGCGCAGCCTGCCATACTCGGTGACGACGAAGACGCTGAGGGCAAGGCTACCTGGATTTACGGCGAGGCCTTTGAAAACGCGCTTGCATGGACATCCGATTCCGAAATTGCAGGTACTGCATTCGTTTTCGCCGTCATGGAACTTTCAAGTCTGGCAGGTAACAGGCTTGGAAAGCGTAGATATAATTATGCATCCATTCGAACCGGCATTGTTATTTTATCCAGCCGCGTCCATAGACGATCAACTGACGAGAGAACACAATGAGTTCAGATATCCTTTGTTTGGGTGAGCCGATGTTGGAATTCAACCAGCAGCCGGATGGTAACTATTTACCTGGGCACGGCGGTGACACGTCCAACGCTGCAATTGCCGCTGCCAGACAGGGCGCTAGTGTAGGCTACATAACGCACATTGGAGCAGATACCTTTGGTAACTCCTTCATGGACTTATGGGCCGAGGAAGGCGTTGACACATCGTTAGTGCGTCAAGTCCAGAGCGCCCATACGGGTATCTACTTCGTTACTCACAGCGAAGCCGGACATGAATTCAGCTATTTCAGAGCTGGCTCGGCGTCCAGTGAAATGGGTCCTGACGATCTGCCCACTCAGTCGCTTGAATCAGCCAAGATTCTGCATGTTTCCGGGATAAGCCAGGCTATTTCAGAGGCCGCATCCGATACCGTGTTCGAAGCAATTCGTGTGGTACGGCAGGCCGGTGGCAAGGTGTCTTACGATACCAATCTACGGCTCAAGCTTTGGCCGCTGGAGAGAGCCCGCGCGATTATTCATGCAGCAATGCGCCAATGTGACATCGCATTGCCGGGAATGGAAGACGCAACGCTGCTGACCGGGCTTGAAGATCCAGAAGCCATAGTCGATTTTTATCTGGAACTCGGTGCCGGAATAGTGGCATTGACATTGGGCTCGAAGGGGACCTTGGTGGCGACACCGAGCATGACAGAACTCGTACCGGTCAAGCGGGTTGATGCGGTCGATGCGACCGCCGCTGGTGACACCTTTGACGGCGCCTTTCTCTCTCGCATCGTAGCGGGAGACGATCCGGTCAAAGCGGCGTATTACGCCAATGGGGCGGCCGCGCTTACCACCCTTGGTTATGGTGCGGTGGCGCCGATGCCACGGAAAGAAGCGGTTGAAGAATTCCTCGCTCAGAGTCTGTGAAATCATGCGACATGCAGTAATAATCGGAGGTACCGGAGGAATAGGCGCGGGAGTCGGCGAGGTACTGCTGCAAAAGGGTTGGAGATTCACGTGTACCGGGTTTACTACAGAGGAGATTTCGGCTTATTCCGATCTGAACCCCGATACGGCCTGCGTGCAATTGGACGTGCGCGATTCGGCAGCTGTCACAGAATTCTTCGAGGGTATCGACACGCTGGATGGGCTGGTCAACTGCGCGGGAATATTGGCACGCGATGCTGAGTATGAGATTGAGACATTCGAGAAAATCATTGATGTCAATTTAACCGGAACCATGCGTTGTTGCCTGGCTGCATACCCGCTACTGTCAAGATCCAACGGGGCCATAGTCAATACAGCTTCCATGCTCAGCTATTTCGGAGGACCTCTAGTGCCCGCATACTCTGCCTCGAAGGGAGGGGTAGCTCAGTTGACCAAATCGCTTGCCGGCAAGTGGGCACCTGATGGAATCCGCGTCAACGCGGTGGCTCCCGGCTGGATAGAGACCGAGATGACTGAAGGACTGCGAATCGACCCCAAGAGAAACGCGCCCATACTAAGTAGAACGCCGCTCGAACGCTGGGGTAAACCTGCGGAAGTTGGAGCACTGGTAGCCTGGCTCCTATCGAACGAAGCCCAATTTGTCACCGGAGCAGTTTACCCGGTCGACGGTGGCTATTCTGCCATGTGAAGGAGAAAATCAATGACAAGTCAAGAGCAAAAAAAAGAGCTGGAGCAAGACGACGATCTGCGAATGCCCTATCAGTTGCCATTCCCCGAAGATGCACAGGAGGAAATTGTCGTCCCTTCTGCCATTCCCGACGATGAGCGCATTTGGGTCCCGCAAACGAAAACCGTTTCATTTCGGCCTTTATGCCTGAATCGATCACAAGGGTATTGGATGAATCTGTTGCGAGTTCGGCAATCCGGTGTTCTGTCGCGACATCGACATCCCCAGGGTGTCCACGGCTTTGTACTGAAAGGACGCTGGCACTATCTGGAACACGACTGGCAAGCACACGAGGGAGGGTATGTATATGAGCCACCGGGTGAAACTCACACGTTGATCGTGCCTGAGGACGTGGATGAGATGATTACATATTTTCAGGTGAATGGCGTCATGCTGTATGTCGACCCATGGGGCGAAATCAAAGGGTATGAAGACGTATTCACTAAAATCGACATGTGCAGAAAACACTACGAAGAAGTGGGCCTGGGTGCGGACTATGTCGATCAGTTTATCCGATAAACGTCCGCCCAGCGTTGCATAGCGGTGCCTGCCGAAACTATCGTCAGGCCGCGCGCTCGAGTTTTCCCAGCGCCGCGCCGATTTCGCGCCTGAACGCGACGTTCGAGCTGACCGATGACGTCAGTTTTCCAAGCGGACGGATCAACCGACCGGCAGGGTAAGTAACCTGACGACGCACGCTGCCGCTGTGCGCGGAGCGCCACAGCGGCGTTCGCCTTGCCGCCCGATCGCGCTTTGCCGTCTGGGTGCTCACCGTCAGTTCGCGCGTCAGGTTGTGCGCCATCATCGTCGCGGCCATGTCAGCGCGATTGCCGAGCCACGTGATGGTCGGGACGCAGGCCATGCCGTTCTCGCTCTTCGATTCCGCGAACACGCCTTCCTGACTTCCTCACTTGTTCATGGCGAGCTATCCGGCGCCCGCGGCTGCGACCTCGCTGGCGGCGTCCTCGCGCTTCTCGAGCTTGTGCCCTTCCTCCGTCCGGCCCAGCATCCAGTAGCTGCTGACATAGCGATCCGCCAGACCGATGCCGCGCTCACCTCGCACATAGTTGCGGAAGGCCCGCATGCGGTCGAATTCGGCGGCACACCACGCGAAGGGCCGACCATCGCGCCAGGGCAGGGCGCGTACCGCGTCGATCAGGGCATCGGTGTCGCGAGCCGGGTCAGGGTTGACCACCACCTGCAGCACGAGCCCGTCGGGTATCTCCAGACACGCCGCATCGGCTTCGTCCAGCACCTCGACGACGAGGTAACCCTCGAGCGGCGTGCCGAGGGCCGCGCGCTCGGTCAGCTTGGCGGAGATGGCGGGCAGGGCGGTCATGTCCGCGGCGATCAGGTACCAGTCCGCCGCCGGGTCCAGCGACTTGACGCTGCCGGGTCCGGAGACCCGGATCCCGTCACCCGGGCGGGCGGTGCGGGCAAAGGCGGATGCCGGGCCGTCATGCAGGGTGCCGTCTCCGTGCAGCACGAAATCGATGGAAAGACGTTGCCGTTCCATATCGAGCGACCGAATCGTGTAGGTGCGCAGCGTCACCCTGGCCATGCTGCCGGGATCGGTCGCGGGTCGGCCATCGGCATCGAAGGCGAGCTTCACGTAGCCACCCGCGCTGTCCTTCGGGTAGTCCCCGATGCCGTCGCCCTCGAGTTCGAGGCGAACCAGGTTCGGCGTCAGCGCTCGGCGGCTGGCCACGACGAGGGAGAGGAACGTGCGTCCGCGCGGTGTCGACAAGGCAGGGCTCCGATCGATCGAGAACGAGCAGGGGCGCCCGCGTCTCCCACCGAGGATATCCGCTCGATGCGCACCGCGCGGCGCGGGAGTCGACCGTCGGCTCGACGACGGACCCCGTGTTTCACGGCAATCGCTTGACCTTGCCACGATGGGAAGGTTCATCATCCCTGCCATGCCCCGCGTCGACACCCGCGTTTCCCATGCCTCGACCGGACCGGACGCGTCCGCGTCGTCGTCCGACGCAGTCGTTAGCCTGGCAGTCGAGGACCTGTCCTGTGCCTCCTGCGTCGCTCGCGTCGAGAAGACCTTGCTCGCGCTCCCGGGCGTGCACCGGGCGTCGGTCAACTTCGCCACCGGTCGGGCAGACGTCGGGTTCGCCGGCGACCGGGTCGACCCGTCGGCCATCGCGGGCGCGCTCACGGAGTCGGGCTATCCCTCGCGGGTGATCACGTCCCCGGAAGAGGACCGGACGCGCGTCGACGCGGCGCACGCCACCGAGGTTGCGAGTCTTGGTCGTGCCACCGTCACGGCGCTGCTACTGACACTGCCGGTCGTGCTCCTCGAGATGGGTGCGAACGCCGTGCCGGCGATCGGTGACTTCGTCGAGAAGACGATCGGTGAGGACGTCGAACGGATCGTCCAGTTCGTGCTGACGTCGCTGGTGCTCGCCGGCCCGGGCCGACGTTTTCTCCGCCAGGGTCTTCCGGCGCTCGCGAGACGCGCGCCGGACATGAACTCGCTCGTGGCGCTCGGTACCCTGGCGGCTTGGGGCTACTCGACCGTTGCCTCCTTCCTGCCGGCACGGTTCCCGCCAGGCACCGCCAACCTCTACTTCGAGGCCGCCGCCGTCATCGTCACGCTGATCCTTCTCGGTCGCTGGCTGGAAGCACGGGCGAAGGGCCGCACCGGTGAGGCGATCCGTCATCTCGTCGGTCTTGCTCCGGCACAGGCGCGCGTGCTCGAGAACGGCGAATTTCGCGACGTGCCGCTCGATCAGGTGCGCGTCGGCGATCGTGTCGCGGTGCGCCCGGGCGAACGCGTCGCAGTCGACGGGCAGGTCGTCGAGGGCCGCTCCCGGGTCGACGAGTCCATGCTGACCGGCGAGCCCATGCCTGTCGCGAAGGCGCCTGGTAGTGCCTTGGTCGGCGGCAGTGTCAACCAGCGCGGCGCGTTCACGTTCGAAGCCACACGGGTCGGCGCGGACACCGCGCTTGCCGGGATCGTTCGGCTCGTCGAGCAGGCGCAGGGCGCGAAGCTGCCTATACAGGCGCTGGTGGATCGGGTGACCGCGTGGTTCGTCCCGCTCGTCATGGCCGCGGCCTTCCTCACCTTCGGTCTCTGGTTGACGTTCGGTCCGGCGCCTGCGCTCGCGCTCGCGACGGTGAACACCGTAGCGGTGCTGATCATCGCCTGCCCCTGTGCGATGGGGCTCGCCACACCGACCTCCATCGTGGTCGGCATCGGACGCGGGGCGGCGATGGGTGTGCTGTTTCGCCGCGGCGACGCCCTGCAGGCCCTGGGCGACATCGACGTCGTCGCGTTCGACAAGACCGGGACGCTCACGGCCGGGCAACCGACCCTGACCGATCTCGTCATCGCCGAGGGCGTCGAGCGAGACGCCGTACTCGCGAACCTGGCGGCCGTCGAATCGCGTTCGGAGCATCCGATCGGCCGCGCGATCGTCGCGGCGGCCGAACGCGACGGGCTTGCCATCCCGCCGGCCGAAGGTGTCGAAGCGCATCCGGGTCTCGGTATCGAAGGCGTCGTCGAAGGGCACGCGATCTCGATCGGTGCAGCGCGGTTCATGGCGGAAGTCGGCGTGGAGATCGACCATCTCGCCGATGCGACCGCGCGGTCCGGCGACGCCGGGCAGACATCGTCGTACGCGGCGATGGACGGTCGGCTCGTGGCCACGCTCTCGGTTGCCGATTCGATCAGGGAGACCACGCCGGCGGCCCTTGCTGCCTTGCGCGCGCTCGGCGTCCGCACCGTGATGGTCACCGGAGACGCTCGCGGCACCGCCGATGCAGTGGCCGCCGCGCTCGGCATCGGCGACGTCATCGCAGACGTCCTGCCGGAGGGCAAGGCGGCGGCCATCGAGGCACTGCGGGTGGGGGGCGGTCGGCGTGTCGCCTTCGTGGGCGACGGCATCAACGACGCACCGGCGCTCGCGACCGCGGATGTCGGCATCGCGATCGGCACCGGCACGGATGTGGCGATCGAGAGCGCGGACGTGATCCTGACGTCGAGCGATCTCGCCGGCGTCGCGAACGCGATCGGGCTCTCTCGCCGGACGATGGCGAACATTCGTCAGAATCTCTTCTGGGCCTTTCTCTACAACGCACTGCTCGTTCCGGTTGCCGCCGGGGCGCTGTACCCCGCCTTCGGGATCCTGCTCTCGCCGATGCTCGCCGCCGCCGCCATGGCGCTGTCGAGCGTGTTCGTCGTGGGCAACGCCCTCAGGCTGCGCCACGCGCCGTTGGCCGCGCGCAGGCAGGCAGTCTTCGGCATGACGACCACTGTCCCCGATGCGGTATCGCCCTGATGGCCGAGGCGATGACCATCGGTGAGGCGGCCGCGGTGAGCGGCGTCTCGGCCAAGATGATCCGGCACTACGAGGCGATCGGTCTGATCACGGACGTCCACCGGACGGAGGCTGGTTACCGGGTCTATGCCGAGCGTGACGTTCACACCCTGCGTTTCATTCGTCGCTCGCGCGATCTCGGGTTCTCGATCGATCAGATGCGCGAGCTGCTCGCGCTCTGGCAGGAGCGCGGACGCGCGAGCTCGGACGTCAAGCGCCTCGCGCTCGATCATGTCGAGCGCCTCGAGCGCAAGGCGGCCGCCCTGCAATCGATGATAGATACGCTCCGCCACCTCGCCGACAGCTGCAAGGGTGACGATCGCCCGGACTGCCCGATCCTCGCGAGCCTCGCCGAGCCGGGCGTGCCGACCCGGAGGCCGGCCGCACCCGAGCGCTTCGGACCGACCGGTCTCGATTCCGCTCGCAAGCGCCCTCGCGGCTAGCTCGACGGCGAGGCCCCTCGGTCGCGTCGATCACCGCAGCTCGGGGGCGCGACGGCGGGCTGGCCTAGTCCTTCGGCGCGACGAACAGCGCACAGGGCTGGTCGATCTCCTCCGATGCTGCGCGCTCGGTGCAGACGGCCATCGCCTGTCGATCGGCCTCTGCCTGTGTGACGTCCCGAGCGTCGGAGGTTCCCCAGGCGACCTTGTCCTCGACGAGGATGCTGGCGAAGGCGGACACCGGCAATTCGGCCTTGAGCCACCGCCGGTACGCGACGGACAGTTCCGCTCGCGCCTCTCGCTTCGGGTAGTTCCAGAGCCGCGGATCCTCGGTGAGCATTCGCGGGTAGATCTCGTCGTACCACGCGATCTGCTCCTCGCTGTTCGGCAGGCCGGCGGTCGACATGAAACGGGAACGCGCGAACAGCGCCGCCTTGGGCACGGCCAGGAAATCCGGAATCAAATGCGCCCACGCCTCGAACTCGATGTTCCGCCAGGGCTCGACCGTCGCGTAGATGACATCGTACTTGTCCTTGTTCGCCCGCACGAATGACTCGATGCCCGCCGGCGCGTCGACGCAGTAGCTGCAACCCGGGTCTTCGGACGACACGATGACGAGCAGCGGTGTCTCACTCTCGCCACGCCGCCGTATTTCCCCGAGCAGCGACGTCTCGCTCACGCGGGTCACGAGGCCCTCCCTCGCGAGCGTCATCGGATCGAGGTCGGGTTGGCGGATCACCACGGTCTTCAGTCGCTCCCAGGCCCGCTGGAAGATGTAGTACTGCTCGGGCCCCTGGAACGGCAGGTCGGTCAGTCGCTTCATGATCTCGACGGCCTCGGCCTGCCGGCCCTGCATGATGCGAAGCACGGCCCGGACATAGGCGCGATACCGCGAGTTGGCATCGAGCGTTTCGGGAAAGCCGATGACCCGCTCGGCCTCTTCGAGCCGGCCCTGCGTGGCATGCAATTCGGCCAGCAGATAAGACGCACGTGGATGCGTGGCGTCAGCTGCGAGCACCTTCTCGAGTGCCGCCTCCACTCGCTCGTCGTCCTCGTTCGAGAGACGATGCCCCAACGGGGTGTCGGCCGCTTCGCGTCGGGCGAGCAACCGGAGTCTCGCGCGCTCGGTGATCAGGCCGTGGTGCTCGGGATTCACCGCCAGTTCGTCGTCCAGCCATCGCCGCGCGCGCGGCAGGTCGCCGCGAATCATGGCCAAGGTGGCCTGCCCGACGATCTTCCCCGAGCGGACGTCCTCCGCAGTGGGTGCGGCGACGGTTGGCGGCGCGGCCAGTTCTCCCAGCGACGGCAAGCCGGCCGGGGCCGCTGCCAGCATCTCGTCGAGCGTCTCCCAGTCGAATTCGACACCCACCTCGCCGTCGATGAACGCACCGTCCGGCCCGAAGAAGAGCCAGGTGGGCACGCCTCGCAAGGGCCTGTCGGTCAGCGCCGCGATACTTGCCTGGACCGCCTCCTGGTCATCCGTGAAGAAGTTCGGATACCGAATGCGGTTGACGTCCAGGCGCTCGGCGGTCGATGCCCGGACATCGCCGTCGTCGAGATTCAGGGCCAGCACGGAGACCTGGTCCTCGTCCTGTCTGGAGAACCATTCCTGCAGCGCCTGCTCGGCCTCGTCGCAGGGACGACAGCCGTTGAAACGGATCATGAAGAGGGTGAACTTACCGTCCTCGCGAAAGCGCTCGAAACCGACCGCGTCCCCCGCCGCATCCACCAGCGCGAAGTCCTGAGCCTGCGCCTGCCCCGCGAAAGCGGTCACGCAGCCGAGCGCGAGCAGCAGCGCGCCGGCTCGGCCGGCGAACCCCGACCGCCATGAAAATCGTCCTGTATGCGTCATCGGCGTCACTGTTCCGCGGTGTCCCGTCCGTCCGACGGTGGTGGCCGGTTCCGGCCCGGTCCGGCATCGTACCCGACGATGTTCGTGACTCTTCGTGCCGACGTGCCGCAGATTACCGCGCCACGTCGACAGGATCGGGCGCCATGCCGCCACCACCTGATGATCACCGGCGCCAGACAGCGGTGGACGTCGAGATCGAACGCGATCTGCCTGTCAGGGCCGGCTAGCCCGTCGAGCGATGGACACGCAGACGCATGCCGTCCGATGGTCGCAACGTCACGCTGAGAACCGGCTCGGGCGGCTTGCCGTCGGCCGGTGCGAAACGCAGCGCCGGTGTCAGCCGCGCCAGTACCAGCACCGCCTCGGTCAGGGCGTATCCCGCGCCAATGCATACCCGCGGGCCGTCGCCGAACGGCAGGTAGGCGAAACGATCGCGCGCGCCGACCGCGTCCGGGGTGAAGCGCGATTCGTCGAACGCGTGGGGATTCGGCCAGAACGCGGGGTTGCGATGCATCGGCAAGGTCGCGATGGTCACGTGATCCCCCGCCGCGAGGTCGAAGGGACCGACGCGCACCGGTCGCAACACGGTGCGCACGATAGCTGCCACGGGCGGGTACAGCCGCATGGCCTCCTGCAAGGTGCGTCGATGCAGATCGAGCAAGCTGACGGCGTCGGCCGTGGCGAGCCCGTCTCCGAGCACTCGTCCGGATTCCTCGGCGAGCCGCTCGGCAAGCTCGGGCTGATGAGCGAGTGCGTACAGCGTCCAAGCGAGCGCCGCGGCAGTCGTCTCATGGCCGGCGGCGATGAATGTAAGCACGTTGTCGACGATCGCCTCGTCGTCCAGGGCGTCCCCCGTGTCGGGATCGATGGCCGCGAGCAGGCGACCCACCAGTCCGAGCGATTCGAGCGAGTCGCCGCTTGCACGCAGCGTCGCGAGTGCGGCATGACACCTCGCCCGCAGGCGGGCGACGAGCGCGAGCCCGCGCCGCCGGCCGGGTCGGGGTACGGCGTCCGGCACGCCCAGCAACGCAAGCGGGTCAGGCCGACCGAGCCGAACCAGGTAGTCGTCGATATCGGTCGTGATCGACCGGCGATCGATGTCGACGCCGCCGAAGAGCGTCTCGACGACGATGTCGAGCCCGGCCCGTGCGGTGTGCGGATAGACGGGCTCCGTGCGTCCGTCGTGTTCGAGCAATGCATCGCGGCAGGCAAGCGCATGCCGATCCATCGTCGGCACGAAGCGCTCGAGCGCCGTCGCCCGGAACACCGGCGCGAGCAGACGACGCTGGCGGCGCCAGTGCTCCCCGTCCGACGTCAACAGCCCACCGCCCATGGCGGGCTCGAGGATGCGCTGCGTGACGAACGAGCGGCCGAAGGCGTCGTCCTGCTCCAGCAGCACGGTGCGGGCGATGTCGGGCCGGGCGACGTGCACGAAAGTACGGCCGAAGATCGGTACCCGGCGAACTCCGGTGTCGTACATGTCTGCCGACCACCAGCGGGCAGGGTTCCGCGCCATGACGGCCAGGCCGCGCAGGGGCGAATACGGCCGGGCAGGCGGCACGATCAGCTGGGTACGCCAGCGTGTTGTCGTCATGCTGGCCTCCGATCCGACCGACCGCCTGCCGTTCGGACCGAACGACCAGTGTTCTTCCGCATGCAATGCACGAATTCGCTCCATCCACGCGATCACCCGACAGCCAGTAGAGCAGACTCGATCAAGGACTCGACGTCGACAGGATCGTCGTGGCCGGAAACAGGAACTCACGGGTTGGCTCGGGCGTCAGAGAGATCGTGCGCCGCTGTCCGGTCACCTTGCGCGTGACCGTGATCGGGAGGGCCTATTCCGCGTCGTTCACGCCGAACAGGGCGATGTCGAGCCTGAGCGGGCCCGGATCCTCCCGCAGGGCGAAGCGTCCCGGCACGACGAGGTCGTCCGCTCCGACCGTCGAATCGTGGTCGGGATAGGACGGGGCGAGCATGACGCTCTGCAGCGGACGCGGCCCCCAGTGCGCGCGCTGGCGACGTGGTGGAACGGGTGGCGTGCGTGATCATGTCTTCGCCCCCGGCTAGATCACGAAGGGGCTGTCGAATACCGACGGCGCCGATCCTGTCGGCAGCTCGCCCGGTACCCCACCCAGGCCGGCTGCCACTGGGGGTGCGGTTCGCGGACCACCCCGCCAGGCGGAGGCTTGCCGGCCGCGACCTCACCGGTCACGCAGCGCTGCAGGTAGGGGTAGGAGTCAGTCGCGAAGTAGTGGTAGATGCCGCCGGAAAGATCGGGTGTGACGCCGACGCGGCCTTTGCATTCTGCTCGGATCGGCCGGGCTGGGGAAGGTGCCGACGTCGTGATCCGGGATGGCGTTGGCCGTCAGGTAGCGCGCCGTGTCCGTGCAGGTCCACGCCGATTCGCTCATCGCATCGACCGAGGGCGATGCGGTGTACGCGCTGCAGCTGACGTCGACCAGCTACCCAGTGTGGCGTGGCGGCCATGCCCTACCGTCGAATTGTTCGTCCTCGAGTGTTTCGGGAAGCGACTCGTCATGTGCCGACGCCCTGCCGCTCCCGTCGCCGGCCCGTTGCCGGTGCTCGGCGGCTGCTCTTCCGTCGGGGGTTGGTGCGCGACTCTCCGTGCGTCACAGCTTCGGTTGCCCATCCAGTTCGTGGGCGACCGCGACGCGCAGGTGAGCGGTCGCTGCCCGGCGCGACAGCGGCGGAGCGCCGCTGAACACGAAGCCGACCAGTCCGTCATGCATGGCGAGGATGCGCCACGCCGCGCCGGTCGGATCCCGGCAAGTCCAGACCTTCGATTCGTTTCCGGCCTCCAGTAGCTGCTCGAGCCGTTCGCGGAAGTCGCTGGCACAGGCGCCGACGATCCTTGCCAGTTCAGGGTCGCTGCCCGCTTCCTCGATCGCTTCGACCCAGGCCCGCCAGAACGCGTCGGACTCGCTCGCGAAGGCGTCCTTGATCATCCGCTTCATGGCGCTGAGCGGGCGTCGCACGCCGTCATCCGGAAGCGCGTAGGCGGTGCCGGTTCGGGCAACGGACTCGAAGCCGAGACACCGAAGCTCGTCCCAGGCGAAGTAGTGGTTCAACAAGCCGGTGCCGACGCCTGCGCGTTGCGTGACATCGCGTGTCGTGGCGGCACTGAAACCACGTTCGAGGATGATCTCTGCGGTCACGGCGATCAGGTCGGCGCGGCGCTCCGAAGGTTGTTTGCGAATCCTGGCCACCATGGTCCCGTCGGACGTGCATGCGATGGATTGAGCACGCGCTCAACAATCGGCGTATATTGCCGAGCATGTGTTTGGCGGGAGTGTAGGCGATGGGACGAGGGGAGTCGTTGTCATGGAAGTTCGATTGTTCTCGACTCGCCCCCCGCGCGGGCCACGTGCCGGCCGGTCGATCAGGGTGCCTGCCCGAACGGGCGTCATCGCCGCAGTCCGGAGCGACGGTCGTTCATGCTCCAGGCGACGAATGCATCGGTGCAATGCGCCCGGAAGCACTGACTCTGCTTGCCGTTCTGATATCGACCGCGTTTCCGGCTCTCGCCACCGCCGAACGCGGTGCTTGCGACAGGCAGGACGCAGGGCGAGGTACCGCGATCTGGATCGGGGGGACCGAGTGCCTGCTCGTCGGGGGTATTGCGAGCGTTGGCGAATCGGAATATCCCACGGATGGTGTGATCTCTGTCTGGCCGCTTGTTCATCTGCGCTACGGGGCCTTCTTCTGGGAGACGACCGAGGTCGGCCACTACCTGCTGGGGGAGCAGTCGACCGGCGAGTACTGGGGCGTGGCGGGGTTAATCGTCTACCTCGAGGACGGCTTCGAGGCCGATGGCCGACAACACCTGGCAGGTCTGCACGACCGTGACGCAACGCTCGAGGGCGGTATCAGACTGGTTGCCGGCGGCAGCTGGGGAGACATCCAGCTCGGCGTCAACGCGGACATCGAGAACGAACACAACGGCGTCGTTGCCTACGCCACCTACGGCTACGCTATCGACCGGGGCAATTTCACGATCGCACCCGAGGTGTCCTGGCGCTATCGTGATCGGAAGAACAGCGACTGCTACTATGGGGGTGAGCACCGAACAGGCGACTGCCGCGACTCGCGCTCCCCACCGTTTGAACGGGGAGACCGACACGTTTCGGGCCGGCTACTCGGCGAGCTACACGATCGACGCGCGCTGGAGCGTCCATCACTCCGCGCATGTGACGGTCCTCGACGACGAGATCGATGCCAGTCCGTTGACCGTAGACGACGAGCCGGTGGCAGCCAGTCTCGCTGTGTTGTACCGGATCCTTTGACTTGGCACTTCGCGATGCCCTGAGTACGTCCACAGCAGCCGGGCTTCTCGCCATGCTGGTAGTTGCGACAGGATGCTTCACGCCCTATCGGAGCTCGCGGATCAGCTTCGAGAGCCAGGGCGACACGATGTCCGGCGTGTTGACCAGGCCTACGGCTTCGGCGCAGAAGGCCGTCGCGCTGCTGGTGTTCGTGCACGGTGACGGCGCGTCGGTCGCCGATGAGTACGGCTACAACTCCATTGTCTGGAACCGTCTCGCGGAGGCCGATATCGCCTCGTTGTCCTGGGACAAGAAGGGTGTCGGACGCTCGCAGGGTGATTGGCTGGCGCAGAGCATGGATGACCGGGCCCAGGAGGTGGTGGACGCGCTGGAGCACATCGCCGATGCCTACCCGGACGCCTTCCCGACCATAGGCCTGATCGGTTTCAGTCAGGCCGGCTGGGTACTTCCGAAAGTCGTGCAACTGTCGTCGCGGTCCGACTTCATGATCATCGTGTCCGGCGCCATCAACTGGGAGCGCCAGGGTGAGTACCTGACGCGCCAGCGAATGGCCCTCGAAGGGGCGACTCAGCTGCAGATCGACACGGCGGTTCGCAGGCAAGCTGGTTTGGCAGGGCAAGCGTGCATTTGCCGACGGGGTGCTCGACGACATCGTCACGTTCGTTTCGAACCAGGCAGGTACGGGTCGCACCTCAGCCCGCTAGCGCGTCGGCCACGGCTACCGCCGCGCCCCCCTCGGGCGAGACACGCTCGCGCCCGCCGTGGCACGCAGTAGCCGCTCCAGTGGCCCCTGACCCGCCGCACGCCACCAGAAGTCGGCGAGTGAATGGACCAACGCGTAGATCGCGCCCGCGATGCCGAGACAGGCGGCGTCGCCGACCCGCCCGTACAGACCGAGCCCATAGCCGTTGAACAACAGTCCCGCCAGCACCCCTTGGGCGACGTAGGCGCTGAGCGAGAGCCGACCGGCACTCGCGAGCGCGCGCGGGAGACAAGCCCGCCGAACGAGTTCCACGACGACGACAAGGTAGACGCTCGCCAGACACGGCCCTCCGATCGCGAGCGCAGCGAAGCCGACCAGGGCCGGTACCCCGTCCCCCGCCAGTCCGACCATCGACGACGCGTACGCGGCGTTCGTCGCGAGCCCGGTGGCCAGCAGGCCCGGCCAGCGGCTGCGCAGCCACGCGTAGCTCCCGGCACCCGGTTCGAAGAAGCCCAGCCGAGCTGCGCCGAGCCCGGCGCAGAAGGCGGCGAGCGCGACGGGACCGTTGAAGGCGAGCACGAAGCCGAAGGACAGAGGCCACTCGCGCAGCCGCTGGCGGAAGGCGTCGGCGAACGTGCCGAGGTAGCCATTGCCGTCGCCAGGTGACGTGACGGCGGCGTCGAGCACGACGCCGAGTAGTCCGAGCGCCACGAACGCCACACCCAGAAGCAGCCCGGACGCACCGAACAGGCGCGCCGACGAGGCGTCGCGCAGCAGCCACAGCAGCGCGCCGAGCAGCGCGTAGAGCACCAGGATATCGCCGGTGAACACGAACAGCGCATGGGCGACGCCGATCGCGAGCAGCGCGGCGAGGCGCCGCCCATATCGCGCGCCCGACCCCCGCTCCTGTCTCGCCGCCGATGCCTGCTGAACGGCGAACCCCCAGCCGAACAGGAACGAGAACAGGACGAAGAACTTGCCCTGAAACAGCATCGCGACCAGGAACGCCACCGCCCGATCCGGCGCCGCGGCCGGCGGGACCAGGGGATCGATGCCGGCGAGAAACGGCATGTTGACGACACAGATGCCGAACAGCGCCACGCCGCGGAGCACATCGACCTCGTCGCGCCGGGATTCGCTCATGTGCAGGCCCTGTCGAGCAGTTGCTCTACAGGCTACGCCCCTTGTTGAGCGTGCGCTCAATTATTTCGCTGACGGCGCCGACGTTCGTTCCGACAGCAGGCGCACAGAGGAGACGTCGGCCCGGCAAGCGGGATCGCCATCGGCCTCGAGAAGGTGGCGAACTCGAGTCGGTTCCCGTCCCGGGGTGTCGTGCGTCGATCCGTGGAGCTAGTATTCACGCCTGGCCCCGCGACGACGCGCTCACATGAACGTACTGGTCTACAGCAACGAATACCCTCCGTACAACTATGGCGGTGCCGGCGTGCACGTGGAGTACCTCACACGGGAGCTTTCCCGCCTGGCGGACGTCGCGGTCGATGTCCGCGCCTTCGGCGATCAGGACGAACCCGGGGCCGAGCTGAAGGTCAAGGGCTATCCGGTCGACACGGGAGGCTACGGCGCACCGAAATTCCTGCACTCGATCTTCGGCAGCTCGCAGCGTGCGATCGACTACAACGCCGACGGGAACGAGGCCGACGTCGTTCACTGCCACACGTGGTACACCCACCTCGCGGGCATCATGACGAAGCTCAATTACGGCATCCCGCTGGTCGTCACGGGGCATTCGCTCGAACCGCTGCGCCCGTGGAAGCGCGAACAGCTCGCCGGCGGCTACGATTTCAGCTGCTGGGTCGAGAAGACGGCACTGGAGATGGCCGATGCCGTGATTGCCGTCTCGGAGGGCACCCGCACCGATATCCTGACGCACTTCAACGTCGCGCCCGAGAAGATCCATGTCATCTACAACGGCATCGATACCGAGGAGTACCAGCCGGTCGATCCGACGCCGGCGCTGGAGAAGTACGGTGTACCGAGCGACAAGCCCTTCGTCCTGTTCGTCGGACGCATCACTCGACAGAAGGGCATCATCCACCTCGTCGAAGCCATCAAGCACATGGACGAGGGGTACAACGTGGTGCTGTGTGCCGGTGCGCCGGACACCAAGGAGATCGCCGCCGAGATGGATGCAGCGGTCGCCGAAGCGAGCAAGACCCGCGACGGTATCTACTGGATCGACAAGATGGTCGACAAGAGCGACATCATCCAGCTCTATTCCGGCGCCGCCGTCTTCTGCTGCCCGTCGATCTACGAACCGTTCGGCATCATCAATCTCGAGGCGATGGCCTGCGAGACCCCCGTCGTGGGCTCGATGGTCGGCGGCATTCCCGAAGTCGTCGTGCACGACGAGACCGGCTATCTCGTACCAGTGGCACAGCAGCGCGAGAGTCCCTTCGCTCCGCTACATCCCGCGGCCTATGCCCAGGATCTCGCACACAGCGTCAATCGTCTGATGAACGATCCCGAGAAGCGTGAACGCTTCGCGAAGGCCGGGCGCGAACGCGCCGTCGAGCACTTCAGCTGGACGAGCATCGCGCAGCAGACACGGGATCTGTACGCGTCGCTGCAGCGCTGACGAGACGCCCCGCCACCGGACCTGCACGCGCGTTCGACACACGGCATCCACGGTCGGATACAGGAGAGGGCGTCGACCGAGACGTTCGGTCGCACGGCCGTCGGAGGCGTTGGCGGGCGACGCGACGCCTGCCGTGGCAAACAGGGCGGTGGAACCACGCGCGGTCTGCCGTACGCCAGCGCGCCCCGGTCGACTCGCGAGGTGCGCACGCTCGCACACCGGTCGACGAATATTCCCGTTCCACGTGAAGAACACCCCCGACTGAACGGGTTGCCGGTACCCGGTCGCTCGACCGAACTGATCCGGACTTCCGAACCGAGAACTCCGGCTACCCCTCCGCGACGTAAGGGACCACGAGCGTCGGTATTCGCGCGCGACGCAGTACCCGCTTGGCCACAGAGCCGAGAAACGTCTGCGTGAACCCGTGGTTATGGGCGCCCAGGACGATCAGGTCGCACTTCAGTTCCTTTGCCCGGCGCAGAATGACTTCCGCCGGATGGCCCTCGATGACGTCGGTCGAGTCGATCTGGGCCCGGATCCGCTCCGAGTCCTCTGGAATCGACGCCCAGAAGACTTTCAGTCGCTCGTCGAGGATGGCCCGTGCGTACTCGGTACGCGTGCCCAGCGCCTCACGCCGCGCCTCCTCGCTCTGGACGAACATCTGGATGGTGATGCGCGCGTCGTCGCTCATCGCCTCGGTGACGTGCAGCAAGTGCAAGCTGGCGTCGGTCGCCGACGCCAGTTCCGAGGCGCGCTTCAGTGCACAGGTTGAATTGATAGAGAGATCCGTGGCGAACAGGATACGGGTGAACGTCGCTGTCATGAGTCGTTGCCGGTAGGTCGATCAGTAGCCGAAGAATCGCGGGAGCCACAGCGAGATCTCCGGCACGAAGGCGATGATGAAGATCGCCACGGTGTTGACGATCGCGAAGGGCAGGGCCTTCAGCGAGATTTCCTCGATCGAGATCTTCGATATCCCCGAGGCGATGAACAGGTTCTCGCCGAGCGGCGGCGTCTGGAAGCCGATGCCGAGCGTGCACACCATGACCACGCCGAAGTGGACCGGATCGATGCCCATGCTGTAGGCGACCGGCAGCATGACGGGCACCAGGATCAGGATCGTGGCGAGTGTCTCCATGAACATGCCGACGAACAGCAGGAAGAAGATCATCAGCGCCCAGATCACGTAGAGGTTGCTGGTGAACTCGAGCAGCCCCTGCGCGATCACCGCCGGGATCTGGTTCTCGACCAGGAGACGTCCGAACACGGTCGCGGTGAACATGATGAGCAGCACCCGGCCGGTCAACCAGGTCGTCGTCTCGAGCGCCGTGAAGAGCTTCTGCCAGCTCATCTCGCGGTAGATGAAGGTGCCGACGATGAGCGTGTAGAAGATCGCGACGATGGCCGCCTCCGTCGGAGTGAAGAAGCCGGAATAGATGCCACCGAGGATCACGACCGGCGCCATGAGCGCGAAGAACCCCTTGCGCACCTCGCGCCCGATGTCCCGGACGGACCAGCCGTCGGTGGTGCCCGCGTAGCCGTGCTTCTTCGCCAGGCCGTAATTCATCAGCAGCAGGCTCCCGGCGATCAGGAAGGCCGGCATGAATCCCGCGATGAAGAGCTTCGGGATCGAAACGGTCTGGAAGTTGCCGAACTCGGCGACCGCCTCTGGCGGTGGCGGCATGCCGAGGGCGGCGATGCCGAAGATGATCATCGGGATCGAGGGCGGGATGACGATGCCGAGTCCACCGGAGGAGGCGGTGATGGCCGAGGCGTAGCCGCGCCCGTAGCCGCGCTCGATCATCGCCGGGATCATCAGCATGCCGACCGCGGCCGTGGTGGCCGGGCCCGAGCCCGAGATCGCACCGAAGAACAGGCAGGCGAAGACCGTGGCGGCGGACATGCCCCCGGTGAACGGTCCGGCGAAGCTCTCGGCGACGTTGATCAGCCGGCGCGAGAGACCGGCCGCTTCCATCAGGGCGCCGGCGAGGATGAAGGCCGGCAGCGCCATCAGCGGGAACGAGCCGACCGAGGTGAACGCGATCTGGACGAACTTGATCGGGTTGTCCCCGAGGTAGAGGAACGAGATGAGGGTCGAGACCCCGAGTGCGACCGTGATAGGTGCCCCTATCGCCAGCAACCCGATGAACGAGCCGAACAGGACGAGAATGATTTCGCTTTCCATGACGGTGTCCTCCCCCTATCCCTTGGTGCTGTCGGCGCCGCTCTCGGCGATGCGCAGCTCGGCCTTGACGGCGTCGAGGTCGATCGAGTCGGGGTCGCGCATGTCCTCGTGGAGGAAGATGCGGCGGTAGTTCACCTGCAGCACGCGGACGGTCATCAGCGTGAAGGCGATCGGCAGGACGATGTAGACCCAGCTCAGGTGGAAGCCCATCGTCTGGGACGACTGGAACTTGTTCATCTTGTTGAAGATGAAGTCGATCGAGAGGTAGACGAAGACCACGTTGAAGGCGATCCAGAAGAGGTCCGCGAAGGCCTCGATGTAGACCACCACCCGCGGCGGCAGGAACTTGAACTGGAAGGTCACGCGGTTGTGGGCGTGCATCTTGGCCGCGTAGCTTGCCCCGAAGAACACGAACCAGACGAACATGTAGATCGAGAGCTCCTCGAGCCAGGAGAAGGAGAAGTCGAACAGCGTCCTCACGATGACCTGCAGGAACAGCAGGCAGACGAACACCGCCAGCAGCGTTCGACAGAGGTAGCTCTCGAGATTGTCGACGATCTTCCAGAACATGCCTGCCTACCTCCCTCTCGCGAATCGAAGCGGGGAGCGTCCTCGAATGCTCCCCGTGACGACATCGGGCCGACCGTCATCCTGACCGGCCGGCCCGCGTCGTGTCGCTACTCGGCGACCGGCTCGCGCCCGATCTCGGCGAGCACGGCGTTGAGCTTCTCGACGCCGCCGATGCTCTCGTAGAACTTCGGCCAGACCGCCTCGGTGGCGAGCTTGATGAACTCCTCCTCGTCGTTCTCCGGGTCAGAGATCTCCATGCCCTCGGCGATCAGCTTCTCCTTGATCTCGGCCTCCTTCTCGCGGAGGAATTCGGCCGAGGCCTGGGTGGCCGCCTTGCCCGCCTCGAGCACGACTTCCTGGTCCTCGGCGGAGAGCTCCTGGAAGACCTGCTCGGAGATGATCAGCGGCTCGATCGAGAAGATGTAGCGGATGTTGGTGACGTACTTCTGGACCTCGTAGAACTTCATCGCGTTGATGGTGGTGTACGGGTTGTCCTGGCCGTCCACGACCTTCGTCTGCAGCCCCGCGAACGTCTCTGACCACGCCATCGGCGTCGGGCTTATGCCCCAGGCCTTGTAGGTGTCGATCATGATCTCGTTCTTCGGGACCCGGATGACGAGGCCCTGCAGATCGGCGACCGACTTGACCGGCTTCTTGGAGTTGGTCAGCACGCGAAAGCCCGTGTAGGTCCACGCGATGATGCGCACGCCGGCATCGTTGATCGTGTTCTCGGTCAGCTCGTCGCCGATCGGGCCCTGGGTCAGCTTCTCGGCGTCCTCCAGACTCAGGATGACGTAAGGCAGGGAGAACACGCCGACAGTCGGGGAGAACGGTGTCACGTTGTTGATCGCGAGCAGCGACATGTCGAGCGTGCCGATGGCCGCCTCGTTGACGGTGTCCTGCTCCGAGCCGAGCTGCCCGTTCAGGAACAGCGTCGCGGTGTGCTCGCCGCCCGAGAGCTCCTCGAGTGCGGACTTGAACCCGAGTCCGGTGGCCTCCTGACTGCTGCCGCCGCTGTCGCCGACGGCGATCTTGAAGTTCTTGGCCGAGGCGGGTGCGGCCCCCAGTGCCAGGGCCAGGGCGGTGGCGACCGCCGCCGTAGTCAGCCTTGTTGCGATGCTCATGGTTCTCTCCGTGCTATCGATGAAGACAGTCCCCGTCGGGTTCCTCGGGCGACTGTTCGTGGCGGTGCGCCCCTCCAGCGGAGGGACGCACCAAGGGGAGGCGCCGTCGAGTCGAGCGGTCGACTCACTGGTGTGGTGACAGCATTGCACTCAATCGTAGCGCAACGCTACCTTCGCGAATCGAACCAGGCGCATCGTCCTGTTGGCGCCAGCGGACGTCGGTCGACGACCACGCGGAGGAGGCAGTGGTGCCGGTCGGGCGCCCGGCCCGATAGAAAAAGGTTCCTGGATTAACCGTTCCTCCTCTCGTGGAGGTATCGGGAAATGGGGTTACTCACTACCGTTCGGACACGTCACCGTCCGGACGAATCGGGATCCGGTCACCGCATCTCTCGATCTGCCCATCATCCGGGAGGACACCCTGCATGAGCAAGCCACTGACGGCCGAGCAACTCGCCGCGACCTTCGACGCGTTCAACCGACACGACATCGAGGCGGTGATGACGCACTTCGCCGACGACTGCGTGTTCTACACCGTTGCCGGACCCGAGGTCCACGGCACCCGGATCGATGGTGCCACCGCCATCGCCGAGGCGTTCGCGGGCGTCTGGGCCGGAATGAGCGATGCCCACTGGGATCATCACGGCCACTTCGTTCACGGCGATCGCGCGGTCTCGGAGTGGACCTTCTCCGGTACCGGCGCGGACGGTCGGCGGATCGAGGCACAGGGCGCGGACCTGTTCACGCTGCGGAACGGGGAGATCGTCGTCAAGCAGGCACTGCGCAAGCAGCGCACGAACTGAGGGACGGCCGGACGTGAGCGAAGAGGGGCAGCGAGAAGAGGTGGCGCCGATGCCCGCCCCGGGCGGCGGACGCCGTCCGAAGCACTGGCCGAAGGCGAGCTACGACCCGCACTACGATCCAGTCGTGGACGCGGGGCCCGGGCACAATCGCGCCTACGCACCGACCTACTGGATCGACACGGCCGGGGCGCCGCCCGGGGACGACGGTCCGGTCTCGGAGGACTTCGACACCGAAGTGGCGATCATCGGCTCGGGCTACACCGGGCTTTCCTGCGCCATCCACCTCGCGCGCGATCACGGCATCGAGGCTACCGTGCTCGAGGCGAACACGGTAGCCTGGGGTTGCTCCACGCGCAACGGCGGTCAGGCGCAGATCTCCTCGGGTCGGCTCAAGCGCTCGGAGTGGATCAAGCGCTGGGGCGTGGACGTTGCCCGGCGCATGCACGACGAGGTGACCGAAGCGTTCGACCTGTTCCGCGGGCTGATCGGCGAGGACGGGATCGACTGCGACCCGCAGGAAGGCGGACACTTCTACATCGCACACAAGCCCGGTGCCATGCCGAAGCTCGCCAAGGAGTGCGCGCTGCTGAACGACACGTTCGGCTACGGTGCCCGCATGCTCTCCCGCGACGAGCTGCACGAGGAACACGTGCGCGATCAAGAGGCCTGCGGGGCGCTCTGGGAGCCCGACGGCACCTGCATCCACGCCGCGAAGCTCGCCTTCGGCTACCTGCGTCTCGCTCGCAAGCTCGGGGCGAAGGTCCACCCGGCCAGTCCGGTGCTCGGCTGGCGCATCGTGAACGGCGTGCATCACCTGACGACGCCTGGCGGCGTCGTGCGGGCGAAGTCGGTGGCGCTCGCCACGGCCGGTTACACCCCGCCGGGGCTGACCAATCGCACGAAGAACCGGTTGATGCCGATCCTCTCGAACTCGATCGTCACGCGTCCGCTCGAGGACGACGAGAAGGAGGCCTGTGGCTTCCGGACCGGCTCCCCGCTGACCGACACACGCGTGCTTCGCCACTACTACCGCTACCTCCCGGACGGTTGCGTCCAGATCGGTAGCAGAAGCGCCCTCACGGGACACGATGCCGAGAATCCCAAGCACCTCGCGCTGCTGCGTGCCGGTCTCGCGCGCAAGTTTCCGGCGCTCGAAGGCATCGACCTGGACTACTCCTGGTGGGGCTGGGTCGACGTGAGCCACGACATGATGCCGCGGATCCACCGGCCGGATCCCGACCAGACGATCTACTACGCAATGGGCTACGGCGGCAACGGCGTCATGTACTCCGCTCAGGCCGGACGGCGCATGGCGCAATTGGTAGCCGGCGAGACTTGCGCCGCTTTCGACCTGCCGATCTTCACCTCGCCGTTGCCGAGTCACGGCATCCTCACGCCGTTCCGGCGACTCGGCCAGCGAGGGATGTATGGCTGGTACTGGTTCAACGACGAGAAGCTCGGCCAGAAAGGCCGCGTCCCGATGTCCAGACCCACGTCCTCGGGAGGAAACGCGCCATGATGATGTCGACCGAAGAAACATTCATCAAGGTGCTGCAGATGCACGGCATCGAACACGCCTTCGGGATCATCGGCTCCGCGATGATGCCGATCTCGGACCTGTTTCCGGAAGCGGGCATCACCGTCCGGGACTGTGCCCACGAGACCAGCGGCGGCATGATGGCCGACGGCTACCCGCGAGCAACCGCACCATCGGTCAGGCGGCTTCCAGGGGACGCGGCGCTAGAGACGGCCGTAGAGGAGCAGATGAACGGCAACGTCACGACGTTCATCGAGGTGGTGCTGAACCAGGAGCTCGGCGAGCCGTTCCGGCGCGACGCGATGACGGCGCCGAACCGGGTGGCGGGGATCGACAAGGCGGACATGCGTCCCCAGCCGCTCGCCTCCTGAGCGCAGGCCGGCGGCTCGTCGAGCCGCCGGTCCTCCACCTCGCCGGTCAGGCCGGCGAATCCGTACACCGATGGTTCGCGCGCCGGTGCCTCTTCGCGCGGAACGGCACGACGCGCCCACCGTTCGAGGCGATCTCCACCACTTCATGGGTAACGACGTGTCCAACATTGCATCCGCGGCGCCGCTCGATCGCCTGTCCGACTTCGCCCGTGACAAGGGCAAGGGGTTCCTGACCGCGCTGGTCGTCGCCGTCACCGCGCAGTTCCTGTCCGAGCATTACGGCGCGCCGGCGATGCTGATGGCGCTGTTGCTCGGTATCGCGTTTCACTTTCTCGCCGAGGAGGGCGTCTGCCGGCCCGGCATCGACTTCACCTCGCGCACCGTGCTGCGGCTCGGCGTCGCGCTCCTCGGGGTGCGCATCAGTATCGAGCTGCTGATCGGTCTCGGGCCGGCGCTGATCGCACTGGTGGTCGCGGGTGTCGTGTTGACGATCGGGGTCGGCTGGCTCGGTGCCCGCGTGCTCGGCCGCGGGTATCGACTCGGGCTCCTGAGCGGCGGATCGGTGGCCATCTGCGGAGCCTCGGCAGCCATGGCGATCGCCGCCGTGCTGCCGCAGAACGAACACTCCGAGAGGAATCTGCTGTTCACGGTCCTGAGCGTGACGGTGCTGAGCACGATCGCGATGGTCGCCTACCCGATCGTCAGCCAAGTCCTGACACTCGACGACCGCGCGAGCGGCGTGTTTCTCGGCGGCACGATCCACGACGTCGCGCAGGTCGTCGGCGCGGGTTTCTCAGTCTCGAACGAGACCGGTGAGGTCGCCACCCTGGTCAAACTCATTCGCGTGACGATGCTCGCGCCGGTCGTGCTGGTCATCGCCCTGCTGATTCGTCTGCGCGGCGAGGAGACGCTCGTCGACGGTCAGCGTCCACCGCTGATGCCTGGATTCGTGGTCGCGTTTCTCGTTCTCGCGGCCATCAACTCGACCGAACTCGTTCCGCAGGCGGTGTCGGACCTGCTCGGCGATCTCTCGCGCTGGGCGCTGCTGACGGCGATCGCGGCGGTCGGGATGAAGACGTCCCTGAAGAGCATCCTCGACGTCGGCGGGCAGGCGATCGCGCTGATCGTCGCCGAAACCGTGTTCATCGCCGGATTCATCCTGATCGGCGTGCTCGTGCTGACTTGACGTGCGCACCGGAACGGAGACGACCGCGACACGGGGCGAACCGCTGACCATCCTGGCATGGATGAACGCGTGCGCGTGGGCGAGAGACCATCACATCGAGCGACGGGAGGAACGACCATGAACGAACGGATCGAGGAAGAGGCCGGGACGAACGCCGCAAGCGACAGGGCGACGTCCGTCGTCCGGTTCGTTGCGGCGATGGATGCGCCGGAGCGCCGGCGGCTGGCGGACCTTCCCGACCGGGTCCTCGACGGCGACCCGCGGCACACGAGCCAGATCCGTCATGCGGACGGCGCGCTGCAAACGGGTACCTGGACGAGCACCCCGGGCAGGTGGCGTGCATTCGACGGCAGGGACGAGTTCTGCACGCTTCTCTCGGGGCGCGTCGCCCTGATCGCTGACTCGGGCGAGCGGCAGGAGTTCGGGCCGGGCGACTCGTTCCTCATACCGAACGGCTTCGAGGGCGAGTGGGAGGTGATGGAGACGGCCACCAAGCATTTCGTCATCCTGCATCGGCAGGACGCATGACCGGCACGATGTCGTCCGACGGGAAGCTGCTCGACGACGACATCACACCGATCAAGCGACACTTCGTGCGCAGCGACGGCGTGCCGACGAACGTGAACGTCGACGACTGGTCGCTGAGCATCGACTTGGTCGGGGATGCGCTTCGCGACACCTCGTGGCGAAGACGGGCGGTCGGGGTCGCCCTGCACGTAGGTCGATCGCGGGGGTTCTGAAGCCCGTTGCCACCCGGGCGGCGAGCAGCTTCCACATGTAACCGCAACGAGTGCTTCCAGGGGCTCGGAACGGCATCGGCGGACTCCGGTCCCGGCTTCCGGTCGATCGTCATCGTGCTCAACTCGATGGCCGGACGACGCTCGGTGGCAAAACTGTTTCGGTAGAGCGACGTCCCGGTGCCTGTCAAGATAGTTGCAGCTTTTCTTCATGCCGCTTCTTGTAGGTTCTCCGCCGGTGCCGGAGCTGGCTTATCAGGGTTTAGTGTGACTGATTCCGATCTCTCCCAGTTCCGTGTTTTTCCACTCCAT
>Ga0209303_1000137_pt1 | contig 78963 bp, 57 predicted proteins | sample SidtaG_3_FD_187449 | JGI IMG/M metagenome (GOLD analysis project Ga0209303, IMG submission 187449) | Marine algal microbial communities from Sidmouth, United Kingdom - Sidmouth_Asex1 metaG (SPAdes) (version 2) | ecosystem: Host-associated > Algae > Red algae > Unclassified | place: Sidmouth...
GTAATTTTTTCTTCTAAAGAATTCAAAAAATCGTTGCATAGCCATAGCTACGGAACTATTTTTTGTGTTTTTTAGAAGGGAAAAGAACAAGCATAATGGGGCAAGTTATTTATTTTCTTTCACTAAGGAAGATTTAGTGAAACATATAAGAAAAAGAACAATTCAGACGGGTAGATTATTTTTTTCGTCTTCCCTCACCTAATTAACCAATTTACTTATTGACTATACCCTTTCCCTTTATTTTTCCAATATAAGACCATCAATGCGCCAAAAAATGCGCCACCCAAGTGGGCAAAATGTGCGATTCCCGTACCAGCCCCTGAAATGCCCGAAAACAAATCGTAACCAATCAGCAAGAGTACCAAAACACTCGCTCGCATAGGTATTGGCGGAATAAGTAACATGACTTTTTCTTTCGGAAATAATATCGCAAAGCCTACAAACACCCCATACACTGCACCCGATGCGCCGAGTGCAGGATATATTTGGTTGACAGGAACGCCTCCATAAGCATATTCGTAGTAACTAAAAAGTACGTGAATCAAAGCCGCACCAAAACCCGCCGCTAAATAAAAGAACAAAAAACGCTTAGATCCCCAAAGGTTTTCCAGAGGAGGCCCGAAGAAAAACAAACCCAACATATTAAAAAACAAATGCCCCAGACCAGCATGCATAAACATATGCGTCACGATTTGGTAATGTTGATAACCATCTGACAACGGAAAATGCAGTGCCAAAGCCAAACTTTCCATCGGAATTAATCCCCCATTTGGCAACATCAATAGATTGCTCCCCAAAAAGAAGATGACATTGATGATGATTAAATTTTTGACGACTTCGCTTATTCTTCCCATTTTTAATTATATCTTACTCATTTCTTCTGTTTGAAGTATTTCAACAAGGCATTAATATACGATTCATCTGTTTTAATACTTACGATACCTGAATTGGACTTCAAAAAGGTTTCCCTAAAGTAACCATAATTTTGCTTAAATTGTTTTTCGTATCGCTCGCGAGTACCTTTATCGCTCGTATCAATCCAGAGTTGTTCGCCTGTTTCAGGGTCGAGTGTGTGGATGAGTCCGACGGGCGGAAGCTCCTGCTCGGCGGGGTCGTAGAGGTGTATGCCCGTGATGTCGTGCCTGCGTGCGGCTATGCGTAAAGCATCTTCGTAGCCATCCGTCATAAAATCAGACAGCACAAAAGCGATGCTGCGTTTTTTGAGAAAATTATTGAGGTATTGCAAAGCCACCGAGAGGTCGGTGCCGCGCCCTTCGGGTTCAAAATTGAGCAATTCGCGGATGATCCGCAAGACGTGTTTTTTTCCTTTTTTGGGCGGAATAAATTTTTCGACCTTATCGGAAAAGAATATCACACCTACTTTATCATTATTCGACATCGCAGAAAACGCCAGCACTGCGCAAATCTCCGTAATCGTTTCATTTTTCATCTGATTCACCGTCCCAAAAAGCGACGAGGGGCTGACATCTACGAGAGCCATCACGGTCAGTTCGCGCTCCTCCTCAAATACCTTTACAAAAGGCGAATTGTATCGCGCCGTCACATTCCAGTCGATATTTCGTACATCATCGCCATATTGATAGTCGCGCACTTCGCTAAACGACATACCACGCCCCTTAAAAGCACTCTGATACTCACCCGAAAAGATGTGTTTGGAGAGTCCTTTTACCTTAATTTCTATCTTGCGTACTTTTTTTAATAACTCGCTCGCTTCCATGGCAATGCATTGGACGTAGCACGGTGCTTCCAGCCCGTGTTCGCGTTAGTGTCGAATATACGCGAACACGGGCTGGAAGCACCGTGCTACGTTAATAAATAACTTTTTTCAAATAAGGTTTCAACTTATAATAAGGTACGGTTACATTTCGCACACCGTAGATGGGATTGTTTTTCGTACTAAAATTGATGCCTTCATGTCGTAGGGAAAAGAACTCAAAATTCTCTTTTTCCACCCATTTCGAATAATCCTCATCTTTATACTCCGGGTATTTTTTGAGTACATCCATGATGTACTCACGAACAAATTCGGCGTAGCCCGAATTTTCCAAAAACAAATCCTCCGGTTGCATAGTTTTCTGACTTTCAAGGTCATAAGTCCATACAATTTCCTCATAATCCGTCCAATTATCTGCATAATTTAGTCGCAGACTCACATACTTAGACGACAAATATTCAATATCGTACCACCCATAAGCACGCATCATAGCGCGATTATCGGGATTTTCTTTGATATGTTTGCTTTCTTTGGCGGTTTGGCTGCGGTTTTTTTGTAACCATTTATCGTATTGTTGATAAATAATAGCGTTAAAACTCTCCTTACTTTTTATCTTCGGATAGGTAACGTCCATCACAATCGTATAATCCATCAACTCAATACCTTCTGTATCAACGGTTTGTATGTGAGTTAATTGGTTGGCAAAAACCCCTTCGTCATTTCTAAACGTACAATCGGCTCGATTCGCGCCCAGCTCTTTACAATCCAATCGTCCTTTTTTTTCGTTTTTTTCATTCATTAAATGCAAATAAACCCTGTCTTCCCCCGGCTTTTGCGTTCCTTCTACATGATAGGTTTTATTCTCTTGGGCAATATAAAAAAAGCCTTTATACTCTCCTTCGGCATAATGTTGAATCAGAAGGTATGTATTTTTACCCATATAATTGCCTTCATAATTTTTGACCCATTTATTATGTCCACAACTGGTGAGTTCGCTATCATCGGCATCCGCTTTTGTGAGGCGCATACTCACACCGACCGTGTTTTGGTAATTATGCCAATTGACTTTCAGCAATTGAGGCGAAACACGCCCTTCAAGGATGCCCGAAACCTTGCCGGATTGGTCGATTTCGTAGAGTTTAAATTTTGTTCCAGCTTTTCCGTAGAGCTGAAAACGGGTTTTGCTGCGCAAATAAGTCGCATAACCATGATACTCTTCGCCATCAAAACCAAGCGTGATATTGATGTCGTGCATATCATTGACCAAACCCTTATAATGCCTGACCCACCATACTTTGCTCTGGTCTTCAAAGAGCGTTTTTATCTCATCTGCTTCGCTTGACTGTGCATAAATGACGGTTTGAAAGAGCGTCAGGGCGAGTATTATGATAACTAAAATTCTTCTCATTATTGTGATGGATAGTAATTCAGAGAATGAATTTACGATTATTTATCATTTGTTAAGGTTTTTTATTAAAAATAAAAGTTCTTTGACAAATCCAGTGAAGCGAATAATAATTTGGGCGTATCCCTCTCCTTACCAGTCGAGGGTCGGGCTATCCGGCACTCTCTCCGCTGCGCTACGTTCAAACAACACCTACTATCCCTTACGCGAGAAACGAACAATCGCGGAATTTGTCAAAGAACAAATTCAAACCTCGAAGCCACCGTAGCGTAACGCCTCCGGCTTTCGCCACGTACTATCGCTAAACTAATGCGGCGCAAGCTGGAAGCGTTACGCTACGGTGTTTCAGCTTGCCTACGGCACTTCTACCGTATTCAAAATATGCCCTACAATATCTTCCTGTGTAATATTTTCGGCTTCAGCTTCGTAAGTCAAACCGATGCGGTGGCGCATCACATCGACACATACAGCGCGTACATCGTCGGGGATGACGTAGCCGCGTCGTCGGAGAAAAGCATAAGCCTTTGAAGCCATCGCCAGATTGATACTCGCACGGGGCGAACCACCGTAACTGATAAGGTTTTCGAGTTTGCTCAAACCATGTTCGGCAGGTTGGCGACTAGAAAAAACAATGTCGAGAATGTATTTTTCAATTTTTTCATCCATGTATACCTCGCGAACAGTTTTACGTGCGTTGAGGATAGTTTTTGTATCGACTACTGCACCGATTTTTTCAAATGCACTGCCCAAAATATTTTGTCGCATGATGATTTGCTCCTCGTCTTTGGTCGGGTAAGTGATTTTGACTTTGAGCATAAAACGGTCGGTCTGCGCTTCGGGTAGCGGGTAAGTTCCTTCCTGCTCTATCGGGTTTTGCGTAGCGAGTACGAGAAAAGGTTCTTCGAGTTTGAAGGTCTCTTTTCCGATGGTGACTTGTCGCTCCTGCATGGCTTCGAGCAAGGCAGATTGTACTTTAGCGGGTGCGCGATTGATTTCATCTGCCAAGACAAAATTGGCGAAAATCGGTCCTTTTCTAACCGAAAAATCATTCTTCGCAGGGTTATAAATCATCGTACCAACGATGTCGGCAGGTAGCAAATCGGGCGTAAATTGGATACGGCTGAATTTCGCATTTACTGCCGTAGATAATGTCCTGATAGCCAGTGTCTTCGCCAAGCCAGGCAAACCTTCGAGCAGTACGTGTCCGCCTGCGAGTAAGCCAATCAAAAGTCGCTCTATCATAGTCGTTTGACCGATGATGACTTTGCCGGTTTCATTGGTGAGGGTTTCTATAAAACCACTTTCCTCAAATATACGTTCATTGAGGGCTTGTATGTCAACTGATGTCATTTTAAGTTCAAGTTTAAGTTTAAGTTTAAGTTTAAAACGGATGAAGTCTAAGTTTAAGACTCATTTTGGTGTAACCAAAAAATCATTTTAAACTTAGACTTATTCTTAAACTTAAACTTAATTCGGTATATTATTAGGATTGAGGAGGTCGTAAAACTGGTCGAGTTTAGGGAGTATGATGATGCGTGTGCGACGGTTCATAGACCTGCCTGATTCGGTAAAATTATCGGCGAGGGCGTTATATTCTCCACGTCCGGCGGCGATGAGGCGATTTGGGTCTACACCGTGTTTGGTCTGCAACTCACGGACAACCGAAGTGGCACGTTTGACACTCAAATCCCAGTTATCTTGCATACAGGGGCGGTTGATTTGTACATTGTCGGTGTAGCCTTCGACCATGACTTCGAGGTTGGGGCGCGACTGTACGATTTTCGCGATTTTGGCTAAAACATCGCCTGCACGCTGCGTTACAATTGCGCTACCGCTGCTAAAAAGCATTTTGTCGGAAAGATTGACAAAAACGACTGTTTTATCGACTTTGATGTCAATGTCTTGGTCTGCGATACCTTCTGCCAATACGGTAGTAAGGTTGGCAGAAAGCGCGAGGTTCATCGAATCCGCCTTTGTACGGGCAGCTTGTATGAGGTGGATGTACTCATCTTTTCGCTCCAATTGAGAGAGCGTTTCTTTGATGTTTTCGTTGGCTTCTTTAGAAAGCACGGTGATGTCTTTTACTTGCGAAACCTGTTGGTCACGTTGGACTCTGGTATCTACAATTTGCTCTTTGAGGTCTTCGATTTGTTCTTGCTTGAGCGTGAGTTTGCTTTCGGCAGTATTGATTTTGCCGCGTAGCTTTTCTTGTTCTTGTTTGCAAGCAGAAAGGCGTACCATGTAATCATTGATGGATTCGCCACATTTTTCGAGTTCTTTTTCAGCCTGTTTTACGTCCATTTGTAGGCTGGTGTATTTTTTTTTGCTGATACATGCAGATAGCATGATTGACATGCAGAAAAGGAGCGCAATTTTTGTCGTCGTATTCATATTGTTATTAGTAATTCGTGATTGGTGATTGATTTTTTTTTTGCTTCGCAAAAATTATTAATCATTCACTATCGTTTTATTCAAAAATTTATTAATTCTTTGACAATTTTTGCAGAAAGAGAAATTAGCGAGTTTATTCTGATTTTGGGGAATTCTTGAACATTAGTTTTTCACGCTTTTCCTCCCCCTACCCCTCCAAAGGGGGAGACTATCGCGAGTAGTTCTTCGCGAAGCGAAGAATCTCCCCCTTTGGAGGGGGCTGGGGGGAGGAACACGCAAAGTACAAATCTTTAATTTATTCCAAATGCAAAATTGTTAAAGAAGCAATGTATTAATTTATCAAATAGCAAAAATACTATTTTAGCTGCTTTTTTTAAACGTCTTTTTGAGTATTAAATTTTTAATAACAAAAAAAAGTCGATGGTCAGTGGTCGATGGTCGATAGCATAGGGGGGATTTACTACTCTACCCTATAAAAATATTTTTCATCATACGAGTTTTAGGTCAGCTCAAAGCTCGAATCATTGAACCTAAACCACTATCCAACTACTTAATATTATAGAAATGAGCGTCAAAACCTCCCACGAAACACGGCTGACATTTTCGCCTGACATATTGAAAATGTCCGCCGAGTAAGCTTACCGAGGACTTATGGGGTATTGATAGATTTTACAAATGGCAGACGAGTTTCGAGTAAACTATTATGATTTTAATTTTAGGGTAGAATAGGCGATTTGCAAAATCGCTTTACGAAAAAAGGTCATTTACCTTTGGCAAATGACCTTTTTATATTTTCAATCTCTCATCTCGTCTCTCATTTCTCTCGTCTTTTATGTTGGTTCAATTAATAGTACTTATATCGTTGGTCAGAAACATCAGCTTTTTTCTCGAGTGCGTCGATGAGGACGGTGCTTTGTAGCATTTTCTGACGGGTCTGATTGTTGAGTACGTTTTGTAATGATGCGATGTCGCCACCTGCTGCTTCAGTTTTATTGTTCATTTTGATAATATAAACGCCTCCATTTCCTACGATGGGTTTGGAAACTGCGCCGTTTGTAAGTCCTTTCATGGCTGCGGTAACTTTGGGTTCTCCGGTCAAGCCTTGTGGGAAACTGATGTTGCGGCTGTTTTCTTGTGTGCCGTATTGGGCAGCGAGGGCAGCGAGGTCGGTGTTATTGGCAATTTTTCCTGCGATGTTTTCGCCTTTTTTCTGGTTCATTACTTTTTGGGTAATGATAGAGCGCACTGCATCTACGGTTGGCATTCCTGCTTTGTAGATGTTGTTGAGTGCCGCAATGACGTAGCCTGAAGTGTACACTTCGACTGCGTCTTCATCATAAGTAAATACATCGGGAGATACTTCTCCGGGTTTAGCATTGAAGGCAAATTTGATGATATTTCGCGAAGATTCGCTGGCTTCCAAATCGCCTAATGCGAAGTCGTTCCTTTTGAGTCCGTCTGCTTTGCGGATGCGTAAGCCTTTTTCTTGTGCTGCTTTTCGCACTTCGTCAATTGAGCGATTGTCGCGAACGAAGGCGAAGGCTTCTTGGTACATTTTATCTTGTGTGGCTTTGCTTGGTGCGATGTACTCACTGATGGTGGCTACTCGCGCACCGACTTTTCCACTTGATTTAATTTTGGTGACTTCGACGAGGTGTACGCCGAATTGAGATTCAACTACATTGAGTTGACCTTTGGTAGCTTCGTAAAATACGAGGTCTCTGACTTCGGGCAAACCACCGAGTTGTTCGGCACTTCTCATGCCCAAGTCGCTATTGGTATTTGTACCTGCTTCTCCGAAATTGACAGCAAGCGTATCAAAAGCAATCCTTTTATTCAGAATTAGGTTTTTGAGGCTGTCAATAGTTTTGCGAGCTGCTGCTATTGAGTTTGGCACAGCAGGATTGGCACTACGAACGATGTGGCGTGCTTGTACAGAATCCGGCACTACTTGGCGGTCTATCAATTTGGTGATACGGTAGTAATCGCCGTCGAGATAAGGTTCGACTACACTGCCATTGTCTAGTTCGAAAAGTTCGTTGGCAACGGTAGGGTTGAGTTCGTCTTTGCGAACATAACGCGAGTCGTAAACGCCGTAATTTTCTTGTATAAAGTTGTCATTATCAGAACGGTTGCGAAATTCCTCAGCTAAATTTTGCAAATTCAAACGAATGTTAGATTTGTCATCCTCGGTAGCTACTACATCGAAAGTAACGTATTCTACGGTACGTGTTTCTTCGTTGGTTTTATATTCGTGTGCATTATTTTTTAGGTAAGTGTTCAGGTCGGCATCGCTGATATTTATATTGGCATCTGGTACTGCTGTAAACGGAATTTGTACATAACTAATCTCCGCAGAAGTGACTTGTGCGCCTTTTTGTTGTTCTGCCAACCATTTTGGTGTGTAGAGTGCTGCGCTGACCATGCTACTGAGTTTGGTTCCTTTTTGTTGAAGGACGACTTGCTCTTCCAAGTTGCGCATGAAGTACTGTCCGTCAGTGGTTAGGCTTCTGTCTTTGAAACTTTGGTAGGTCTGTTGTAGGCTTGCTCTGTCGAGTTGTCCTGTTTGCGGATTGGCAAAGGCGCGATAAACCATCGGGCTGACGTTTTCGCCTATCATCATATCGTTCAATTCCTTGCCGCTCACTCCATATCCGACTGCTTGTGCTTCTTCGTCAAGGATGCTTTCAAGGACAAATTCGTCCCAGACGTTTTTATTTTGTTCAAAACTGTTGATACTCGAATTTTGACGAGCATTGAGACGGTTTTGGTATTGTTGTATGGAAATTGGGTTGCCATTGATGCTACCAACATTTTGACCGCCACCAAATATTCCGCCATTACCGCCAGGTCCTGACATATCCATGAATAGGAAACCCAACATACCAATACCAATAAGTAGTATTAGTAACCAACTTCGTTTGCGTATTTCACCTAAAAGAGCCATTGTATTTAGTTTATTAGTTTATCAGTTTACTGAGTTAATTAGTAATTAAAATGTCAATTAAAATTAGAAACAAGCTTGGTTTACAAACCGTTGTAGGTTAATTGGACTAAATTATTCTTATTTTTAACTCAAAAAAGTTAAATATTCTTTTTTGCCAAAAAAATAATTCCACACTCAATTGACTGATTTTCAATTAAATAAGGACTATTTCCTAATAACACTTTATTCAAAAATATACATTTTGGCAAAATGCTCTGCAAAGAACGTGGATTATAGGCGAAAAACAAAATTTTTGGGGACTTTGTGTTGTGGTGTTTTAGTGTTGTGGTTTCGTAGTGTTGTCGTATTTAATTTTGCGAAGCAAAAAACACCGCAACACCAACACACGACAACACCACAACACAAAAAAAAGACAGACTCTCCAGTCTGTCTTTCACAAAAATACATTAAACCCTAACTTATACTGACTAAACCATATCGGATTGCTCCGATTTGATTTACAAGCAGTTTATCACTGATTGTAATACAAAAGTAAGGGCATTTTAGCTGTGATGCACGTCGATTTTATGGGAGATTAACGTAATCTTACAATGGTTTTTGAAAAATTATTAAAAAATAAAATATGTCTTTTTTTATTAATTAGCTGATTATCAATGTATTAAAAAATAGATACTTAGCTAATTTCATAAAAAATATTTACGAATCGGCATTTAGTCTTACAATAAGTGAAAGAAATTAAATAAATTGTTCCATAATGCGCCGTAATTTTTCCTTTACACTTCACCAAATTCTCCTAAATAGGGAAGAGGAAGAAATTCGTGCAATTCGTGACATTCGTGACCAACAAATTACTATCGAAAGAGAAAATCTCCCCGCAGGAATGTATGTTTATCACCTCGAAAATGAAGTTGGTAAATTATTTTCTGGTAAAATTTTAACGCAATAAGTCAAAATAAGCTGAAAAATACGAAAAAAAGCCTCGTCAGACTGACGGGGCTTTGCTGTATATGGTCACGAACAAATGCGTTCCTAATGCAAATGCGAATAATTATATTCCATCTTTTATTAATGTAAAAGACGAAGAATTAAAGCCCTTTTTGATGTTTTATGCGGCTAATTTTCTGTTAAATATCATTTACACATAAGCGTTCTCTAATTTCCTGTTCAAAATTTCCATGTCACAGTAGCAATAAAAGTAGGTCGTGCAAAAAATTGAAATTCCTGCATATTGGATGTGTAATCAATACGAAGGGTATAAGAATGAAGTTTAATATGAAATTTTGATTACATACAAATACGGGTTTTCATAGTGGGTTTATAGTTTGTTTTTTGTTTTTTTGTTCGAACCTCTGCAATGGCAGAGGTTCTTTTTTTTGCCCCGACAGCTCGTACTTTCTCTCTCTTTTTTTATAGCTATTTTTTTGTTAATTTTATTCCTTATTAATAATAGACTTTATTTAGAAAAATTTTGTGTGCAGCTAACTTTGTCTTTTTCCGATACTCTTCACCTATTTTTCGCCCCGTCCCGTAGGGTATGCGGCTCAAAATGAGGCTCGATTATCGAAAAAATACAAAAGTTCCATGCATACAAAATATTCCTAAATAAAGTCTAATGAAATATCAACAATCAAATACTAGTAGAACGCAACAATCTTTCCGCAGGTGTTTATTTTTATGAAATTAAATTTGAAAACGGGCAAGTGAAGGGAGGGAAATTGGTTATTCAGTGATGGAAACAACCGCCTCGGCAAGTGCAGCTTCAGTAGCTTGCGCCGCTATTTTAAATTTGTCGTAACCCATCTCGGTCAATTTGGTGGCTGTCGTATGCCCGATAGCCACTAATTTTTGATGTTTTTTCAAGTTATATTTTTCAAAATAAACCGCCACATTCATCGGCGAAGTAAAGACCAAAACCTCAGCTTCGCTTTCGTGAAAATTCGTTTTTTTAGTATTTTTATAAACTAATAAATCAATCGCATCCACTTGATTTTCAATTAATTTTCTAATCGAATGACGTGAATTTTTAGCATGAGCAAATAACACCCGTTGTCCCTTTGCCATTCGTAGGAAAGCAGGGGCAGTAATTGCAGGATTGCCAGTACCAACAAAATCTGCCTTTAATTTATATTCCAATAAATACGCAGCACTCGCACTGCCCATTACCGCCAATTTGGTACTACCCGATGCCTGACGTTTCAAAAACGTCTGCCATCTCTCTTTGTCGAATTTTAAATGTTCAAAAAAGAATTTTATTCCATTTTTACTATAAAAAAAAATCCATTCCACCGCAGGTGGCAACACGAAAGGTACTCTCGAAAACTCCAATAAAGCAAAGCCTTCGACCTCCCACCCTACTTCGGAAAGTAAACGAAGAAAGTCGCTATCAAGCGTCAAATCACGTGTAATAAATATAGTTTTTTTCATAATTGACCCGTAGCACGGTGCTTGCAGCCCGTGCCGCATAATATCGTAAAAACATGGGATAGAAGCACCGTGCTACGTTAACGAGTTAATGAATCAACAATGGTTTCGGCGAGTTGATGATTTGTTCCTAAAGAATGTTTGGCGAAGCGTACTGCACCGTTCCACGCCTCTGCATTGGCTGCCCAAACATGGTAACTGCCCATCTCGTCGCGCTCGCAATACGCACCAAGTGGTGCATGACATCCACCACCGATAAGGTTCAATATTTTTCGTTCTACATTCGTGCAGAGTGCAACGTCCGGGTCGTGTAGATGTTGCAATATGCGTCGTACAGGTTTGGCGTCTATTCGAGTTTGAAAAGCCAAAACGCCTTGTGCCGGCGCAGGCGGAAACTCTTTCGGATTGAACTTAAATACCTCAAAATCAGACAAATCTATATCCAATCGTGTCAAACCTGCTGCCGCGAGTAGGATGGCATCGAAGTTGCCCGATTGAAGTTTGGCGAGTCGCGTAGGAACGTTTCCGCGAATGTCTTTGAGCTGCACATCGGGTCGGAAATCAAGCATCAACGCCTTGCGTCGTGCCGAGGATGTACCGACCACTGCGTCCTTTTTGAGCTTCAATATCGCTTTTTCGTCCACACATTCACGCCGAATGACGAGCCAATCTGCCGGGTTTGCGCGATACGAAACAGCCGTAATACACAAGCCTTCGGGCGATTCCGTTGGCAAGTCTTTCATCGAATGCACTGCCATATCTATGTCGCCACGCAATAGCGAATCCTCTATTTCTTTCGTAAAAAAGCCCTTGCCTTCTATCTTATCAAAACTTAGATGTTGGATTTTATCGCCCTTCGTTTTGATGATTTTTAGCTCGGCTTCTACGCCGTGTTTTTTCAATTCGGCTTGCGTATAGTGCGCCTGCCAAAGTGCTAATTTGCTGCCTCTCGTACCGATTGTTATTTTTTTCATTTCGACACAAAGATAGTAAATGGTTTTTTAGGTGAATGGGTAATTGGGTAATTAGGGAAGACGAAAAAAATAATCTACCCGTCTAAATTGTTCTTTTTCTTATATGTTTCACTAAATCTTCCTTACGTAGCTCGGCTATGCACTTCAAATTTAGCCAAACATATAAAAAAAATAACTTCTTCATTTCAGTATGTTCGCCAAATTAGATGTTGAGCGTTTTTTGATTACAAGCTAATTAAAAATAAATTTATATTTACCTAAAATTCAAACATTTAAAAAAATAAAAATAAATAAATTACTCGCGTTCGATTTGTAATTTTGAATTTAGCGAACATATTGTCATTTGGGGTAGATTATTTTCTTCCTCTTCCCTTAGACGAATAGGTGAGTAGGTGATTGGGTAATCAGGTGAATGGGTAAGTAGGTTAGCCTATTCACCCATTCACCTGATTACCCAATCACCTATTCACCTTTCTTACGTTAAATGCGATTTAAAAATCGTTTTACGTTGGTAGAAATGCGATAAATTCATTAGTATTGCGATGTGAAACGAATCGCTATATTTGCATCAGGACGGGGCAGTAATGCTCGCCGTTTGGTCGAACATTTCGCGGACAGCAAAACCGCCGAAATCGCTCTTATTGCTTCGAATAAAGAAACTGCGCCCGTGCTGGATATGGCACTCGAAAAGGGTATTGCACAACTTTTTTTCGATAAAAAGAAATTTATACATCCCGAATCCGTTTTATGGGAATTGGAGACGATGAAAATTGATTTTATCGTCTTGGCGGGTTTTTTGTGGCTTTTTCCGAAGGTGATTATTGATAAATTTTCAAAAAAAATTATCAATTTGCACCCTGCGCTACTCCCCAAATACGGCGGTAAAGGCATGTACGGAATGCGTGTACACGAAGCAGTCCACGCTGCAAATGAGACGGAAACAGGTATCACTATTCATTATGTGAATGAACGCTACGATGAAGGCGATATTATTTTTCAAGCCAAATGCCCAGTCGAAAAAACAGATACGCCCCAAGACATCGCCCAAAAAATACACGAATTGGAACACAAACATTTACCAATAATAACGGAAAAATTAGTCTGTGAGAATAGAGAGGAAAGACAAGAGATGTGAGAGGAGAGACAAGAGAATAGAAATTTTATATTTATAAAATTCTCTCATTTACGTCTCTTGTCTCGTGTCTCACGTCTCTTCCCTCTTGTCTCACATCTCTTCTCTTATGTTTAGATTTGAAGAAATAACGAATTTGTATGCGCTGGCGGTCATTCCCGTTTTGGTGTTTTTTTTCATCATGGCGATGATGTATCGCAAGCGTGTGATTAAGCAATTTGGCGAAAGCCACCTTGTCGCGCAACTGATGCCGCAACTGGCGAAGTATAAGCATACGGTCAAGTTTATTTTTTTGGTATTGGCGATGAGTCTCCTGTGTGTGTCCTACGCCAATCCGCAATGGGGAACGAAAAAGGAGAAGGTACAGCAGAAGAGTTCGGATGTATTTATTGCGCTCGATGTGTCGCAAAGTATGATGGCGGAAGACCTGCAACCAAGCCGACTCGACCGCGCCAAGCGGTTTACCCAACAGCTGATACAAGGGCTAAAAGGCGAGCGTATCGGCACGATTGTTTTTGCCGGAAATGCTTATTTGCAAATGCCTTTGACGGCGGATTATTCGTCGGCAGCCATGTTTGTGAAAAGTGCGAATACGCGCATGGTGCCAACGCAAGGCACAGCGATTGGCGATGCGATTCGACTGGCGAGGGAGTCTTACGAAAAGGATGGTAAATTTCACAAAGCCCTCATCATCATCACGGATGGCGAAAACCACGACCAAGATGCGCTTGACCAAGCCAAAATCGCCGCCGAACAAGGCGTCCTTATCTTCACGATAGGCGTGGGAACGAGCGCAGGCGCACCGATTCCGACGTTTGCAAATGGGGCGAGTACCTATAAAAAGGATAAGCAAGGCGCAACGGTGATTTCTAAGTTGAATGAAAGTATGTTGAGTAGTCTGGCGGCGGCAGGTAGCGGCAAATATTATAATATCACCAATGGCGATAAGGTAATTGAAGCACTGCAAAAGTATATCGAAGCACTCGAAAAACAGGAGTTTGAACAACGGACATTTAGCGAATACGAGAGTTATTTTCAGTGGTTTCTGGGACTGGCTTTGTTGTTTTTACTGATTGAGTTTTTAATCTCGTATCAGAAAAGTGAATGGTGGGCGAAACGGGATATTTTTAGAGTGTAGAGTGTGAGAGTGGAGAGTGTGGTGGGCTTGTTTTTTTGTTTTATTAAATGTATTTTTGGAGTATGGAATTAAAACTAAATATTGCTTATCAGGAATTATTGGCTTTGGTACAGCAGTTGCCCACGCACGTTCAGCGGCAATTGCAGATAGATATTTTTAATGAGCCGGATAATGCGCCTGTGAGCGCAAAGGAAGGACTTGTCGGAGTTATCAAAAAGATGCGGGTGAGTCCAATGTTTGAGGATATTGAAAATCCTATAGCCTATCAAAAATAACTGCGCGATGAGTGGAAATAATAACAACCATATGAAACACCTCATTTTATGGAAAAAATATTAGACCAAGAATTCAATGAAAATGAAAAGGATGAGACGCAGATAAATCGAATAACATGCCTTGCAAGACTTGTCTTGTTTATATTCATAGCTTACGACAGCTATAGGTGCTATAGGTTTTATGCTTCGCAAGGAAGTTCTACGGATGAAAATTCAATCGTGTGGACTACTACAATTCTCTTTCTCATTTTTGTATTATCATACATTTACTATAATTTTATTCTTGCTCGCGCAGAGTGGACAAGTAAATATGTAAAGAATGTAACAAGTATCTGGTCAACCGGATTTGTATTGCTAATTTATACAGGTATGATATATGGCAGTCTCGTGGGAGTGTCTTGATTGATTCAGCAGGATAGGATAGGAATGAAAATGATTTTCTTTATTTTCTTAATTCTTATATTTACATTTATTTCTTGGAGAGAAATGACTTATTTAATAAGAGAAAAACGCCTAAAACGACTTAAAAATGAATAAATTACTCATTACAATTACAGCTATTTTACTTTTTTCGGTCACCGCCTTCACCCAAAGCACCCAGCAACTCCGCGAAGGCAACCGCGACTATAAAGACGGCGATTTTGAACGCGCCGAAGAACAATATCGTCGCGCCATACAGGACGACCCAAGTTCGCTCACAGGCACGTATAATCTCGGCAATGCCATTTACGAACAAGGTAGGTACGACGAAGCCGTAAAGCATTACAGCGCAGCAGAAGCGATTGCGAAAGACGATAAAACGAAAGCCGATGCCCTCTACAATCTCGGCAATGCCTACCTCGCCCAAGAAAACCTCGAAGAAGGTGTCAATGCCTACAAACAAGCCCTCAAGCTCAACCCAAAAGATATGGCTTCCAAATACAACCTCGCCTATGCCCTCCAGCAAATGAAAATGCAGCAACAACAGCAACAGCAGCAACAGCAGCAACAGCAAAGCGGTGAACCCAGCGAAGACCAAGAAAATCAAGAGCAACAGGAACAGCAAGAGCAAGAGCAGCAAGAAGAACAGAAAGAGGAGCAGGAAGAACAGGAGCAAAGCGAAGAAGGCGAGGAATCAGAAAACGAACCCGGCGAAGAACAAGAAGAGCAGCCCCAGCCGCAAGACATGAGCAAGGAAGAAGCCGAAAAAATCCTACAAATCATGGAAAACGAAGACCAAAAAGTACAAGAAAAACTCCGCAAAGGCGATATCAAGCAGAGTAAGTCGGACAAAGATTGGTAGGGTTTTATTGTTTTATTGCTATACTGTTTTATTGTTTTATAGAGTTTTCGCTACGCGAAAAAACGACCAACAATAAATCAATAAATCAATAAATCAATAAATCAATAAAACAATAAAACAATAAAACAATAAATCACTCATTCAAACCCCAATCATAAGATAAATAACTCACCTTAGCATCGGGCGAAATTTGGGTGTCGCTGTATTGATTAAGGTAGTCGAGGAGGGTAGTTTTTTTCGTAAAATCGGATTTGAACCACGAGAAAATTTTGGAAAGTTGGGCATCATTTGGACTGATGTTGTTTTTCGTTTTATCGTTGATAAATGCGCGGGCTTGGGTCGTGAGTTGGGCGTCTATTTGGTCAGCGGTAAAGGCTTTATTCCACAAATTGGGGCAGGAAATCGACGCACAAACTATCGCAAAATGTATGCGTGGTTCGTCAAAATCTTTTCGTAAAATTTCGTGTTCGATGTGATTCAAATCGTAGGTATTGCCTTCTATTTCAATAAATTCTATATCCCAAACCGAATTAAAAAACGGCAAACCCTTCTTAATATCCTTGATACTTTCCACCGGATAATTTTTCAAAATCAACTCCACTGTATAAGCATTATACGCATTAATCCAATAGGCAAGCTGTTCATTTTTCGACCAGTTTTTATCATTCGGGTGATGCGTATTCAGCAAATTCAGATACTCATCAAAACGCACCTTATCCGCCGCAAATTCCTTGTAATTTACCTTGCCATCTACGATATGTTTTTGCAATAATTCATCCCAAATCTCATGCGAAATCGGCGTAGAATTGGACGCGACGATTTTTTGATTATTATTATTGCAGGAAAAAAACAAAACAAATAATAACATCGCCCACGTTCCGCGTCCTAACGCCCGTCGTAGGAATCGTCGTAGGGACAGGGCATGCCCTGTCCCTACGACGGGAACGAGGCGATTATCCGAAATAATTATATTTTTCATAAAAAAAATAAAAAAGAGCAACCGATAAGACCGATTGCTCTATAAACATTTGATGAAGTCGATAAATCGGAAAATTCTTCATTCTCCATTATCAATTCTCCATTAAAACTTACTTGATCAACGACTGTAATTTCATCGCCAACCCCATATCTCCTTTAATTTTGACCTTACCGCCCATTACGGCAGTCATTGGATTGAGGTCGCCGCTCATCATCGACTGAAAATCTTCGACAGAGGCAATAATAACAGTGTCCGCATCCTCGTCAGATTCGCTGACCACGTTGCTGTCACCTGTACCGTCGATGAATAATTTATTGCCATCAAGGTCAAATTTTAATTTTTTTCCAAAGGCAGGAGCTGCAGCAGCTTTAGGTTCAATTGCGCTTTTAATAGCTTCAAAACTCATAATTATTTGATTATTTTGATTAAAAATTCCATGCTGTTTGCCATTTTTAGGCACTTTTTCGTGGTGACTTGAGGTAGCTTGTTTATAACCACGCCCATCAATCACGATTTTTGCGATAATGTCACGCATGATTTCCGACGTGCCGCCACCTATCGTGCCTACTCGCACATCGCGATACATTCGCGCCATAGGGTACTCCTCCATAAAGCCGTAACCACCAAACATTTGCAAACATTGCGTAGCGACTTTTTCGCACAATTCAGTCGCGAGCAATTTCGCCATCGAACACAATTTCACATCATACACATCATCCGCATACAATCGACAGCAATGATAACTAAAGGCTTTTAAGGCTTCGATTTCGCTTGCCATTTGCGCAATACGATGCCGCAACACCTGAAAACGATTAATCGTCCGCCCAAATGCCTCGCGTTCAGACATATATTGCAACGTCTTTTCCAGTGCATACTCCATACCCGTCACGCAGGCAGGAACAGCCACCAATCGCTCCAATTGCAGCCCATTCATCAGATAATAAAATCCACGTCCTTCCTCCCCTACCAAGTTTTCGACAGGCACTTTTACATTATCAAAACTCAACTCCGCCGTATCCGACGAGTGCCAGCCCAACTTCTTCAATTTGCGTGCCGATACGCCTTTCGCATTGCGGTCAATCACAATCAAACTCACACCTGCCGTCCTCGCTTCCGGGTCAGTTTTCACAACAGTCACTACAAAATCACCATACACACCGTTGGTAATAAACGTTTTAGAGCCATTCACGATATAATCGCCGCCATCGCGTACCGCACGAGTTTGAATATTTTGAGCATCCGAACCTGCGCCCGGTTCACTGATACCAATCGACCCAATCAAATCTCCACTTACAACGCCGGGCAGGTATTTTTGTTTTAGTCGTTCCGAACCATATTTTAAAATATACGGAGAAGACATATACTGTGTCACCTGTTGCGTAATCGCAAAACCGCCCGAATTCATCCGTCCCAACTCTTCATTAAACACCACATCAAAAAAGAAATCCAAGCCCGAACCACCATATTCTTCCGGATAACTAAGTCCCAAAAAGCCCATTTCACCCATTTTCTTCCAAATATCGCGTGGAATGCGGCGGTCTTCCTCCCATTTATCAACATTCGGACGCGCTTCTTTCTCCAGAAAATTCCGCAAACTCTCGCGGAACATCTCATGGTCTTCGGTAAAGTGATAGTTTTTCATTTGTTTGATTTTGTACTTAAATTTATTTAGGGTGTCATAAATCGGTGATATAAAAGGTACGGTAGTACCGCCCCTGTTTGCAGCAAAGCCTGAACAACAACCGATTAAAGTACGTTAGAGAAGAGGAAGAAAATAATCTACCCCAAATGAAGCCGTTATTTTTTTTATATGTTTGGCTAAATTTGACGCACATAGCTGGGCTACGTAAGGAAAATTTAGTGAAACATATAAGAAGAAGAACAATTCAGACGGGTAGATTATTTTTTTCGTCTTCCCTTAGTACCTTGATGACTTTTGGGTTTTGCTTTCCTGCAAACGGGGTCAATGCTAACGTATCTTCTCAATGCAATGTGACGACCACCGATTTGTGACACACTAATTTAAATTCGCTGAAAACGAATAACCTCTTCACGCTCATACGCTTCAATTCGATAACTCGACAACTCGTCAATTAGGGCGTATCCCCCTCCTTATCAGTCGGGGGTCGGGCTATCCGGCACTCTCTCCATTCCGCTATCGCTACATTTCGTTCAAACAACACCTCCTATCCCTTACGCAAAAAACCCTCACGCAACTCCTCGCCTGACATTTAAAAAAATCTAACGATACCCCACATCTCTAAGTATCTCATTTGCTAAACTTTTTGAATTTCATAAACGTAAGCAACGCACTGATTTTTAGGCGATTACAAAGTTTTGTGATATACCTACATTTAAAAAACTTAAAAAGTTTATCAAACAGAATTACTTATTAGACTTTATTCCAAAATAATTTGTAAGCAGCTAAATTGTCTTTTTCCATGCAATACAACTTAGTACACTGTTTTATAAATTTATTTACATTTTTTGACGTTTATTTTGAAATGAATCGAATCAAAAATGACGCGAATACTCACTGTATTTAAGGATTTTTTGGTGAAGAGTCATTTTAAAAGAAATACTCAAAAAAGTAAATAAATTTGTGAAACAGTGTACTTAGTAACGAGTAAATAATAACTTCACGATTTGGACGTCTTCTTTTGCCCTTATTTTTCCCCTTGAAAACAGTTATTTATCCAGATAAACGCCTATTTCCAAGAGAAAAACTAAGGCCAAAATAATCTCGTCGAAATCGTAAACTTATTATTTGCTCGTTACTAAGTACTTGCGTTTCGCTGATTTTTAAGTAAGAAAATAAATTTTATTAATTGATTATTAAATATTTATAAAATTAAAAAATAAACATAAATTTATTTAATTGTGTTAAAAATCGGTGGTCGTTGCGATACCGATAAGATGCGTTAGCATTGACACCGTTTATAGAAAAAGCAAACCCAAAGCTAATCAAGGTGCGTAGCACCGACACCGTTTGTACGCGCTAACGGTGTCGGTACTACGTACCTTAATTGGTTGTTCTTTAGACCTTACTACAAACGGGGACGGTACTACCGTACCTTTAATGTCACCGATTTGTGGCACACTAAATTTATTTAAGCTTTTAATTGGCTTCTATTTTGTTGTTGATAATTTGAAGCATGATTTATCAAGAATCAGTTTAAACTTATAAGTATTTAATTGTCAATACCTTATGAATTATTAATTTTTATTAAAAATACTAATTTCAAATACTTTTTTCTTACTTCAAAATCAGCGAAATCAAAGTAAGTACATTGTTTAATAAATTTCTTTACGTTTTTGAGTATTTCTTTTAAAACGACTCTTCCCCAAAAAACTCCTTAAATACAGTAAGTATTCGCGTCATTTTTGGGTCGATTCATTTCAAAATAAACGTCAAAAACGATAAGAAATTTAATAAACAATGTACTAAGCACGACATTTTACTGGCGATGAAAAAAATACATATAATGAAAAAAATTATTCATTAGAATATATTTGCCATTAATTTTGAATGTATATTCATCATTCTCAAAATCAAACTATATTTGAGGCTTAAGCGTTATAGTAATGCCAAATTTGGCTATCAGTCGATAGTTCTCAATTAAGGGATGAAAAAAATAAATATTACATCTTGACTTGTTCTTTTTCCTTTATACTTCACCAAATTCTCCTTAAATAACCCGTTATTCACGTCAAATTTGGCTCGTGTAAAGAAAAAATCGTTGCATAGCCATAGCTACGGAACTATTTTTTGTGTTTTTTAGAAGGGAAAAGAACAAGCATAATGGGGCAAGTAATTTATTTTCTTTCACTAATTAAAAAAATAAATGTTTTATAAAAAAAGACCATACCTCAACAATTTATCCTACTTGTTCGCCCTCTTGTGCCTTGCAGTGGGTATACAGTCGTGTAGCGGCTATAAAAAAGCTGTTCGTATGGAGCAGAATGGTAATTACCAGACAGCAAATACAGGACAAAAAGCTTTCGAAAGCAATCCACTACCTTCGCTCAAAGAATCTGTCCCTCTCATGGCAGCAGATACGACAAACCCTAATTCCCTATTGTGGGAAATTTCGGGTAAGGACTTGAAAAAACCATCGTATTTATATGGTACGATTCATATCATTCCTAAAAAGGATTTTATATTGACAGATTTGCTTAAAAATCGTTTTGTGCAGACGCAGCAGTTGGCACTGGAAATTGACATGGACAATGTTTTATCTATTTTTGGAGCTCTGGGCGAGATGTTTATGGACGATGGCGTGACGCTCAAAGATTTGCTGACCGAAGAAGAATATACGCGATTGGATGAGCGTTTTCAAGAGAAAGGAATCGGCAGCCTTGCGACGATGGGCAAGATGAAACCAATTTTGCTTTCTTCGATGATGGGCGAGAGCGATATGGGCGAAAAGAAAGACATGACTTCTTATGAAATGGAGTTGATGCAAATGGCGAAAAAACGCCGTATGCCCGTCAAAGGACTCGAAACGGCTTCCTTTCAGATGGGCGTTTTGGATAGTATACCTTACGAAGCGCAAGCTAAAATGCTCATACAAGCCCTTGACGATGAGGATGATGAAAGTGGCATGTACGACGAAATGATAGAAATGTATAAAAATCAAGACCTCAACGGATTACACTTCGCCGTAGCTGCCGAATCCGAAGGTGTAGAGAATTTTGACCATGCTTTGCTTTATATTCGCAACCACAATTGGATACCCGTGATAGAAGAAATGGCGACTGCAAAACCTACTTTTTTTGCCGTAGGCGCAGCGCATTTACCCGGCGAAAATGGTGTGATTGAACTGTTGAAAAAGGCAGGCTATCAGGTCGTTCCACAAAGAGAAATACAGTAATGTGATACTGCTACAATGCGATGATGCTACAATGTTTAACACATTGTTTCATTATCGCATTGTAGCATTGTAGCATTATAATATTAGTACTGTTCCATAGATAAAAGCACTAAGGTACAAGCCACTTCCGTCTCAATGCCTTGCTCGCGAGCGAGTCGCATTAAAGTCGGATTTTCAGTACCGGGATTGAAGATAATTCGTTTGGGTTTTAGCCCCAAAATATAATCGTAATACGCCTCCTGACGTTGCGGATTGAGGTAGAGCGTAATCGTGTCTATACCTACTGCATCGGGCGTACCTTGCCGTATTTCAATCCCTGCTATCTTGCCCTCACGTATACCCACAGGCACGACCTCATGACCGTATTTTTTCAATCTTTGGGTAGCGATATACGAGTATCGCGCCTCATTAGTAGATGCCCCAAGTACGAGTGTCTTTTTCATAGAAAATAAGTTTACAACCTCAAATACAACCTCAACCTCAACTTCAACCTCAAATACAATCTCAACCTCAACTTCAAATTAGAAGATTTGGCTTTGCCAAATCATAGAAAATTTGCGAAGCAAATTTTGAAGTTGAAGTTGAAGTTGAGGTTGAGGTTGAGGTTGTATTTGAAGTTGATTTTATTGCGGATAATAGGCTTGTACGCAATTATCAATATAAGCTGAGTCAAACGGATCGAGAGACGTATCAGTAATTGAGTAATTGACCGTGATAATAGAAGTCGCGGTATCATAAGTACCCGTACCGGAAACCTCAAAATCCGAGAGATTAGCTGATGTAAAGGTTTGATTTTCAATCAAAAGAGAATATACACCGCCTGCATTGCTGACCGAAGCCAATACCGTGGCATCTTCTGCCTCTACATTATCAAAAGAAGCAAAATTATATATATTGCTAATCGTAATAAACTGAACACCTTCAATAGATTCATTAATAGTAGAAATGTAAGTATCTGTAAAAGTAGGATCGCTATCACAAATTTCTTCTACATCATAAATTCCTGTGAAAAGACTGCTAATCACAATGTTACAATCAGTACCGTCGTAGCCGGCATCGCATATACAGTTGCCTTCAAAGCAAGTACCATTGATACCACAATCTACCTTGGAACAAGGGTCGTTATTACAAGATTGTACAGTAAACATACAAAACGCAGCGATAGCGACAACAAAAGTCTTCAAAAAATTATTTTTCATCCTATGATGTTTTTAGATTTTTAAAAATAGACTTACTTGAGAATAAAGTCTAATAATTAATAAGTCAGCCAAATATAGAGCTTTGGCATCTATTTCAAAGGCATTTAGCCAAAAACTATGCCATTAGAATACAATAAACGCTAATGAGTAGTGCCTATCGAAAAATCTTCTCCCAAAAATTAACAGCTTTAACGACATTTGTAGTAATTTTGACGATATGCAGAATCCTAACTTAGACCCATCGGACGAAAACCTACTGCCGGAAGACCGACAGATAGACCGCGCTTTGCGTCCCAAGTCCCTGGGCGATTTTTCTGGACAACCCAAACTCGTCGAAAACCTCGACGTATTCATACGTGCTGCCAAAAAACGCGAGGAGGCACTCGACCACGTACTCCTGCACGGCCCGCCGGGCTTGGGCAAAACCACGCTAGCACATATTGTCTCCAACGAACTCGGCGCAAGCCTCAAAATGACATCAGGACCAGTACTCGAAAAACCCGGCGACCTCGCCGGGCTGCTCACCAATCTGGAAGAGAACGATGTCCTGTTTATCGACGAAATTCACCGCCTCAACAACGTCGTCGAAGAATACCTCTACTCCGCGATGGAAGACTATCGCATCGACATTATGATAGATAGCGGACCCAATGCCCGCAGCATACAAATCACCCTCAACCCCTTCACCCTCGTGGGCGCGACCACCCGTATGGGCTTGCTCACTGCGCCTATGCGAGCGCGTTTTGGCATCAATTGTCACCTCGATTATTACGATGTAAAAACCCTCACCAATATCGTCAAACGCTCCGCAGGCATCCTCGAAATAGAAATTGAAGACGCCGGTGCATTAGAAATTTCGCGCCGCAGTCGCGGTACACCCCGCATTGCCAATGCCTTGCTACGCCGTGTCCGTGATTTTGCTGAAATAAAAGGCAACGGCATCATTGACCTCAAAATCGCGAAATACGGACTTTCGGCACTCAATGTAGACGAAAGCGGACTCGACGAAATGGACAATAAAATACTCGCCACCATTATCCACAAATTTAAGGGAGGTCCGGTGGGTATGAGCACCATCGCTACGGCAGTCGGCGAAGAAGCCGGAACGATAGAAGAAGTACACGAACCCTTTCTGATACAAGAAGGCTATATCCAACGCACCGCACGCGGACGCGAAGCCACCGATAAAGCCTATGAGCATTTGGGCGTCGTACCACCAGCACAAGCAGGAACGCTTTTTTGATTTTCTCAGGGAAGAGGAAGAAAATAATCTACCCCAAATGAAGAAGTTATTTTTTTTATATGTTTGGCTAAGTGAAAGAAATTAAATAAATTGTTCCATAATGCGCCTTAATTTTTTCTTCTAAGGTCGCACTGAAATATAGCCATTTTTTAATTAATTAAAATTATTTTTTAATTTATTTATTATTAGAAATGAATTATTTATAAATATTTTTTATTATAAAATAATTTAAAAATATCCTTATTTCAGCAGAACCTTCTAAAGAATTCAAAAAATCGTTGCATAGCCATAGCTACGGAACTATTTTTTGTGTTTTTTAGAAGGGAAAAGAACAAGCATAATGGGGCAAGTTATTTATTTTCTTTCACTAAATTTGACGCGCATAGCCGAGCTACGTAAGGAAGATTTAGTGAAACATATAAAAAAAAGAACAATTCAGACGGGTAGATTGTTTTTATCGTCTTCCCTCACCTAAAACTCGCCTTGCATTTTGAAAATGCAAGGCGAGTTTTAGGTGAGCTTCAATTTCTCACAAAAAAAATATTAGCACAAAAAAGAACGCAACATATTTATTTTTTGTTAAAACCTACACACATTAAAATTAATTCTAATTAAATGAAAATTTACTATAAAAAACTAATTATCAACTACTTATGTTGATTTAAATTTAAATTTAAATTTAAACTTAAACTTTATTGCATTCATTTTTAGTAAAAAAATAAAAAATTTGTGTGAGGACATTTAAAATTTGAGTAGTTTTGATGTCCGATTAATTTAGTCTGCCCTTACAATACAGAAAAGGTGGATTATTCAGCAGAAAAATGAGACATATAGTTTTAACTATTTTGGGGGTATTGATGGTGGTGATCTGCTTTGGGCAGAGCGAAAGGCTGTATGTCAAATTTTCGCGTGCAGCAGGCTTTTACAAACGAAGTGTCACCATTGATTTGTCATGCAAAAACCCGGATGCCACCATATATTATACCCGCGACGGCTCTGTACCGACGAGGCGTTCAATACGTTATAAAGGAGCATTTAAGCTCAAAAATACAACGGTGGTGCGTGCCGTTGCCATCAAAGGCGACAGGCAGAGCAATATCGTGAGCAATACTTACCTGATTGATTTCAAGACCACCTTTCCGGTTGTTTCCCTTGCCCTCAATTCGTCCTATCTTTTCGATGAAGAAATTGGACTTTTTCAGATGGGACCCAATGCAGACTCTCTTTCGCCGCATCATGGCGCGAATTTTTGGTCTCGAAAAGAAATACAAATTCACACCGAAATATTTGAAAGCAATAAGGAAAGGGTATTTGGAGCAAATACGGGTATGCGCCTTTTTGGTGGTATGAGCCGTCTTTTTCCCCAAAAATCAATGGCAATTATGACCCGTAGCCGCTACGGACCAACTCGTTTTCGACACGAAATGTTTCCCGAAAAAGATATTTCTACGTATAAATATTTTGTACTACGAAACACAGGAAGTGATTTTGGAAAATCACATATTCGCGATATTTTCGTCAATTCTCTTATTGATGGTATTGACCTCGAAAAGCAGAGTTTTCGCGGTTCTCATGTCTTTTTGAATGGCGAATATTGGGGATTGTATAATATTCGGGAAAAAGTAAATCGTTATTTTGTGGCATCACATACTGACGTACACCGAGATAGTATGGACCTCATCGAACACCAAAGCAGGGTGCGACGCGGTACTACGAAGCACTATAATGACATGCTCCAATATATGCGCGACCACGACCTGCGTGACCATAAAGCATACGAGCATGTAAAGACGCTAATGGAGGTCGAAAACTACATGGACTACATGACCGTGCAGATTTATATTGATAATCGTGATGCAGGAGGAAATATCAAATTTTGGCGACCAGCTACCGAAAGTGGACGCTGGAGATGGATTTTGTACGATACGGATTGGGGTTATGGCTTGCATAAAAGCAAAGCTTATGACCACAATACGCTGAACTTTCACCTCGAACCAGACGGACCTAAATGGCCTAATCCGCCATGGAGTACCTTCATTTTGCGGAATTTGATGCGGAATGAGGAGTTTAGATTGCAATTTGTCAATCGACTCAGCGACCATATGAATACCTACTTCATTCCAGAGCGAACGATAGCGCATCTCGATAGCTTGGTGGAAATCTATGACCCCGAAATGAAACGGCATATCAAACGTTGGGGTTTGAGCCGCCGCAGACGCACGAAACACATTGACCGTATCAAAGAATTTGCCCAAAAACGCCCCGCTTATGTACGCGAAGATGTACAAAAACGATTTAATGCAGGAGATACCGTGCGTGTGAGTATCGAACATTCAAGTAGCGGACGTATTATTTTTAATAACAATATAGAAATAAAAAATAAAGATTATACAGGCTTATATTTTCAAAACTATCCGGTCAAATGCAATGCTTTGCCGCACTTTGGTTATCGCTTCGTAGGCTGGGAGGGCTTACCTGATACTTGTTCATTGCCAACGGTTTATGTAGATTTGTCGGACAAACAACACCGTAAGATACGTGCGATTTATGAAAAATCGACGCACCCGATAGCCGGAAAAGTAATGTTCAACGAGATTAGTTGTAATAATAAAACAACGGGTGATTGGGTCGAGCTTTTCAATTATTCGGATGAAGATGTGCGCCTGAAAGACTGGTATTTTCTTGACACCAAAAATGAATATCGACTGCCCGATACGACACTCTACGCAAAGGAGCATTTGATACTTTGTGCAGACACTGCTGCCTTCAAAAAAGTTTTTAAAAACCGTAAAAACATCATCGGAAATTTCCCTTTCGGACTCAGCAAACGCAAGGAACGTATCGAACTTTACACAAATGAAGGCGCACCTATTGACAGTCTGCGATATGCACTCGAACCCAGTGATTCGATATTTACATTGACGCTACGAGTACCGGATTCGGATAATAGCCAATTAGATAGTTGGGATATTATCGCCGGATTTGGGACGCCAGGGAAGTCTAATCCTTCGTACCAAGCCGCGATAGAGGAAGAAGAAAAAGAGGAAAAACGCCGCAATAATACTTACCTCATTGGCTTAATCCTCCTCCTCGGTATCACCACTATCATAGGAACAAGATGGGAGCTGCGCCGAAGGAGAACAACGATTTAGTGATTCGTTTATAGAGTTTGGTTCTTTGACAAATGTAGTAGACTTTATTTAGAAATATTTTGTATGCAGCTAACATTGTCTTTTTCCGATACTCTTCTCCTATTTTTCGCTCCGTACCGTAGGGTATGAGGCTCGATTATCGAAAAAATACAAAATTCCATGCATACAAAATATTCCTAAATAAAGTCTAGTGATTATTCGTTTTTCGTCTGTTCGTTTGTCTTTTTTGCGTGAGGGATAGGAGGTGTTGTTTGAACGAAATGTAGCGATAGCGGAATGAAGAGAGTGCCGGATAGCCCGACCCCCGACTGATAAGGAGGGGGGCACGCCCTAAGTGAATGAAAATAAGCTACCCCAAATGAAGCAGTTATTTTTTTTATATGTTTGGCTGAATTTGACGTGAATTCACTGTATTTAATTTCTTTCACTAAGGAGAATTTGGTTCGTCTAAAGAAAAAATAACGACGCGAAGAATGTACATTTATTTAATTCCCACTACTTACAAACCAAATCGCTTAGAGGACTGCCAGTATTTATCCTTTTTCAATGTGTCCATTAATATAAAAACCGTATTTTTACCCTTCAACCAAATTTTACCTCCTCCCTTTTCATCGTTCTAATCTAAAATTGGATGGTGGAAAACAAAGGGATTTTGCACAAAATTAATTGTCCGGCACAAAACATTACTAACTGTAAAATTTGTAGCTTACAAGCACTTGGATGTTGGTGATTGGGTAATTAGGTAATTGGGCAATTAGGTAATCGGAAGCTATTGAGACACCTAATTACCCAATCACCCAATTCACCCACACCCAATATCCCAATTATCAAACAATGTTACGACAGCTTATCATATTACTATTCATCACTTGTGTATCTACGGTTATGCAGGGGCAGAATGATTCTATACCTAAGCGTTCTTATGCCCCCATCAACGAAAACGACCTTATCGAAACAAAGTGGAAATACACCTACACAGCGCATGTAGAAACCAATAATATCGTCCATAAAGCAGACGAAAGTTACGATTATTACCTGCATTTGCGGCACGATTACAGTTTTGAGCATTACCTCAATGGCAAAAAAGCGGAAGGTCCGTGGGTATTGAATGAGGAACAAAACGAGATATTTTATAAGTTTCGGAATATCCGTTGGTGGCGTATCGCAGAGTTGACGCGACAAAATATGGCACTCGAATTTTCGCTTGGAAATGCCTCCTATCAATATCATTATGTTTTGGTGACTGACGAAGATGCGCCATTTGTCAAACGTGCCAATGAGTTGCCGGATATTGACGTACTCGGCAATGGCGAGCGAAAGGCAAAAAACAAAATACGCGACATCGTATCACGCGACCGTAAGGGGCGCGATGCCCGCCGTGAGCGTAGGCGCGAACGCAAAAAAGCCCGCCGTGAAAAACGTGATAAACGCAGAGCCGATAGATTTGAACGCAATAATAATTTTGACGAAGAACTCGAATTTATCGAGGTTGCAGTCATTGGCGGTGGCTTCTATGGCGGAGCAGATCCGGTGATAAAAGATTTCACAATACTAAGAAATACAGGCGAAATCGTCAAAGAATTTGAAAGTGTACAAAAGGGTTTGATAAAAACGACCAACCAAGTCGATAGAGAAGAAATGGAGCGATTGGTGAAATTTATTATTAACAAAAAATTCTTTGACTACGAAAACCTATACGACTGTGTAAAAACGGATTGTGTAAAACGAAAAGGCAGAAAACCAACGCCCATTCCCTTACGTATATCTGTAACCTATGGCTCGCTTCGCAAGGTGGTAACGGTCGGAATTTGGGGTTATGATGGCGACCAGAAAATTAAATATGTCGATTACCCCGAAGATATTGAATTGATTATTGATGGTTTGCAGCGATTGCTGGCTATTTGATACATGATGATAAGGAACAGGGTTTCAATAAATGCAGACTTTGGACATTAGGTAACTGGGACATTAGGTAATTAGGCTGACGAAAGCATAATTCGCTATTTATCAGCATAATAAAAATTGTAATAAAGTTAATTTAAAATAAAATGCAAATTAACGTAAATTATTGATAATGAGCGATTTACCTAATTACCCAGTTTCCTAATTACCCAATGTCCAAAGTCCAGTTAGAATATAAATACATGGAAAGATTTACAATAATAACCACTTCGGCAGTACCGATGCCTATCGAAAATGTGGACACAGACCAGATTATCCCCGCCCGTTTTTTGAAGGCGACGACTCGCGAAAATTTCGGGGAAAATCTGTTTTGCGATTGGAGATACGAACAAGACCGCCGCGAAAAACCAGATTTTGTACTGAATAATACCACTTATTCGGGCGATATTTTGGTCGCAGGCAAAAACTTCGGCTGCGGATCGAGCCGCGAACATGCAGTCTGGGCGATTTACGACTATGGTTTTCGGGTGGTCGTATCGAGCTTTTTTGCGGATATATTTAAAAGTAATGCCTTGAATAATGGCTTGCTTCCAGTGACCGTTTCAGACGAATTTTTACATGAAATTTTTTCTGAAATAGAAAAAAATCCCAACACCCAATTTGAAGTGAACCTCGAAACACAAATCTTTACAATTTTATCCACCAATTCAACAACAACATTCGACATTGACCCGTATAAAAAAACGTGTCTTTTAAACGGCTATGATGATATTGATTATTTATTAACATTAAAAAAAGATATTGAAACCTTTGAAAAACAACAAGTTGTCTATTGACAGATGCTTCGCTTGATTGCAGGCAATAGATGACTCATTCATTCAAAATTCATACACTCATTCATTAGAAGATGAAAAAAAAAATAGCTGTACTTGCAGGAGATGGAATAGGACCGGAAGTAGTCGCACAGGGACTCAAAGTATTGGACGCTGTGGCAGAACGCTCGGAACATGATTTCACGTATTGTCATGCGGATATAGGTGCATGTGCCATCAAAAAAACAGGCAACCCGCTACCTGACGAAACGGTGGAAACTTGCGTCAATTCGGATGCCGTACTGCTCGGTGCTATTGGCGACCCGATATACGATAATGCGCCCGATGTAAAGGTCAGACCAGAACAAGGCTTGTTGCAATTGCGACAAAAATTAGGCTTATACTGCAACATCCGCCCGGTCAAAACTTATAAAGAATTATTGCACCTTTCGCCCCTGCGCGAAGAGTCGGTAGCTGGTATCGATATGGTGATTTACAGAGAATTGACCGGCGGAATTTACTTTGGTGACAAAGGTAGAAGTGAAGACGGACAAAGTGCTTTTGACACCTGCATGTACTCCGTTGGCGAGATAGAACGCATTTCTAAACAAGCATTTGAAGCCGCCATGCACCGCCGCAAAAAGGTGACACTCATCGACAAGGCAAACGTACTCGAAACCTCTCGATTGTGGCGAAAAACCGTTACCAAATTTGCGAAAGACTACCCCGAAATCGAGCTTGACTTTATGTATGTCGATAATGCTGCGATGCAATTAGTCGTCTACCCCAAGCAATTCGATGTAATACTCACCAGCAATATGTTTGGCGATATTATCTCCGACGAATCAAGTGTATTGGTCGGTTCACTGGGCATGTTGCCTTCCTCTTCGGTAGGCTTCAAAACCTCGCTTTTTGAGCCTATTCATGGCTCATACCCGCAAGCTACCGGAAAAGATATTGCCAATCCTGTCGCTACCATTCTTTCGGTCGCGCTGATGCTCCGGTCGCTCGATTTGCACAAAGATGCCTTTCGGGTAGAACAAGCCGTCAGTGCTTGCCTCAATAAAGGCATCGGCACACCCGACCTCAAAGCAAACATCACTTATTCCTGCTCCCAAATGGGCAACGTAATTGCCTCTATCGTCAGCGGTTCAGATGTCAATTATGACCGCATTTCGGAGGGTATTTCTACGATAATTTGATTTGAGTGCACAAATCGGTGGTCAAATTTATAGGCTATGCACCTACCAAAATTTGACCACCGATTTGTGACACACTCTTTCAACTTGTAATTGGGCGTGCCCCCCTCCTTATCAGTCGGGGGTCGGGCTATCCGGCACTCTCTCCATTCCGCTATCGCTACATTTCGTTCAAACAACACCTCCTATCCCTCACGCAAACGAACGCACAAACACTAAATTATCCTCCTTTCCTTTCCTCTTTCCAATTAAAATCGTGTTAAGAGTCCATTTTTTATATCAAAAATTTGATAAAAAGCCGTATTCTTATCAACTTGTGTAACACTTCAGCATATTTGACGTTTTCACATAAAAAAATATAATGGCTTCGCCAAATTGAGAATTAATTAAAAAGGTTTTTTGAAAATTTTTGCAAAAAAGCCCCTCCCTTCCTCCAATATGGTTTTAACCCATTATAGTTCAGCTATTTATTACAATGGGCTAAAGCCGCATTGGAGGAAAATGCAAAAATTGTCAAAGAACCATTAAAAAGAGAGGTTTTTTGAAAATTTTTGCAAAAAAGCCCCTCCCTTCCTCCAATGTGGTTTTAACCCATTGTAGTTCAGCTATTTATTACAATGAGCTAAAGCCGCATTGGAGGAAAATGCAAAAATTGTCAAAGAACCATTAAAAAGAGAGGTTTTTTGAAAATTTTTGTAAAAAAGCCCCTCCCTTCCTCCAATGTGGTTTTAACCCATTGTAGTTCAGCTATTTATTGCAATGAGCTAAAGCCACATTGGAGGAAAATGCAAAAATTGTCAAAGAACCATTAAAAAGAGAGGTTTTTTGAAAATTTTTGCAAAAAAACCCCTCCCTTCCTCCAATGTGGTTTTAACCCATTGTATTTCAGCTATTTATTGCAATGAGCTAAAGCCACATTGGAGGAAAATGCAAAAATTGTCAAAGAACCATTAAAAAGAGAGGTTTTTTGAAAATTTTTGTAAAAAAGCCCCTCCCTTCCTCCAATGTGGTTTTAACCCATTGTAGTTCAGCTATTTATTGCAATGGGCTAAAGCCGCATTGGAGGAAAATGCAAAAATCAAAGAGCCAAAAAACAATTTAACAATCATAACTGCCCATGAATGGTAAAATATTTTTTCTACTACTCTTTTTGCTACTCGTTGGTGCGGGCGGCTGGTACATCATGCAGCAAGGCGGTGGCGGGGAGCAAAGCAAAGCAGTAACAGTAGCTGTCAAGCACGGCAATTTGGATGTAATCGTCACGGCTACTGGCGAATTGCAAGCCAAAAACTCCGTCAAAATACGCGGACCGCAAGGCTTGCGTGGCATTGGTCAGGTCAAAATCTTGGACCTCGTGCCGGAAGGAACGATGGTCAAAAAAGGCGATTTTGTCGCACGACTTGACCAATCCGAACTTGACAAACGCAAGGATGAATTCCAAGATCGTGTCACCGACGCACGGGTACAAATCAAAGAAGTAGAGCGAGATACAGCGATTACATTGAGCAAATTGCGCGACCGTATCAAGGAACTCGAATTTAGCATCGAAAACAAAAGAAAAGAGGTCGGTATCAATATTTACGAACCGCAAGAAGTACAAGACCGCGTGCAAACAGAACTCGAAAAACTCCAACGCGATTACGATACCGAAATCAGAAATTACACCCTCGAGGTCAAAAAAGCGGACGCGAAAGTCGGTAAAGTATTGTCCGAAAAAAATAAACAAAGTAAAAAAGTAGGGGAGACGCGAAAAATGAGTAAGCAATTCAACGTCATTGCGCCGAGCGATGGCATGATTGTGTATGAGCGCGACCGTTGGCAGGGCGGTAAAATCACGACGGGTTCTACGATTAGTTCTTGGAATTCGGTGGTGGCGAGCCTACCTGATTTGAGTATGATGGTTTCGGAAACTTACGTCAATGAAATCGACATTAGTCGCGTAAAAATCGGTCAGAAAGTTGAAATGCAAGTCGATGCACTGCCCGATAAATCCTACATTGGCGAGGTTATTTATATTGGCAATATCGGTCAACAACGCCCTGGTTTTGATGCTAAAGTATTTGATGTCAAAATCCAGATGTCGGAGCGCGACAGCCTCTTGCGTCCTTCGATGACGACAGCGAATAGCATCCTCACCCAATCGCACGAAGATGTCACCTACATCCCACTCGAAGCCCTACATAGCAATGAGGAAGCCAATTTTGTTTTTATGAAAAAGAACGGGTCTATTGTTCGTCAGGAAGTGATTCCGGGCGAGTATAACGATGCCCAAGTCATCATCAAATCAGGCGTGGAAAAAGACCAAGAAATCTACCTTTCCATCCCCGAAAACCCCGAAGAGTTGGAACTTATCAAATTAGAACGAACGTAAGCTTTCAATGAATGGTAATAATGCTACAATGCGATAATGATGTAATGTTACAATATTTAGGATGCGCTCAAATATTGTAGCATTATCGCATTTAAGCATTATAGCATTACTATTCATTCATTCAAAATTCATTCATTCATTCATTGGTTTTCATTCATTCAAAATTCATTCATTCATTCATTGGTTTTCATTCATTCAAAATTCATTCATTCATTCATTGGTTTTCATTCATTCAAAATTCGTTCATTCATTCATTGGTTTTCATTCATTCAAAATTCATTCATTCATTCATTGGTTTTCATTCATTCAAAATTCATTCATTCATTCATTAGTTTTCATTCATTCAAAATTCATTCATTCATTCATTCATTAGTTTTCATTCATTCAAAATTCATTCATTCATTCACTCATTATGAGACTATTCTCCAATTTCAACACTGCACTCGAAGCTGTTTTCACCAATCGCTTAAGGGCATTCCTGACGGCATTGGGGATTATGTTTGGGGTGGCGGCGGTCATTGCGATGTTGGCGATAGGTACGGGGGCGCAGCAGGAATTATTGGAACAAATGAAGCTCATTGGTTCTAATAATATCGTCGTGAAAACTGCGCCTGAGGAAGACAAAAAAAACGGTGATAAAGACAAAGGCAAACGCCCCTTTTCGCCCGGGCTTTCGATGGGTGATGTGCGTGCCATTCAAGCCCATATTCCGACGGTAGAGCAGGTCAGTCCCGAACTCGTGCTTCCGCTCAAAGCTCTCCGAAATGGTCGTCAGCAAGAAGCGCGTTGTGTTGGCATTAACAATTCTTTTTTTGAACTAAATAACCTTGAAGTAGAGCGTGGCAGTGCGTTTCACACCCTGCAAATGAGAGATGGTTTGCCCGTCTGTATCATTGGGAAAAATATACAAACCAAACTTTTCGGCGGCGAAAACCCCATCGGGAAAAAAATAAAATGCGATGATACATGGCTCACTGTGATTGGCGTATTGGGGCGCAGATATAGCACCAAAGCCGGTATGGAAAACCTCGGTATCCGCGACTATAATTCCGACATTTATCTGCCCATAAAAACCGCCCTATTGCGTTTTGAAAATCGTGCATTACTCACGGCTCACATGCTCCAAAATAAAGACGACGAAGACCCAAATACCAACTACAACCAACTCGACCGCCTCGTCATTCGCGTCAAAAATACCGCTCAACTCGAAGCCACTGCCGACATCGTAGGGCGGATGCTCAAACGTCGCCACTGGAACATCCCCGATTACGAAATCACCATCCCCGAACTCCTCCTTAAACAGCAGCAGCGCACCCAAGATATTTTCAATATTGTACTCGGTGCTATTGCGGGCATATCGCTACTCGTCGGCGGCATTGGCATTATGAATATCATGCTCGCCTCGGTCATGGAACGTATCAAAGAAATCGGTTTGCGCCGCTCGCTCGGTGCTACTCGTCGCGACATCGTAGAGCAATTTGTTTTTGAAGCGGTTTTTATCAGCCTTATCGGTGGTATCGTTGGTGTGGCACTGGGTTTGTTGCTTGCCGAGGCGGTGGCGCATCTTGCCGAAATTCCGACTATCGTATCGCTCTGGTCGGTGGGGCTTGCCTTTGGTGTTTCAGTGGCGATTGGGCTGTTGTTTGGTATCGTACCCGCCCGACGTGCGGCAAAGCTGAACCCGATTACGGCTTTGAGAAATGATTAGGGAAGAGGAAGAAAATAATCTACCCCAAATGGAGAAGTTATTTTGGGTAGATTATTTTCTTCCTCTTCCCTAACTTGACTGACTACTAAAGTTCCTTTGTTTCTTTTCTAAATTTTTCGACGGAGGCGGAGACTTGATTGATGACTTCAAAAAAGGCGTTTACTTTTTCTGGTGCTACATCTTCCACGATGGCGTCGTGGAGTTGGTAGACGGATTTTAAGGCTACTTTTCTCATTTGTTTGCCGTGTTCGGTGGGGCAGATGTATACTTTTCGCTTGTCAATCTCATCTTTTCGTCGATATATGAGTGCTTTATCTTCCATATTTTTGAGGGTACGTGAGAGGCTGTTTGGCTCCATTCCCATGCGCGGCGCGATTTTCGTAACGGGCGTTCCTCCTTCTTCGTGCAGCGTCAATAGTACAAAACCCATTGAGAGCGTAATCCCGTATCTTGCTGCTACTTCATTGTATACCCTTGCTATTTCGTGCCATGCCGAGCGTATTTTGTGTATAGTTACCTCTTCTGCAAGTTCTATAAAATCATCCATGTGGTGAAGGTAAGATAAAAAAGCAATGCGTTGCATTGCTTTTTTTATTTATTTTCTATTTTTTGAGTATTTTGCCTTCCGTATTTAATTAGTGAAAGAAAATAAATAATCGACTACTTAGTTTTACATTAAGACTCTAAAAGAACTTGATTATCAGTTATTTATGTGTGTTTTAGTTGACTTCATTTAAATGAGAAATAAATACATTTAAATAATTTAAATTTAAAATATATACTGTACGAACTGGTTAGTTTTTGCAGTCGTCTTATTATTAAAAAACAACATTTAAATCGCACTGATATAAGGGAAGACGAAAAAAATAATCTACTCGTATTCTACTGAACAACGATTTTATTTAAACTGTATTTTATTGATTATTAGTTTTTTACGGCAAAACTTAAAACGAAAGCACGATATATCTCCCCCTTTGGGTATGCAGCTCAAAATGAGGCTCGATTATCGAAAAAATACAAAATTCCATGCATACAAAATATTCCTAAATAAAGTCTATTTTACTGCGGTTTTAATTTTCGGTAAGGGGCTTCTTGTTTTGTAAATATTAAGTAATGCTTTGTCATTCATAGATATTTTCTTAAATTTACGGTGTGAGACAAGATGTTTTTGGGTCATTGTTAAAACAATATAATGCGGTGTCCCTTAATTGATTAGTTATCAAGTTAATAAACATTATTTAATAACGACATACTCCAAAAAGATTCCAAAACTGTTACGAACCAAAGGATATTTAAAAATAGATTTGCCAACCTTTAAATTGTTTTTCGTCTTATCTTAGAAAAATAATTTAGTTTTCTTATTTATTTTATCCTTATTTTTTTATTTATTTTCAAAGAAAAAAAATGAATACCATGAGAAAAATGAAACCTAAATTTCAGGCATTTTTAATTTGTTGCCTAATGTGCTTATTTGCATTTAGTGCAACTGGACAAAAATTAACAGGTAACACTGTTTTTGTCGAATCCAAAAAAGATGATAAAGTTGGGATTACTCAACAAACTAATTCCTCAAGTAGCACATTTGTGCCAACTAAGCAACCTGCGACTGATATACAAAAAAAACAGGTAACGATTTCGGGAAATAACCAACAACTTGCTGCGCCAGTACCGGGCACTTCCAGTACCAAAGTAAGTTATGATTTCCCTTCAATATCGGCAAGTGAAGCACAAATCAATCAGGTAAAAGCTGTTGATAGTGAAGAACACGTGACGGCTCCGCCAAATAATAATTTGGCGGAAAGTGCGGTTTGTTCAAGTGCAGTTGATTACTCCGATGTAAATGTATGCAGCACCAGTCTTCCGGTTGGTGTAAGCATTAATAGTTGTGATTTTATTCCTGAGCAACTTGGTCCAGATGATATGATAACCTTTTCAGGAGTAGAGATTTATCAGGTAGTCAATGGTACAGTAAGTACGATTCCTTTACTCACTACATTTCAATCTCAAACATTAGGGTCAACCGTATGTACTGCCCCCGCCTTTACACTACCTTCAAATACGACTTGTGACGTTATAGAATACAATTTTGTTGCTTTCACTTACATCTATACTGGAACGGTTATAGATGGTGGTGTTGAAATTACAAGCAAAACATTGGATACAGAATGTGAGAACGCGAGTAATATTGATAGTGCTATGGATAAATTTACGATTTTTGTTTATCCGGTACTAAGTTTAGAAATTGTGGAAGTAGATCCTAGTCCAGTGGACAATTGTGGTATTGTTGAAGCACAATTGGAGACACAAAGTGGAGAGGCTTGTACAGAAGCTATATCTGTTTCTTGTACTACCAATGGAGAAATTTTGAGTTTTGAGTTTGATTATCCTTTTGAAGGAGTTGGATGTCCTACTACACAATTTATGAGCGTAACATCTCCTTGCGCTGGTTGTCCTTGTGCTGCCGAGGCAGACTTTGAGGATGCAGTGGCTTGTAGTAGTACTGACGCTGTCTCTGCAAATATTATAAGTTGCAATATTGATGCACCAACAACCAATCCTGATGGTACTATCTTAGTGCCTGCTTTGGAAATCTATGAAGCTGGTGCAGCTGCTCCTGTTGCGACACTTTTTCAATGCGACCCATTCACGGCAACCTTCCCTGCAAACGAAGGATGCGCACCTGTCGTGTATAGCTATACTGTTTTATCTGTCATCCAAACGCAAGATGCCGATGGTACTGTAATCAGTAGTGCAGCAGATGATTGTGAAGAAACATTTACAGTTACTATCTTGCCTGAATTGACTGCTGGTGTTGTCGAAGACCAAACTAATACGGCTTCGTGTGGAACGCTTACAGTTGCTTTGTTTGATGCTACGGGAGCTTTGTGCGAAGGTAGTGAGGTCACAGGTATGTGTCCAATGACTGATGAAGACGACAATGGTGGTATGGTCACTATAGTTATAGATAATCCTTATCCCGATTGTGGTGAAGCATCGTTTACGCTAACAAGTGGTCCTTGTTTGGGTTGTGATTGTGGAGGTATAGTTACTTATGAAAGCCCCGCTCCTACCTGTAGTTCAGGTACCGATAATATTTCCTTAACTATCTCTATCGCTGATACAGATGCAGATGGTAATCCGGATTGTAGTGTCACGCCAGAAATAGATAATGGAGACGGTACTTTGACGATTGTAGGTTTTGATTTTTTCGATGCGGGTGGCACATATTTAGGGACTCTGCTCGAATCTTCTACTCTCGGAACATCTGCTTGTCAGGGTGTTGATATTACTTTTCTTGCCAACCAAACTTGTGAAGCTCAATCTTATGATTTCACAGTCGTTACATCTATCAATACACTGGATCTTGCTACAGGGGCTATTGATGGTATTAATGACCCCTTATGTGCTGCACCAGCTACATTCTCTGTGACTATCAATCCTACATTAAGTGTCCAATTAATAGATGATAGTTCAATAGCCTGTGGTGCGATTACCGCAGCTTTGGTAGCAGAAGATGGTACTGTTTGTACAACAACACAAATGACCTCCGGTACATGTGAAAACAACGATGACGATTTAAGTGTCCTACTTACCGATGCCTTTGGTTGTGTTACCGATGATTTGACAGTTTCGGCTGTGTGTAGCGGCTGCTTCGTACCTACGGTTGATAGTGAAGGTTGTGACTGTTTCCCTGATGGTATTGATAACGACGGAGACGGAATAAATGAATTAGCAATTGTTGAAATTATAATTCAAGACAATCCGGGTCAAACAGGTGTAGACTGGACACTTGACAGCTCGGGTGGCTTATTAAATCCAGATGGTACGCCTACAACGGCTATGGTCATGGACAACGGTGACGGTACATATACACTTATTGCTTATGTTGCTGCTGATAATTCAACTTATACCGCAGTTTTTACAAACACAATTGGTGACGACCCACTTGTCTTCAATAGTCAGCCATGTCTTCCATGTCCACCACCACTCGACGAAGTACCTACTGTCGGCGAATGGGGACTTATCATTCTCGGTTTGTTGATGATGATTACAGCAATTGTTGGAATCCGCGCACGCAGAGAAGAAGAAACTTACGCTTAAAATAAACGCCGAACACCAATGTAGACATTGATTGTTCTGTTTTCAAAATACGAAAGGGAAGTTCCGAATTACGGGACTTCCCTTTTTTAATATATTATGATTGACATATTTTTTACATACATTAATATGCCAATACAAAATATTTTATTATATTTGTAGTCATAGTAATTAGTTTTAGCACATGCCACCTGCTGCGTCGAAGCGTGAATAATTGAACACTTGAAGCAATACTAAAATTAAAACACCTTTCTTTGGGGCAAATAAAATCTAATAAAGCATTCCGTTATCAAGGCTCTATTATTTTATCGTTCCTTACGACTTAGAAATAAGCACTCATGAACTCAATGTTCTATCTATCTCTAATTGTATCTCTTCTATGCAACAATTTTTTGTTTGCACAGATAGAGGCAATGGCTCGTGCCGAATACTTCGAGAAGTACGAGTCGATAGCTACTGAGGAAATGAGTAAAAGCGGCGTACCTGCCAGCATTTTATTAGCCCAAGCCTTTATACAATCCGAATCAGGTAGACATGAATTAGCTCTTGCTGCCAATAATCATTTTCAAACCTTATGCACACACGATTGGACGGGTGACACGTATAGAATTGAAGTCATTAGCAGTCAGTTTTCTATGACAAAATGCCATAAAAAATATAACACTGTCGCTGCTTCCTACGAGGATTTTGCCAATAAACTTAGTCGGCAAAAAAAAGATGTCAATTTATTTAGCCTGCGCCCCGATTATAAAAACTGGGCAAAAACTATCCAAAAAATAACCGCCCCCGACGATACTGATTACACCAGACAAATAATGCAAGTAATAAAAAAATACAAATTGCGCCGCTATGATAAATTAGCCTTGAATACTGATAACAACAAAGAAATAGTATTTGAAGAAGTATCAGGCTTCGAACCCCTTCCTATATCTAAAAAAGAAATCGTCCATATCAATCGAGTACCTGCCGTCAAAACTGAAATAGGTGATACTCCTTTGTCCATTGCCAGCAATTATGATATTCCTTTACAAAAACTACTGGAGTACAATGATTTAGAAACCTCTCGGCTTTCCGTAATGGAGCAATATATTTTCCTGAAACCTAAGCGTAAAAAACGCTGCGATAGCAATAAGTTACACATCGTTCGACGTCACGAAACAATGTATAATATTGCACAAACAAACGGCATACGTTTAAACACACTCTATAATATCAACCGCATGAAACAAGGCGAAGAACCCGCAATAGGACAAGCCATTCACTTATGTGACAAACGAAAAACATCACCTTCTAAAACTGAACAAAAACCGATTTTAATTGCTCCTCCTCGATTAATTGCTCCACTAATTAGGGCGAAAACCTTAAGGCGACCCGAAGTACCCAGAGTCAATAATGGAACTGAAATCATTGCTCCTCAATTTATTCGCCTATCAATTTACTCGAAACCATCTTTGCTCTAAAACGATTTATTGAGTAGTAAAAAAATGAAGTGGTTTAATTCCTGTTCCTAAGTGAAAGAAAATAAATAACATGTGCCATTATACTCGTCTTTCCGTCTAAGAATCCTCTGAAATCCTTATCTCGAATCGGAGTTCGGAATAGGCTGTAGCTAAGGCTATGTAAGGCTTTCAAAAAGTCCTTAGACAAAAAAAAATACTTCGCATTATGGAACACCTTATTTAATTTCTTTCATTAAGTAACGAGTAAATAATAACTTCACGATTTGGACGGCTTCTTTTGCCCTTATTTTCCTCCTCGAAAACAGTCATTTATCCCGATAAACTCCCGCTTTCAAGAAGAAAACTAAGGACAAAATAATCTCATCGAAATCGTAAACTTATTATTTGCTCGTTACTAATCAAATTTCTTTCTACTTTTGGCGTTTATTTTTAATAAATATCAGGAACAAAATAAATGTATATTCTCGACTTGTTCTTTTTCCTTTATACTTTACCAAATTTTCCTTAAAGACAGTGAGTATTCGCGTCAAATTTGGTTCGTCTAAAGAAAAAATAACGACGCAGAGAATGTATATTTATTTAATTCCTGTAAGGAAAAAGAGCAAGTCAGATGTGTAGATTATTTTCTTCCTGTCCCCTAACTCAATTAATTCATCTTGAATTCAATATTTCCATGAAAAAGAAGCTAACCGGCATAGCTATATTCTTGTGCATCGTCTTATGTACCTGCGCACAAGACAACGAAGAAAGAGCAACATACATCGAACTCTATAAACATATTGCCATAGATGAAATGACCCGAAGTGGGATTCCGGCAAGTATAAAACTCGCGCAAGGCATCCTCGAATCCGGAGATGGTAAGAGCGCATTAGCCGTAAAATCCAATAATCATTTTGGCATCAAATGCGGCAGAAGCTGGTCTGGTCCCACGCATAACCACTTCGACGATGACTACGACGGCAATGGCAATCTCGTCAAATCCTGCTTCCGAAAATACAAATCGCCCGAAGAATCCTATATCGCGCACACCGAATTTTTGAAGCGAGGAGCGCGGTACGAGTTTCTGTTTAGCTACCCAAAAACAGACTACAAACGATGGGCGCGAGGACTTAAAAAAGCAGGTTACGCCACCAATCCCCGATATGCCAATTTGCTCATCAGTATCATTGAAGCATCTGACCTTGCCCGATTCGATAAAATGACAAGGGAGGTGATTGTATACGAACCCGAAAACCCTAAAAATCCAGACAAAATACAAGCCGTAACCCGTCGAAAAAGTGTCAACAATCAGGTCAAAATAATCATTGCAACAGCGGGCGACACCTACGCCGAGCTCTCTCAAATACTTGATATTTCATTAAAACGACTACTCAGATACAATGATGCCAGTGCCACCCAAACCATACAACAAGGCGACTATGTATACATACAGCCCAAGCGTAAAAAATACCGATTCAAAAAAGATTTTCACATCGTAAAAAAAGAAGATACGATGTACAAACTATCTCAAAAATACGGTATTCGCATAGAATGTTTGTACAGACGCAACAAAATGGAAACAAAAACTGAACCTGCTGCCGGTCAACGTATTTATTTACGTAAAAAAGCGAAAAAAGCACCTAAATTGCGCTCAAAAAATGCAACCACTATACCAAGACCTACACGTCCAATGCGCCCCACAGAAGAAGAAACTCGACCAAGTACGCAGCCTACTACCCCAATATCATCTCCTGCGACAACAACAAAAGTACATATCGTAAAAGCAGGCGATACCTTATACAATATTGCAGAAAAATACCGCATTACTGTCCAAAACCTAAAGCGGCTCAACGGACTAAGCTCAAATATCATTAAAATAGGACAACAATTGAAAGTAAAGTAATACTAGTCTACGAATGACAGTTCGCAGCATACTCGCACTAGTGCCTTGATTATTCATAAATCGAGGCATTAGCTTAAAAACTATCGTCTATAGACTTCAGCAGACCAAAATGAAGAGCGGTAACGCTTTGTATACAAAATATTGATAATCAAATTATTGCGACCCTAAATCAGAACTTTATCGGTGGTTATTTAATTATAAACAACTGACTGTCAACTTATTTAAATTTAAATAAATAAATAATTTATCTAACACGAGTTTTCTGTTTTTGACAAAAAAACGCTAAAAGACTCATAACTTTTGACTATATTTGACATGAATCTGCATACTATCCACTTCATACATTTACGATAAAGAACCATCTAATGAAACTTTTATTATCAAAAGGTATCCCCTTATTTGCCTTCATATCATTATTTACAATCCAATTATCTGCCCAAATTTTGCCAACATTTTCAGATGTAGATTATGTGGGAGATGGTATAACAAGGCATCTCTTAGACGTTTATGTTCCGCCGACCTTTCACGATACACCACGCCCTGCCGTAATGTACATACATGGTGGTGGTTGGGAAAATGGAAAGAAAAAAGGCGAACTCCGCAGCGACCTCACTCCCCTTTACCAACTCGCCAAATATATTATCATTGACATCAACTACCGCTACAGCTCGGATAGTATCTGGCCCGCCCAACTTTATGATTGCAAAGCTGCCATTCGACATTTGCGCCACCATGCAGCACTTTACAATATAGATACCTGCGCCATCGGCGTCATGGGACACTCCGCAGGTGGGCATCTTGCAGCCGTACTCGGCACTACCAACCATATTGATAGCCTCGAAGGATACCACCTCGGTTACCCCGACCAACATAGCAAAGTACATGCTGTTATTGATTTTTTCGGACCAACGGACTTCCTGCAAGCCGATGAACACTTTCCAGTTGCCCCACCCGATTCGTGCCTCGAAACAGTCATTTATGCCGACGCACAATCCATTGCCTCACAATTAGTTGGCTGCCCTATCACTACATGCCCCAAAAAAGTAAAATCCGCAAACCCCATTACTTACATCAACGGCAATGAACCACCATTTCGTATTTATCACGGTACTTTTGACTGTGCTGTTCCGCTTCATCAAAGCCAGATTCTCTACGAATCTCTCGTACTTCAAAATATTTCCACCGATTTTATAATCGTCGAAAATGCTGTCCACGCCGACAACATTTTTTACACCCCTTCCGCCGTCACAGATTTGTCCAATTTCTTCGTAGAACACCTTTCAGCGGTGACTTGTTATCCCATCTCTACCGCTGCTGATTCCATTTTTAAAAACAATTTCAATATTTTCCCCAATCCGGCTTCTGATTTTATCTTTCTGGATATAGAGGGTAATTCTACGCTTCCTTCTATTGAAATCTTGGATTATAACGGAAAAATAATTCGTACTTATAACGACACCAAAATCGACATACAGGGTTTACCCAAAGGCGTTTACCTAATTCATATTAGATTTCATAATGAGAATATTTTTAAGAAACTTATAAAAATGTAATTTCAAAATCACTCAAAAAGAACAAGCCTTTCACATAGCGAAATTTCGTTAAAAAACAAAAATCCATGATTAGTGTTTTAATTTCTCTGAATGTCTTACTTTTGGTAAAATTTTAGAAGTTCATACGGTTAAGCAAGACTAAAAACAATCGGTTTTCTACGATTTTTATGTTGTGAAAAATTAGGGCGTATTCCTTAAGTGAAAGAAATTAAATAAATTGTTCCATAATGCGCCGTAATTTTTTCTTCTAAGGTCGCACTGAAATATAGCCATTTTTTAATTAATTAAGATTATTTTGTAATTTATTTATTATTAAAAATGAATTATTTATAAATATTTTTTATTATAAAATAATTTAAAAATATCCTTATTTCAGCAGAACCTTCTAAAGAATTCAAAAAATCCTTGCATAGCATCGCTACGGAATTATTTTTTGTGTTTTTTAGAGGGAAAAAGAACAAGTATAATGGGACAAGTTATTTATTTTCTTTCGCTAAAAGGGAGCGTTTCGGCTGAGCCGAGATACGTTCAAACAATACCTCCTATCCTTTATGTGAAACAAATGAGGTTTGTGCAGGAAATTAGGTGGAATGGGTGTAGGATGAATTTTAGTTGCATCACCTCGGAGTCTCTCTTTTCCAATGGAACATGTTCCATTAGAGAGTTTTTCCCACACGCTCCACCTAACATCCTAACATGAGCTACAAATGAAGTATTTAAAATAATAAAGAGTCAAATAATCGTACATTTCTAACTGTCCAAACTACTGAATATTATCACTTTATACAGATTTGGACTTAGACTTAAAACTTGTACTAAAACTTATAAAGCATGGCAGAGATTATTAGAATGCCCTTATTGAGTGACACCATGACAGAAGGTACGGTGGTCGCTTGGAACAAACAAGTAGGCGACCAAGTAGAAGCCGGTGAAACGCTATTTGAAGTAGAAACCGACAAAGCGGTAATGGAACAGGACAGCTATTATACTGGTACATTGCTGTATATCGGCGTCAAAGAAGGCGAATCTGTGCCGATTGACGCAGTCATGGCGGTCATTGGCGAACCCGGTGAGGACTATAAAGCGGCACTCGAAGCGGCATTGGCAGAAAGTACCAGCGAAGCTCAACCAGAAACCGCACCTACTACTCCCGAACCAGCCGTGAGCGCACCTGCTCCCGTAACACAAGCTGCTGCTGCTCCCGTAGCACAAGCTGCTACAGCTGCCTCCGTGCCTGATGCGGCACCATCTGGCGGCAGAGTCAAGGCATCACCTTTGGCTAAAAGCATGGCAGAAAAAGAAGGTATCGACATCGCTCATATAGCCGGAACAGGCGAAGATGGTCGCATTGTTAAAAAAGATATTGAAGCTTTCATCTCCACTCGTGCAGCTGCGCCTGTTGATGCTCCGACTGCGGTGGCGGCAGCTACGGCACAAGATGTCGATACGCCCGTTTCGCAAATGCGTAAAACGATTGCGCGTCGGTTGTCTGAAAGCAAATTTGGTGCGCCGCATTTCTATCTGACCGTCAGCATAGATATGGAGAAAGCGATGGATACCCGTAAACGCATCAATGAAATTGCATCGCAAAAAATATCATATAATGACCTCGTAGTAAAATCAGCGGCAGCGGCTTTGCGCCAGCATCCGGCGATTAATTCTTCGTGGTTGGGTGATAAAATTCGTACAAATGGCAATGTCAATATTGGCGTAGCAGTGGCGGTTGCCGATGGCTTGCTCGTTCCTGTCATCCGACATGCAGATACCAAAACGCTTTCTCAAATCAACGGTGAAGTCCGCGAACTTGCTGAAAAAGCCAAAGAACGTAAGCTCTCCGGTGAAGAAATGCAAGGTAATACTTTTACGGTTTCTAATTTGGGAATGTTTGGTATTGAGGAGTTTACAGCGATTATCAATCCGCCAGACGCCTGTATCATGGCAGTAGGTACGATAACCGAAGAAGCCGTTGTGAAAGATGGCGAAATCGTAGTCGGGCATCGTATGAAAGTTACGCTCTCCTGCGACCACCGCGTCGTAGATGGTGCTTCGGGCGCGAAGTTTTTACAAACGTTCAAATCTATCATGGAAGACCCTATTCGCATGATTGTTTGATTGTATTTTATTTTGCTTCGCAAAAATATAGTAGCCGTAAACATTTCTAAGTGAAAGAAATTAAATAAGATGTCCTATAATACGAAGTATTTTTTTCGTCTAGGATTTTTTGAAAGCCGCACATAGCCTTAGCACAGCCTGTCCCGAACCCCGATTCGGGATAAGAATTTCAAAGGATTCTTAGACGAAAAAAGACGAGTATAATGGCACATCTTATTTAATTTCTTTCACTAAGTAGTGAGACAAAAATATCCTTACTTTTTGACGGTTTCTTTTTCCGCTATTTTTCCCTACAAAAATCCTTACGTAGCGTAGGCTATGTGCGGTTTTTGTAAGAAAAAATATCGAAAAAATAACCACGTCAAAATTGTAAGCCTATTTTTGTCCCACTACTTAAATGAAATGTTTACGGCTTTTTTTTAGGGAGGACGAAGAAAATAAGTTACCCCAAATGAAGTAGTTATTTTTTTATATATTTGGCTAAATTTGATGCGTCCCGAATACTTTTGGGATAAGGAGAATTTAGTGAAACATATAAGGAAAAGAACAATTCAGACGGGTAGGTTATTTTTTTCGTCATCCTTCAAACGGTTTGAGTGCAACTCTTGAAAAAGTGGCTTGACTTTTTAAATATACTTTGCGATTAAAATGAGTCTATTCAAAAGGTATATGTAGCTATCGGAAGCCCCCGTTTGTAGCAAAAAACTCCCTAAAACCTCCCGACCTTTTTTGCACAGGTTAACCCCGATAGCTATCAGAGTCGGTATTATGCGTTGTTCCTAAGTATCAGGAACAACGCAAAAATAAATTCAGATTTTGACTTGTTCTTTTCTTCTTTTTCTTCGTTATTAAAATCCTTGCGTAGCTTGGCTATGCGCAGTTTTCATGCCTCGAAAAAGAAAAAAATAACGGCGTCAAAAAACTTAATTTATTTATGCCTCGTTCCTAATGGGAATTTGACCATAAAACATAGTAGGAATAATGAAAAAACTTAAATTGAGGATAATAAAATGAGCAGCGCAAACTTTAGTTTGCGTTGTTTTTCTTTTGTAAAAAAAAAGCCCCTATCCATCTAAATGAATAAGGGCCCAAAACCAAATGAAACCATCTTTATACCGGTAGTCATCGGTATGTATTTTGAATATTTTTATTTTGGGACACTCATCTAAGGGATGAAAAGATAATGAATGTCTTATAATGGTTGCAAATCTAAGCTATTTTTTTCAATTAATAGAAAATAGCCTTTGTTTTATTTTCTGAAAGTCTCCTACTTTAAATGTTAAGGACAACCATAGGATTAGGGCAATTAGCAAATTGAAGTTTGCCAGCCTAAATAAATTATGTAAAAAAGTCAATATACTTCCTCCAAATCCTTGAAGTGATGTGCCACCTATGCCTGTGTTAGCTGCTTCGAATTGAAGTCTTAAGCCTGTTTTGAATACAAGGAAAAGGTGCAATATAAATAAGCCTATACCAATTGCTATTAAAGCTCTTTTCCAATCAGTTGCTGTCGCAATGACTAATGAGAGAAAGAATACTAAATAGATTGCTGCTTGTATCCAAGTATCAATCTTTATGACTGGTGGGGTGAATTGCACATTTTGCCCTGCGGCACGAGCCTGTTGGTATTGTTGTATCATTTTATCGTCCAGCAGAAATACTTTCACTTGGTCAGTGTTGTTATTTTTTACGCCGGGTAATAATACATCTCTTTTTCCATTTTCGCCAAATGTACCGTTGTACATCATCTTTATTGTACCACCAAACAAGTTGGTGTAAGGTCTGTTCAGCACAAAGTGATAAATCGTTGATAAAACGATAAAAGCCAATAGAAATTTGCCTATAAATATGAGTATCGGTTTAGCTTGCATGTTCTTGCTCTCTTCTAATGACGGATTGTATCCATACCAACCAAGAAACAATGGCGAGGACAATAAATATAACTTGCCACACTTCTACGTGCATCATGTCGAATAATTTCGGAAAGTGTACACCTGTTACAAATAGGGTGACAATTCTGACAATATTCATCAATAATAGGAATCCAACGCCGGCTAAAATTCCTTTGTATTTGAATCTGGCAGGTTTGGGATAGGCAATTACTGCGCCTGTAAATATGGCGATAGCTTCTATTCCATCACAACCACTTTCTATATCAACAGAGAATTTGCTAGAAGATACGGTATCTCCTATAGCAGTGGTTCCCATACCAAATATATTCAACAAAAAGCTGCTGATTTTGGCGTCTATATTCATGATAAAGCCAAGTGGTCCTTCTTGAAACCATTCTTGGGCATATATCAAATAAAAACCCAACATGAATAATAAGAAAAATCCAACAAATTTAAGAAGGGGTGAGCGTGAACGCCCCCCCTTCTTAATATCTTTGGATTTTTGTGCCGCACTTTGCTCTTGCTTTTTAGCTTGTTGCTCGGTGCGTTTACTATTTCCTTTTCCTTTCTTTGGTTTAGCCATTTCTAATGATTAAGGAATGACACAAAAATAAATTCAGATTTTAACTCGTTCTTTTCTCTTTAGTATCAGGAACAAAATAAATGCATATTCTCGACCTGTTCTTTTTCCTTTATACTTCACCAAATTTTCTTTAAATACAGTGAGTATTCGCGTCAAATTTGGTTCGTCTAAAGAAAAAATAACAACGCGAAGAATATACATTTATTTAATTCCTGATACTTATAGAAAATAACTTTGCCAAAGAACTGAATTTTTTTATATCTCATTCCTAAAACAGTATTTTTAAAACAACTACTCAGCCATAAGGCTGGGTAGTTGTTTTATTTTAATCAATATTATTCACTAACAATTGTAATCTCTGTCTGACGGATGTAAAGCACACCCAAGTTGAGCATAAGCAATGCAAGGATAATCAAGCCCCACTGTCCAACAGTTGGAATAGCTTCGCCCGAATCTGTACCCGCACATGAGCAGTCAGCTTGTACTGTATCATTTACAGTCAATGGATTGCCATCGTTACAAGAATCACCAGGAAGGATACATGAGCCATCGTCTACTGTAGCTGCTGCGTCAAAGTTACATGCTGTTGCATCTGTACAACCTTCTACGTCTACCATTATAGGTGTACCTGAACATGTACAGTCAACTTGTACCATATCGTTTTCTGTACCTGCATCTCCATCATCACAAGCCTCACCTGCTTCTGGATTGTCAGTTACACCACCTGCACCGTCACATACATCACAACCGATAGCGAATACACAAGTGCCATCGTCTACTGTAGCTGCTGCGTCAAAGTTACATGCTGTTGCATCTGTACAACCTTCTACGTCTACCATTATAGGTGTACCTGAACATGTACAGTCAACTTGTACCATATCGTTTTCTGTACCTGCATCTCCATCATCACAAGCCTCACCTGCTTCTGGATTGTCAGTCACACCACCAGCACCGTCACATACATCACAACCGATAGCGAATACACAAGTGCCATCGTCTACTGTAGCTGCTGCGTCAAAGTTACATGCTGTTGCATCTGTACAACCTTCTACATCTACCATTACAGGTGTACCTGAACATGTACAGTCAACTTGTACCATATCGTTTTCTGTACCTGCATCTCCATCATCACAAGCCTCACCTGCTTCTGGATTGTCAGTCACACCACCAGCACCGTCACATACATCACAACCGATAGCGAATACACAAGTGCCATCGTCTACTGTAGCTGCTGCGTCAAAGTTACATGCTGTTGCATCTGTACAACCTTCTACGTCTACCATTACAGGTGTACCTGAACATGTACAGTCAACTTGTACCATATCGTTTTCTGTACCTGCATCTCCATCATCACAAGCCTCACCTGCTTCTGGATTGTCAGTCACACCACCTGCACCGTCACATACATCACAACCGATAGCGAATACACAAGTGCCATCGTCTACTGTAGCTGCTGCGTCAAAGTTACATGCTGTTGCATCTGTACAACCTTCTACGTCTACCATTACAGGTGTACCTAAACATGTACAGTCTACTTGTACCATATCGTTTTCTGTACCTGCATCTCCATCATCACAAGCCTCACCTGCTTCTGGATTGTCAGTCACACCACCAGCACCGTCACATACATCACAGCCAGTAGCGAATACACAAGTACCGTTGTCTACTGTAGCTGCTGCGTCAAAGTTACATGCTGTTGCATCTGTACAACCTTCTACGTCTACCATTACAGGTGTACCTAAACATGTACAGTCTACTTGTACCATATCGTTTTCTGTACCTGCATCTCCATCATCACAAGCCTCACCTGCTTCTGGATTGTCAGTCACACCACCAGCACCGTCACATACATCACAACCGATAGCGAATACACAAGTACCGTCGTCTACTGTAGCTGCTGCGTCAAAGTTACATGCTGTTGCATCTGTACAACCAGACGCAGTAAGACCAGCACACGTACAATCCGCTAAAATAACATCACCAACAGTAGTCGCATCACCATCATCACAGGTAGTACCTACTTCTGGATTGTCGGTTACACCACCTGCACCATCACATACGTCGCAGCCAGTAGCCAATATACAACTACCGTCATCTACTGTAGCTGCTGCGTCAAAGTTACATGCTGTTACATCTGTACAACCAGGTACGTCAGGAGGACAATCTTCTGCACCAGTAGCGCAAGCAGTATTACTCAATTGGTAACAGAAAGGAGCCACCGGGCATTCCAAACCTGGTAATAATGCGCTTAAATCAGCAAGACCTCCAAGTCCTGGTCCGCCGCCGCCGCCGCCGATAAGTGCTTCAACACCTGCAATAGTAAGACCGGTATCGTCCGGTGCATTAAACTCCACTATAGCTTCAAATATAATTTCAAATGTATTACCTGTTTCAGGTAAACTAAGTAAGTCGCCAGCAAGACCACCTGTACAAGTATTTAAGTCAGCTACGATAACATCTAAACCTGGTTGGTCAAAAGTCATTGCAGTTATACAAACACTTTCTTCTACTCCAAGTGCTGAAATAATGTCCGATGCTTCTTGCAAAGAACCTACATTAATAATAACATCAGCAGTACCGGTAATAGAACCATCAGCATCTGTTACTACATATTCGGTAGTACCGCCAGTACCAACAACATCTTCTGAAAGTATAACTGGCCCAGTAGAACCATCTGTACACGTTTCATTAGAAACAGAAAGGACTGCAGCCGTAGCATCACAAGGAGGACACTCAGGAGAAGGACATACAGCCGAAACTGTAATATCTGTATAACAACCTGAACCAGCGGCAACACCAAGTGCTGTTTCTAATTCTGCTGCTGTAATCGTTGAATCAGCTTGTGTACCTGCACCACCACAAGGATATTGTAATAAGTCATCAGAATCAACAGTCAAAGTGGTAATTACGATATCACCTTCTTCAGCATCAATTACACCGTTTGGTCCGCCACCTGCACCATCGTCTAAATCATAACCAACAATAGCTGTACCGTCTACATCACAGGTACCTTCTGTAGCAACTACTTCTGGTGCGTTAGGATTGACAGTAAGCGTAACCACTGTAACTGGGCAGTCGCCGTCAATAGCCAAAACTGTACCATCACCACTTGCTTCAACAGGAACTATATATACATCTAAAGTAAAAGGTGTCAAAGCAGGATTCGTGAATATAGCTGCTGCATCTATACCAGAACAATCACCGAATGAACCAAAGAAAGTTGTTTCTCCAGCAGCATTTGTATTTAAGTTTGCTAAAATTTCTGTACCTGTTGTATACACTGTACCATTAGCACCTGCATCAACAAATTCGGTTCCATCTGTTTCATAAAATATAGAGAACCCTGCCTGATTACCAACACCGATATCACTATCTAAAGCACAAGCTCCACCGAAATTAACAGTAGAAGGTGTATCTGCACCACCGCAAACTGGAGCAGAAGTAGGTGCATCAGGATTTGCATCACATACAGGTGTATCACCTTGGCAAGCAGCATCACTAGCATCCAAAAATGTAACCGCAACTCCTATAGCCGTGGCTGAACAAACTTCGCCGTTTTCATCTAATGCAACTCCAAATAAGTACCAAGTACCTGAAAGTACATCAAATCCCGGATTCTGAGACCCTGGACCGATTAAGCCGCCCAAAGACTCATTACCTGTATACGGTAGTGAACCTATACCTGTAAGGTTAAACCCACCAGCAATACCTCCTGAGCCCGTTTGTGTTACGCCATCATTTTGTTCGGTATCAGAAAAAAACACATTATAGCCTCCAGAAGTTATGGTATCGCCTACCACGTCAAAAGTGAAAGGTTCGCCGGGGCAAACTGTCAACATATCAAAACCGCTGATAATTTCACCTGCATTACATGGAGGTGTAGGCGCCACAGGACATGCAGGCGCAGTGCCTACACAAGTCATCGAAATAAAACCATTCTCAGAACCAGCAGCTGTATTGGTACTTATACCACATGCATTCGCCTCATAAATACCCAAAACATACGTACCCGATTCAGTAGCCGTAAATGTGAGTTCACAGGTAGAACCAGAATCCAAACCAAATGCGTCAATAGCACCACTCGGAGCATATATTGTAAAATCTAAAGGCCATGCCTGACCTCCCATTCCGGCACCTGCTGCGCTATTACAAGCACCGACAGTATAAGTAACTCCCGCTACTACGTTGTCAACTGTATATCCTTCTTGCGCAAGTATTTCAGAAGCTGTCAATTCATTGACAGGGCATACTCCTCCATCGTCGCATGGAGCACCATTAAATGTAGTGTTGTAGTCATTGGAGGTCGTAGCAGATATGTCTGCCGTACACTGGGCATTAACATTCTGATAAACAAAGCAGCAGAATGCTAAAATAAATATTTTTAAATACTTGTTCATAATTTTTACGTTTCAGATTTCTATCTATCTATTTATTATTGATTTTATAAAGTTTGATTATTGGCGATTTAATGTTCTAAGTTTTTTTAACTTAGATTTACCCGCCTTAGGAGCAGTCTTTGATGAATTATTGGTACTTTTGCCAACAATCGGTTTCTTACCTGCAACAATTGACAAGCCCTCTATCGGTGTCAACTCCGCTTGTGTGGCAGATGTTCTGGCAGAAGAGCCTTTGGAATTTTCCAATTTAGTTCTCACAGGCTGAACACCATTTGAGATTCGCGCACCTTTCGCTTTTTTAACTTTGATAGGTGGGTCAGTTTGAGCTGCGGTGTTCGCGGCTAGTCGTTGACTTGTAAAGTCAGTTGACGTCACAGATGTGTCATTCGACACATTTGTCTGTCTCAATAGAAGTACGACACCAACCAATAACACAGCAACGAATAATACAGTCGCTAATAGTCTTAGGTTTCTCATAAATAAAAGGTCTTTTAAATTGATTTATTAAAAAAATGTTATCAATGCTGAAATACATCAGCAAATATTTGTGTTGGAATATTTCCAAATATTTTTAAGTGGTATTCTAAGAACCTATAGTATTGTTTTAACAAACAAATAGCCTTGAAAAACAGAAGGTTAAAGAGATAAACTTTAAAGGTGAGAGGTGATTTGGCAAAGCTTATCCGGTTTTTAATTGCTCTTTAGAGTGCTAAAGTAGTAAAAAAATCAATTATCGAAGAAAATGCATCTACTTTTTTTCATAATTGTTAATTTATTTTAGGTACAGTTTTTAGATTTTCTTAACAACTCCTTAGTTATCTGCCAATCCCAATAAAATACTATAAAGTAAACAATAACAAATAGAAAACATTTAAGCGTTCTATTTCACAATTAAAAATTGTATTTTCGCATTATACAAAAAAGAAAAACTTAAATTTATCATGTCACAAAAAGAGAATTTCATACAAACCATCAATGATGGCTATAATTTTAAAGGAAAATCCATTATACTCGGTGGTGCTATGCTTGATGGGGAATGTCAGACCAACACCCTCGTCAAAATACCGCTACGCACGATGAACCGCCACGGATTGATTGCCGGGGCTACGGGTTCGGGAAAAACAAAAACACTTCAAATACTCGCCGAACAACTTTCTGCACAAGGCGTACCGGTACTTTTGATGGATATAAAAGGTGACCTTTCAGGTATCGCCGCAAAAAGCCCCGGACATCCAAAAATAGATGAAAGGCATGAAAAAATTGGGATTCCTTTCGAGGCAGATACCAGCCCGATTGAGTTCCTGACACTTTCCGACGAACCTGGCGCAAGACTACGTGCCACAGTGACGGAATTTGGTCCGGTTTTATTCTCCAAAATCCTACAATTGAGTGATACGCAAAGTGGTATCGTCTCGGTGGTCTTCAAATATTGTGACGATAATAATATCGCACTCGTTGACCTCAAGGATTTCAAAAAAACATTGGAATATATGACCGGAGAGGGCAAAGAAGAAATTAAAAGCCTTTATGGTTCCATGTCCACGGCTTCTACGGGAACGATTATTCGCAAAATCATCGAAATCGAACAGCAAGGCGCAGACCGCTTTTTCGGTGAAGTGTCGTTTGAAATCGAAGACCTTATACGTACCGATGAAGACGGCAAAGGAATGGTTTCAGTCGTGCGCCTCACAGACTTGCAAGATAGACCTAAGTTATTCTCTACCTTCATGTTGCAAATGATGGCAGAGATATATGCAACTCTTCCCGAACAAGGTGATTCCGAAAAGCCGGAGTTAGTTATTTTTATTGACGAAGCCCACTTGATGTTCAATGAAGCCAGTGACGCATTGCTCGATCAAATCGAGGCTATCGTCAAACTCATTCGTTCTAAAGGAGTTGGCTTATTTTTCGTCACACAAAACCCATCAGATGTGCCTGATGCCGTACTCGGTCAGTTGGGCCTGAAAATCCAACACGCCCTCCGCGCCTTTACTGCAAAAGACCGCAAAGCCATCAAATTAGCAGCGCAAAACTACCCACTTACCGACTATTACGATACCGCCGAATTATTAACTAACCTCGGTATTGGTGAAGCCATCGTGACGGTATTGAGTGAAAAAGGCATTCCGACGCCACTCGCACACACGCTCCTACGTGCGCCACAATCGCGCATGGATATACTCGAAGCTGCTGAAATCAAGCACATTATCAGTCAGTCCGAAATTATCAAAAAATACAATATCGAAGTTGACCGCGAAAGTGCTTACGAGATTCTCGGAGAAAAAATAACACTGGCAAAAGAAGCAGAACATCAGGAAGAAATCAAAAAACAGCAGGAAAAAGCAGCGAAAGTCACGACCTCAAGACGCAGCTCGAAGGCTGACAAATCTGTTGTCGAAAAAGCAATGGATAATACTGCCGTTCGTCAGGTCGGGCGTACCGTTGCGCGAGAGTTGACACGAGGATTGCTCGGCGCATTAGGTATTAAAACCACTCGCCGTCGCAGACGTAAATTGTGGTAAGGGAAAGAAATTAAATAAGGGATGAAAAAATAATAAACGCTACACCTTCGCGCCGTTATTTTTTCTTTACACGAGCCAAATTTGACGCGTCCCGAATGCTTTCGGAATAAGTAGAATTTGGTGAAGTAAAAAGGAAAAAGAACAAGTCAAGATGTAGCGTTTATTATTTTTTCATCCTTAAAATGGCTAAAGTCGAGCTACAGTCGCCAACCATTATTGGCATCGGGATGTGAGTGAAGTTCTTCGCCACAGTATTTGCAATAAACGGCATTGACATCGTGTCCCTCTTGAGCGCAAGAAGGACAACATTGGGTAGAAATTTCTTCGGATTCTTTCGCGTTTACTATCTCGGAAGTAACAATCCCCGTCGGTACAGCGATGACAGCATAACCCATAATCATGACGATGGCGGCAAAGAACTGCCCCAGCGTGGTCGTGGGCGCAATATCGCCATAACCAACGGTAGTCAGCGTTACGATAGCCCAATATACACTACGCGGAATGCTCGTAAAGCCTGTATCGCCTTGCCCACCTTCGACCAAGTACATGATAGAACCGATAATAATAACCATTAATAAAATGAAGACGAGAAAAACCGTAATTTTGATGCGACTGGCACGTAGAGCAGTTACGATGACTGCGCCTTCTTTGAGGAAATGTCCCAATTTAAAAATGCGGAATACCCGCAACAATCGCAAGGCACGCACAACGATGAGGTAGTGCGAACCAGGCGCAAAAAATTCGAGGTAGGTAGGCGCTATAGCCAGCAAATCAATGATGCCAAAAAAACTTTTAGCATAAGCCATCGGACGGCGTACACTGAGGAGGCGTAAAATGTATTCTGCCGTAAAAATAAATGTAAAAAACCATTCTAATACAAAAAATAGGACTTGGTGATTGTCATAGAAAGCAGGCACGGTTTCTAACATGACCGTAATAACGCTAGCAACGATCATCACCAGCAAGGTAACGTCAAAAGCTTTCCCCATTGGGGTGTCTGCCTCAAAAATAATCTCATGTATTTTTTCACGCCAAGGCGAAAGAGGTTTTATTTTATAAGTCATTCTTTAATGCGTTAATACGATAATCCTACAATGTTGCAATACGCTAAGATAATTAAAAACATTCATTCATTTTATTGTAGCAATATAGCATTGCAAATGTATAGGTTTTGTAGATGAAATACATAATATATTTGCCCAATCCACAAATATTATCTACCTTTGTCGTCCTTTGGTATCAAGCAAGAGTAAATTTACTTAATCTGATACCATTTAAAAAAGTAAGAAATAATTTAAACGATGAAACGTACATTTCAACCATCGAGGAGAAAACGTGCCAATAAGCACGGTTTTCGTGAGCGCATGAGCAGCAAAGCAGGACGCAAAGTTCTTGCCAGTCGCCGCCGTAAGGGACGTAAAAAATTGAGCGTCTCTGATGAGCGCAGACTCAAATATTAGTCGCTTGGTTAATTTGTGGATTGGTAAATCAGTTAATTGGTAAAAATTTTGCATAGCAAAATAACCAACTAATTCACCAATTCACCGCTCAACCAATTCACTGTGAATTACTCCTTCAAAAAAGGCGAACGGCTCAAACGCCGTAAGCTGATCGGGCGCATGTTTAACCGCGAAGGTAATTCCTTTGCCGTGTACCCACTGCGTATTATTTGGCTGGAAGCTGAGCTTGACAGCGACTTTCCAGCCCAGTTTACGTTGAGTGTGCCCAAACGCGCTTTTCCGAAAGCTGCACACCGCAATGTCCTACGCCGTCGCATCCGCGAAGCCTACCGACTCAATAAGCACCAACTTTATGACGCTATCGAAGCTGATGAAAAGCAATATGCTATCATGCTGATATATACAGCAAGAGAGCCGCTGCCCTATGCGGATGTTGAAAAAGCAGTGCAAAAAATCATTCGAAAATTTATTAAAAAAGTGAAGTGAAATTCAAAGCATTAAATTTCGACGTGTTTTTTGTATTTTATTGGAATTTACTATTTCGTGTTTGGAATTTTCCTCATTAACTCGTACTTTGCACAACAAAGCACTTTTTAAAGTTTAACCTCACTCAATATTATTATTATGACCAATAGGCACGAAGAGCATTTAGCGAATCTCAACGAAATTCGCTCAATGATGGAGCGTTCTACGCGATTTCTGTCCTTAAGTGGTTTGTCGGGTATTTCTGCCGGAATAGTGGCATTGATAGGCGCATTTGCGATGGCGGCTTATTTGGGCATGGATAGTTTCTTTTTCAGCGAAAGGCAAGCGTTCATCGAACTTCCCTTAGAAAAATGGGGAATGCGTCCGCTGACTTTTCTTATCCTTGATGCAGGTTTAGTGATGCTGTTTGCTTTATTGTTTGGCTTATATTTTACGAATAGAAAAGCACAAAAAAACGGACAAAAAATCTGGAGCAAAGCCTCTCGAAAGTTAGCATTCAACTCGGCTATACCAATGATAGTCGGCGGTTTGTTTTGCCTCATTATGCTCACCAAAGGGCATTTTGGAATGGTCGCGCCCGGCATGTTGATTTTTTATGGCTTGGCACTTTATACCGGTGGCATGTATACGCTCAATGAGATTCGTTGGTTGGGTGGTTGCGAGATGATATTGGGCTTGTTTGCGGCATATTTTCCCGGTTATGGTTTACAATTTTGGATGCTCGGATTCGGTGTGCTGCACATCGCCTATGGTGCATATATGTATTTCAAATACGAGCGCGAATGAAAGAGGTTTTACAAAAACTCAATAAGGTTTTTGACAATCACAAACGACTGGCAATCATGTCTTTATTGGTGGTCAATGATTGGGTGACGTTCAAAACGCTCAAGGAAGAAACGGGCGCGACGGACGGCAATCTTGCTAGTAATTTATCTAAACTCGAAGCAAATAAATTTATTGAAGTCCGTAAGAGTTTTGTTGGTCGAAAACCTCAAACTTCCTATACTGCTACCGATGTCGGACAACAAGCATTCAAAGACCATCTTGATGCTTTGGAAGAGCTGATAAGAGGAACGTCGTGATTCGTTTATAAGGTACTAAAAAACCTTAAATCAATACACTACCAGATTAGCTAATCACTCATCATCCAATTTAATTCCAAGCAAATTTATCACCTCTTTATCCACTTCAAAAATAGCAATCATAGCATTGTCACGCCTAAAATTGATGACCGCTTTTTCGGTGGCTTCATTTAGGATATTATCAATTTCTCCTTCGTAATATCCTTTACTTTTTAATTGCGTTTGTATTGTGGAAATGGGTATGTGCCCAACATCACAGGTCAAAGCTGGAAGCTCTCGCCAGAAATTAAAACCGCCCTGTTCTACGATGAATCTCCTTTCAATAGTTGTGTATTCCGCAGGTTCTTCGATGACTTTGATTTCGGCAGGTTTTACCAGTTTCCTCTTGCTAATGGTTTCGTATTTCGCCGGAATTTCTTCACAATTATAGTCTGTCCATAAACGGCAAGTGGCAAGCCCGTCACTGATAAACCTATTAATGTCATCGCAGCCGCTTTTTTCAAAAAAGGAATGATAGAAAGTGCTTGCATTGGCAAATTGACACCTTTATCAAGCTGCTCTTTGCTAAATCTACCGCAATTATTTTTTTTATTTTTAGACTGCTGAAACCAACCCAATATTTCGCTGGTATCCATCGACGAGAAATCGACCACCGTTTTTTCACAGAACGAACAATGACGACCTTTTTCGCTTGGTGTCATTTCATTCCAATCGGCATGGCAAGGTGTGGGAATTGAAAATCGTAATTTTTCCATGTGTTGTCTTTTTGAGATTAACGAGGCGATAAAGGGGAATAGTTGGGGGAAATTTCAAGGTTTTATCAACTTCTATGCGTTTAAAAAAAATGAGTAAATAAATAGATGAGTATATTTACTCATTTCTTCATTTACTCATCTATTCATTTTCGCGCTTCTCTACTGTCTAATTTCATCATCATGTTCATCATAAAAATGATAATCCATGACGGCGAGATTACTATTTTCTTTCAATCCAATCCATTTTTTATACAGCCACGACCAGCGCATTTGTTGGCTTGGAAAGCCTTGTTTGAGGTAACCGAAGATGTAGGGATGTACTTCGAGCGTCAATTTTGAAGGTACGATAGATTTGATGATGGTTTCGAGGTCTGCTTCCAGTTTGTCGGTAAGCAGTATCGAAGGTGATATTTTGCCGGTGCCTTTGCAGCTTGGGCATTTTTCGGTGGTTGAGATATTGAGTTCGGGCTTTACACGTTGTCGAGTGATTTGCATCAAACCGAACTTACTCAAAGGAAGCACTGTATGTTGTGCGCGGTCTGTTTTCATGTAGTCGCGCATTTTTTGATAGAGCAGTTTCTTGTTTTCTTGTTTTTTTACATCAATAAAATCAATAATAATCAAGCCACCGATGTCTCGCAGTCGCAATTGACGAGCAATCTCCTTCGCCGATTCGAGATTAACGGCATTGGCATTGCTTTCCTGGTCATTCTTATTGCTAATTTTGTGACCGCTATTAACGTCTATGACGTGCATGGCTTCTGTGTGTTCGATGACAATGTAAGCACCGCTTGACATCGTTGCAGTTTTACCGAAAGAGCCTTTGATTTGTTTGGTGACGCCGAAGTGGTCGAATATCGGCTTTTTACCACTATGATAATTGACAATGCCGACCTTTTCGGGAGCGATTTGCTTGAGGTAAATTTTTATATGTTCAAAGAGTTGCTTATCGTTAACCGTTATTTTATTGAAATTCTCGGTCAATACATCACGCAAAATACTTGATGTTTTGTCCAATTCGCTCAATAATTTTTTAGGTGCTTTGGCATTATGCAACTGCTTATGAATTTCTCCCCATTTGGCAAGCAAGGACAAGATTTCTTCGTGTATATCTGCTACGCCCTTGCCTTCTGCAGCGGTACGCACGATGACACCAAAGTTTCTCGGACGAATACTTTCGACAAGTCTTTGGAGACGTTTACGTTCTTCGTTGTTCGATACTTTTTTCGAGACGGCAACTACATTCGTAAAAGGCGTCAGTACGACATACCTACCCGGAATTGTGATTTCACAGCTTAGGCGCGGTCCTTTGGTCGAAATAGGCTCTTTGAGTACTTGGACGAGTATTGATCCTTTTTTGTCGAGTACTTGGTCTATTTTGCCTGTTTTGATGATTTCCGGTTCTACTCTAAAACCTTCCAAACGGTGTTCTTTTAAACTACCAGTGATTGACCCTCTCGTAAATTTGATTAATGAACGCAACTTTGGACCCAAATCTGTATAGTGTAGAAAAGCGTCTTTTTTGTATCCAATATCAATAAAGGCAGCATTCAAACCCGGTATGAGTTTACGCGTTTTTCCGAGAAAAATATCACCTACGGTAAAGTTATTATTGGTTTTTTGACGATGTAATTCCGCCAATTTTTTATTTTCCAATAAAGCAATTTCTACCTCAACAGGTGTCGAGTTGATAATTAATTCCTTATCCACAATAGCTTTTTTTACAGTGAAAAGGCTGCAAAACACAGGCTCAACTCACTGAATGTCAGTAAATTAGGGCGAGTTTGTAGATATTCTCATCAGAAAATGAAATGAATATATACAAAGCACGACAAACCGAGCCAAGTATTGAAGGTGAGTAAACTTCAATTTGGTCAGTAGGAAAAAAAGCTATGAGACGAGTTTTAAGAAAGTGGTCAGTAGCCTAGCGTAGGCGAGGCAAAGGAGTTTTGAAGAGTGGGGCGTGCGACCTGATAATTGGGGGAGGATAACTTTATCGTTACAGGGCTTGGTTTCGGATCTTCGTTATCGTAGTCGGTCACTCTTAAATTCTTTATGGTTGTTTATTACAAACCGATACACATTCTTTTAGAAATTTGTAGTGATAATATTTTTGAATGAATAAATACCGAATGATTTCAGAATCACCATTCTATACATTTATTTTTTTGTCAAAAAAGTATCAACTACATTTAAAACACAGGATGTTCTCTGCTGCAAAACCACTTTAATATAATGATTTCGCCCATAGCTGAAACAATTCACTTAGATGTTTCAGAAAATTAGCTGATAGGTAAGTAAATTAATTAGATAAATAAAATTATTTGACCTAATTAACCTATTGCCTAACCAACTAATTTAACTGAAATCAATGTATTGCTACTTGATTGATACGATTTATGGTGTATATAGCTACATTGCGTATCATTTTACGACAAAAAATGTCGTAGAGCATCACATTTTATCTAGTGCTGTGAATAGCAGTTCGCTTTTCGCAAGATACTGCTATTTTATTTTTTCTTTTTGTGTCTATTCTTGCGAAGACGCTTCTTTCTCTTGTGCGTCGCAATTTTATGACGTTTACGTTTTTTACCGCAAGGCATAATAATTAATTTTTAAGTTTAAAATAAGCTTGAATTTAAAATAGCTTTAAGTCACACTTATTCAAATATTTATATGATGATAATACAAGGTTCTTTTTAAAAAAAATTGTCTTAGTGAAAGAAAATAAATAAATAAAGTTTTTTGACGCCGTTATTTTTTTCTTTTCCGAGGCATGAAAACCGCGCATAGCCAAGCTACGCAAGGATTTTCACAACGAAGAAAGAGGAGAAAAGAACAAGTCAAAATCTGAATTTATTTTTGCGTCGTTCCTTAGTAACGAGTAAACAATAATTTGGACATCGACAGCTTCTTTTGCACTTTGAAATCGGTCACTTATCCAGATAAACTCTCGCTTTCAAAACAAAAACTAAGCACAAAATAATCTCGTCGAGATGTCCAACTTATTATTAGCTTGGCTGACTACTTAGTCTGTGATCAAAAATGAAGAAAGTTAAGTGAGATGATTTACTCATTCACTTATTCAATATTCATCCGTTGAGTACAAAAGTGGCGCAAAGATAAGCAAAATACTTTACATCTACGAAGTTTCGGCGACATTAGTTTGACTTTAATGACTTCAAAATCGTCTTTACCTCATTTTTACGCGCCTCGTCGTTGGTATTATCCACAAATTTACTAAAATGAAACGCAGTTTTCGGCGTATTGTTCAAAGCTTGATATGTAACGCCCAATAAGTAATGCGTTTCGGCGTCGCCGGGGTGATATTTGAGGATATTCTCGAAGCGTTGGATGGCTTTATCGTATTGACCTGTACGAACGGACATGCGCCCTAGTGTCATGCTTGCCAATTTATTTTCAGGGTATTTCTCCGCTATGTCCCTGATAATCAGGATGCCTTTCATGGGGTTTCCACCACCTTCTACATAGCATAATCCGAGGTTGACACTATGCACCGGTTCGTCAGGAGCTATAGAAATGGCACTTTCAAAAGCTTTTATAGATTTAGAGATGCAAAAATCACGAATCAGCGAATCTTGGTCGCGTCTAAAGCAAGAAAAATAGGTCGTTCCGGCGATAGACCATGCGGAGTCGGTTTGGGTGGTTTCGGCTACTTTTTCAGCATACATACCGCCGAGCGCGAAATCGCCCAACTGATTCCAACTGCTAGATATCGCTTTCATATTTTCGGTCGGGTCTACTGCATTAGTGGTATCCGCAAGGCTTTTTTCGAGTACCAAAATGGGACGAAGTGCTTCGCGCGGATAGCGTTTCGTTGCTCTTTCGAGTAGTTTGTCTATATTTATGGTGGTAGCTTTTTCTACCCTCCGCTCATCTATGGCGGTTCTACCCGGCGGTTTGGTGGGGCAGCCAAAATAAAGTAGTACTAATAAAACTAATGCGGATAGGAGAACTATCCACTGTAATTTGGACATAATCAAGTACAAGTGCAAGTGTCAAGCGCAAGTTCAACACTTTAATGTAGAGAATCTATTTATAGCTAATCGCCTACTTAGAGAAGACGAAAAAAATAATCTACCCGTCTGAATTGTTCTTTTTCCTATATGTTTCACTAAATCTTCCTTACGTAGCTCGGCTATGCAACGATTTTTTGAATTCTTTAGAAGAAAAAATTACGGCGCATTATGGAACAATTTATTTAATTTCTTTCACTAAAACAAAAAAAGCGGCATTGCCGCAAATAAAAAAATAAAGTTCGGGTAAAATACTAACTCTATTAATGCTTGCTTTGTTGCGAGCGGACGTTAATAGGGCTTATTACCCGAACTTTTACTTGTACGACTTGAGAATTAACCCTCCTCGTTCATACTAGTCACATTTTGCTTGACCTGCTCAACGAAGGTCTTAGCAGGCTTGAAAGCTGGAATATAGTGTTCCGGTATTTCAATTGCTTTGTTCTTCTTAATGTGACGTCCAATTTTCTTGGCTCTCTTCTTAATAATGAAGCTACCGAATCCTCTCACGTAGACGTTTTCGCCGTCAGCGAGTGATTCTTTTACTTCTTTAAAGAAGGCTTCGAGTGTTACCAAAACATCAACTTTGGCAATACCAGTCTTTTCTGCAATCTTGTTTACTAAATCTGCCTTTCTCATCCTAAAGCACGGTTTATTAGTTAGTTATATAATCTGGATTATGTAGAGACGAAAGCAAATGTCGGTATTTTATTTGAAACAAAAAAATTAAATACATAAATTTATAGGCGCATTTAGTTTGATTTCAACATTTTATATGTGTGTTAAAATGAAATTTATTGCACCTTGTTAATCAGTAAATAGGAAAGACAGTAGAAAAAATGGCGTTTTATTTTTTACATAATTCGTTGCAAATCAGATAATTAAACACAAATTAGCAATTAAATAGAATTAAAGGGTCTAAATCTACATGTTTTTATTTTTTTTCCCAAAAAAATATTAAAAAAAATTTTGGGAAAAAAATTTTGATAGAATTTTATACCAAGATGTGACAAAAAAAAACTGACATGATTGTGACAGTGAAAGTACTTCAAAATCGGTAAACTAAAGCCTTAGTGAAAGAAATTAAATAAATTGTTCCATAATGCGCCGTAATTTTTTCTTCTAAAGAATTCAAAAAATCGTTGCATAGCCATAGCTACAGAACTATTTTTTGTGTCTTTTAGAAGGGAAAAGAACAAGCATAGTAGGGCAAGTTATTTATTTTCTTTTACTTAGGGATGAAAAGATAACAAACGTTACATCTTCACGCCGTTATTTTTTCTTTACACGAGCCAAATTTGACACGAATACTCACTGTATTTAGGGAAAATTTGGTGAAGTATAAAGGAAAAAGAACAAGTCGAGAATATATATTTATTTTGTTTCTGATACTAAGTACACTGTTTCACAAATTTATTTACTTTTTTGAGTATTTCTTTTAAAATGACTCTTCACCAAAAAATCCTTAAATACAGTGAGTATTCGCGTCATTTTTGATTCGATTCATTTCAAAATAAACGTCAAAAAATGTAAATAAATTTATAAAACAGTGTACTAAGTACACTGTTTCACAAATTTATTTACTTTTTTGAGTATTTCTTTTAAAATGACTCTTCACCAAAAAATCCTTAAATACAGTGAGTATTCGCGTCATTTTTGATTCGATTCATTTCAAAATAAACGTCAAAAAATGTAAATAAATTTATAAAACAGTGTACTAAGGGAACATGAAAAAAATAAGTTTACGATTTCGACGAGGTTATTTTATCCTTAGTTTTCTTCTTGAAAGCGAGAGTTTATCTGGATAAATGACTGTTTTTAAGGAGGAAAATAAGGGTAAAAGAATCCGTCCAAATCGTGAAGTTATTATTTATTCGTTCCTAATAGACTTTATTCTTTAGACTCTTCAGCAACTCTTCTAAGTTCTCTTTGTTTCTTAGCTGCTTCCCTTGCCTGTTGATCTTCTTCGTCCATTATGTTGTAGGCTCTAATGATTTGCTTGACCAGTCGGTGGCGTACCACGTCTTCTTCCGTCAAGTAAATCGTACCGATACCTTCGATTTCGCTTAGTGTTTGTATGCTGCGGTACAAGCCGGAAGTCTGATTTCTGGGCAAATCAATCTGCGTCAGATCGCCTGTGATAATGCACTTTGCGGAAGGTCCTATCCGGGTTAAAAACATTTTAAGCTGTACTGAAGTTGCATTTTGAGCTTCGTCCAGTATAATAAATGCATTATCGAGTGTGCGCCCTCGCATAAAGGCAAGCGGTGCAATCTCAATGACGTTATTTTGCATAAAATTTGCGAGTTTTTCGCTGGGAATCATATCATCAAGCGCATCGTATAACGGACGCAAGTACGGATCGACTTTATCCTTCAGGTCGCCGGGCAAAAACCCGAGTCGCTCCCCTGCTTCTACCGCCGGGCGCGTGAGTATAATGCGCTTCACCAATCTATTCTTCAAAGCACGTACTGCCAATGCCACCGCCGTGTACGTTTTTCCCGTACCCGCTGGCCCGATAGCAAACATAATGTCATTATTTTCCGAAGACTCTACAAGCCGTTTTTGGTTGCGTGTTTTCGCTTTTATCGGCGTACCGCTACGTCCATGTACGATGACATTGCCGTTTTCTTTGGTACTGACTCGATAATCGAAAGGATTTTCGCCATCAATAATCTCCAATACATCTTGTTCCGGCAGATCGTCTTGCTGCTTAAGCAAGCGAAGCATTTTCTCCAACTTGGCTTTGCAGGCTTGTGCATCTTTCTTTTCGCCGGAAAGTTTGACAATATTGCCACGCGAAGTTATCTTCACATCAGGGAAGGCTTTTCTTATTAGGTTAAGGTTGCTGTCGTTTTGCCCGTAGAAATCTACGAGTGGGACACCGTTTTCGATAGTTAATACTATTTCACTCAAATTTTGACCTCAAGTAAATTAACATTGAATGAATAAATTATTTTGATTATGTGACTTATATTAAAATAATCAAAAATCACTAAATCTAAAACCCGTTCATTCTTTCAATATTTTTGTTAAGATAATTTGATTGCGTAGGAAATACTCCGCACCCAATCGTTCAAAAACCAAAGTTAGGGTTTTTATAATTGAAATGCTAGAAAAAGAATGGCAATTTTGTGGTGGTTATAAAAAAAACAGGGCAAACACTGCAAGCAGCGAAGCCCTGTAACCCCAAAAAAACAATATAAAACTATGTTCTATCCGAAAAAAAAATCTTTTAATTGCCTTGAAAATTCAAATCGCAAGGTCTTTACTAATTTTGAGAGAAAAAAACAGGGCAAACACTGCAAGCAGCGAAGCCCTGTAACCCCAAAAAAACAATATAAAACTATGTTCTATCCGAAAAAAAAATCTTTTAATTGCCTTGAAAATTCAAATCGCAAGGTCTTTACTAATTTTGAGAGAAAAAAACAGGGCAAACACTGCAAGCAGCGAAGCCCTGTAACCCCAAAAAAACAATATAAAACTATGTTCTATCCGAAAAATTTCTTTTTGATTGCGCCATCAAAACCTATCTTATATAGATTTTATTTTTATGACGTCTTGTTAGTACAAAGGTAACATATTTAAGAACAGAAAAACAAATTTTTTGTTAGGTTTTTTGCTAAAAATTTGAATATGTTTGTTGAGCAAGAAAATGATATAAGTTATTGAAAACAACTAACAACTTAATTTTAAACAATACTCCCATCTCCTTTAAGTACAACACAAAGATATACCAAGTTTTTCTAAAAAACAAATTTATTTTCAATCAAAGGGGAATTTTTATGACATAGTAAATGATTAAGGTGAGATAAGCATTTATAATATAGTTGGTTTTCGATAGTTAATCTGTTGCTAATCAGTAGCTAAGAAAAAATGTAATGGGGAATAATTTTATTTTTAAGGCTAAAAAAAGTATAATTTTATTAGGTTGATGAAAGTGTGTATAACAATAAGTATACCAATATTGCTCCAATTGATGAAAGGAAAGAATAGATTAGGGATAAAAGGATAATAAACACTACATCTTCCTGTCGTTATTTTTCCTTTACACTTCACCAAATTTTCCTTAAATACAGTGAGTATTCGCGTCAAATTTGGTTCGTCTAAAGAAAAAATAATGACGCGAAGAATGTACATTTATTTAATTCCTGATACTAAAAGAACAATAGGAATGAGGGGATGAGGAGGTTTGATTTTTATTATCGATGTTTGCCCCTGACGGGGCTATTGAGTGTGAAATCCTGTCCTGTAAAGGTAAATATCGGTTTTATGCAATTGCCATAATTCATCCGTTAGTACATTTCCATTTTCCCAAAAGAAAGCCTAACTTGCATGTTCATTCAAACAAATTTGAATCCTACATGCTGACCTACTTCGTTATACTTATTTTCCTGCTGCTTTCCGGTTTTTTTTCTGGGACGGAAATCGCCTTTGTCTCTGCCAGTCGGCTCAAAGTCGAACTCAAGCGGCAACAGGGAAATCGACGAGGGCATTTACTCGCTGGTTTTTTTGAACGACCGTCCAAATTTATCGGTACTACATTAGTCGGAAATAATATCGCACTGGTATTTTTCAGTTTATTGGTCGAGCAGCTTATCGAAACCCAATTCAAGGAATCGCTCGTCCCTTTTTTACAAAAAGACTTCCCTTTTCTGCTTTTTCTGACGCTTATTACGACCATTATTGTATTAATTTTCGGCGAATTTATTCCAAAAATTCTCTTTCGATTGAGTCCGGTCAATCTGCTATATTTTTTCACCTATCCTTTATATGTCATTGGTTTTTTACTGACGCCCTTAGTTTGGGTGATGGTCAGGGCATCGCACCGATTGCTGGCTCTGTTATTTAAAACTGAAATCAAAGTAGACGAACAAGTATTTACTCGCAACGATTTGGAAAACTTTATCAAAACCAGCGATACCGAAGGTGAGGAGGAAATTGATAAAGAATTATTTGAAAACGCACTCTACCTCAATGATGTAAAAGTCCGCGAGTGCATGATACCCCGTACCGAAATCAAAGGCGTTGACATCAGCGTGAGTGTTGAAGAACTCCGTGCGGAGTTCATAGAATCCAAGCTCTCCAAGCTCATTATTTATGATGAATCACTGGACGAAATACGTGGTTATTTTCATCATCAGCAAATGCTCAACCCGCCGGAAGATATTACACGGAAAAATATTTTACCTATTGATTTTGTCCCGGAAGTGATGTCTGCACGCGAATTGATGAATCAATTTATCCGAAAAAGAGTTAGCATTGCCTGTGTGGTCGATGAGTTTGGCGGTACGGCGGGTATCATTACGCTCGAAGATATTTTAGAAGAAATCGTAGGCGAAATCGAAGACGAACACGATAAAGAAGACTATATCGAAGATGAACTCGGCAACGGCGAATACCTCTTTTCGGGTAGACTCGAAATCGACCAACTCAACGAAAAATACGACCTCAACCTTCCCGAAGGCGAGTATAATACGCTCTCTGGCTACATCGTCATCACCACCGAAACCATTCCCGAACAAGGTAAAACCATCGAACTCGAAGGCTATCAATTTGTACTTGAAAAAGTCAGCGAACGAAAGATTGAAACCATTCGAGTGATACGTTTGGAAGAAGAGTAACTTCAACCTCAACTTCAACTTCAACTTCAACTTCAAATTTAAATTTAAATTGCGAAATTTGGCTTCGCCAAATCATAATAGTATTATAAAGAGTTTGCTTAGTAAATTCTGATAATTTGAGATTGTATTTGAGATTGTATTTGAGGTTGAAGTTGAGGTTGAGGTTGAGGTTGAAGTTGAAGTTGAAGTTGAAGTTGAAAATTTAACTCATGCAAGCATCATCATATCTTACTCGCGCCCGACTGACATGGCTAACCTATGCCGTTTTGATTGTCGCATTATTGACCTCCAAATTTTTGTTGACAGTCGGGATGGTGGCTTTAGTTGCGCTGGGTTTGTGTAGAAAAGATATTAAAACGGTTTGGCAAAACTTCATTGCCAATAAAGCATTAGTCGCCATCACATCCATATTTTTTATCGTCTTATTGAGTGCTTTGTATTCCGAAAATACGACCTACCTCATAGAGCGTTTGCGGATAAAACTACCTTTTTTGCTCCTACCGATTGCCTTCGCAGGATTACCCAAACTCACTGAACAACAGTATTTTAGCTTGCTCTATCTGCTTGTCGTAGTGATGCTTATTAGTAGTGTGGGCGTAGGACTGAATTATGCCCTGAATTTTGAAGCGATAAATTACGACATCGGGCATAGCGGTTCTATCCCGACGCCGATTAGCCACATCAGATATAGCCTTTTGCTTGCGCTATCCGTATTTGCAGGTATTTTTTTATATCATAAAAAATTCTATTTAAAATTTTCTTCGGAAAAATATCTACTGCTCGCTTGTGCCTTATTTTTGTTGATTTTTATGCACATTTTGTCGGTGCGTAGCGGTTTATTGGGTTTATATCTTGCGAGTTTCGCGCTAGTCGTTCGGTATATTTTAGGTACAAAACGTTATGTTGTCGGCACTATAATGGCTTTAGCGATTGTGGCTTTGCCTATCTTAGCATTTCAGTTTTCGCCCGGATTTCGCGCACAAGCCTATCTAATGCGGCATAATTATATCGAATTTTTCATTAAAAAAAATGTAGGCGATTACTCTGATACACAGCGACTTGCCTCCTACCAAATGGCAATCAAGGCCGCCGCACACAGTCCCCTCACGGGCGTAGGTATGGGCGACATCAAAGACGCTACCGCTGCCGCCTATAAGCTGCATTACCCTGAAGTAAGTCCCAAATTACCGCACAATCAGTTCTTATTTTTTTATACCGCAACGGGCTTGATAGGTTTGCTTTTGTTTGTAGCCGCGTTTTTCTTTCCTTTATTTTATCGAAAACGGTATCGACAGACGCTCTTTTTGGCGTTTTATGTGATTGTTTTCACTTCGTTTATGGTAGAAAGTACCCTCGAAACAGCGATAGGGACAGCGTTTTTTATGGTGTTTTTATTGATAATGCTTAGTGAGAATGAGTAAATGAAAAGTAAAAAATAAAATGAATCACTAATCCCGTATAGTTATCGGGATTAGTGATTCAACTTAGGGAAGAGGAAGAAAATAATCTACCCCAAATGAAGAAGTTATTTTTTTTATATGTTTGGCTAAATTTGATGCGCATAGCCGAGCTACGTAAGGAAGATTTAGTGAAAGAAATTAAATAAATTGTTCCATAATGCGCCGTAATTTTTTTTTCTAAAGAATTCAAAAAATTGTTGCATAGCCATAGCTACGGAACTATTTTTTGTGTTTTTTAGAAGGAAAAAGAATAAGCATAATGGGGCAAGTTATTTATTTTCTTTCACTAAGTGAAACATATAAGAAAAAGAACAATTCAGACGGGTAGATTATTTTTTTCGTCTTCCCTTATTTAACTCCTTTTATATGTATGACAAAACGAGTAAATACGTTGAAGCAATTTATACATTTGCCCATCTATTCACTTATTCTACGATAGTCATGTAATAAGGCCGCGCAAAGGTATTACCAAAGCCATCTTCTACGATAAATACAATTTCAATTCTATCGCCTACATCATAGCTGTCCGCATCTACGGTAAACGGATAGGACACTCCGGCTGTTGTACCTTCGAGGTTTTCGGTGTAGTCCAACGAACCATTTACATCTACTTGAAATTCATCCAAACCTCTGTTATCACTCAAATTCATGCTGAACGTAGCGACAGTACCCAATTGATGCTCCCCTTCTCCCGAAAGCGAAATGGCATTATCTACCTTTAAATCAAAAATACCAGGGTCAGTATCGTCAGCGTGATTTTGACAAGCAGCTACGGATAAGGTAATGGCTAAAAGAAATGCGAATATTTTCATTGCAGTATTCATTTTTAGTAATTTTAGTCAACTTGTAAACTGTATTAGACTTTATTTACGAATATTTTGTATGCATGGAATTTTGTATTTTTTCGATAATCGAGCCTCATTTTGAGCTGCATACCCTACGGTACGGAGCGAAAAATAGGGGAAGAGTATCGGAAAAAGACAATGTTGGCTGCATACAAAGTATTTCTAAATAAAGTCTATTATATACTTACAAGAAAGTTATGAAATATGATAATTTTTGTAATTAATCTTTTTCAAAAAGTAAGCCAAAGTTAATAAATGAATAGATAAGTAGTTGAATAAATGAGTAAATAAACTCAGCAATGCGACAACATTTATTCATATACTCATTTAACAAACTGCCCGCTCACCACTTGGTGACGGATTTTTATTTTTACAAAATAAATACCTTTCGCCAAATCTGCTACATCAATACGAGAAGATTGGCTGCCCCAGCCTTCGGCACTTTGTTGGTGTACCAATTTACCCTGTGCATCAAGTATCGCAATTTGTGCTGTTCTGCCGGGTTCATTATTGGAAAAACTAATATCAATATAATTCGTCGCAGGGTTCGGGAAAATTTCTAATTTAGGCGCTATCGAGGTCGTGTTTTCCACAGCTACCGCCATATCAATCTGCATAATCGAATCCAGCGGAAAGGTCTGAATAGACCGCGCAAAAGTAGCAGCTACGACTTCATTTTTCGCCTCATTCCATGCCAAATCATATACAGGAATTGCAGGCATATTTGAGCCTAGACGTTCCCATGTCGTACCTGCATCGAGCGTGGCATATACACCGCCATCCGTAGCAGCGATTAAGAGGCTATCGTTCGTAGCAGGATGTATAAGCACATCATTTAGAGCCAATTGCGGCAAGTTTGATGAAATATCTGTCCAAGTCGCACCTCTATCATCCGAGCGATGTAGGTGTGGAATAAAGTCATTCGATTTATAGCCTGAAATGGTCGCAAAAACTCTATCGGCATCATTGGGCGAAGCCTTCATTGAAGTAACATATCTTTCAGGAATACCTGCCGAGATATTGACCCAATTTGCGCCTGCATCTGGAGAATGCCAGAGTTTACCATTCGTCGTACCTGCATAAAGGTGGTCGGTATTTACGGGCGATTCTGCTACCGTAGAAATGGCAGGTCGAACGCCGCCCTCCCCTACTAAATCATCGCTAATCGCCTCCCAAAAACCAAACACGCCACCCGTATTTTTATACACAGCCTCTGCTCCCGAATATAGCAAATCAGGGTCGGCAGCACTAATAATAAAAGGCGTATCCCAATGCGGCGTGCCTATAAAACCAAACAAATCAATCCAATTATATCCATCGTCATCAGTGCCATATATGCTACCGCGTTGGGTCGAAAAATAGTAGGTATTTGGGTCGGTCGGGTGAAAAGCCATTTGGAAACCATCGCCGCCAAAAAGTCGGGGCCAGTCTGTTATATCGGCATTGCCGGAGGTCGTACCATTGTCTTGTGCGCCGCCGTAATAGAGGTCGGGCTGATGCGGATTATAGGCAGTTCGATAAAATTGTGTCGCAGGAATGCTCTCAATATCCGTCCAGTTTGCGCCATCATCATCGGATTGATACAAACCACCGTCCGTTGCCAAGACAATTGAACCCGAAGACGTAAATACCAAATCATGTTTATCGGCATGTACTTCGTAGCTCCACCACGGCGGTCCTATCAGATTCCAATTCGCCCCACCATCTTCCGAGCGATGCAAATCAATCCCCAAAACATAAACTTCCTCATCATCGACAGGGTTCACCCTGATTTTGCCAAAATACCAACCAAAACCACCCAAAGCACTACCTAAACCATCGGCATTCAAGTCCTCCCAATTCGCGCCACTATCTGTTGTTTTGAAAATCCCTTCTACATTATAGCTCTCACCATCTACATATAAGGCATAAATTTTTTGTGGATTAGTAGGAGAAATCGCCAGCCCAATACGGCTTTCTGGCGTGGTCGGCAAGCCATTGGTGAGTACTTCCCAATTTGCGCCGCCATCGGTCGTTTTCCAGATTTGTGCTTCGTCACTTTGTGAAATATTGATGTCATTGCTACGAACGCGCGTCCATGCCGCCGCATAAAGAACATCCGGGTTCGTCGGATCCATGACCATATCAACGATGCCCGTGCTGTCGTTTACAAACAGGCTTTGTGTCCAAGTCGTGCCGCCATCGGTGGTTTTGTAGAGTCCTTTTTCGTCATTTGGTATGAATGGCAAACCCATCGTGCTGACGTAAACCGTATTCGGCTCGTCAGGATGTGGGATAATTTTGGAGGTAATGCGCTGCGCTGCCAAGCCGATATTTGTCCATGTTTCGCCCGCATCAGTGCTTTTATAAACACCATCGCCAATAAAAGGATAACCTGAAATATTGACATCGCCCGTGCCTACATATACTGTGTTTGGGTCGTTTGGGTCTAGCACAATATCCCCAATCGCAAGAAAGGCTTGGTCATCAAAAATCGGTGTCCATTCCTCACCGCCGTTGGTCGTTTTGAATACACCGCCGCCCGAAAACCCAACATACATAATCGCCTCATCTTGCGGATTGACCACAACGGTATTGATTCGTGCGCCGATATTTTTTGGTCCCTGTTGCGTCCATTCTGCATCAAAACCCTGCTGGGCAGATTTCAACTTAATATCTTGATTTACAGCGTGTAATGCTGCGCTATATGCTTTCACGTCAGGCGTTGCATCTGGGTAGGCGCGTTGAAAGAAAAGGTGTTCAGCAGGGCGAAATTTTTCTGCCATACGGTCTTTATCGTAGTCCGAAGATTTTTGTTTGCTTGACTTTGACTTCGTAATTTTTCCCTTGGAAGGAACACAGAGAAATGTCTGTGTTAGATAAATTCCCGCGATAGCGGAAATTAACATGAGTGTAGTGAGTATTGTTTTTTTCATAATAGAGATTTAATATAGACAACTTACACGACGAATGACGGTATTTTTGTCTGTTTAGTATTTTGTGAATAGAAAGATAGGCTATCAGTCTAAGGTTGGACAAGATAACAGGCATTTTGAAAATGCCTGTTATCTCTTAGTACTGAAAATCAGGACTTTGTATAAACAAGTATAAATAACTGATTATCAAGGTATCCAACGTTAGATGGGTAGCCGAAAATTCACTCGAACATAAAAAAGATGTGGGGTATCCGTATATTTTAAAAATGTCCGCGAACTCACGCAATCGAAAAGGCGTTCAGTATTCTGCAAAAAACTATGACGAGCTAGAAGTTCGCGCTACGAATGAGCCGTAAATTGTCATCCACCCAAAGTATAGAATTGTAAGCATGGCAACACCTGTCATCCATATATTTTTTTCTGGATATAAATATAAAATAATTCCATTAGAAAGGAAAAAAAGAACAGTATTGAGGATATTTAATTTTTTGAAATGCGGTGTGCGGCTTGGATGCACGTATTTGAGCGGAACGAAGTGCATCACACAAAAAAAGATGATAAGAGCGAGGTTGAGCCATTGATTTAAATTGAGAACAAAAAACATGGCATAAACCACCATATTCCATACCACAGGGAATCCGATAAAATATAGGTCGTCAGATATCATGTCCATTTTGCCATAATACATTGCCGAAACCAATAGAATCGCGAATACAGCCGGGAGTTTACACGCTTCGGGGAGTAGCTCTGTTTGGTAGAAAAAGAAGGCAGGAATGACGGCGTAGGTCAGAAAATCAATGACATAATCAATGGCTTTGCCATCCCATCCGGGTAGTACTTCGTTGGCTTTTACAGCGCGAGCCATTGCACCATCCACCCCATCAATAATCAGTGCGAGTATTAGCCAGAGCATCGCTTCACGTTGCCAATCTATTTGTGCTTCGCTAATCGCAAGTATCGCCATAAACGCCGCCAATACTCCCGTAGAAGTGAATAGATGAACGCCCATTGCAAGGGCTTTTTGTGTATACGTGTAGTTCATAAAAATGAGTAGATGAGTAGATGAATAAATGTTTTGAATGCGGTTTTTCTTATTAACGTATTATGGCATTGACGCATTGTAGTATTATACCTTACTCATCTAATCATTTATTCAGTCGTCCCCTCGGTCAGTGCTTGCGTCTGGCTCGTCGGGGTCAATAACGTCGTCGGCAGTTTGTTCCATTTTTAGGATTTTGTTTTTGTCGAGGGAGTTTTTGTGCATATTGAAGTAGTTGTGGCGATTTCTGGCAATATCCATTGCGAGAAACATTGCGGAGCGAAACGAGGAAGGGTCAGCTATGTTTTGTCCGGCTATATCATGTCCTGTGCCGTGGTCGGGCGAGGTACGTATGGCAGACAAACCTGCGGTATAATTGACCCCTGCACCAAAGGAAAGTGCTTTAAATGGTATCAATCCTTGGTCGTGATACATAGCGAGTACGCCATCGAATTGTTTGTATTGACGCGAACCAAAGAACCCATCGGCAGGATAAGGACCGAAGGCAAAAATGCCCAATTGTTCGGCAGTTTTTAATGCGGGCTGTATGATTGTCTTTTCTTCTTCACCGATGAGTCCGCCGTCGCCTGCGTGCGGATTGAGTCCGAGTACGGCAATACGCGGTTTGTCTATACCAAAGTCTTTTTTGAGGGTTTCGTTCATTATCATCAGTTTTTTGCAGATAATATCTTCGCTGATGGTCGTGGCTACCTTTGATACCGGGATGTGATTGGTTGCCAAGCCTATGCGGAGGTCGTCATTGACCATAAACATAAGGCTTTCTTCGGCTTTGAATTTGCTGGTCAAAAACTCGGTGTGTCCCGGGTATTTAAAGCCTGCCATTTGCATGGCTTGCTTGTTGATGGGGGCGGTCACGAGGGCATCAATATACCTTGATTCGAGTTCGTAAACTGCTGCATGAAGGGACTTCATGGCATAGCTTCCGCCATCCTCGTTGATGCGTCCGAGTTGGATATTGACGCTATCTTGCCAGCAGTTGACCACATTGACCGTACCGTGAAATACACGCTCTGCCGAGTTGATATTTTTGTATTGAAATGCCTCGCTTTCTACAATGTTTCGATGGTAAGCCATCACCTTTGACGAGCCATAAATAACGGGTGTGCAAAGACTCGTTATTCGCTCATCTGCAAGGGTTTTGAGTATGACTTCAAGGCCGATGCCATTTACATCTCCAATAGAGATGCCTATTTTTATTTTTTCCAAAACGATTTTTTAATGGTTAATGGTTAATGGTTAATGGTTAATTTTTAATCGCTAATGGTTAATTTTCATTGTGAAAAAAACATTCATTACTTATTAAAAATTAACCGTTAACCATTAACCATTAACCGTTATTACCCAGATTTTTCTTTTTTGTTTTGATGGAAGCAGTTAGAATTTTGATGATTTCAATGGCATCAGCACTCATAGATTTATACATTTTTTCATCAATGTATTCTGTAGCATATAGTAATTCAAGCCATAGCTGTGTCTCACCAATTTCTTTTTGTCCTATAGAGAGTTTGTGTATAAAATCCTTTCCACTCTCTGTATTTTTTGCTTCTTTGACCATTGCCATAGGGTTTGTACCAGAACGCATAAGTTGGCGGCTAAGTACATATTCCTTTTTCTGTTCTTGGAGTTGTCTTGCCAAATAAACGATTCGTACAGCAAAGTTAAAAGATTTATCCCCAAGCGAATCTTCTGTATCTTTAATGTAGCGTCTCATATTGATGTTCTTTAATAGTTTGTAGTTTTTCGCTACGCGAAAAATCATTCTTCTTCGTTAGAAATTAACCATTAACAGTTAACCATTAACCATTAATTTCAATAATTTTTAATGAAGTCAAACAATAGTCTGACTCCTACGCCTGTGCCATTTTTTCCTCTGTACGAATCTGGCGTATGCAAAAAGGCTGCCCCCGCAATATCAAAATGCAGCCAGGGGAAATCGACAAAATGTTGGAGAAAAAGCCCTGCGGTAATTGCTCCGGCAGAAGGTCCGCCGATATTTTTAATGTCGGCTACATCAGATTTGAGTAGCTCGTTATACTCATCCCAAAGTGGAAATTCGACAAGGCGTTCTTGTACCTGATATCCACTTTTTTCTATTTTTTGTTTGGTGCTGTCATCTGCTGTACCCATGTACACGATACCTTGTCCACCGACGGCGCGTGCTGCTGCGCCCGTGAGGGTGGCAAAATCAAGAACGAGTTCGGGGTCATATTTTTTGGCAAAATGCAGGGCATCTGCGAGTATCATACGTCCTTCTGCGTCGGTATTGAGTACTTCGACGGTAGCACCACTGTGCATCGTGATGACATCGCCAGGTACGTAGGCTTCATTGCCGGGACGATTGTCGGTAGCCGGAATGAGCGTGATGACGTGTATTGGCAATTTTGCCTTAGCGATGGCATACATTCCACCGGCTACGGCTGCTGCACCACCCATGTCGGATTTCATAAAATCCATCGAATGAGCAGTTGGTTTGAGACTTAGTCCTCCGGTATCAAATACGACACCTTTACCGACCAAAATCACTGGTTTGGTGTTTTTCGCATTGGCAGGTTTCCACTCTAAAATATTGAAGGTCGGCGGGTCAAAACTACCCAGATTAACGGCGAGCAATCCGCCCATTTTCAATGACATAATTTTCTTTTTGTCAAAGACTTCGAGACTGAAACCGGCTTCTTTGCTCATCATTTCCAGTTCCATACTTAGCTGTTGAGCCGTAAGGTAGGAAAGTGGTTCATTGACCAAATTACGAGCTATCGCGGTGGCTTCGAGTACGGTATTGAGGTGACTGACTGCCTTTTCGTCTGCTTTATGGAGACTAATTTTTTGTAGTTTATGTTTGCGCTTTTCAGCGTCTTTATAATATTTCAAAAACTGATAACTTCCCAACGCAACTCCCTCAGCATAGGCAAGTGCCAAACTTCGCCCTGTTTCGTCGATGACGGTAACTGCCTCAAGTTCGTAGCGGCGAATCGTTTCTAAAACCTCGTGACCATCGCGACGACAGTGTTCGAGGGCTTTATTTTCGTTATCATGTTTTTTCAAAAACTGTATAACGATAATACGCCCTGCTTGTGGTAGTGCAATATGAGAAGTTTCACTTTCGGCGGCTTGTTTTACATAAGCTGTCTCGTGTTCATTTAAGTAATTTTTCGCCCAATCGTAGTTGTCACGATTAGAAAGTATAATGATGTTATCCTGCTCCGAATAGTTATTTGTAGTAAAAATGACGGGATTCATACGATGCATATTTAAAAATGTAAATGATTTAAATTCGGGAGTTGGTTGTCTACAACCCGATGTGTTACTATTCCAGGTCAGTTAATGGTAAGCCGTAAAGATAGGCAATTTAAGTATAAGTATGTGTGTTTTAGACGCTAAGTATCAGGAACAGGGTTTTAATAGACTTTATTCCAAAATAACTTGTAAGCAGCTAAGTAGTAAGTCAAACTAATTATGATAAGTTCATTTGGCGAAATTTGTCCGATTACTTTGTTGGAGAACATCCAGCGTAGCTACGGCTATGCTGAATAACCTCCGCCTCGTACTCGAAAAAATTTCACTCAAAGCAACATATCATAATTAGATTGACTTACTACTAAGG
>Ga0209303_1000138_pt1 | contig 77886 bp, 64 predicted proteins | sample SidtaG_3_FD_187449 | JGI IMG/M metagenome (GOLD analysis project Ga0209303, IMG submission 187449) | Marine algal microbial communities from Sidmouth, United Kingdom - Sidmouth_Asex1 metaG (SPAdes) (version 2) | ecosystem: Host-associated > Algae > Red algae > Unclassified | place: Sidmouth...
CTGGTCGTCCTCGCTTGGCCATAGCGTTCCCTTCGATGCTGGCAGTGACACCATCAAGAACGCGGCCCGAACACGAAAATTCCCGAACTCAACAAATAATCGAAGAAACAACCGGACAGGACACTAGTCAGCCCTAGAACTCAGCGGACTGAGCAATACCCAGCGGACACGACAGTCGCGAAACCCCAGGTCAGCCGGACGTGGCAACACTGAACGGCATTCACAAAACCGGTGAAGGTGAGCCACGACATCTTCGAAGGCACCGAGCAGATCCAGCAGCTGGTCATCAGCCGGGCCATCTCCGGTCTGCGCATCGTCTGACCCGAGGTCTACGACCGGTCGAGTCGGCATCTACAGTTCGAACCAAACGAGAGGTGCAGACATGACCGACGACAGCCGATTCGATCCACCGCCGCAGCCTCCACCGGCGGCTGCACCTCCGCCGCCCCGACCGAGCGGGCCAGGGCAACAGGCTGTGCCCCCACCGTCGCCGTACGCACCACCGCCCCAGGCGTATGCGCCGGCTCCGTCGGCCGCCTCGCCGCCTCCGCTTCCCGCTGCGTACGTCTCTCCGATGGGCCAGCCGCAGTTGCCAGCCGGTTGCTCGATCGTGTCTCCGTGGGGCCGGCTCGGGGCCTACCTCCTCGAGTCGCTCCTGGTCCTCGTCACCTGCGGCATCGGCTGGCTCATCTGGGCGGCGGTGATCGCCAACACCGGGCAGACACCGGCCAAGCGTCTACTCAACCAACGCGTGATCACTGCCGACACACTCCGACCCGCCGGCTTCGCCAAGATGTTCTGGCTCCGAGGAATCCTCGCCGGTCTGATCGCGAGCGTTGCGATCCCGTTCACCTTCGGAATCCTCCTCTTCATGCCGTTCTGGGACGGGCGCAACCAGAACCTGTGGGACAAGATATCGAGCACCTACGTCGTGTCCGACCCGCACGACGCATGGGGCGTCAACCGCGCCGGCGCCTGATCGTCGGGACCGCCCGGGCCCTCCCAGAGAGCCGCTGGTACGTTCACGCCGTGCGCGAGGTGAGCATCGGGGAGCTTCCCGGGATCGTCCGTTCGATCGACGGCGGCGCGCAGACGATCGTCGGCCTCGTCGGCCCTCCCGGAGTCGGCAAGTCGACCGTGTCCGATTGGCTCGCTGCCGAGACCGTCGGCCTCGTTGTCCCGATGGACGGCTACCACCTCGACCACGATCTGCTCGTCGCGCGGGGCGACGTCGGCCGCAAGGGCGCACCTTTCACCTTCGACGCCTGGGGCTTCGCCCGCACGCTCCAGCGCCTCCGCTCACGTGCCGACGGCGAGACGGTCTACTTCCCTCGCTTCGACCGGACGATCGAGAACGCGATCGCCGGATCGGTCGGCGTCACCGACGAACCGCTCGTCATCGTCGAAGGCAACTACCTATTGCTCGACGACGAGCCGTGGCGCCTCGCTCGATCGGCGCTCGACCTCGTCGTCTACATCGACCTCGCCGAGACGACCCGCCTCCTCCGACTGATGCGTCGCCACGTCGAACACGGTCGGACACGCCGGGCGGCGGCCGCCCACACCCGCTCGTCGGACGAACTCAACGCCCGACTGATCGAAGAGTCACGACCGTTCGCCGACCTCGCCGTCTCGATCGACGGCTTCGACCCCACGTCGCTCGGCTGAATCGCTGTACGACTGCCCGTCGCAGGACCGGCGGCAGCCGGGAAGCCGAAGCCGTCGTCTCCGGCAACTGCGTCGTCGGAGAGGAAGTTGCCGCAGATCGCGTCGGTGCCGAGCGAGTGCCTCGCGGCATGCTCCCACTCGAACTCGGTGGGGAGGCGTGCGTCGGCCCACGTGCGCTTCGAGGTCGACGCCGATCTCGACGGTCCCACCACCGAACTCGACCCAGTCGACGGGGCAGGGTCGGCGGACGGTGCCACGGCGATGTCGGATGCGCGATTGGTCCATCCGTTCACGGGTCCGACGACTGCTCCGAAGCACCCCTGACTCGTCGTCACCGAACGGGATCGGCTTGTATGCGTTCAGGACGACTTGGACCTTGGGGGCTTCATGATCCGACATGGACGGACGCGGCTGGTGGCCGTGCTGATGAGTGCTGCACTCGCTGCGGCTTCGTGTGCAGGGAGCGACGACGCCGACACCGTCGACGACCCGCCGGCGAGCGCTGCCGAATCAGATGACGGAGCGGCCGACGCCGATGACCCGGCCGACGACACGGCGACGAACGACGAGCCCGACTCCGAGCCGGCCGACGACCAACCGGTGCCGCTCGAGGACGAGAACCAGACGACCAGCGCAGGCGAGGGCGACGCCGACACCGCCACGCTCGAGCCGGTCGCCGGTGGCGAGATCACCTGGGGCCTCACCAACGACGGAACCGGTTTCAACACGACCGGCGCCATCGCTCCGGGCTCGATCCGCGTCATCAACTCGATGACCGAGCCGCTCGTCGCGCTCACCGTCGACGCCGACTGGGCGCCCGGGCTCGCCGAGAGCATCACACCGAACGACGACTTCACGTCGTGGACCATCACGATGCGCCCCGACCTCCTCTTCCATGACGGCGAACCCGTCGACGGCGAGTCGGTCCGAGCGAACCTGCAGGCGTTCAAGGACAGCCCGACGGTCGGCTTCGCGCTCGGCCCGGTCGAGTCGATCACGACCGTCGACGAACTCTCCGTCGAAGTCGCGATGTCGTCGCCGTGGGCCTCGTTCCCCTTCCAACTCAACGGCCAGGCCGGGTGGATGGTGTCGCCCTCGACGATCGGCACCAACGAGACCTTCGTCAGCACCGGGCCGTTCATGCTCGAGGACTGGACTCCCGGCGACGGTGCTCGCGTGGTGCGCAACCCGAACTACTTCCGCGCCGACGAGGGCCTGCCGTACCTCGACGCGATCAACTTCAAGTTCCTCGTCGACGCGACCGTGAAACGTCAGGCGATCGAGAGCGGCGACGTGCAGGGCTACGTCAGCCCCAGCGACGAAGACGTCGTGGATTACCTCGACGACGATGCGATCGACGTCTGGATCGGCACGGCTGGCGCCAACGAATACCTGTGGTTGCTGAACACGACGGTGCCGCCGTTCGACGACATCCGAGTCCGCCGTGCGATGGCACACGCAACCGACCGAGACTTCCTCATCGAGCAGTTTCGGTCGAACCTCACGACGCCCGCCGACGGCCCGATCAACTCGTCGTCGCAGTGGTACACCGACGCCGGATACCCGGGCTTCGACCCGGCCGCCGCCCAGGCGCTGGTCGACGAGTACGAGGCCGAGGTCGGCCCCATCGAGTTCGAGTTGTCGATCGAGCCGAACGCCGACGTCATCGAGTTCTCCGAAGTGATGATGTCGTTCCTCGCCGACGTCGGCATCGACGGGACGATCAAGGAGATCGGCCAGGGCCAGTCGGCGATCACCGCGATCCAGGACGACTATCAGGCCTTCTCCTGGTTCCAGTTCGGGTCACCCGACCCCGACGGGGTGTACGTGTTCTTCCACTCCAGTGGTGGCGTCCTCAACTGGTCGAACCTGGTGAACAGCGACATCGACGAAGGCCTCGACAAGGGCCGACAGAGCGATGATCCGGCCGTTCGTCGAGAGGGCTACGCCCAGTACCTGAAGGGCCTCGCCGAGCAAGTGCCGATGCTGTGGATCGACCACCTCAACGGTGTCGAAGCAGCCGTCACGATCCCCGAGCTGAACGGCATCGGCACGCCCGGAATGCTGGTCGACGGTTCGCCGTCGCTGCCGATGACGAGCGGCAACTTCTTCGCCTGGACCCAGGTGTGGCTGGAGCAGTGATCGAGGCGAGGCACCGGGCCACGGTTCGCATCGCACCGTGATCGGAGGGCGGATCCGATGATCGTCGTCGCTCGTCGGCTGGCGCGTCTCGTCTTCGTGTTCTTCGTCGTCACGTTCGTCACCTTCTTCCTGCTCGACCGGGCCCCCGGCGACCCCGCCGAACGCCTCGCCGGGCTCAACGCCACCCCCGAGGTGATCGAGGGGCTGCGCGAAGAGTTGGGATTGAACGGTTCGCTGTTCGAGCGATACTCGCGCTGGCTCGGCAACGCCGTCACGTTCGACTTCGGTGACTCGATCGTGACGCGCGGCTTCAGCAGTTGGGACCTCATCCGCGAGTCGCTGCCCAAGACGCTCGAGTTGATGATCCTCGCCGAGATCATGGCGATCGGCATCGCCGTGCCGCTCGCTCTCGCGTCGGCGCGACGCCCGGGCGGCCTCATCGACAAGGTGTCGTCGTCGACCGCCTTCGGCCTGCTCGCCCTGCCGTCGTTCGTCCTCGGGATCTACATGTCGTACCTGTTCGGCGTGAGGCTCGGCTGGTTCCCGACGATCGTCGACAACCTCCCCGGCCTCAACGACGACCCGCTCGAGAACCTGCGTCAGATGTTCCTGCCGTCGCTCACGCTCGCGCTCAACCTCGTCGGCGTCTACCTCCGGCTGTTGCGCAGCGACATCATCGAGACGTTGCAGCAGGACTACGTGATGCTCGCCCAGGCGCGAGGGCTGAGCGAGCGGCGGATCATGTGGCGCCACGTGCTGCGGCCGTCGTCGCTCAACTTCACCACCGCGGCGGGGCTGAATGTGGCCGGGCTCATCGGTGGGGCGTTCATCATCGAAGTGCTCTTCGCGATCAACGGGATGGGCCGCCTCGTCATCCAGTCGGTCGTGCTGGAGGACTTCAACGTGGTCGCCGCCGTCGTCGCCATCCTGACCGTCGCCTACGTGCTCGTGAACTTCGCCGTCGACCTGCTGTATTCGATCCTCGACCCTCGGATCCGACATGGCGCTCGTTGAGCCGGGGCCCACCGGGGTCAAGACACAGGCCGAAGCGGTTGCCTCGGTCGTCGAACCCGACGAGTCGGCGGCTGCGCGACAGCCGCTCGGTCTCGTCTTCTGGCTGGCCGCCACCTGGATCGCCATCCTCGTGTTCCTCGCCGTGTTCCGCGACCTGTTGCCGCTGCGCGACCCGGAGGCACTCGGCATCCGCACGCGCGAGGTCGCGCAGAACGAAGGGCTCGGGTCGAACGCATGGTTCGGCGCCGACGGGCAGGGCCGTGACCTGTTCGCCCGAGTGGTGGAAGGTGTGCGCCCCGCGCTGATCCTCGGGATCTCGGTGACGCTCATCGCCGGGCTGCTCGGCAGCGTCATCGGCGTCACGGCCGGCTACCTGCGTGGGCGCGTCGACGCGGTCACGACGATCCTGATCGACATCGCGCTGGCGTTCCCCGGGCTCGTGCTGCTGATCTCGGTGCGGGCCACGTTCGGCAACTCGATGCTCGTGTTCATCACGCTCTTCTCGCTCACCAGCATCCCTGCGTACGCGCGCATCGTGCGCGGTGCCTCGTTCGCTCTCTCCGAGCGAGAGTTCGTCGACGCGGCGGCCGCGATGGGTGCGACTCGGCGCCGGATACTGCTGCGCGAACTCGCCCCCAACATCGCGATCCCCGTCCTGTCCTTCGCGTTCATCGGCTTCGCCCTCGTCATCGTCGCGGAGGGCGGGCTCGCATTCATCGGCCTGTCGCTCGACGAGATCACATGGGGCAAGCTGATCGCCGACGGCGCCGGCGACATCGCCCAGAACCCGCACATCGCACTCGTCCCGACGACGGTGATGTTCCTCACGATCCTCGCCTTCAACCTCGTCGGCGACTCGCTCCGCCAGCTCTACTCGCCGCGCGAGGTCGCCACCCAGCGCCGGCTGCGCGTCGGACCCCACTCGAACTCGCCCGAGATGGCGACCGCGCCGGCGGCGGCATCGGCGGAGCGGAACGGCGCGGCCGGCGAGGTGCTGTCGATCCGCGATCTGCGCACCGTGCTGCACACCCCGAACGGCGACGTGCGCGCCGTCGACGGCGTGTCGCTCTCGGTCCGACCCGGCGAGGCGCTCGGCGTGGTCGGGGAGTCGGGGTCGGGCAAGACGATGATCCTGCGTTCGATCGTCGGCGCCTTCGCGCTGTCGGACGTGACCCGATCGGGCGACGTGGAGGTCGCCGGTCTCGACATGTTGCGTGGCGAGCCCGACGACATCCGGCGCACGCTCGGCACCCGGATCGGGATGGTCTCGCAGAACCCGCTGACGGCGCTCAACCCCGTCCGTCGGATCGAGAGCCAGATCACCGAACCGATGCTCGTCCACAGCGGTCTCTCGAAGGCCAACGCACGATCGCGTGCGCTCGACCTGATGCAACAGGTCGGCATCCCCGCGCCCGAGAAGCGTCTGCGCGACTACCCACACCAGCTGTCGGGCGGGATGCGCCAGCGCGTCACCATCGCCATCGCGCTCGCCAACGAACCCGATCTGTTCCTCGCCGACGAGCCGACCACGGCGGTCGACGTGACCGTGCAGGACCAGATCCTCCGGTTGCTGTCGAGCCTGCAGCAGGAGCGCGAGATGGCAATGGTGCTCGTCACCCACGACCTCGCCGTGGTCAAGGGGTTCACCGACCGGGTCGCGATCGTCTACGGCGGCGAGGTGATCGAGTCGGGTCCGACGGCGCAGATCTTCGCCGCGCCGCGGCATCGGTACACCGTGGCGCTCATCGCGTCGATGCCCGACCTCGACCTCCCCAGCCACTCCGAACTCACCACGATCGAAGGCGCCCCGCCTTCGCTCATCGACCCCCCGATCGGGTGCCGGTTCGCTGCTCGGTGCCCGGCCGCCCACGACATCTGTCGCACCACGTCGCCGTCGGTCGAACACGAGGGAGCCTCCGGCGCAGGAGCAGGCGACGCCCACTGGTTCCGCTGCCACTTCCCGGCCGGTGTGACCGCCGACGAACCGATGGTCGACGCGGCGGGGGAGGGTCGCTGATGGCGGGGTCGGGGAACGAGCATCTTCGTGACGAGGTCCTTCTGTCGGTGACCGATCTCGTCGTCGAGTTCCCGGCGGAGCGCAAGCAGGTCGTCCACGCCGTGTCGGGGGTGAGCTTCGACCTCGACGCCGGCGAGACGCTCGGTATCGTCGGTGAGTCTGGCTGCGGCAAGACCACGACGGGCCGCGCCGTGATGCGCCTCGCCCCGGTGACGAGCGGGAGCGTGGTGCTCAACGGCACCGACCTCACGTCACTCGGCGGCGAGCCGCTTCGCCAGGCGCGTCGGGCGATGCAGATGATCTTCCAAGATCCGGTGTCGTCGCTGAACCCGAGTCGGCGGGTGCGCGACATCGTCCGCGAAGGCATCGAGATCTGGGGTTCGCCACGCGATGGCGACGCCGCTGACGACGACTGGATCGGCGAGGTGCTCGCCTCCGTGGGCCTCGGTGACGAGGGCGTGCCCGATCGACGTCCTCACGAGTTCTCGGGTGGCCAGTGTCAGCGGATCAACATTGCCCGCGCGCTCGTGATGGAGCCCGACGTGCTGATCCTCGACGAGCCGGTGTCGGCGCTCGACGTGTCGGTGCAGGCACAGATCCTCAACCTGCTCGAAGGGTTGAAGCAGCGCTTCGGCTTGACGATGCTGTTCATCAGCCACGACCTCGCCGTCGTGAAGAACATCTCCGACCGGGTGATGGTGATGTACCTCGGCAAGGTGTGCGAGATCGCTCCGACCGACGACCTCTATGCCCGCCCCACGCACCCGTACAGCCGGGCGCTGCTCGCGTCGATCCCCGGCCACTCACTCGACCTTCCACCCGCCGGTGACCTGATCAGTGGCGAATTGCCGTCGCCGCTCGATCCGCCGTCGGGTTGCCGGTTCCGCACGCGCTGCCCTGCTGCCACCGAACTGTGCGCGTCGACCGAACCCGAACTCTCCGAAGTCGCCGTGGGCCACTGGGTTGCCTGCCACCACCCGGCGTCACCCTGACGACGAAGCCCGCAGGTGCAGGCTGGTCGGTCAGGCCCGTTCGGCGGTGCCGAGGATGGCGTCGGCGATCTGTGACCAGTAGAGCGGCGGGACGTCGTGGCCCATGCGGCCGAGGACGAGAAGGTCGGCACCCGGAACGGCAGCGGCGGTCGCCTCGCCACCCGAGAGCGTCACGAGTGGATCTTCCCGACCGTGGACGACGAGGGTCGGCATCTCGACCGACTTCAGCTGCTCGGTGCGATCACCGGTGGCGGCGATCGCGGCGATCTGGAACGCGGGGCCCGCAGGGAAGAAGCAGCGGTCGTAGGCCTCGATCGCCCGAGCCCGCGCCTCGGCCTCGTCGAACAGCGATCCCGAGATGATGCGACCCGTGATGATGCCCGACTCGATCGCCGCCTCGCGCCCGACCGGCGGAGGTGCGAGCAGGGCGCCGATCGCCTCCGGCGAGGGTTGGCCGACGTCGTTCGCGCCCGTCGTCGACATGATGCTCGTGAGCGACAGGACGCGGTCAGGGTGCTCGATCGCCATCATCTGGACGATCATCCCGCCCATCGAGGCGCCGACGATGTGCGCCGCGTCGATGCCGAGAACGTCGAGCAACCCGATGGCGTCGGCGGCCATCGTCGACAGCGAGTACGGCGCCTCGACCTTCTCGCCCGTCATCGCCTGCGCGTAGAGCGCCATCACGTCAGGCGGGTCGCCTTCCGACTTGCTCGACAGGCCGACGTCACGGTTGTCGAAACGGATCACCCGGAACCCGCGGTCGACCAACTCGGACACGAAGCCGGTGCTCCACAACGTCATCTGGGCGCCGAGGCCCATCACGAGCAGGAGCGGAGGAGCGTCGGACGGCCCGAAGCTCTCGTAGCAGATCTCGATGTCGTTCACAGCGGTGGTGGGCATCGGGTGATCCTGCCACCTCCGGGTGGGGGCGGATGAAACGAGAGCGCGGCTGACTCGTCGGGGCGAAGCGACCGCGTCGACACTGTTCCGATGGCCACCGCCCGCTCGCTCGTCCCGACCATCGACATCTCGGGCAGTGCCGACGACATCGACGCCCAACTCGATGCGCTCGACGCCGCCTGTCGAGATCACGGCTTCTTCCTCCTCGCCGGGCACGGGCTCGACGACGTGATCGCCGAGACCTGGGACGCCGCGCGCGCCTTCTTCGACTCGGGTCGGGGCAACAAGCAGTCGGTCGAGCGTGACCTCGACAACCCGCTCGGTTGGAACGATCGCGAGCTGACCAAGCGCAAGCGCGACCACAAAGAGGTGTTCGACCTGATCGATCCGTCGTTCGCTCCGGTCGATGCCCGCAACCGCTGGCCGGCCGAACCCGCTGCGTTCCGTGACACGCTCGCTGCGTTCTACGACGCTTTCAGCGAACTCTCGGAGCGAACCGTCGACCTGGTCCACCGTGCACTCGGGATGGACCCGTCCGACGAGCACGGCCGTCGTTTCGCGGGTGACCGCATCAACAGCGCCGTCCGGCTCAACCACTACACGCTCGGCGACCCGGTGCCCGCCGACGAGCGCAGCGACCTCGCCGACCTCGGCGAAACGGCGCTCGGCGACCACACCGACCCCGGCGTACTCACGCTCCTGCTGCAGGACGACGCCGGTGGCCTCCAGGCGCAGTCACGCAACGGCGACTGGATCGACGTCGAACCCGTGCCCGGCACGGTCGTGGTCAACCTCGCCGACTCCGTCCAGGTGTGGACCAACGACCGGTACCGAGCGGCGGTCCATCGCGTGCTGCCGATGACGGCGACCGATCGGATCAGCATCCCCTACTTCCTCCATCCGACACGAGATGCCGTGGTCGAGCCGATCACCGAACTGATCGGATCCGACGAGCCCCGCTACCGGTCGTTCGAGTGGCGCCAGTTCATGCGAGCCCGGACCGACGACAACTTTGCCGACCTCGGCGCCGACGACACTCAGATCAGCGACTACCTGATCTCGAACTGACGCAGCGTCACGGATGAGCGGCGCGGGCCCGGGCGCCGATCAGGGGTCGAGCGTCGAACCGAAACTCGGCTGGGGTTCACAGGTCGGGTCAGCCGGTGCGGGGTTCGGGACCGCTGCCGCGAACCGTGACGTCCAGGAGTCGACCGTGCCCGGTTCGAGCGACACGACGAAGCGTTCGATGTCGTCGAGCGTCAGTTCCTGGGCGGTGATGCTGAACACGGTGTCGGCGTCACGCCAGTACACCGACACCGTCTCGGGCGTCGGCGGCGCACTGTCGACGAACGCAGGGGCTCCGAGGAACGTGGTCGGCGTCAGCTGACGGCCACCGAACGTCAGCTGCGACAGAGACCCGCCCGGGATCTGCGTGAGGCGCACCGGCGTGGTCTCGGCGAAGAGCGGCAACTGGAACTGAGTGATGAACGCATCCGCACTCTCGCCGAGGTCGAGGACCGACCAACCGTCGGGCAGCGAGATGTCGATCGCCGCTGACGCGTCGATCGACGTGGCCTCGAGCAGCGCTGTCACCGCCGGGCGGAACGCGGGCTGGCCGGGTGCATCGTTCATGATGACGACGCCGCAGGGCACCTGAAATCGGTAGGAGACCGCCGTGGGTGCTTCGACGGCCGCCACGCCGATCGAACCGACCTGCTGGACGTCGAGATCGTCGAGCGGGGACTCGGCACCGTCGAACTCGGCGAGCCACAGGGTGGTGCCGTCGGGTGCGGTCAGGAGTACGTCGCCGACACCCTCACCGGCCGGAGCGATCACGATCTCGTCGGCAGCGAGTTGAGTGCTCGGCAGGACGAGCGGCATCGCCCGACTCACCCCGGTGCGCTCCGGTGGCGCTTCGACGGGTGCGGCCGATGTGGTCGTCTCGACGGCTTCGGTGGTCGCCGGTGCGGTCGAGTCGGTCGGAGCAACGGCCTCCTCGCCCGAGTACGACGACCAGATGAACGCGCCGACCAGACCCACGACGAGCAAACCGGCGGCGGTCTTCACGATCGATCCGAGGCCCGGTCCGCGGCGCGGCGCCGACGGTACCCGCATCCCGTGAGGTGCCGTCGACACCACGGCCCCGCTGTCGGAGCGGCCACTGATGGTGCGTGCGGCGTCGTCGTACCCGGCACCGAACAGCGACTCGCGGATCATCTGGCGCTTGGCGACCGGCATCGGGTCGATCGGCGGGCGCGTGCCCTGGACGATGTCGAAGATGTTCATCGCCCGCGCCGTCGCCTCGGAGGGGCGTCGTCGGCTGCGATCTTCAGATCGCGCCGGATCCGACCGAGCGCCGAGCGGACCGTGCCGACCGAGAGCTCGAGCGCTTGCGCGATGTCGGACTGGGGGCAGGACTCCCACAGCGACAACAGCAAGATGTCGCGGTCGTCGGGTGGGAGGTCGGCCACGGCACGCATGGTCCGGCCGACCTGGTCGTCGACGTCGACCGTCGGTGCCGGCTTGCGGCGATCGCCCTTCTTCCGCGTCGCGATCTTGTCGGTCGCGGCGGCGTCGGTCGCGGCGGTTGCGGTGGCGTCGGTTGCGGCGGGGTCGGCGGTTGCTGCGGCGTCGGTTTCGGCAGTGCCCGGGAACGCAGCGTCACCGAGCAGATCGCGATTCGCCGCATGGGTGACCACGCGTGGCGCACCGGCCCGACCGGGAACGAGTGGATCGGCGATCCTGTTCGGAGCGTCGGAGACGTCGAGGCGCAGCGCTCGGATGTACGTCCGCTCGAGATCTTCGTGGCGTCGTAACACGGCGACCGCAGCGCCGTAGAGGAAGATTCGCTCGGTCCCGCGTTCGCGGTCGAACCGATCCCATGTGCGCATGGCGTGCTCGAAGGTCTCCGCGGTGATGTCGGGGCTCGAGTCGGGCCCGACACGGCGGGTGATCAGTGCATGCACGGCGTCGACGTGGTCGTCGTACAGGCGGACCGCCGCCGCTCCGGTCAAAGGCACGCCACACTCTGCCAGGTCTGCGCGTCACGACACCAAAGTGTGACCGAACCGCAATCTTCAGCGGTTCGGCACGTCTCGTCGTGGACCGATTCGGCGACAGGGGTGAACTCGACGTCTGCTTCGATCACCGCATCGGCTCAGACGTCATCGAGGTCGACGTGGAGTGAGGCCGTCGGTGTGCGCCGCAGGTTCTTCGTCTTCGCCCGGGTGTCGGTCAGTCGTCGTCGGGCTGGGTTGCGCCGACGGGAGTAATCGGCGGGCGCCCGGCGAGGACGGCTGCGACGTTGCGGGCGGCGAGGTCGGCCATCGCGCCTCGGGTCTCGACCGTGGCCGAGCCGAGGTGCGGGACGAGCACGACGTTGTCGAGTTCCAGCAGCGCAGGGTGGACCTCGGGTTCGTTCTCGAACACGTCGAGTGCGGCCCCGGCGATGATGTTGGCCGACAGCGCTCCGGCGAGTGCCGCCTCGTCGACGATCGGGCCGCGGGCGGTGTTCACGAGGAACGCCGCTGGCTTCATCGTCGCCAACGCGTGCGCATCGATCAGATGTTGAGTGTCGTCCGAGTACGGGCAGTTGAGCGAGACGACGTCACTGGTGGCGAGCAGTTCGTCGAGTTCGACACGCTCGGCACCGAGCCGAGCCGCGATCGCCGGATCGACCTCGGAGCGGTTGTGGTACACGATCTCCATCCCGAAGGCCTGTGCCCGATCGGCGAGGGCGGTCCCGATGTCGCCCATTCCGACGATGCCCAGCCGTCGGCCCCGGATGCTCGTGCCGAGCAACATGAACATGTTCCACTTCCACGGCTCGCCGGAGCGGATCAGTCGTTCGCCCTCCCCGAGACGGCGCGTGATCATCAAGAGCAACGACATCGCCAGATCGGCGGTCGCGTCGGCGAGCACGCCCGGCGTGTTCGTGACCACGACGTTGCGCTCGCGACATGCGGCGACGTCGATGTTGTCGTACCCGACTGCGACGTTCGCGACGATCTGCAAGTGAGGCGCCGCGTCGAGGAAATCGTGGTCGACCCGGTCGGCGATCATCGTCACCGCGGCTCGGGCGTCGGCCAAACGGGTGTTGCGTTCGTCGGCCGGCATCGGCACCTCGCCGTCCCACGACCACACCGATCCGGCTTCGCGCAGCAACACCAGACCCGAGTCGACGATCGGCCCCGTCACCACGATCTCACTCACCCCCGCACCGTAACCGGGGGTGCCAGACCCGTAACGTCCAGGGTCTGACCCCGGCCGTTACCGGTGACGCCGGATGCGTAACGTCCAGGGTCTGACCCCGGCCGTTACCGGTGACGCCGGATGCGTAACGTCCAGGGTCTGACCCCGGCCGTTACCGGTGACGCCGGGCGACGAGGGATGCGTGGCCGTTCGATTCGGAATCGAACAGGACCTCGAGGCCCGGCCGGGTGAAAGCGGCAGTGAGCTCACCGTGCGGAGCGTGGAACTCACCGGGCCGATCGGCTCCGACGACCGACAGCACGGTGACGACGAGGAGAGCCCCTGGTGCGAGTCGCTCGACGAACGCGTCGTAGAGGTCGACCGCCCGGAAACGCTGGCAGACGATCACGTCGAACGGTCCGTCGGGGAGTCCGCCGTCGAGGTCGAACAGACGGGCGTCGACCCGATCGGAACAATCCATCCGTTGTGCGGCCGAGTCGAGTCGGCGGATCGCCTCGACCGAGACATCAACCGCAACGACCGACAGACCGCGTTCGGCCAGCCAGATCGACTGTGCCCCGAGCCCGCAGGCGACGTCGAGTGAGCGTCCGGTGACGGGGACGATGTCGGCCAGGCCGGCGTCGGCCAGGGCGTCGGGTGGTGTGCCCGCCGTGACCACATCGCTCGACGAGTAGCGGTCGTCCCAGCGCCGTCCGTCCGAGACACTCATCCGACTGCGCTCATTCGGAACGCACTCATTCGAAACGCACTCATTCGGAACGCACTCATTCGAAACGCACTCATTCGGAACGCACTCATTCGAAACGCACTCATTCGGAACGCGCTCATCCGTGCGCTCGGTGCAACGGCAGCGTGCAACACCGAAAACTACCGCCCGTCTTCGGAGGTTCGGAGTAGGGCACCTCGATGACGTCGATCCCACGCGAGCGCATCTCGGAGTTGATGCGGGTCATGGTCGGCTGCGACACGACGCACGACGGCGAGATCGACAGCACGTTCGTGCCGAGTACCCGTTGCTCGTCGCGCGTGACCTCGATCAGTTCGTAGGTCTCGCGCACCGCGGCGGGGATCTCGCGCATGCCGTCGGGGTAGATCAGCGCATGGCCGTCGCTGACCGGTAGGAACGAACAGTCGAGGTGGAGCACGTCTTCGCCGTCGGCGAGGCCGGTCAGCGTGATCGGAACGATCTCGAAGTCGGGCACCAGTTGCATCAGCCAGGCTGCTCCGGCGAGCGTCGTGCGTTGCCCGATTCCGACGAACACCTTGCCGCGGTCGACGATCACGTCTCCGCCTTCGATCACGAGGTCTTCCGGGCCGAACAGCACCTTCACGTGCTCGGGGAAGTGCTCGAACAGATGGGCGTACCCGCGCCACTCGTGACGACGGCTGCGAGCGGCCATCGTGGTCACGACGAACGTGTCGCCGATGACGACGCCGATGTCGCGCGTCATCATCTGGTCGGGCAGGTACGCGAGCGGGTGCGGCTGATGCACCTCGACGCCCTGCGCCTCGAGCACGTCGATGAAGCCGTTGAGTTGCTCGGTGACGGCTTCGGGAGTCGGTGCCTCGGGGCCGTCGTAGTACTTGCGTTGCGTCTCGTTGATGATCTCGGCATCGACCTGCAAGAAGTTGTCGGGATAGCCGACGATGACCGATCGCAGCGGCGCCGTCTCGGAATCGACGAAGACGTCCATGCGGCGATCGTAGGGCCACTCGATCACGGCCCGACGGGATCCGACGTGGGATCATTGTCGACCGTGAACGACATCGACGACGACGCAAGTACGCAGACCTCGACCGGCTGGCTCTCGCCCGAGGACCTCGAGCTGATCCGTGCGAACGTCCCGATCGTCTACGTCGACGCCGTTCCGGTGCGCGTCGACTCGCTCGGCAACGTCACCGAAGTCGGGATGCTGCTACGCGTCGCCGCCGACGGCACGATCAGCCGGATGGTCGTCACGGGCCGCGTGCAGTTCGGTGAGCGGGTCCGCGAAGCGCTGATGCGTCACTGCGAGAAGGACCTCGGCCCGATGGCCTGGCCGCGGGTCCCGCCGAACCCGACCCCGTTCACCGTCGTCGAGTACTTCCCGAACCCCGAACGTTCGGGCTTCTACGATCCGCGTCATCACGCCGTGTCGCTTGCATACGTCGTGCCCGTCGAAGGCGAGTGTGAGCCGACCCAGGAGGCGCTCGACCTCACCTGGTTCAGCCCGGAAGAAGCGGTCAGCAACGAGGTGCGCGACTCGATGACCAGCGGCCACGACCGCCTCATCCGCCTGGCCCTCGCCCACGTCGGCAAGCTCCCCTGAGACGAGTGCGGTCGTCGGGTCGGGTCCTGGTCGAGACAGATCCACCGGCAGGTTCGTGAAACCGCGTAGTTTGGGGCGCAGATGCCGGAGGGAGACACGATTCATCGGGCCGCGAGCGCACTTCGGACTGCGCTCGGTGGCAAGGCCATGACTCGTTTCGACGCCCCAGAACTCGTCGGGCCGACACCCCAGGCCGGACGCACGATCGAGCACGTCGAGACCCAGGGCAAGCAACTGCAGATCGAGTGGGACAACGGCATGGTGCTCAACACGCACATGCGTCGCAGCGGCTCGTGGCACGTCTACCGACACGGCGAGAAGTGGCGTCGTCCGTACCAGCAGATGCGTGCCTCGATCGAGAACGACGACTGGGTCGCGGTGTGCTTCAACGCCCCGCTCGTCGAGACGTACCGCTTGCCCGACAAGCGTCGGCACCCCGGCATGGGCCGCCTCGCACCCGACCTCGCCAAGCCGGCAGCCGATCTGAACACCATCGTCAACCTGTTGATGTCGTACCACGACGCCGACGCACGACTCGGCGAGGTACTGCTCGATCAGCGCGTCATCTTCGGGATGGGCAACGTGTCTCGCTGCGAGGTCTTGTGGGCCACCGGGATCAGTCCTTTCGCTCCGGTCGGCGCACTGACCGAGCGCGATGCGGTCCGCCTCGTCAACAACGCACAGCTCCAGGTGAGCCACAAGCTGCACCCGGGCGATGCGCCCCCGTCGGCTGCCGGCCAGCACGAGCTGGCCGTCTACGGCCGCAACGGTCAGGGCTGTCCACGTTGCCCCGGCACGATCGACCGGGTTCGGATGGGTGCCTACGACCGGGTGCTCTACTGGTGCCCCGGTTGCCAGACCTACCTCGACCCCCGAGTGCGCTTCGATCGCGACGACACCCCGGTGATGGACCCGCATCCGGCCGCTCGCCGCTTCCTCGCCGACCTCCCCTGGAACCGCGACTGACGTCGTCTTCTCGTGACAGGTCGGACGGTCGTGAGAACTGTCAGGCGCGACCGAGGATGCGGTCGACGTCGATCTCGATCACGGCGCGATCGTCGCGTTCTTTCGGGTCCCGGTACCGGGCGGCGTAGCCCTCGATCCCCGCCAACACATCGTCGGCGTCGGTCACCAGGCGCACCGGGCCTTCGAGGGCGAGCCAGCGACCGCCGTCGACCTGGCACACGGCGCCACGCTGACCGGCCGCTTCCATCCGCCCGGCGTTGAGCGCCTTCTGCGACGTCGCCCACGTGATCACCCGTGCGACCCGGGCCTCGGCGTCGTAGCTGAACCCGACCGCAACCACGTGCGGTGAACCATCGGTCCGCAACGTCGTCAACGTGGCCAGATGTCGTTCGGTGAGGAACGTCATCACGTCGTCGTCGAGCGCGTCGATGTCGAGGGCCATTGCCTCGTTCTACCGCCTGCGGTAGACGCCGACTCGGTACACCCACGGCACCGCCATGAACGGGACCGAACTCATCCGCAAACGGATCCGCCCTCTGCTGCTCACGAGCTTCGGCACGATCGGCCCGATGATCAGGTGCTTGCGCAGGGCCTTCGACGTGATGTCGGTGACGTCGGTGCTCGACACGATCTCGAAGTCGTCGTCGATCGCGGCATGGAACTCGTCGATCGTCGGCGCTGCGGGCACCCCGAGTGATGCCTCGGCGACTTTCCACGCTCGCTCGGGGAGGCGGGTCGTGGCCGGTCGGTAGAAATCGGTCGTGACGACGTGCCCGTCGCTTTCCAGCACCGAAGCGAGTTCGCCGAACAGCCGGAAGCGATTCATGTGAAAGCCGACTTCGACCACGCACGCCGCCTGGATCGACCCGGGCCGCAACGGGAGCCGGAGTGCGTTGGCGAAGATGGCGGGCGGGTGACCGCTGCGGTGCATGGCGAGGTCGATGCCGACGTGGCGGATCGTCGGATCGTCGAGCGTCTCGTCGAAGTAACGAGCGAGCTTGCCGTCACCGCATCCGATGTCGATGATCGTCGAGCCCGGGCGCGGCGAGGTCTCGGCGAGGAGATCGGTCACGTGGTGGTGGAGGCGGTCGTCGGCGAGCGTCACGTTGTCGATCCCGGGCCGGTCCCACATGCCCACGGTCATCACGAAACCGCCCGATCCGTCGATGTCGCCCATGACGTTGTTGCCGATGCGGTCGTAGTACGCCATCACCTGGCGGCGCGGGGTGGATTCGTGGGCGGTGGGATCGGACAGGGTGGATTCGTGGGCGGTGGGATCGGACAGGGTGGATTCGTGGGCGGTGGGATCGGTCACTCTCGACGAGGTCCGATCAGCGAGAGGAGCGCCGGGAGCAGCACGACGTCGGCGACCCACGCTGCGAACACGGCGGCGGCTCCGAGCAGCCCGAGCGTGCGGATGGCGGGCAGCGGGGTGATCGCGAAGAGGGCGAGACCGGCGACGACGATGGCCGAGGTGAGGGTGATCGCAGGCCCGACCGAGCGCACCGCGTCATCGATCCGTGCCGCAGGCCCGGCCGCCCGGCTTCGATCGTGCGCATGCAGCATGTGCACAGTGTCGTCGACGCTGATCCCCACGACGATTCCGCCGACGACGAGTGTGACCGGATCGATCGGGATCCCACCGAAACCCATGATCGCCATCACGACGAACGCGGGCACGACATTGGGCAGGATCGCAGCGCCGATGTGGCGCAACGTCGGCACGCTGAACGCCAGGACGATCGAGATGATCGCGAGCGCGAACGCATACGAGCGCATCGCGGTGGAGAGGGCGCGAAGTGCGCTCTTGCCGACGGCGAGCGAGGTTCCGGTCACGACGACGGTCTCCGACCCGTCCTGATCGGCGACCATCTCCTCGAGCGGGCGGAGGTCGCGGCTGAGCGTCGCCGAGCCGATGAAGGGCGTGACGAAGGTCGTGCGTACGGTCCCCGACGAAGCGACGATCGTGTCGTCGATGGCGACGGCCGGCAGATCGGAGAGGTTCGGCAGCGCGCGTGGCGCGGTGCCTCCGACGGTCTGCGCCTCGACCAGATCGACGAGTCGGCCGATCCGTTCAGGCGTCACGTCACCGGCGTCGTCGTCGAGGATGATCTCGAAGGTTCCGCCGAACCCCGTTGTCTCGTCGATGCGTTCGGCGTCGTCGATCGCGTCGTTCGTCCCGAGCCAGTCGGCCGGGTCGAATGACGTGGTGAGCTGGGTGGCTCCCGCAGCTCCGACGGCGATCACGATGATCGACACGGCGATGACGGGCCGTGCCCGACGTTGGGCCCAGCCCGAGATGTCGACCAGTTGGCGTGCGCTGCCGCCGATCAGCGACGGACTCGCGACGACGCGGGCGCCATGCAACAGGATCGGGCAGAGGGCCAGGGTGAGCACCATCGCCACGATCACCCCGAAGGCGCCGTAGATCCCGACCGACGCGAACGCGTCCAACCCGACGAACGCGAACGACCCGAAGCCCGCCGCCGTGGTGACCGACGTGAACACGATTGCCGGGCCCGTGGCCGCCGTGGCGATCGCACCGGTCGGATGCTCGGCGGTGGCCGGGTCGATCGTCGTCGATCGGTGCAGCACGTGCAGCGTGTCGGCGACGCCTGCGACGATCACCAACATCACCATGATCTGCGTGAACGCGTTGAGCGGGCTGTTCGTCCACCCCATCAGGCCGAGCGTGGCGAGCAGCGTCATCCCGACGATGATCAGCGGGAGCGCCCACAGCCATCGATGCCGGAACGACAGCGCGGTCAACAGCGCGACCACGCCGAAGAGAGCGGCCGTGACCAGCGTGATCCAGAACTGGGCAACCGCCGACCCGCGCACGGCGAAGGCGACGAGGCCCGACACCGTTGGTTCGAAGTCGTCGACCCGAGCGGCGTCGGTGACGTCCATCAGCGATTCGACGTACTCGATCTCCTGTGCACCCGACAATTGTCCGTCGTCGCCCGACCCGGGAGTCGGCGTGACCACGGCGACGACGTACGGCTGCGCGCCGTCGCCGAACAGCACCCCGTCCAGGCTGGGGACAGCGACGATCGACGCATCGACGGCCGCCTGCCCTCCGGCGTCGAGCAGGTCGACGAAAGAATCGACTCGCTCGACGAGGGGAAGGGCGGTCAGGCCCTCGGCCAGGTTCCGCAGTCGTTCGACCGTCTCGGGTGCGAACGGGTCGTCGACCTCGACCAGGACCTGTGCTCGCTCGTCACTGCCGAATCGTTCGATCAGTGCCTGATGGTCGAGTTCTTCGAGTGACCCCGACTCGATGAAGTCGGCGGGGCGCGACTGGATCTCGAGCCGTGCGACACCTGCTGCGAGGACGGCGACGACGAGGCCGACGACGACGAGGACAGCACGGCGGTGCTCGACGATTCCGAGCGCGAGGGCCATGGCTGGGCGAGGCGCCTGCGGACCCGAGTGTGGGGTGACGCCGGCCGGTTCGGAGTTGCGTTCGCCATGATCGGTCGACACGCGTTCCGGCTCCACCCGAGCAGAGGGTAGGCGACTCCTGTGGCATCGCTACCGTCTCAAGATCGGCGGCGTTTCTGCCGATGAGAGGACCATGGAAGGGACTGGTCGGGCGGAGGGCCCGGCTCCAGCACGAACGTTCTTCTCGTGGGTCCGCAAACGCTCGCGGCCCCCGATCGCCATGCTGCTCGTCCTCTTGGTGCTGCTTCCGGCCTCGGGCCTGATCAAGGTGCGCGCCGACCAGTTCTCCGACCTCGGTGACCGTCGCGGACGTCTCGACCGGATCGAGTCGCGCGCGCAAGAACGAATCGACGCGCTCACGCTGCGCGGAGCGCTCTACGAGGAGTGGAAGTGGCGCACCGTCCTGCTCGCCGTCGACTCGCTCGGCGCCGACGAATCGCTCGCCAACCAACTGCTCGGACTCGACGTCGGTGAGGTCGCTGCCAGCGCCGTCGCCGACGTCGACCAACTCGTCGCCGATGGAGTCGGCGCCCCGACGGTCACGGTCGAGGACATCTCCACGCTCCGCGGGCGTCTCGATGGCACCGTCGTGTCGTCGAGAGACGCCTTCGAGGTGGTCGGGGCACGCCTCGACTCCGCCGGGCTCGCAGCCGCCGACGAACTCGTCGAACTCGCTGAGGGGATCCCCGACGGCGATCGGTTGATCGCACGTATGCGCACCACCGAACTTCTCGCCGAGGGTCACAGCAACCTGTCCGCACAGTTCCTGGCGTACTTCGGATCGAGGTTCTCGGTCGAGATCGAGCCCGTGCTCGAACTGCAACGCCTCGCTGCGCTGCGGTCGTCATTCCGGTCGATGCTGGCCGAACTCGCCGAGAATCCGGCATCGTCGCAAGCAATCCAGACGACGATCGACGAACTCCGTTCGGACTCGGCCCTGACCTCGTACCAGGCCGTGGTCGATGAACACCTCGCGGTGGCGATCACCTCCGGCCTGGTCGCCGAGGAGGGCGACCTGTTCGCCAATGCCTTCGCCGACATCGACCGGATCATCACCGTCTTCGACAGCTCCACGACGTCGATCGAAGACTGGCTGATCGCCACCGAGAGCTCCGGCTCGGATCTGCTCGACACCGTCGTCGACAACGTGAGTGCCGCCAACGCCGACATCAGCCACACTCGACGGTCGGTGTTCATCCAGGCCGCCGTGATGATCGTCGCGATCGTCGTCGTGACCATGATCATCCGACGGCCCATCCGCCGCCTGACCGCTCTCGCCGCACTCGTGCGCGACGGACGACCGATCGACATCGCCCCGTCGGGTCCGTCCGAGGTCCACCACGCGGGCCAGGTACTCGTCGAAGCCGGCTCGAACCAGGAACTGATCCGACTCCAGGCGGTCGCACTCGCCGACGGCAAGCTGGACGACCCCGTTCTCCAACTGACGGCGAGCGGCGACGCTGGGCGACTGGCGGCCGAAGCCACGCGTGCTCTGTCCCGTTCGATCGCCGAGACTCGCTCCTACCAGGCCCAGTTGTCGTACCAGGCAACACACGACGGCCTCACCGGTCTGCGCAACCGTCCGGCCACGGTCGAGGCGCTGGCCGGTGCGATGTCACGCATGCGTTCCCACGAACTGTCGACCGCCGTGCTGTTCATCGACCTCGACGAGTTCAAGCCGATCAACGACACCTACGGCCACGCAGCGGGCGACCAGGCACTGATCGAGATCTCGAAGCGTCTTCTCGCGACGACGCGCCAGGGCGATGTGGTCGGGCGCATGGGCGGCGACGAGTTCGTCATCGTCTATGAGTCGGCCACGAGCGCCGAGGAGGTCGACGAGTTCGCCCAGCGGGTCCGCGGCACCGTGCGCGAATCGATCTGGATCAGCGGCATGCAGGTCAACGTCGGTTGCTCGATCGGCATCTCGATGACCTCGCCCGACGACGGCATCACCGATCTCACGCAACCGCCGGCCGACCTCGCCCGTGCCGCGATCAGCCACGCCGACCTCGCCGTCTACGCGGCGAAGGCCGCCGGACGCAACGCCGTCAAGTTCTGCACCGACGAGATGCGCGCCGCCGACACCCGGCTCCAGGACGCCGAGGCAGCGCTGCGCCACGTGGTGGCCGACGGTGGCCTCGAACTCCACTTCCAACCCGTCATCGGCCCCGATCACGCCGTGGTCGGTTTCGAGGCGCTGGCGCGCTGGCGTCAAGCCGACGGGACGATGGCCATGCCCGACGACTTCATCGCGATCGCCGAGCGCTCCGACCTGATCGTCTCGCTCGACCGCTGGGTGATCGACGAGGCCGCCCGCACGCTCGCCGACTGGCAGGAGAACAGTGTGCTCTCCGGGCTCTGGTTGGCGGTCAACGTCAGCTCTCGTCACCTCGATCATCCCGAAGTGGCAGCGCACGTCCTCGACCCGCTCGAACTGCACGAAATCGAGCCGATCCTCTTCATGATCGAGGTCACCGAGACCGCCGCCGTCAATGACATCGACCGGACCAGAGAGCGGCTGCAGCGCATCCGTCGAGCGGGCGTGCGCGTCGCGATCGACGACTTCGGAACCGGCCACAGCTCGCTCACCCACCTCAGTTCGTTCGAGGTGGACGTCCTCAAGCTCGACCGTTCGTGGGTGTCGGAGGTCGACGAGCCCGGCAGCAAGGCCGAGCACATGCTGCGACTGATGGTCGCCAGCGGTCACGGTCTCGGGTTGCGGGTCACCGCCGAAGGCATCGAGAACGCAGATCAGGCGGAGGCGATGCTCGCCATGGGTGCCGACTTCCTCCAGGGATGGCACTTCAGTCGGGCTGTCCCGCTCGACGAAGTGGTCGCCACCGTTCGCTCCGTCGGCTCGCCTGCCCACCCGCCGAGTCGCATCGGAGACCATGCTCCACTGATCTCGGTGGGCCCCACCGGTCCGGCCACCGACCTTCCGGCACCGGTCGCCCTCGCCGGCACCTCAGCCTGACGGTCCCGACAGTCCCGACAGTCCCGACAGTCCGTGGCGAGGCGGGTTTCCCCTGCCGCCATCAACGAGTGTCTCGCCGTCGGCGGCGTCAGACTCCCGCGGTTCGGCGCCGGGCGGCCGCGCGTCAGTCGGTGGAGATGGCGTCGAGGACGTTCATGTGGCTCGCCTTGAAGGCGGGATAGGTGGCAGCGACGAGACCGGCGACGACGGCGCCGACCAGGATCGCCACGATGATCAGCGGGCTGAACGCGATGTCGCTGATGATGTTGTCGGGAACGGCCTGCGACAGCACCACGCCGAGGAACGTGCCGAGGACGACTCCGATCAGCGCACCGAAGACCGCCACGATCACGGCTTCGCCGACCACCGACCACGTCGTCTGGCGCCGGGTCATGCCGACCGCACGCAGGAGACCGATCTCACGGGATCGCTCGAACACACCGAGTGCGAGTGTGATCGAGATCCCGATGACGGCGATCCCGATCGCGAACAGCAGTAGGAAGCCGATGATGTAGAGCAACTGGTTGATCTGGTCTTCCTGCTCCTGCAGGAACTCGGCGTTCGACTGCACCGTCGCTTGAGGGAAGTCCTCGAACACGTCGCGCACCGCTTCGTCGCCCACCTCGGGGTCGACGCCATCGACGAGCGCTGCGAGAGCGAACAGGTCGCTCGGCGCCTCGGTCCCACTCACATCATCGAGGAGGTCGAGAGAGATGAACCAGTTCAACCCGAACGAGTTGTCGGCGAAGATCAGGTCGACGCTCAGTTCACGGGTCTCGCCGCTCGTGAACACGACCGGTACGGTCGACCCGAAGGTGAGGCCTGCGGTCTCGGCCGCCTCCTCGTGAATCGCGAGCGAGTTCGGCCCGAGTTCGTCGAAGCTCCCCGCGACGTTATCGAAGTCGACGAGTACCGCGGCGGCCTCGGGGTCGACGGCCGACAGCAGCTTCACGTCGGCACCGATCTCGGCCTGTGTGATCCGGAACGGCGTGGCTGCGGCGATCTCCGGCAGGTCGCTCAACGACTCGACGACCAGCGGCGGGAACCCGCCATCGGACGGACCGCCGCCCCCGCCGGCCGACTGCACGATGTAGTCGGCCGAGACGGCGCGTTCGAGAGTGGCCGAGATGGTCTCGCGGACCGACGACGCGAACACCGAGGCGGCGCTCACGAGTGCGACACCGATCATCAGCGCAGCGGCGCTCGACGAGGTGCGGCGCGGAGCGCGGGCCACGTTGTCACGAGCCAGCTTTCCTGGTGTGTTGCCGAACTTGGCGATCGGTGCACCCAGGACCCGCGTGACCGGCGTGGCGACGGTCGCCGAGACGCTGGCGATGCCGAGGAACAACAGCAGCGTGCCGCCGCCCGCCAGCACGATCAAACCGATCGACCCGCCCGGCGACACGAAGAGCCCGACGAGCAACATCGTGAAGCCGACGACGGCGGCGGTCACGCCCATCGCGAGTCGCCGTGACCGAATCGCGGCAAACCCGAGTTCGGGTCGCATGGCGGCCACGGGCGGGATCTTCGCGGCACGACGCGACGGGATGATGACCGACAGCATCGTCACGCCGATGCCGACGATCGCCGAGACGACGACGGTGCGAGGGAGCAGCACGATGCCCGGCGACGGGAAGCCGGCGCCGATCGCGTTGAATCCGAGCACGATCAACTGAGCGACGCCGATGCCGGCGAACACGCCGATGATCGTGCCGAGCACGCCGACGCCGAACGCTTCCATCGCGATCATCCGGCGCACCTGACGCCCGGAGGCACCGATTGCCCGGAGCAAGGCCAACTCGCGCAGTCGCTGGCCGATCGTGATCTGGAAGACGTTGTTGATGATGACGGCGGCCACGAATGCGGTCACGAACGCGAAGACCAGCAGGCCGGTCTGGAAGAAGCCGATGAACTCGCCGATCTGATCTTGGAATTCGGCGATCAGGGCCTCGCGATCGACGATCTCGAAGCCGTCACCGACGACAGCGGCGACCGCGGCCTCGACCTCGTCGATGTCGGCACCTTCGGCGATACCGATGTTGATCTGGTCGACGAGCCCATCAGCCCCGAAACGCTCGAGAGCCGAGTCGAGGTCGAGCGCGATGATCGAGGCGCCGAGGAAGCTGTCGCTGTCGGGCGTTCCGACGGTTCCGACGAGCGTTCCGGTGTACACACCGGTGTCGGTCGAGTAGCTGACGGGACCCTCGAGTTCGAAGCCCTCTCGGTCGGCGGTCGCTTTGTCGAGCACTACCTCGTCAGGGCCGCTCGGGGCGCGGCCGCTCTTGACCTCGATCCCTGCGAGCGTGTCGGGTTGGTACTGGGTGCCGAACATCGGTCCGGTCACCGTGATCGGGTCGCCGTCGCTGCCGAGGATCTGTGCGCGCGCCGTGAGGTCTGGCTCGATCACGGCGACGCCGTCGACTCCTGCGATCTGGTCGGCGACGTCGATCGAGATCGGCGGAGCGTCGTTGTCGGAACCGAACGAGTCGTCGGTGAACGCCGAGATCCCGCGCACCTGGAGATCGACGTCTTGGACGAGGTCTTCGATCAGACCGTCGAACGACTGCTTCAAGCTGTCGGCGAGCACGAATGACCCCGACACGAACGACACGCCGGCGACGACGGCGAAGACGATCGCGATCGTGCGACCGAGGCGCGCCCTGATGCTCTTGCGAGCGATCAGTGAGGTGGATCCTGCCGTGGTCCTCATCGGCTCAGTTGCCGATCTGGATCATGCGCTCGAGGATCTGTTCCGACGTCGGCTCGTGGAGTTCGCCGTCGATCTTTCCGTCGGCCACGAAGATCGCACGGTCGGCATACGAGGCGGCGACGGGGTCGTGAGTGACCATCACGATGGTCTGGCCGAACTCGCGCACCGCCCGTCGCATGAAGTCGAGGATCTCGGCACCGGTCGTGGAGTCCAGGTTGCCGGTGGGTTCGTCAGCGAAGATGATCTGCGGGCGCGAGGCGAGCGCACGCGCCACGGCGACGCGCTGCTGCTGACCGCCCGACAGCTCGCTCGGGCGATGATCGAGACGATTCTTCAAGCCGACGGTGGTGACGACGTTGTCGATCCATGCGGCATCACCTGACTCGCCACCCAACATCAACGGCAACATGATGTTCTCGCGAGCCGTGAGCGTGGGGATCAGGTTGTACGCCTGGAACACGAATCCGACCTTGGTGCGGCGCAGTTCGGTCAACTGCTTGTCGTCGAGTGTCGCCAGGTAGGTGTCGCCGATGTAGGTGGCGCCCGACGTCAGCGCATCGAGACCCGCCAGACAGTGCAGCAACGTCGACTTGCCCGACCCAGACGGGCCCATGATCGCGGTGAACTTGCCGGTCTCGAACGAGATGGTGACGTTGTCGAGCGCTCGGACCTCGGCGTCGCCGAGCCCGTAGATCTTCGACGCGTCGACGGCGCCTGCGGCTGCCGTGCCGGGGGAGGGGGCGCTCGGCGATGCGGTGGGCGGTGCGAGATCGGTCGTCATACTCGACAGGTTGGCGCGCGCGATGGGGTGTGGCATCCACCTTTGGGTGGAAAGTCTGTCAGTCGCCGGGCTGGACGAGGCCCGATTCGAAGGCAGCGACCACCGCCTGCACGCGGTCGCGCGCTCCGAGCTTGGCGAGGATGCGACCGACGTGCGTCTTGATGGTCGCCTCGCCGAGATACAGCTCCGTCGCGATCTCGCCGTTGCTCAGCCCTTTGGCCATCAACCGGATGACGTCGAGTTCGCGTTCGGTGAGGTCGGCGATGCCGGGGAAGCGATCGGGCTGACCGACCGGTCGCCGTGCGATCTCGTCGATCAGGGTCTGGGTGACCGACGGCGCGAGGAGTGCGTCGCCGGACGCGATCACCTTGATCGCCTCGATCAACTGCTCGGGCGGAGCATCTTTGAGGAGGAACCCGCTGGCGCCGGCCCGCAGCGCGGCGTGGACGTAGTCGTCGAGGTCGAAGGTGGTGAGCATCATGACGCGTGCCGCTTCCGTCGCCGCGCAGATGCGCTCGCAGGCCTCGATGCCGTCCATGTTCGGCATCCGGACGTCCATGAGGATGACGTCGGGTCGAGCCCGATCGACCATGTCGACGGCGTCGCGCCCGTCGACCGCTTCGCCGACCACCGTGACGTCGGATTCGGCTTCGAGGATCATCCTGAAGCCGGTACGGACCATTGCCTGGTCGTCGACGAGCATCACCCGGATCACGGAACGGCCACTCGGACGGGTTCGGTCGGCAGCGTCGCCGAGACGCGCCAGCCGCCACCAGATCGCCAGCCGGCGTCGATCGTCCCGCCGATCGCGTCGACGCGCTCGACCATCCCGACGATGCCGAAACCTGCTCCTCGGACCTCGGCGGAAGCGCCTCGACCGTCGTCGTCGACGACGACGTGGACGGCGTCACTGCGCCGCTCGATGCGGATGTCGACGCTGGTCACCGGCCCGGCATGGCGACGCACGTTGGTCAGCGCCTCCTGGATGATGCGGTATCCGGTGAGATCGACGCTTGACGCGAGGTCGTCCAGACCGCCCGACACCTCCAGTGAGATCGGGAGGTCGTCGGACGCGTCGACCAACGCCGCGACGGATCGGAGAACGGGTTGAGGTGCCCGCATCGTCCGCTCGGCGTCGTCGGCGTCGTCGTTGCGCAGCACACCGAGCACGCCACGCAGTTCGTGCATCGTCTGACGGCCTGTCTCCTCGATGTTGGTGAGCGCCTCCTCGGCGATCTCCGGGGACGCGGCCAGGTTGCGGCGTGCGGCCGCGGCGTGGATCACCATGACGCTCACCGAGTGGGCGACCACGTCGTGCAGTTCGCGAGCGATGCGCGTCCGCTCGTCGGTGACGTGCTGACGGGCGATGAGTTCGCGTTCTCGTTCGGCTCGTTCGAGGCGTTCTTGGAGCGCCAGCGCCGCGTCGCGTCGGCGCCGCAGGTTGTCACCGAGGACGAACGCCGTGACGAGGATGACGGCCGAGGAGATCAGGTCGCCGACGTCGACCTCGTCGACGACGAAACCGGCAGCGAAGAGCAGCACGAGCCCGGCGACGATGAACGCGAGTGATCGAGTCCTCCGACTTCCGTGTGCATGGGCGCCGAGCGAGTACAGAGCGACGATGACACCGATGAACCCGGTCCCGCCGATGTCGGCGAGCGACGTGATGATCTCCGAGCCGACGACGAACAGCGCCACCTCCACCGGACGCACACGCCGCCACGCGATGGGCAAGATGCTGGCGATCACCAGGAGGACCGTCCACCAGGCGGGCTCGGTGTACTCCAGGTCGTCGATCTCGAAGTCGAGCAGGTGGAAGATGACCGACGTGACCGTCAGGAAGGTCGCGAGGATGATGTCGGCGGAGGCTGGATGGGTGCGCAGCCAGACGATCGGGCGCGGCCGTCGCGAGCGCCCCGTCGCGGGCCTCTGATCGAGCCGGTCGTCCATCGCGAGAGCGACCGTACTCACCGCCGTCGGCGCTGTCGTCCGTCCGGGGGCGGAACCGCCGTACGCTCGGAGGTTGATGACCTGCTCATCGTGCGCACAACCGTTGGTCGAGAACGCTCGATTCTGCTCGTTCTGTGGGCACGATGTGCGGTCGACCATGGTCGAGGAGCGCCGGGTCGTGTCGGTGCTCTTCGCCGATCTGGTCGGGTTCACCGCGCTGTCAGAGCACCTCGACCCCGAGCGCCTCAAGCGGCTGGTCGACGGCGTGTTCTCCCTGCTCATCGACCAGATCGAGCGGTTCGGTGGGCGCGTCGACAAAGTGCTCGGCGACGGAGTCCTCGCGCTTTTCGGCGCGCCGGTCGCGCACGAAGACGACCCCGACCGGGCCGTTCGTGCGTCGATCGAGATGCACCGAGCGCTCGACGCTTTCGTGTCCGATCAGACCGACATCACCCGGCTTCGGCTGCGGATCGGTGTGAACACCGGCGAGGTCGTGGTCGGCACGATGTCGGGCACCGACGACTACACGGCCATGGGCGACGTGGTCAACGTCGCGTCTCGACTGCAGACGATGGCGCCACCCGGCGGGATCTGGGTCGGCGCGACGACCGCAGCCGAACTCAGTCCGTCGATCGAGCGTGTCTTGGTCGCCGACACGGAGGTGCGCGGCCGCTCGCAGAGCGAGCAGGTCTGGCAGATCACGGGCCGCTTCGACCGGCTCCTTCCCGGCCGTTCACCCCACGACCGTCCGTTCGTCGGGCGGTCGAGTCAGCGCGAGCTGTTCGCGTCGGTCATGGCGCTGGTCGCCGACGGACGAGGTGCCGTCGTCTCGGTGTCGGGCGAGGCCGGCAGTGGCAAGAGCCGGCTCGTCAACGAGTCGCTTGCTCGCTTCCCGAGCCGCCAGGTCGTCATCTTCTCGGGCGAGTGCGCGCCATACGGCGAAACCAATGTGTGGGCCCCGATCGCCTCGGCGCTGTACCGATTGCTCGGACTCGACCGCAGCGCGCCCCCGTCGGTGCTGCGCGACAGCGTCGAGGCGCGCGGCCTCGAACTGTACGGATTCCTCCGGGGCGACGCTCGGATCCAACGCTTCGTCGAAAGCGTGATGCACATCCTCGGTCACCGGTCCGAACTCGACCGAGTCGCACCCGGCCAAGCCCGAGAGATCGTCATGCAGATGGTCGTCGAGGGCATCAATCGTCGCGCTCAGATGGTGCCCGTCGTGGTGTGGATCGATGACCTGCAGTGGGCCGACCCACTGCTGCTCGAGTTGCTCGCCCGGATCAGTCGGTCGATGGGAGACCAGCCCGTCCTGCTCGTCACTGCTCAGCGCGACGACGCCGAGATCGACTGGCCGCCCGACCTCGACCATCCGATCACGATCCGGATGCCGCTCGACTCGTTGGCTCTCGACGAGTCGGCCCGGCTCATCGCGGAGATCCTCGGCGATGACGTCGGTCCCGATCTCGTCGATCAACTCATCGAACGCAGCGGCGGGAATCCGCTGTTCCTGACCGAACTCGCTCAGGTCGCCCGCGACCATCCGGGCGACGTCGCTCTCCCCGGATCACTGCGCTCGTTGATCGCTGCACGACTCGACGCGCTCACCGTCGCCCAACGCCAGGTGATCGAGAACGCATCGGTGCTCGGAGCGACCGGTCCCGTTGCGGCGTTCGCTCGCTTCGCCGAGGCAGTCGACCAGGACTTCGACCCGCTCGACGTCGACCTGCTCGTCGACCAGGGCCTGCTCGACGTCGATGACCAGTGGTGGCGCTTCCGGTCCGACGTCGTGCGCGAGGTCGCATACCAGACTCTCACCAAATCGGCGCGCGCCGGACGCCACGCCGGCACCGCTCAGGTGATGCAGCAGTTCGAACTCGCACCGATCGACCAGATCGCACACCACATCGCCTCGGCGGCTGAGTTGGTCGCCGAGATCGGCCACGTCGACGGGGTACCCGCCGACGTGACCGAGCAGGCGATCGAGATGCTCGTCGTCGCGGCGAACCGGTCGCTCGACGTCGGAGCGTTCGCGCAGGCGACCCGCCAGTCGTCGCGTGCGCTCGCTCTGCTCGATGACGGCGACGCTCGGCGGGCAGACGTGCTGCTCATCCGCGCCAGAGCACACAGTGAGCGACGTCAGAACGGCCCGGCGCGTGTCGACGCGACCGACGTCCTCGACGTCGCCGTCGCGAACGGCGACCAGCGTCGCGAGGCGATCGCCCGACGGCTCATCGGTGTCGTTGCTCAGCAGCAGGGCGAACTCGATGTCGCTCGCGAGCAACTCACGGTGAGCGTCGACCTGCTGCGCGAGCTCGGCGACCGCCACGAACTCACCACGTCGCTGAGCGACCGAGGATTCGTCGAGGTGTTCGGAGGGTCGCTCGACGACGCTGAACGGATCCTCGGCGAGGCCGAAGCGATGGCTGAAGAACTCGACGACAGTCGACGCCTCGCCTGGATCCGACAGCATCAGGCGTGGGTTGCGTTCCTCGCCGGCGACACCGGCCTCGCCGAGCAACGACTGATCACGTCGTCGGGGTTGTTCGACGATCTCGGCGACCGGACGGGAACCGGATGGGCGATGGGCCTGCTCGCATATGTCCGGTTCTTCGAGCGCCGCTTCGCCGACGCCGAGGAGATGGCGTCCACCGTGCGTCGCGATGCGGTCGAACTGGGCGAGTTGTGGGCACCGGCGATGATGGACTCGCTGATGGCATCGATCCGGCTGTGGACCGGACGGTTCACCGAAGCCGAAGAGCTCTCTCGTCGTGCACTCTCCGGGTTTCGTGAGCTGAACGACCGTTTCGGCATCGTGCAGGCGCTCGCCCCGCGCATGCGGTCGCTCGTGGCGCTCGGTCGCGATCAGGAGGCCGAGCGCAGTCTCGAAGAGGCGTTGTCGATGGCCGATGCGTTCGGAGACCTCGCCATTCCGACGATGGCAGCTGCGGGGACCGCCGCGCACCTCGGGCTCGGCGAACGCGCCGTCGCACTCGGCGAGACCTCGCTCAACCGGATGCTCGCGATGCACGCTGATGCGTCCGAGTCGCGGATCACGCTCGCGCTCGGCCTGTGTCAGACCGGTGATGCCGACGCCGCGCTCGCCTCGTTGCTCGAGGTGACCCGACCGAGCCCGTACGCGAACGCGGTGACGGCGCTCGCGTCGGTCATGGCCGGCATGCCCGACGCCGGTGTCGAGGCAGCCGACATGGTCCACGCCGACGACACGGCGACCTACCTCGATCGAGTGCTGGCCGACGTGGCAGCCGGTGCCGGACTGATCGCCTCCGATCCCGAGGAGTCCCGGGCTCGCTTGGAGCGGGCGCGTACGACGGCGGCGGGGGCAGGCGACGCCGTGGCGATCGCATTGTCCACCTCGGCCAGCCAGGCGCTGATCGCCGATCACGAGCTCACGCGGGTCGAACATCTGGGCGACGGCTGGAAGCGAGTGATCGCCGGCCTCGTCATCAACGCAGAAGGAGTCGGTGCAGCATGACCGAGAACGAACACTTTTCGACCGGGTTGATCGTCGGGCGGTTCGATCCGCCCCATCTCGGTCACTCGCACATGATCGAGCAGGCGTTGGAGCGCGTCGACCATCTCGTCGTCTACGTCAACTCCTCGTTCGCGCATGACACGGTGCCGGGCGAGCTGCGCGGTGCCTGGCTCGCCGACCTCCACCCCAGCGCAGAGGTGCGCGTCGTGCGGCACGATCTGGCGACCGACTGGAACGACGAGGAGTTGTGGGCGAAATGGATTGCGCTCTTCCGGGCGCACTGGCCGTACGACGAGGGGCCGCACGCCGTCTTCTCGTCCGACTCCTACGTGTCGCCTCTCGCCGACCGGTTCGCGGCGACGGCCGTGTCGGTCGACCCGAATCGAGCGGCGGTACCGATCAGTGCGACCGAGATCCGCGAAGAACCGGCGGCCCACCTCGACAAAGTGGCGCCGCCGGTCCGTCAGTGGATCGAATCGAACTGGCTCGCCAGCTGAGCCCGTAACGTTTGGGGTCTGACCCGGGGCGTTACTCGCGCCCGTAACGTTTGGGGTCTGACCCGGGGCGTTACTTGCTGGGCTGCTTGGTGCGGCGCAGGTACGGCTTGACCGGCTCCCAGCCGTTCGGGAACAGCTCTGTGGCCTCGTCGTCGGACAGTGCCGGACTGATGATCACGTCGTCACCGTCGGTCCAGTTCGCCGGCGTGGCAACCTTGTGGTCGGCGGTGAGCTGCAGGCTGTCGATGACGCGCAAGACCTCGTCGAAGTTGCGGCCGGTCGACGCCGGGTAGGTCAGCGTGAGCTTGACCTTCTTGTCGGGACCGATCACGAACACCGAGCGCACGGTGAGCGTGTTGTCGGCGTTCTCGTGGATCATGTCGTACTTGTCGGCGACCGATCGGTCGGGGTCGCCGATCATCGGGAAGTTGACGGCGGTGCCGACGACCTCCTCGATGTCCTTCTCCCACTCGACGTGGCTGTCGACCGGGTCGACCGAGAGGCCGATGACCTTCACGTTGCGCTTGTCGAATTCGGGCTTCAGGGCAGCGACGGTGCCGAGCTCGGTGGTGCACACCGGAGTGAAGTCCTTGGGGTGGCTGAAGAGGACCCCCCACGAGTCGCCGAGCCACTCGTGGAAGTTGATGTCGCCCTGGGTGGTGGGGGCGCTGAAATCGGGTGCGGTGTCGCCAAGGCGGACGGCCATGAGAAGCTCCTGTGAAGACGTGTCGACGTGATGTCGCGGTTGAAGGAGCTAGCGTAGCCATATACCCGACAAATCAGGTCGGGTTTGTCGGGAAAGCGGTCGTCGGCGACGGATGCCACACTGAGGACATGAGTATCCCCGTCGAACTCGACGCCCTCGAAGCAAAGACCGCCGAGTACGGATGGGCGTATCTGCTCAGCGTCGGCGACGACATGCGTCCGAAGATCGTCGCGTGCCCGCCCGAATGGCACGACGGTGTGATGTCCTTCGCCGCCGGTGGCGGCTCGGCGCGCAATGCTGGCGCTCGACCGTCGGTCACGGTGACGTATCCGCCGCTCGATCCCGACGGCTACACATTGATCGTCGATGGTGACGCCACAGTCGACGAGTCCGGTGACGCGCCGGTCGTGCAGGTCGTCCCCACCGGTGCCGTCCTCCATCGCCCTGCGCCCGCCGGTTTCGTCAACACCGCCACCGGCTGCAGCCACGACTGCGCACCTGTCGACTAGTTCCTCTCGACATCAGCATGACCCGACATGCGACGGGTCAGCCGAGGCGAGCGAGGATCGACGAGCCGTGATGAGCGACGAGCTTCCAACCTCCGTCGGCACGGACGAAGACGTTGGTGGCGGCGAGAGCATGTGTCTCGGCGCGATCGACCAGGTTCTCCTCGAGCGTGATCCAGGCCGTGTCGCCGAGCACGATCGTTGACTGGTTCGTGATGATGAACTGGTTCCGGCCGACTCCGTCGAAGATGCGGCGCCAGGAATCTTCGACCTGTTCCCAGCCTCGGAGGATCGGCCAGCCGGGATGGACGCAGACCGTGCGATCGGTGTGCTCCCACACGACGGTCATGGCATCGAGGTCTCGTGCTTCGTGCGCAACGTAGAACGCGTCGTTCGCAGCGTTCACGTGGTCGATGTCCGTCACGTCGTTTGACGGTATCCGGTCCGAACCGCTGCGAGAGCGTGTGGGAGTCGGGACTCGTCCTCGGCGTACACACTCCGTCGGGGCAGGCGATTCGTGACGAATCAGACCTGTCGTGGGGTGCCTGTGTCGATCGTGGTCCAGCCCTCGTGACACGGTGGAGTCGGGGCGGGTCGTATCGTGTCCGGCTGTGCTGGGAGCGATGGTGGGGCAGATCGACTCGGCAACCGGGTTGGACGCGACGCTCGAGCGGACGCTCGACCTGATCGGTGTCTTCTTCTTCGCTGTGTCGGGCGGGCTCCTCGCTGTCCGCAAGGGCTTCGAACTCGTCGGTGTCGTCGCGCTCTCGCTGGTCACGGCACTGGGTGGGGGCATCATCCGCGATGTCGTGCTGGGAGCGACGCCACCGACGGCTTTCGACGACGTGCTCTACCTGGTCGTGCCGTTGGCCGCCGCCGCCGTCGTGTTCGTCGCTCACGGCCCGATCGGTCAGCAGCTCACGACGCCCGTGCAGCTGTTCGACGCTGCCGGACTCGGGCTGTTCGCAGTGACCGGCGCGGTGAAGGCGTCGGCTTTCGAAGCGAGCGCCGTGGGTGCGGTGTTGATCGGCGTGATCAGCGCCGTCGGGGGCGGGATCATCCGCGACGTGCTCGCCAACGATCAGCCGCACCTCTTCCACCCGAACAGCCGTCTGTACGCGATCCCGGCAGCGCTCGGCGCGACCGTGATCGTGGTCGCCTGGCGCAACGACTTCTACTCCGGTGAGTTGGCCATCGCGGTCGCCGCGGTCGTCTTCGCCATCCGACTCGCAGCGATCCGTTTCGGATGGCGAGGTCCGAAGCCCCTCGGCCTCGACCACCCCTGACGCTGAGGAGTGGGGGTTGGTGGCGCCCTCGACAGGAATCGAACCTGTGGCCTGTCGCTTAGGAGGCGACCGCTCTATCCAACTGAGCTACGAGGGCAGCGCCGGCGCTCGTTCGGCACCGGCAACGGACCACGATTGTAGATGGCGGCAGGACGCTTGGAGCCGGTCATCGATGCTCAGGTATCGGCTGCGACGGTGAGCCGCTCGATGGGTTGACCGGTGACACCCGAGTGCTGAGGTGAGGTTCTCGAGTGGGTGGGGAGCATGCGGCCACTTGTCGTTCCGATCGAAGCCATATGGGATATCATATGGTTATGGCTCGACGTGAAGTACTCGTTCAACTTGACGACGACCTCGTCGAACAACTCGACGCACTGGCTGCGGGACTCGGCACCAACCGATCAGAGCTGTTGCGTCGCGGCGCCCAGGCGGTGCTCGATGCCGAGGGCCTCGCAGCGGCCGACCGTCAGCTTCGATCCGCGTACGAACGCCAGCCCGCCGATCCCCGGCTCGTCCGATCCGCACGACGACTCGCTGCTGAGACCGCTCCTGCGTGGTAGCTCGCAACGACATCTTCTGGGCCGACCTCGGTCCCCCAGCAGGTCGCCGCCCTGTCTGCGTGCTGACCCGTGACGCCGCCATTGCGGTACTGACGTCGGTCTCCTGTGCGCCCATCACCCGCACCATTCGCCGTATCCGATCAGAGGTGACACTTGGCGAGGAGCACGGGCTTCCCGAAGCGTGCGTCATCAGTTGCGACAACGTCATCACGGTCCCAGTCGAAGCGTTGGACGACGAGCCGGTCGGCCATCTCGACGAGTTCACACGTGCTCGCCTCGACGAAGCCCTTCGTTACTCGCTCGACATCGTGTACTGACCGGACCCACGTGATGCGGCGTTCGTGAGCGGGCCCGACCGATCGAATGTGGGTGCCGAACACGAGCGATCTGCCGAAATCGATCTTGCCGTGCAGCTGTGTACGAAGCGCATCCCATCGACCACGAAGATGACGGGGGTGACCTCGCTTCGTTCCGAAGCGCGGCTCCGGCCACGTGAGCGCGCGGCCAGGCTGCGGTGAGCTGTGGTGGTGCGAACCTCCGGAAATCGGTCGACGACCAGTCGTGGTCCTGTCGCGCGACGCAGCCATCCCGCGACTCCGTCGTGACCGGGCCCGACCCCGTACGTGAGGGGACAGACCCTTCACGTACACACGTGGTGCCGACCCCATACGTGAGGGGACAGACCCTTCACGTATGGGGGCGGTCGCAAGCACCGATCATCGTCACGCCTCACCGCTGCCGTCGTCGCACCGTCCTCGACCTCGATCCGAGGTCTGCCGAGCGAGGTCGTCTGCGACCCTGGCAAGGATCCGATCGGTCGCCGCTGTGCCGTCAACCTGGACTCGATTGAGTCGGTGTCGAATGCCGTGCTGATCGAACGGATCGGTGCGCGCAAGGTGCATTCTTGAGCACCTGACCGAGCGAATATGTGCCTGCTCGGTGTGATGGCGGGTCGGGCGCTGTCGTCATGGGCGGCTTTCAGCTGTTGGCGCCGGTTCAAGTCAGTCCGAGGCAGTCTTCGGTTCTGCCGTGGCGTGTGCCTCGAGGAACTGCAACGACTCGTCGATCATCTCGTCTGTCCAGTCGTCGTGGGAACCAGCAGAGAAGCGCTGTCGATTGAGATCCCCTGGGAAGCGATTGAACAACTCCTCGCTGTCGGCGGCCGAGAAGATCACGTCGGCGGTCTTGTTGAGCATCAGAACCGAAGTGCGCCCAAGCTGCGACGCGGCTCTCAGCAGCATTGGTCGAAGCGGTTCATCGTCGATGCCACCACCCGTGGGGATTCCACCCGCCACGAACACTGCGGCGCGCACGGTTGGCATCGCAGCAACCGTCGGTATGCCGAAAATGACGCCCATCGAGAAACCCACGTAGGCGACGGCAGGCCCGATCGAGGACAAGGACGCCACCGTCGTTTGCCAGTCGCCGACCATCTGCTCGGCGTTCTTGGAGTGCCATTCCTTCGGGATCGGACCGCCGACCGACGGCTGACTCCGCTCACCATGGTCCACGGCGTCGATGCAGACGACCGCAAGGCCGGTCCGCTCCGCGTGCAACCGCGACAGCCTGACGAATCGTGCGCCGTCTTTGCTGTGCGCTCCACCGTGTCCGAGCAGGAGCAGGCCCGAGGCGCCATCGGGCTCATAGAGCCTCGCCGGAACACCACCCGCCTCGATTCGCTCCTCCAGCACGGGCCAAAGTTACTTCCGCTCGCTCTCGTTCTCGACTGCGACCATTCAACGCACCTTCTCGCGCCCGCAGCTGATTGCTGACGTGTCGATCCCGAGTGGAGACGGGCGATTGCGGCGTTGAACGTGTGAGTGGCTTTCCTCCCGGTCAGGTTCACCAAAGTCCGATGTGGGCCTCGAACTGATCGACAATCCGGGTGATTGTTGTCGTGAGGTGGTGGGTGATTCGATCGTTGGTGGCGTTCGAGCGCTGCGACGACCAGGCGAGGAGTTCGTGGCGGTCGTCGGCGAGGTCGGCGTGGATCTCGCTCCACCGTTCGGCGGCGTGGGTGCGGTCAGTGGTCCAGATCGAATCGTGCACGCTGACAAGTCCTGCGACAGCGAGCAGGCTCTTGCGTGCAGCCTGCCTGCCGAGAGTTTCGGCATCGGATTGGTTGACGCTTTGACACCACCGGTCGAGGTGCCGCCCGATGTCGCCGTTGAAGCCACGAGCGGCGCGCTGATCGCCCGGGAACGGCGAAGTCGCACGATCGATCTCGGCACCGGCAAGCAACACGCAGTAGTGATGCAGGAACACGCGGTTGCCGTAAGCCTCGTCAGTCGTTCCGGCGAAGTCACTCGCCGTCGCGGGTGCGATCTCGACGCCACGACACAGGCCGGCGAAGTCCTTCGACAGCGAGTCACTGACCAATAAAGCAAGGTCGGCTGGCACGCCGACGGTAAGAAGGTCGACATCGGAGTCAGGAACCTCGGCACTGCCTGTCGCCACCGAACCGTACAGATAGATCGACGCATCCGACGCGGCACCGAGGATCGTGGTGATGGCGGCATCGAGCACCTCTGAGTAGCGGCCGGGGATCCGTTCTCGGGTTGCGCCGGTACGAATCGTTCCGGTCCTGGTCAGGCCCTCAAGCGGGTCGCGCACGTGAGCCTCCGAAATCGGTGTTGAATGTCTGGAACGCCACTGATGGAATCGTCACACACGAGATGGCGAACCGCACGTTCATGTACAGCAGGCCCCCGAAGGATGGGCCGACTACAAGTTGTCGAACTGCGATGAGTGGAGAGGTCTTCCGAGTGTGCTCGGCTTTCCGCATCGACGTCGGCGCATCAGCACCAGCGCAGCCGGGTGAGATCGTCTATTCGTCGGACACGATTCGGGCCACCGCAGCGGGGAGCAGCCAGACGCCGAGACCGGCGGCGATCGTGCCGATGATGGTGATCACCCAGGCCTCGACCGACGGGATGTCGAGCTCGAAGTAGTCGCGGAAGAACGGCACGACCATCACGATCACGTACAGCACGGCCATGCCGAGGGCGAGGCCGACCTTCCACAGGTGCAGCGGCCGGCTGACGACAACGAGCACGACGAGCCCGGCGCCGAGCAGTGTGATCGTGGCGGCGGTGCGGGCCTCGGCGAGTACGACACCGTCGTCCAGGCGCCGCACCATGTCATACACCACGTATGCACACGTGCCTGCGGCGATCCCGGCGGGGATCGAGTAGCGCAGCACCCGGCGCAGGAACCCGGGTCGGACCAGAGCCTCGTTCGGCGACAGCGCCAGGAAGAAGCCGGGCACACCGATCGAGAACGTGCCGATCAGCGTGAGCTGGCGGGGGAGGAACGGGAACGGCACGCCGGTGATGCCCACCAGCAGCGTGAGTAACACGGCGTAGGTCGCCTTCGTGATGAAGAGGTTGGCGACCCGCTCGATGTTGTTGATGACGCGCCGACCCTCGGCGAGCACACGCGGCAACGTGGCGAACTTGTTGTCGAGCAGGACGAGTTGGGCGACCGCGCGCGTCGACGAACTGCCGGCTCCCATCGCGATCCCCATGTCGGCGTCCTTCAGGGCGAGCACGTCGTTCACCCCGTCGCCGGTCATCGCGACGACGTGGCCCCGACCCTGCAATGCCTTCACCATCGCCCGCTTCTGGTGGGGAGTGACGCGCCCGAACACGGCGGTCGAATCGACCGTGTCGGCGAACGACGACTGCTCATCCGTGAAGCTCGGGAGCTTGCGGGCGTCGAATCCCGAGTCGGAGTCGGGAACGCCCGCCCGCCGGGCAACTGCTGCGACCGTGGCGGGGTTGTCTCCCGAGATGACCTTGATCGTGACGCCCTGCGAACGGAAGAACTCGAGGATCTCGCCGGCGTCGGGTCGCACGGTGTCTTCGAGGGTGATGATGGCCAGCGGCGTCAGGTCGTCGGGTTTCGTCTCGCCCTGGTGGGGGCCGTCGGCGTGGGAGAGGACGAGCACCCGGCTGCCCTCGTCGGCGTGATCGCTGACGCGGCCGAGCGTCTCGGCGTCGGCGGTGGCCACGAGGAACTCAGGAGCGCCGATGTAGAACGAGCCCCTGCCCTCGAAGCTCGTCGCCGCCCACTTGCGCGCAGAGCTGAAGGGGGTCACTTCGCCGATCACCCAGTCGTTCGGGGCCGGGTGAGCGGTGATGATCGCAGCGAGCGTCGCATTGGGGTTGGGGTCGGACGCGCCGAGAGCACCGAGAGCCTGCGACACGTGGCTCGGGTCCACTCCGGGCAACGCCTCGACTCCACCGAAGCTGATCTCGCCGGTCGTGATCGTTCCCGTCTTGTCGAGGCAGAGCGTGTCGACCCGCGCCAACAGCTCGACCGAACTCAGTTCCTTGGCCAGCGCCTGACGTCGGGCCAACGAGATGATGCCGACGATGAAGGCCAGGCTGGTGAGGAGCACGAGGCCGTCGGGGACCATCGCGACGGCAGCGGCGACCGTGCCCTGCAGCGCCTCCTGCCAGCGGTCGACCTCGTCGCTGCGGAGCTGGCGGACGAGCAGGAGCAGCGCTGCGGGCGGGATGATGAACGTGAGCCAGCGCAGGATGGAGTCGACGCCGCGGCGCAATTCGCTGTCGGCCAGCTTGAAGACGCGAGCCTCGTCGGCGAGCTTCGCGGCGTAGCTGTCGGCGCCGATCGCGGTCGCCACGTAGAGCCCAGAGCCCGACGACACGAAGCTGCCCGACATCACGTCGTCGCCGCTCGTCTTCGTCACCGCATCGCTCTCGCCGGTGAGCAGCGACTCGTCGATGTCGAGGCCGATCGCGGAGTCGACGCGACCATCGACGACCACCTGATCACCCGGTTTCAGGATCAGTACCTCGTCGGCGACGACTTCGCTGACGACCAGTTCCACGTCCTCGCCGTCACGGCGGGCGGTGGCTTTCGGAGCATTGAGCAGTTCGAGTTGGTGGAGTGTGCGCCGCGCTCGCAGCTCTTGCACGACGCCGATCACCGAGTTGGAGATGACGACGCCGGCGAAGAGTGCGTCGGCGGGGTAGCCGGCGACGAGGATCAGGACGAAGAGCGTGGTGATGATCGCGTTGACCGGCGTGAAGACGTTGGCGCGGATGATCTCGCTGAGCGACCGGACCGGAGAATCGGGTACGTCGTTGGTGCGCCCGTCGGCCCGCCGTTCGGCGACCTGTGCAGCGGTCAATCCGATGTCAGTGTCGGCCGCTGCATCGCTCATCTCGCGGCTGAGAGTAGCCCGGTCAGGCGCAGAACTGGATGGTGTCGACGGCGCGCGCCACGCAGCGACGACGAGATCGGCTGTGCGTACGCGGTTCCGGCGGTGAGCCAGTCGCCGAGGGTCACGGCGAGCGCCTTTACGTCGACGGTGTAGCGGTCGGCGTCGATCAGCGCATCGATCCGGTCGGCCACCGCCGAGCCCGTCCTGGCAGCGGCGAAGCGCTGGACGAGTTGCTCGGAGGCGTCGGGCACCCACGGCCGCCGGGTGAGTCGACGTGTCTCGGACATCTCCGAACCGTCACGGCCACGTCCATGGCGGGCGGGCGTCGACGCGTGCCGATCGGGGCTGTTCCGTACTGACGCAGTCTGTCTCGCGACAGGTCCGACCCGTTATGACAGGCCGCTCAGTTGCAGGTCAGGCGTGGGGGAGGGGACGCATGCGAGAAGAGTGTGGAGGTAGGGGTTCACGTGCGACCCGCCGGGCAGCGTCTCGAAGTGGAGGTGGGGGCCGTGGGCATTGCCCGTGCTGCCGACGTAGCCGATGACGTCGCCAGCTTCGACCGTGCGGCTCTCACCTTCCCACGAGTCGAGGTGGGCGTAGTAGAACCGGTCGCCGTCGTCGGTGGTCAGCCAGATGGCGCGGCCCCCGAGTGGACTGTTCTTGAATCGGGCATCGCCGTCGCGGACGGCGACGATGGGCGCCCCATTGTCGGCGATCATGTCGACGCCCTGGTGGCGGCGGCCGCCGGAGCGGGCCCAGCCCCAACTGTCTTCGAACGTTGCGGTGCCGTCGATCGGGCACACGTCGAGCAAGGGAGCGTCGGAGGCACGGGCGGGCTCGGCGGCGTCGGACTCACCGGTGGGCGCGTGAGAGGGGCGTGGCTCGGCCGAAGCAGAAGGGGACGCGCAGATCAAGGAGGCCGTGGTCGCGATCGTCAGGAGCGCAACTCGGCTCCGTCGAGAGAGTCCGTGGTTCAACATGGCGCGGAACATTACAGTTGGATGACGGAAGGATGTCGGCCTGGCGACACATGTCACGAAGAGTGAAGTTGAAGCAACGGTGCGTCGAAGATCGGCGATCAGTTCGCCGCCGGTGCCGGTTCGTGATCCGCTCGCCGGTCGTCGCAGAACGAACTGTTCGCTCCCTCCCATGCCGGGCGACACTCACGAGCGGGCTACGTTCGCGCCCACACCGATCGGAATGGGGGTTCTGACATGGGGTACGAAGATGCTGGTGGTTCTGCGCCGCCCGTGACCGACTGGGTCAACGACTGGGACTGGCTCGACTCGCAGTGGGGACAGACGCAATCGACATCTGGAACGCCGTTCGCGAGGTGACGCCGATGGCGATGACCGAGCGATACGGACGAGCGTTCATGCCGGTCACCATGGGGGCGGTGTCGGCGATCGCAAAGGACACCGAGCACTTCTCGTCGCAGTGGGTGTCGGTCGCGCAACCCGACGCGATCCGCCGACCGGCGCCCCCGATCACGTCCGATCCGCCGCATCACAACGGTCACCGCCGGCTGCTCCTACCGTCGTTCAGCCCGAAGAAGATCGAGCCGATGGAGGACGAACTGCGCGAGTACTGCCGCGGCCTCATCGCCGACCTCGACGGTCGCGACTCGGCCGACGCCGCTGCTGAGTACAGCCAGCACATCCCCGTCCACGGCATCGCCCAGATGATCGGCGTGCCCGACTCCGACGCCGACATCTTCCGCGACTGGATCTACCGCAACTTCCAGCTGGCGCCGCGCGACAACCGGGTGCGAGAAGAGGTCACCGCCGACATGCGCGCCTACTTCAGCGAGTTACTCGACGTTCGTGCGAAGGATCCCCAGAACGATCTCGCCACGCTCATCACGCAGGCCGAGATCGACGGCGAGCCGGTCGATCGCGAACTTCAGCTCGGCTACCTGTTGCTGCTGATCCTCGCCGGGATCGACACCACCTGGAGTGCGATCGGGTCGGGGCTCTGGCACCTCGGCACGAACCCCGACGACCTCGCTCGGCTGCGCGACGTCCCCTTCGACGACCCCCTCTGGCTCACGATGAGCGAGGAGGTGCTGCGCTACTACGCACCGGTCACGATGGGTCGCCGGGTCGTCGGGGACACCGTCATCGAAGGGTGTCCCGTTCACGCCGGCGATCAGGTGCTGGTCACGTTCCCGGCCGCCAATCACGACCCGGAGTCGTTCGAGCACGCCGACGAGTTCCTCATCGATCGCGAGATCAACCGGCACGTGGCGTTCGGCCTGGGCATCCACCGATGCCTCGGCTCGAACCTCGCCCGCCTCGAGATGAAGGTGGCGTTTCAGGAGTGGTGTCGAGCGTTCCCCGACTATCGAGTCGACGAGTCGAAGGAGACCACCTGGACGAACGGCCAGATCCGTGGCCCCCGTGAGATCCCCGTACAACTGCGCTGACATGGACGGGCACCCCAGCTCCACTCATCGCACCGAGACCGGAACGGAACCGACATGGACCTGAACGGGAAGCACGTCGTCATCACCGGTGGATCGGCCGGGATCGGCGCGTCGATGGCGCATGCGTTCTCGGAGCAGGGGTGCCGGGTCCTCGTGGCTGCGCGCTCGGAGGACAAGCTGAAGACGCTCGCTGCACGTGTCGTGGGCGACCATCTCGTCGCCGACTTCACGAACCCTGACGACGTCGACGGTTTCGTCGACCGCTGTTTCGACGCACTCGGCCACGTCGACGTGTTCGTCAACAACGCCGGTGTCGAGACGTCGACCAGTTTCGCGACCACGCCGCGCGATGACATCCGCACGATCTCGCGCCTCAACTTCGAGGCGACCTTGCTGCTGACCCGCGACGTCCTGCCGCACATGTTGGAACGGGGGAGCGGCCACATCGTGCAGTTGTCGTCGGTCGCCGGAGCGATCCCGTTCCCCGGTCTGGCCGCCTACTCGGGAACCAAGGCGGGAATCACGAACTTCACCGAGACCCTGCGGATCGAACTGAAGGGTGCCGGTGTGGGCCTCACCGTCGTCAGCCCGGGCCCGACCCAGACCGAGATGTGGGAACGCCTCGAGAACGACGATCGTCCGTTCGCCGCCGTCGGCCTGAAGCGCTTCAAACAACTCGGCTTCCTCCCGAAACTCACTCCCGAGACGATCGCCGCCGCAACCGTCGAGGCGGTACGCGACGACAAGCGGTTCGTGCGGCTCCCGAAGCGCTACGGCGCATATCACCTCTTGTCGAACGCTCCGCGCCGGCTCGTCGAAGGTGCCCTGCTCGGCGCGAAGTTCCCGCACGACTGGAAGTAGTCACATGACGTCGACACCCGCCTTCACCAAGATCTGGGAGACCGACAACCCGCCGAGCCGGAAGTGGCCGCTGTACACCCGCGGCAACGTCGGTGAGGTGTTCCCGGAAGTGGTCTTGCCGTTCACGTGGGACCTCATCGGGCAGGCCGCCGAAGACGGCTGGCGCGACGCCTTCGTGAAGATGGGCCTCGTCGCCGACGGAGACTTCCCCGACGACGAGTCGATGATCGTGTTGAGCGTGTTCGGCGGATACTGCTACCTCAACGCGAGCTACATCCGCCTGCTGGGTGTGCGGGCTCCTGGTGGCAACGTCGACAACATCGACACGATGTTCTTCGGCGAGTCCGGTGCGCCGTCGTACTCACCGAGTGACGGCGACAAGAACATCAAGTGCAGCCTGCAACTCGGCAAGACCGTCTTGCGTCTGCTCGGCACCAAGTCACTGCCGGCCATGCAGCAGGACAAGGAGAAGGTCGATCGCTTCGTCGCTCGCTATCCCGGCGACGACGCGTCGAACGAAGACCTGCTCGCGTACTGCATCTCGTTCCGACCGTTCTTCGAGCACCTCTTCGGGCGCCACATCGACAACACGTTCTCCAACGCACTCGTCTCGGGCGCGATGACCGACCTCGTGGTCAAAGCCGACAAGGCCGACCTCCTCGTCTCGATCCTCGGCGGGATCGGTGACATCGAGTCGGCTGCGCCGTCGGCGGCGATGTGGGCGCTGTCTCGGCTCGACGCCGAGAGCGACGCCTACCGTTTCGGATTCGAGAAGTTCCTCGACGACTTCGGTACTCGCGGCCCCAACGAGTGGGACCTCGGCTCCGACCCGTGGGACTTCCGGCCCGAGATGGCGACCGCAGCGATCGACGCGATGCGCGCTGCCGACGCTTCGCACGCGCCGGGAGCGCAACGCCAGCGTCTCGCACAGGTGCGCGGAGATGCAGTTGCCGAGGTGCGCGGTGAGCTGAACCGGATCGACCGCTTCCAGTTCGACAAGGCGTACGCGGCGACGATCTTGTTCTCGCAGGCACGCGAGCGCTCCAAGACCACGGTGATCAAGGCGATCCATGCCGTACGGCGGGCGCAGCGAGCACTGCACGAACGGACCGCAGCGGCAGGCGGTGTCGACGAGCGATGGAAGAGCTGCCTGCTCAACGTCGACGAGTTCACCGCCTACCTCGACGACCCGGCGTCGTTCGCCGGCCTCATCGCCGAGCGCGCCGAACTGCACGAGCGCTTGTCGGGTCTCGTGCCACCGTTCATCGTCGACGCGGTGGTGCCGGAACTGTCGACGTGGGAACCGATCGCAACGGGTGGCGACACGTTGGCGTCGGGCGCGACGATGCAGGGGATCGCCGGTTGCCCGGGCGTGGCTCGCGGCCGGGCCCGTGTGGTGCTCGACCCCGGTGAGCCCGGCGACCTCGGGCCTGGCGACGTGCTGGTCGCCCCGATCACCGATCCGTCGTGGACGCCACTCTTCCTCGCTGCCGAGGCCGTGGTCGTCGACGTCGGCGCGACGATGAGTCACGCGGTGATCGTGAGCCGAGAACTCGGCATCCCGTGTGTGGTCAGCGCGGTCGGTGCCACTCGGACGATCCCCGACGGTGCCGAGATCGAGGTCGACGGCAACACCGGAACGGTCACGCTGCTGTAGCGGCGCGGAGGATGGTTACTGCGGGCGAAGGACCACCAGTCGATCGCCGGCCTCGATCGGGCGGTCGCTGTCGATGTCGTAGTGATCGCCGTTGCGGACCACTGCGAGTGCCTTGTCGCCGGCCGGTGCGCCCCACGATCCGTCTGCGCGTTCGACCGCGGCGCACTCGACGACGTCGAGGCCGCTGCCCGGCATCAGGAGGTCGTCGAGGACCTGGGCGACCGGATGTGAGGTCGTGGCGAGGCCGAGCAGGCGGCCGACAGCGTGCGACGAGTTGATCACCGAGTCGGCTCCGCTCTGCTCGAGAAGATGGATGTTCTCCTCCTCGCGCACGCCGACGACGATCGTGGCGCCCGGGTTGAGTTCGCGTGCGGTCAGAGTGACGAGCACCGCGGTGTCGTCACGGTTGGGTGTGACGACGACCGAGCGGGCCCGCTCGACCGACGCCGCGTTCAAGGCGTCGGTCTTGCTGGCGTCGCCGACGATCGTGACGAATCCGTCATTCGAGGCGAGGTCGGCCGTCGTGGAATCGAGTTCGATCACCACGATGTCGTCAGTGGTCGCACCTTGTGCCCGGAGTGCCTGGATTGCGCTGCGCCCCGTAGAGCCGTATCCGCAGATGATGTGGTGGTCGTTCACTCGTTTCCTCCAACGTCGTGTGGTGAGAGCATGGCGTGACTGATCGGTGAGCACTTCCATCGTCGTGCCGACGAGCAGCACGAGGAACAAGATGCGCGCCGGGGTGACGAGCAAGACGTCGACGAGGCGCGCCGAGTCGCTCACCGGGGTGATGTCGCCGTAGCCCGTGGTCGTCACCGAGACCGACGCGTAGTACAGGGCGTCGAGGATGCTGACCGCACCGTCGGCCCCGTCGGTGTACCCGCGATGCTGGATCGCCACGACCACCGTGATGAACGCGATCAGTGCGAGACCGACGGCGATGCGGCGGCCGATCTGTTCGATCGCAGCAAGCTGCCGTGTCGGCATCTTGACGTGCGCCATGTCGGCTCGGTGTTCCACGATCCGGCAGTCTGTCACCCACAGCCCGCCTTCTCTACCCTCGTCGCCCGGCACCCGCTGACACGACCGGGAGCGGAGTCGCTGCGGTCTCGCGACCACGTCGGACTGTGTGGCCGAGTGGGTTCAGGCCGGTGGACGCGATGGTCGCTTCGGGGTACCGGTTTCGCCGATCACCGTCACGAGCCAGACGATCACGACAGCCATGACGAACGCCAGCACGATGGCGGCGCCACCGAGCGACGTCAACGCTCCGACGAACCCGACGAGCAGCGGGCCGATGATCCTGCCGATGTCTTGGATCACCGCGATCGCCGCGAGGAACGGACCGGGTGCATCGGCGGGTGCGAGATCGCTACCGAGCGTCAGGAGCGAGCCCGACCCCAGCCCGTTCCCGATCCCCATGACCACACCGGCGACCACTGCCACGGCCGTCGAATCGGCGGCACCGAGGATCACCAAGCCGACGCCGATCAGGCCGAATGACGGCACCATCGCCCACAACCGACCGAACCGGTCCATCACGAACCCCGACACCGGGGCCAGCAACATGTCGGCGGCGGTCCCGACGCTGAGCAGGGCCCCGATCGCCGTGGGGCCGAGGCCGAGATCCTCGCCGATGAGTGGCACGAGGACGTAGCGTCCCTCGCGCACGGCCATCAACATCATGGGAACGATCGCGACCATGGCGAGGAGGCGCCGATGAGCACGGATCGTGGCGAACAATCCGACCGGACGGTCGGCTGATGGCGGTCCGGGGGCGGCTGCCGAGAGCACCGCATCGTCCGAGCCAAGATTCGCGAGGGAGGATCGTGCGGGCGCGCGGGCGCTGGGGGGTTGCAGGAGCGGCGGGATGATCCCGAGTGCGCTGAGCGCTCCGGCCACCACGAACGTCGTCGAGAACCCGAACTGCTCGGCGAGTACGCCGCCCAGCAACGGCCCGACGAACAGCGAGACACGGAACGAGAACCCGATCGCCGACATCGCCCGGCCGCGCACCTCCGGTCCGATCCGACGGGTGATGTACGTCTGGCGCGAGAGGCGCAACGTCACGTTCGCTGCGCCCGTTCCGGCGCGCAGTGCGATCAGGGCGATCGACGTCTCCGTCAGACCGATGAGCGCGCTCGTGATCGCGAGCGCGACGATCGCCACGAACATCGCACGTCGTTCCCCGAACCGAGCGATGAGTGCCCCGGCAGGCAGCCCGCCGAGCGTGGCTCCGGTTCCCAGTGCAGCGAGCACGATCGACGTCAGGCGCAGTGATGCGCCGACCTCGGTCAAGTAGAGCGGCAGGACCGGAACGAGCATGGCCAGTCCCAACGTCCCCGCCACGATGGGCAGGTACACCGGCGCGACGAGTGCCATCAGTGTGGCGCGGGTCCCGGCCACCGGGATGCGGGCCGAGTCGCTCGAATCAACCCGCGACCGCTCGTCCATCGACGCGAATCGTAACGACCGGGCGCGACGCACCCGGACCCGCGTTTCGACTCCACCAGACCCGATGATGCATGATGACGTCGGTCACACTTGTGGCTACGGACGAGGGGGAACGTCATGAAACAACTGTCGGGGCTCGATGCGAGCTTCCTTTACATGGAGACGCCGAACACGTACGGCCACGTGAACGGGTTGTCGATCTACGAGCGACCGTCGCCCGATTTCGAACCCTTCGATCACGTCTACAAGCGATTCGGCGACATGGTCGGCAATCTCGAACCGATGCGTCGGCGCCTGGCCGAGGTTCCGTTCGGGCTCGACCATCCGTACTGGTTCGACGATCCCGACTTCGACCTCGACTATCACGTGCGTCACATCGGCCTCGCCCCGCCCGGGGCTGCCGATCAACTCGGCGAACAGGTCGCCCGCATCGTCGGACGCCATATGGATCGACGTCGCCCGCTGTGGGAGGTGTACGTCATCGAGGGGCTGGCTGACGGTCGTTGGGCGATGCTCACCAAGTACCACCACGCGACGATCGACGGCGCGTCGGGCGTGATCATGCTGAAGATCCTGACCGACCCTGCCCCCGACGCCGAGTGGACGATGAAGCCCGTCGATTGGTACGGCGAGGACAAGCCGAACGACATGGATCTGTTGCGCACCACGGCGCGCAACTTGGCGACCAACCCCGTCAAGGCGGCCCGGCTGCAGCTGCGGGTCGTCCGCCAACTCGCCGAGGCCGCTGGTGTCGACAGTGTCAGTAGTGCTGCGGTGGCGGCGCGTGACGCCATCAAATCAATGGTGTCGACAGCGTCGCCGACCGACGAATCGACCAGCTCGGAGTCGGAGGTGCGCATCCCGCTCAGCCCGGCTCCTGCGACTCCGTGGAATGCGTCCGTCACGCCGAATCGGCGTTTCGCGATGCGTTCGATCGCGCTCGACAACGTGAAGGCACTGAAGGAGGCGACGGGCGGCACCATCAACGACATCGTGATGGCGATGTGCTCGGGCGCGCTGCGCGAGTACCTGCTCCGCCACGGCGCACTTCCCGACGAGCCGCTGCGAGCGATGGTTCCCGTCTCGATTCGCACGGGCGAGGAGGACGATGTCTGGTCGAACAAGGTGTCGGCGATCGTTGCCGACCTGCCGACCAACTGCGCCGATCCGGTCGAGCGAGTCGACCTGTGTCGAGCCGCGATGAACGCAGCCAAGCGCCAGTTCGAACTGGTGCCCGCCGACACCATGATGGAGGCGACACAGGTGACGTCGCCGGTGATCGCGGCGTCGGCGATCCGGCTCGTCGGTCGTCTCAAGCTGGCCGACCGGGTGAACAGCCCGGTCAACGTCGTCATCTCCAACGTGCCGGGTCCGCGCGAGCCGCTCTACTTCGCCGGCGCCAAGCTCGACGCTTACATCCCGGTGTCGACGATCTCCGACGGCATCGGGCTCAACATCACGGTGCACAGCTACGAGGACCGCCTCGACATCGGCCTGATCTCCGACCGTGAACTGATCCCCGACCTGTGGGACCTCGTGGACCTGCACGTCGACGAGATCGCTCGACTGTTCGAGGCAACGGGGGCCGAGTGGGCGGTGCCGCAGGCTCCCGCGCCGATGCGCCGAGGCGGTCTTGGGATCGAAGCGGTGCCGCCGAGCAGTCCGGCGGTCGCCGAGCGAATCGCTGCCAAGCGTGCTGCCGTGCGCCAACCGTCGGTCGCGACCTCGGTGACCGACGCATCGGCCGCCTCGAAGGGCGCGACGAAGAAGTCGGCGACGAAGAAGTCGGCGGCGAAGAAGTCGGCGGCGAAGAAGTCGGCGGCGAAGAAGTCGGCGGCGAAGAAGCGGGCGACGAAGAAGTCGGCGGCCAAGAAGTCGACTGCGAAGAAGCGGACGGCGAAGAAGTCGGCGGCCAAGAAGTCGGCGGCCAAGTAGCGGGCGTCGAAGACAGCCGTACGTACGTAGTCGTCCGGGACCGGGGTGGCGGTCGTACGTCGCGTTGGCGAGGCATCAGGCGCTCGAAGAAGGCAACGGCGAAGAAGCGGACGGCGAAACTGCGCGTTCGGCTCCGGTGAACAAAACCGGGGCGTCACCTCTGGTCGCCGGTCACCGAAGGTCGGTTCATCGGGTTCGCCACCGGCGGGTGTGGCGTGGTGCGACGTCGTCCGATCCGGCACGTTCCTCGGCGTATCACTACGTTCGACGCATGGACTTCTCGATGCCCGAATCGACCCAACAGTTGCTCGACGACCTCGACGCGTTCATCGCATCGACGATCAAGCCGATGGAAGCCGAGGACGACAACATCCGCTTCTTCGACCACCGCCGTGAGGACTCGCGCACCGACTGGGATCGCGACGGACTTCCCAACGCCGAGTGGGAGGCGTTGCTGCGCCGGATGCGTGTGGCAGCCGATGAAGCGGGCTTCTACCGCCATCAACTCCCCGAGCGTTTCGGCGGCAAGAACGGCGGCAACCTCGAGATGGCGATAGTACGCGAACACCTCGCCCGCAAGGGCCTGGGCCTCCACAACGACCTCCAGAACGAGAGCTCGATCGTCGGCAACCTCGTCACGGTGCTGATGATGGAGAAGTACGGCTCGGAGGCACAGCAGGCGGAGTGGATCCCGAAGATGCTGGAGGGCACGGCCCGGATCGGCTTCGGATTGACCGAGCCGCTCCACGGATCCGACGCCACGTGGATGGAGACGACTGCGGTCCGTGACGGTGACGAGTGGGTGATCTCCGGCGAGAAGTACTGGAACACGGGTCTGCACCACGCCACGCACGACTACATCTTCGCTCGCACCTCCGGGGAGCCTGGCGATGGCCGTGGCATCACGTGCTTCATCACGCCCACCGACTCGCCCGGCTTCTCGATCGAGGAGTTCATGTGGACGTTCAACATGCCCACCGACCACGCCCACGTGAAGCTCGACGAAGTTCGTGTGAGCAACGACGACATCCTCGGCGAGGAGGGGCTCGGCCTGCAGACCGCCCAGCTGTTCGTCCACGAGAACCGGATCCGCCAGGCCGCTTCGTCGCTCGGTGCCGGCCTGCACTGCATCGACCTCGCCGTCGACTACGCGAACCAGCGCACGACGTTCGGCAAGCGACTGTCGACCAATCAGGCCATCCAGTTTCCGCTCGCCGATCTCGCCGCCGAGGGCGAGATGCTGCGAGCGCTCATCCAGAAGACGGCCTGGCAACTCGACGCCGGAATCGACCACATGGAGATCACCGACAAGGTCGCGATGTGCAACTACCGAGCCAACCGCTTCTGTTGCAATGCGGCCGATCAGGCCATGCAGACCTGCGGTGGGCAGGGCTACAACCGGGCGATGCCGTTCGAGCACATCTACCGCCACCACCGTCGCTACCGGATCACCGAGGGTTCCGACGAGATCCAGATCCGCAAGGTCGCCGGCAAACTGTTCGGTTACACCGGCCGCGCCAAGGGCTGACGCTGACGCCCGAGGCTTCGTCTCGTCGGGCGATCGGCCTCATTCGATCGACATACGACGCGTTGATCTCACACGACTGCGACGACCTCATTCTGGGGAGTCGGTGGTTGTACCCGAACACACGGTCCGGGGTTGCGCTCATTCGATCGACGTGGACGACGCGTTGATCTCTCACGACTGCGACAACCTGATGTTGGGGAGTCGGTCGTTGTACCCGAACACACGGTTCCTGGGTTGCGCTCAGTTTCCGATTGCGTGACGACGACGGTTCGTACTTCCAGCGGTACCGGCATGCCCTTGCCTCGACGATCGGTCGCCGATTGGTTGGGCAGTCGACAGGCGCTCAGGCTGGCGCCATCGGACGGAGCGAGCGGCCGGTGTCGAGATCGAACAGGTGGATGTCGTCGGTGTCGACGAACATCTCGTCGGGCTGCCACATGTCGACCCGATCGTCGGAGTGAGCGATGGAGGCGATGGTCGACCGGTGATGTGACGCGACCGAGGGAGCTGAATCGGTTTGATCCGGATCGTCGTCGATGTGCACCGCCGGGGCGTCGACACTGGTGTGGATCACCTGGTCCGAGCCGAACAGTTCGATCGACTCGACACTGCCGATCAGGCGAGCGATGGGCCCGTTGCAGCCTCGCGGCGCACTGTTGCGATGGATCGACTCGGGTCGGATTCCGAGCACGACGTCGCGGTCACGGTGTTGGTCGGCGATCTGCGGCGACCAGCCGGTGTCGGCGAGGGCGATGCGCTGTGATCCGACGTCGAGCGACAGGTGGCCGTCGTCGATCCGCCGGACGGTGGCCAGGACGGTGTTCATGGCCGGTGCGCCGAGGAACCTGGCGACGAAGAGGTCGGCGGGATGTCGGTACACGTCGAGCGGTCGGCCGGATTGCACGACGTGGCCCGCTCGCATGATCACCACCTGATCGGCCATGGCCATCGCTTCGACCTGGTCGTGGGTGACGAAGACCGTGGTGGTGTCGAGATCACGTTGGATCTTGAGGATCTCGGATCGAGATCGGATCCGCCGCCGAGCGTCGAGGTTCGACAGTGGCTCGTCCATCAGGAACAGGTTCGGTCGTCGGACGATGGACCGGCCGAGGGCTACTCGCTGCTGCTGTCCACCTGACAGCGTCGATGGGATGCGATCGAGCACGTCGGTCAAGCCGAGCTGTCGAGCGACATCGGCGACCCGCTGCCTGGCGACGCGCCGTCGGACGCCCTGCCGTCGGAGCGGATAGCCGATGTTCTGGGCGACGGTCAGGTGCGGATAGAGGGCGTGTTCCTGAAAGGCCATGGCGATGTCTCGCTGTTGGGGCGTGTCGCTCTCGACTGCTCGGCCCCCGATATAGACCGTGCCGCCACTCGGAACGTCGAGCCCGGCGATCATTCGCAGCACCGTGCTCTTCCCGCACCCCGACGGACCCAGGAGCACACAGAAGTCTCCGTCGTCGATCCGGAGGTCGACGCCGTGCACCGCGACAGTGCCGTCGTCGTGCACTTTGCGCAGATTCTCGAGTCGGACACCGGCCATTGCCCCCTCAGTGTCCCACGGGCCGGCCGCTTGCCGCCTCGGGCTGCTCCGAACTCGCCTGAGTAACACGGTGGGCCAGACCCATCGTCTTACCGGTTCCGGGTTCGCTGAGTAACACGGAGGGCCAGACCCATCGTGTTCACGGTTCCGGGTTCGCCTGAGTAACACGGTGGGCCAGACCCATCGTGTTCACGGTTCCGGGTTCGCCTGAGTAACACGGTGGGCCAGACCCATCGCGTTCACGGTTCCTGGTTCGGCTGAGTAGCGCGAAGGCCAGACCCATCGTGTTGCCGGTTCCGAGAATACGGTTCTGGGAAGTGCAGACCCGGGTGCGACCGGCGACGGCGTCGTGTGACTGCGCCCGCTCGACGGGCCTGGCCCCCTCAGGCCGCTCGAATGGACGGTGGACCCGTGTTCTTCACTGCACCATCGGGTAGTGACAGCGTGAGCTGACGGCGGGGCCCGAGCGTGACGACCCAACCGTCGTGGTGGATCTTGCCGTGGTGCTTCGAGCAGACCGGGAGCAGATTCCCGAGGTCGGTTGTGCCGCCGTCACGCCACCAGATGACGTGGTGGATCTTGAGCCGATCGAACGGAACGGCGCACCCCGGGATCGCACAGCATGAGTAGAGCGATCGCAGCGCACGACGCTGCGCACGGTTTGCAAGCCGAGTCGATCGACCCAGGTTGAGGTTGCCCGGCGCGTGGAGCACGACGCCGTTGCGGATCACGACGGTTCGGGTGTTCGCTCCGTCGACGAGCGAGGCGAGAACTCGCAGCGGCACCTCGACCGGGATGGCGAATTCGGCCACCGGGCCGGCCTGGTCGGGTGCGTCGGCATCGATGACGACGAGACAGTCGACCCGATTGTGAGTCGCCCGACCCCGCAGATCACCCGGCGCAGTTTCAGACGACCCGCCATCGAGCAGACGAGTTAGAGCATGTGCCGCCAGGAACTTGTTCTTCTCGACCGGATCGTCGGGACAGTGCTCGGGCGTCGCTTCGGCGAAAAGCGTCTGGACGGCGCTGTCGAGCTTGCCCGACAGCGCGAGTGCAGTCGCCGGATCGAACTTGGCGAGCAGGTTCCACATGCCGTCGCCGTCGGTCCACGTACGAAGCCGGACCGCAGCGAGCTGGCGTTCGAAGCGCGACTCCCCGTCGTCTGACTCCATCTGTTTGACCTCGAGCTTGAGACGTCGATCGAACTCGGCGATCGTGGCGTGCTCGGCCACGCCGACGAGCTGCTCGATCCGACCGAGCAGCTCGTCTCGTCGATCACTGTCGACGTTCTTGGTTGCCCGCGTGGCCGCGTCGATGTGGCCCGTTGTGACACGTCCACCCGCGAGGGAGTCGGACAGGCCGGGCATGGACGTCAAGGTGTCGGCGCGCTCCTTGCTCTTGGCGGCTTGGTTCACCGAGCACCGAGAGGTCTCGGCGATCGCCGCCTCGGGAAAGCTGTCGATCGCGGTGAGCCGGGTGATCAGACCGGCTCGCTGCGCCTCGGCCCAGGCCACGATCTGCTCGACATCGACCAGGCCTGCAGTGACCATCTGCTTCGTTGCAGCAGTGTCGGCGCGCACGTCGGCGATGCGCCGGACCCGCTCGAGTAGCTGCTGTTGGTTCATGTCTCCATCTTCGCAGAGGGGTGTTACAGAGTTCCCCGGGACATGAGCGGCGGCGCCGAACTCGGCCGGACCGCCGATCAGTCGGTGATGTCCATGATCCCGGCGGAGGCGGGAGCTACCGCCGAGGCGACGCACCGGCATGCAGCGGAACTGGTCGCTGCGGGGTGGGAGCGTCCGGGCCCGACGACGAGGTGAGCGAGGCCACCCACCTCGCAACGATGTACGACGCCTTCGTCGCAGTCGCCGACGCCCGCCCCGGAACTCGTCGAGTCGACGTGATCCGAGGTGACATCGATGGAACTCTGGAGCGACTGATCGCCGCCGCCGACCGACGCTGACCCCTTCGCGTCAGATACGAACTCGCGTCAGATACGAAACAGCCGTCGCCGTCACCAGTGGCGTAGGTCGACGGCCCAGCGATCGACGACCTGCTCGCCGTCGACCACCCACATCTGCTCGTGCTTCGCCACGGTCGGATCGACGTGTGCGGGCTCGAGGCGGACGCGATCGCCGATCTTCCACACTGCCATGTCGTGCGGCACGAGGGTCACGTGTTCGTCAGACATGATGAACACGTCACCGTGCTCCCACGACGGGTTGCCGTGGTCCATCCCTTGCGACTTGAGGCCGGCGTCGGCGACGATCCAGCCTTTCGGGCTCACCGAGATCACCGTCGCCAAAACGTTCAGCGAGATCTCGAACGGCAGGTACTCCAACTTCGCATAGTCGGTGTCGAGCAGGCAGTAGCTGCCGGCCTGGATCTCGGTACACCACGTGTTCGTCGTCGAGGTCCCCGTGCCGCCGCCCGACACGATGTCGCCACCCACCTCGCCGTGGGCATCGAGCAGCAGCTGCATCGAGGTCTCGACCCGCTCGACCTTCTCGTCGTGGTCGCCGACCATCATCAAGTGGCCCTCGTAGCCCATCACGCCGCGCACGTCGAGGCCCGCCGAGCGTGCGGCCGCCGCCAGCCTCCCGGCGTCGGCCGGATCACAACCGCAGCGCGGCAAGCCGACCTCGACGTCGATCAGCACCGAGCGGATTCCTCCGTCGATCGCCGCCTGCAACGTCTCGTCGGAGTCGACGGCGACCGTGATCTGCGCCTGGTCGGTCAGAGTGCCGAGTCGGGCCACGTCGAGAGACTCGTTCGCCAGCAACAGGTCGTCGCCGAGCCCGGCGTGCACCATCCCCTCCATCTCGCGCACGGTCGCACAGCAGAACGCCGCATGACCGTCGGAGGCGAGCCGCCGAGCGAGAGCCGTCGACTTGAAAGCCTTCACGTGTGGGCGCAGTGTGAGCCCGGGATGCAACTCGTCCATCGCCGAGCAGTTCGCGTCGAAGGTCGACTGATCGACCACCAGCGCGGGCGTCGGGATCTCGTCGATGGTCTGCGGCTCGGCGTTCGACATCGACCCGATGGTAGAAGTAGGACCGTGTTCTCGAGGAATGCGGGGTTCCGCAACTGGACCGGCAACCAGCGCTGCCTGCCCGAAGCGATCGAGAACGTGTCGGCCACCGAGCAGGTCGCAGCCATCGTGACTGATGCGCACCGTCGACGCAGTCGGGTCAAAGCCGTCGGCTCAGCCCACTCGTTCACCTCCGCGGCGATGACCGACGGAACGCTGACCCGCCTCGATGGCTTCGACGCGATCGAGTCGTTCGATTCGTCGACCGGCGTGGTCACCGTCGGAGCCGGAATGCGCCTGTGCGATCTCAACCGGTCGCTCGACGAGATCGGCCGGGCGCTGCCCAATCTCGGCGACATCGACGTGCAGACCATCGCCGGGGCGACCGCCACGGCAACTCACGGAACCGGCGCAGCGCTCGGCAACCTGTCGAGCGGGATCGTCGGGTTCGAACTCGTCACGGGAACGGGCGACGTCCTCTGGTGTGACGAGTCGACGAACGCCGAGGTCTGGCGCGTCGGCCGGGTGAGTATCGGCGCCCTCGGCGTGATCACCCGAGTCGCGCTGGCGACGGTCCCGGCCTTTCGCCTGCGCGCCGTGGAGGGCCCGGGCAGCGTCGCCGAGGTGCTCGACGACTGGCCCGGCTTCGTCGCCAGTGCTCGTCACGCCGAGTTCTTCTGCCTCGCCGGTGGAGACGAGTGCTACACCAAGCGCAACGACGTCACCACCGACCCCGTCGACACGTCGTCGAGACGGACTCAGTTCGTCGAACAGATCCTCATCGAGAACGCAGCGATCGACGCCCTCATGCGCGTCAACCGACGCCTCCCGAAACTGCGCGACCGGCTCGCCGCCACGATGGCGGGTGCGATGTCGGCGAGCAGCCACGTCGACATCAGCCACCGCATCTTCGCCTCGCCCCGCCATGTTCGATTCATGGAGATGGAGTACGGCATTCCGATCGACGCGATGCCCGAAGCACTCGCTCGCGTGCGCTCGTTCGCCGAGTCGCTCGATCGTGTTCCGCTCTTCCCGATCGAGGTGCGCGTGTCGGCCGCCGACGACATCCCGCTCTCGACGGCGTCAGGGCGCAACTCGGGGTGGATCGCCGTCCACGAGTACCGGGGTGTTCCGTACGGCGACTACTTCCGCGGCGTCGAGGCGATCATGGACGACTACGACGGCCGCCCGCACTGGGGCAAATACCACTTCCAGACTGCGGCGACACTGGCGCCGAAGTACCCCGAGTGGGACGCCTTCCAGGAGGTGCGAGCGAAGGTCGACCCGAGCGGCACCTTCGCCAACGAGTACTCCGATCGCGTCCTCGGCCCGGTCGGCGCCTGACCAGCCGCCGCGCTCCGGCCCGAACGACGTGGGTGACCCGACTGGACGGAACCACCGCAGTCGCCGTGGGCACGTCTAACGTCTCCGCATGGCTCGATGCGGACAGACGCTGCTCCCCGACGTCGCGGTGTTGGAGAGCGTGGTGGGCGACTTCCGTGCAGGGTTCGCCAAGTTGCGCGCCGACTTCGACATTCCCGGCGAGCATCCTCCCGAGGTGCTCGCCGCCGCCGAGGAGGCAGCCGAGCGGCCGTTCGACGTCGTGCAGCCGGGCGCTGGTACGCCGCAGCGTTGGCAGCACGTCGATCGCACCGACATCGAGTTCCTCACCCTCGACCCGGCGAGCAGCACCGATCTCGACCAGGCGTTCGCCGTGTCGATGTCGGGCGACGATGTCATCCTTCACTACGCGATCGCCGACGTCGGCTGGTTCGTCCGTCACGGCGACGCGATCGATCGTGAGGCGTGGCGACGCGCCGTCACCATCTACATGCCCGACGGACGCGCAGGCCTGCACCCCGACCGCATCGCCGAAGACGCCGGCAGCCTCCTGCCCGGATCACCGAAACCGGCCATCGTGTTCACCGTCCGGGTCGCCGCCGACGGGGGTGTGAGCCTCGACGGATCCGAACGCGCGATGATCCGCAACCGAGCCAAGCTCGCCTACTCCACGGTGACCCCGTCGGATCTTCCCGATGCGTTCCCCGAACTCTCGCGCCGCATCGAGATCGCCGAACGGGCCCGTGGTGCCGATCGGATCCAGTGGCCCGAACAAGAGGTCGTGCGCGCCGACGGGGGAGGATTCACGCTGCGCTTCCGTCCCCGCAACGACGCCGAGAACCAGAACGCCGCCATGTCGCTCGCCTCGAACATGGCCATCGCCGACGCACTCTGGGATGCCGGCACCGGTCTCTTCCGCACGATGCCTCCGGTCGACGAACGCCGCCTCGGTCGCCTCCGACACACGGCGCGTGCCTTCGGCCTCGACTGGCCGAAGGGAACGTCACTGGGCGACTTCGAACGATCGCTTCCCGATGGTGACGCCCGCACCGCTGCGTTCCAACTCGCCATCCGGCGCGCCAGCGGTGGTGCCTCGTACACGCCGTACGCCGACTTCGACGCCGACGGTGGCCCGAAAGACGGTGGGGTGAAGGACGGCAAGCCGTGGCACGCCGCGCTCGCAGCGACCTACGTCCACGCGACCGCCCCGCTGCGTCGCCTCGCCGACCGCTACGTGATCGAGGCCACGCTCGCGATCACCAATGGGCGAGAGGTCCCCGACGAGATCCTTGCGGCGTTCGAAGAACTGCCCTCCGCGATGCAGCAGGGGACCTCGCTCGCCAATCGTGTCGACCGAGCGGCCATCGATCTCGCCGAGGCGATCCTGCTGCAGGGCCGCGAAGGCGAGGTGTTCGATGCCGTCATCACCGACGAGGACGACCGTGGCGCTCGCATCCAGATCTGCGATCCGGCGATCGTCACGCGCGCCGTGGCCCGTCGCGTCGATCCGGGCGATGACATCACCGTCAAGCTCACCGCCGTCGATGTCGCCGAACGATCGATCGACGTCGAACGCGTCGGCTGACATCGCGCAGCGCGCCCCCATCCCTGCCGTCGCCCGCCCACGCCGACAACGCACGAGCGCGGGCGTCGCGTCAGTCGGTGCTCACCGCCGGGCCACGCTCGCTCGCACGAAGCGCTGGGGGAGGAGCCGATGGGGGAGCGTGAGCCGAGTCGAAAGTGACAGTCAGGCGGGGACGAGGAGCTGGAGGGGGCCGGCGTTGGACAGCGCGTAGATCTCGCCCGTCGGGCCTTCGACCACGGCCGAGAGGGCGCCGACAGTGCCCAATTCGACGATCACGGGCTCGCCGACCGGCCCGTCGGGCGTCGACGTCACCGACGTGGTGTCGAGCGCCCAGAGCGTTCCCGAGCAGTAGTCGCCGTAGACGAACCAGCCGTTGAGCGTCGCCACCGAGGAGTTGCGAGCGACCACCCCACCGCTGACCGAGCACGCACCGTTCTCGTGCGGGTACGACACCACCGGAAGCGTGTGCCCGTCCTCGGGCTGGTCGCCGTTGAAGCGGTCGGCGGCCTCGAAGGCGCTCCACCCGAAGCTCACTCCCTTGCCGGCGTCGACGCCGTCGAGCGCTCGGGCGAGGTCGATCTCCTCCAGCTGGTTCTGCCCCACGTCGCCGATCCACAGGTCGCCGGTGAGGGAGTCGAACGAGAACTTCCACGGGTTCCGCAGGCCGAGTGACCAGATCGTGGGGTCGGCGCCGTCGACACCCACGAACGGGTTGTCGTCGGGGACGGTGAAGGGCGCGTCGGTGCTCGGGAGCGGATCGATCCGCAAGATCTTGCCGAGGCGCGAACCCAGGTCGAGGGCCGACCGATTCGGGTCGTCGGCCGAGCCACCGTCACCCAACCCGATGTAGAGGAACCCGTCGGGTCCGAAGGCCAGTTCACCGCCGTTGTGATTCCCGAACGGCTGCCCGATCGTGATGACTTCGCGATACGACGCCGGATCGAACTGAGCCGTCATCGGGTCGACGACGAACTCGGCCACGACCGTGTCACCCGAACCGTTCGTGAAGTCGACGTACGCGAGCGACTCGTCGGGATGGAAGGCGAGCCCGAGCAAGCCCTGCTCACCTCCGGCACTGAAGCCGACATCGACCGCGCTGATGTCGAAGACCTGCACCGCCGATTCGTCGTCGATGGCCACGACCGAACCGCTCTGTTGCACGACGAAGAGACGCACGTCGTCGGGTCGGACGCTCGCCTCGACCGGTTGGTCGAACTCCCCGAGCGTGAGCAGGCGGATCGCCGGCGTCGGCAGTGGACCCGGTGTCGTGGTGACCGGCACGATCTCGGGCTCGGCGCCGGGGACCTCGGTCGGCAGGTCGGCGCCGGGCGAGGCGACGAGGTCGGGCTCGTCGGTGCTGGGCTCGCTGTCATCGGGATCGACGAGGTCGGAGTCGCCCTCTGCTGCGGGTTCGCTGTCGGGCACGTCGACGGGAGGTACCTCGACAGGTGGCAGGTCGATGACCGGATCTGCATCGCCGCTCGGAACGGTGCCGAGGGTGACGTCGGGGGCCAGGTCGTTCCCGCCGGTCTCGAGCGTCGCGTCGTCGCCGCCGGTCGCACACGACGTGGCGATCAGGACCGATGCGAACACGAGCCCGGCAAGCGGACGTGGCACAGGTCGTCGGATCATTCGGTGAACCTCGCCAGTCCTTCTTGCACCACGCTGACCGCGAGTTGGCCGTCGGTGGTGAAGATCGCACCGCCCGCCAGTCCGCGTGCCGCGCCCGTCGAGATCGCCCGCTGCTGGTACATCAACCACTCGTCGACCTGGAAGGGACGGTGGAACCACATCGCATGATCGAGGCTGGCCATCTGCAGTCCAGGATGATCGAACGGGATCCCGAACGGCAACAGCGTGGTGTCGAGCAGTGTCATGTCGCTCGCGTACGTGAGGATGCAGGCGTGCAGGACCGGGTCGTCGGGCAGTTCGCCGTTCGCTCGCAGCCACACGTGCTGGTCTTCGGCGGGAATGCCCTGACGGCTCATCGGGTCGCCGTCGACATAGCGCAGGTCGATCGGCCGGGGTCGGTGATACCAGGCGCCGATCCGCTCCGCGTACGGTGCCATCCGGGTGTGGAAGTCGGGTAAGTCGTCGGGGGCCGTGAGGTCGGCGTCGATCGACATCTGATAGTCGTGCTCGCCCGACTCCTCGTCGTGGAAGCTGGCCTGCAGGTTGAAGATCGCCCGACCGTGCTGGATGGCCACCACTCGGCGCGTCGAGAAACTCCGACCGTCGCGGATTCTGTCGACCTCGTACAGGATCGGCTGTTTCGGGTCGCCGGGACGCAGGAAGTAGGCGTGCAGCGAGTGGACGCGCCGATCGGGCTCGTCGATCGTGCGGGCGGCCGCGATGAGCGCCTGGCCGGCCACCTGTCCGCCGAAGACGCGCACTCGGTCCTCGTCGGTCGAGGCGCCGCGGAAGATGTTCACCTCGATCGTCTCGAGGTCGAGCAGCGTGACGAGATCGTCGAGTGCGCGTTGTCCGTCGGCAGCGGTCGGGCGCGGACGATCCGAGCCGGAGGTCGAGTCCTGATCCATGTGCTCACATGTTGCCACGGCGGCAGTCCGGTGACACGGAGGAGGCCGCCGGGGCAGAGCGATTCGACCGGGTTCGACCGGCCCGAACTCGCAGACATAGGGTCGCGTCATGGCGATGCTCGATCTCTCTCCCGACGAACTGCTCACGACCACGCGGGCCGTGCGCAAGCGCCTCGACTACGACCGACCGGTGAGCGACGACGACATCCGCGACTGCGTGCGCCTCGCAATGCAGTCGCCGTCCGGGTCGAACAGCATGACGATGCAGTTCGTCGTCGTGAAAGACGAGGCGAAGCGGGCGGCGATCGGTGAGATCTACGGCAAGTGCTTCGACATCTACCGGACGATGGACGGGGTGTACGCCGGGTCGATCACCAAGGAGACCGATGCCGAACAGGCCCAGCAGGACCGTGTCACGAACTCGGCAGAGCACCTCGCTGCCACCATGGGTCAGTGCCCCGCACTCGTCATTGCCTGCTCGGCGTCGGGTCGTATCGAAGGCGCGCCGGCGATGCAGTCGGCATCGGTGATGGGCAACGTGCTGCCCGCCATGTGGAGTTTCATGCTCGCAGCCCGCGCACGTGGCCTCGGGACGGCCTGGACGACGGTCGGCCTGATGATGGAGCAAGAGATCGCCGACGTGGTGGGCATCCCGTTCGACGAAGTGCAGCAGGCCTGCCTGAGCCCGCTCGCGCACACGAAGGGCACCGACTTCAAGGCGGCCATGCGCCCCGACCCCGAGACCATCATCCACTGGGATTCCTGGCGCGGATGAATCCGCTCCCGGGTGCTCGCCGCGACCTCGCACTCGACACCAAGGGTTTCATGCCGGCCGACGAAGGCGATGCGCTCCATGCTGCAGCGGCCGACGCGACCGATGCGGTCGACGGCGCGCCGATGCTCGAGGTCGGTTCGTACTGCGGGCGCTCCACGATCTGGCTCGGCGACGTCGCCGAGCAGGCCGGTCGGCTGCTCTTCGCGGTCGATCACCATCGGGGGTCGGAAGAGAACCAGTCGGGCTGGGAGCACCACGACAACGCTGTCGTCGACGCCCGCACCGGCAAGATGGACACTCTTCTCTTCTTCCGCGCTGCCATCCACGACGCCGGGCTCGAAGACTCGGTGATCGCTCTCGTGGGTCGCTCGCCGCTCGTGGCCTCGGTGTGGACGACACCGCTCTCATTCCTCTTCATCGACGGGGGCCACGGCGAACTGCCCGCCCGCCTCGACTACGAGGGCTGGGCCCGCCACGTGGCGCCGGGTGGGACGCTCGCGATCCACGACGTCTTCCCCGACCCCGCCGACGGTGGCCGACCGCCGTACGAGCAGATCTACCTGCCGGCGATCCAGTCCGGAGACTTCGTCGAGACCTCGGTCACCGGTTCGCTGCGCATCCTCCGCCGCAACTGACCGCCGAGTCGGCGTCCGAGGTCAGCCGCCCCCCGGTGCGCTGGGCGCCGCGGTCGTCCGGAAATCGAACCGATCGCGGTCCACGTACAGCATCAGCCCGGCGGCGCACAGCATGATCGCGCCCGCCGAGACGCCCATGCGGGTCGTGGCGTCGCTCCCGATCGCGACCCCGCCGAGCAGCGGGCCGAACACCCGACCGAGTGCCATCACGGCCTGAGCATCGCCGGCGCGTTCTTCGGGGAACTGCGATTTCGAGGCCAAGAGGGCGAAGGCGGCCGGGATCCCCATGAAGAACACGAATCCCCATGCGACCAGCACCGCACCGAACACGAACGGCACGTGGACCGACGGCATGGTCACCGCCAGGACTGCCGTGATCGCGAACCACATCCCGGCAGGACCGCGCCGACCGCTCCACTTGGCCGCCGGGATCGCGACGATCGAGTTCGCGCTGTAGAGCAGCGAGACGCCGACCGGTGACATGCCGTTGAAGTCGGTGCCGATCGCAGCGGCGTACACGAACACCGATGATCCACCGAGTGTGACGAGCCCGAGAGCGACGAGCACGGCCTTCGACGCACGTGTCGAAGAGTGTCGGGTGACGTGTGGTCGCAGGCGGTCGGTGGTCGTGACCTGACCGGCGAGCAGCAGCGGGCTGCCAGCGATCACCGCGAGGACGAAGAACACGACATCGGGCTCGTACCGGTCGAGCAGCGCCGTGATGATCGGTGCGAGCACCACGCCCACGAGCGGTCCGGCGACGGCGACATCACCTGTCTTCTCCGTGTCTCCGAACGCGTCCTGCCAGGCGAACCAGGCCGCCAATCCGAGCGAGATACCGCTGACGAACCGCGCCCCAGACATGGACAGCAGGCCGGGAGCGAAGGCCGATGCGACGTTCGCGGCGATCCCGAGGACGCCGATCGTGACGAACACCCAGCGCACCGGTCGTAGGAACCGACCGGCGCCCCACGACGCAACCACGAAGCCAGCGAGTTGCGTCGCCGAGATCCACCCCATCGATCCGAGCGACACGTCGAACTCGGTCGCGAGTGGGCGCAGGAGGAACGGCGTCGCGGTGAACACGGCCGTGCTCGACGCGATCGCCGCGAGCACGGCGGGCCGCACGGAAGGATGAACTGCCTGGAGCAGCTTGACGGGAACCTGCAGGGGTCAGCTCGATCGACGGTCGACGCGGGCGAGACGCAGATCGGGCGGAAGCACCTCGGCGAGAGTACTGGCGATCAGTGCGCGAACAGGTCGGCGGCCGGCGTCGTGGCGGTGATCGCGTCGACGGCGAGGATCACTGCGGCGGCCGTGTAGCTCGTGTGCTCGTCGAACGGGAAGAGCTCGCGGCCGGGGTACACGATGCCGGTCCAGTACGAACCATCGTCGCGCCGATGGGTTTCGGTCCAGCGCAGCAGATCGGTCGCCGTCGACGCATCACCCATTGCGGCGAAGGCGAGCGCACACTCGGCGGTTTCCGACGCGGTGACCCAGGGTTCGTCGCTCACGCAGCGGATTCCGAGGCCCTCCATCGCGAACGTCTCCCAGCCGCCCGCCATGCGAGCCTTCGCTTCGTCACCCGTCATCGCGCCGGTGAGTACCGGGTAGTACCAGTCCATCGCCCAGCGCAGCTTCGGTTCGAACGCCTCGGGCCGCGTTCGGATCGCATGACTCATCTCGTCGGCGGCATCGACCCAGTGAGGGCGCGTCTGGCCGAGCGCATCGCCCAATCGGGCGCCGCAACGCAGTGCGTGCTGGATGCTCGACGTGCCGGTCATCAGCGCGTAGTCCCACGGACGGGCGTCGGGCTCGATCGCCCACAACGCGAGGCCGTCCTCGCGACGCAGCGACAGGACGAACTCGAGCGTCCGCTCGACGGTCGGCCACATGCTGTCGACGAAGCTGCGATCCCCGGTGATGCGCCAGTGGTGCCACACGCCGGTGGCGATGTAGGCACAGACGTTGGTGTCGAGTTTCGAGTCGGCGACCGAACCGTCGGATGCGTAGTCGGCATGCCAGCTGCCGTCGGTCCGCTGGATGTCGTGGAGCCATTCGTACGCGTGCTCGGCCTCGCGATGCAGGCCGCCGACATCGAGCGCCATGGCGGTCTCGACGTGATTCCACGGATCGCAGTGGCCGCCGGGAAACCACGGGATCATGCCGGTGTCGAGTTGCAACGTGGCGAGATGGCGCGCCGTGACGACGAGGTCGTCCGCGGTCATCACCCCGTCGAGGTGGGGGACCTTCGTCATGCGACGCGACCCTCGGCAGCCGGTGCTGCCGGCTTGTGTCCGTAGAACACGATGCTCTTGCCGAGCGCCGGCGACAGGACCTTCTCGGCCACACGCGTCGAGCGGGGCTGCTCGATGATGTCCCACTCCAGGAGCTTCCGATACTTCTGCACGAGTGCGTGGTCGTCGTCGTGCGGACCGACCGCGCACTTGAGCCACCAGTACGGCGAGTGCAGCGCATGGGCCCGATGAGTGCCGCGCAGGTCGAGACCCGCCGACTGCAGCTTCGCTGCCAACTCGGTCTTCGAATAGATCCGCACGTGTCCTCCGGGGCTCTTCGGAGCGTGGTACTCGTCGGACAGCATCCAGTTGATCTTCTCGGGCATCCAGGCGGGAACGGTCGCCGCGAACATGCCGCCGGGCTTGAGCACGCGGACCATCTCGGCGATCGCAGCCACATCGTCCTGGATGTGTTCGAGGACCTCGGACGTGATCACCTTGTCGAACGAGTCGTCGGCGAACGGCAGCCGGGTCGCGTCACCGCGGAGGACACCGTCGAAGCGGTCGATGTCGATCTCGCCGGCGTCGACCATGGCGCCGAGGGTGGCGCGTGTCTCGACGACCTCGTCGGCGGCGTAGTCGAGCGCCACGACGTCGGCTCCTCGGCGGGCGCACTCGAACACGTGGCGGCCGAAGCCGGCGCCGACGTCGAGGACGCGGTCACCTGCGCGTAGGTCGAGACGGTCGAATCGGATGGTGAGCATGAGTGAGTCCGGGCGGAGGATCGGTGTCGGGGCGGCGGTCGGGTCGATGGGTCAGATGCGGCCGTTGCGGCGGAGCTTGGCGACGTTGTCGGGCATGGCGAGCACTTCGCGGTACTGCTCGACCGTGAGCTGGGCGCAACGCTTCCACGTCCAGCGGTCGAGGACGCGCTGACGGCCGGCTGCGCCGATGCGGGCTCGCAGTTCGGCGTCGTCGAGTCCGCGCACGATGGCGGTGGCCAATGCGTCGCTGTCGCCCGCCGGGCATCGCAGGGTCGTCTCGCCGTCGGTGCCGGTCACCTCGGGGAGCGCGCCGCCGTCGGTCGACACCAGCGGAGTGCCCGAGCACATCGCCTCGATCGCCGGCAGACTGAAACCTTCGTACAGGCTGGGCACCACGGCCAGTTCGGCTTCCGAGTACAACTCGACGATGCGTTCGTCGGGCACGCCCGACACGAACTCGATGTGCGGCCGCAGACCGAGCGACTCGATCAGCTTCATCGACTTGCCGGGCTTGGGCTTGCCGATGATCGTGAGCGTGATGTCGCGCTCGGTGCGGAGCTTCGCCATGGCTTCGAGCAGGTAGCTGAGCCCTTTCAACGCCACGTCGGCCGAAGCCGTGGTGATCAGCCGGCCGGGGGTGCGCTCCACGTTCGGCAGCGGCTTGAACAGTTCGGGGTCGACGCCGACGGGCACGAGCCGCATGCGGTCCTTGCTCACGCCCATGTCGTTGTGGATGTCGTCGATCGAGTTCTGGCTGACGACGACGATCCGCGGCATCTTCGACGCCACCTTGCCCTGCATCTTGACGAACGAGTACCACCGGCCAATCGACCAGCGGCGGTACGCGTTCTTGGCCGCGGCCATCTCCAGCTCACGATCCTTGGTGATCGGGTGGTGGAGCGTGACGATCGTGGGGATCTTCTCTTCGATCTTCAAAATGCCGTAGCCGAGGCACTGGTTGTCGTGGACGAGGTCGAAGTCGCGTGTCCGCTTCTTCAGCGCATTCGCCGCACGGGCCGAGAAGGCGAGCGGTTCGGGAAACACCCCGGTGAGGAACTGCGCCATCTCCATCAGGTCGTACCGGTCGTCGATCTCCCAGTAGCCGGGCAGCCGGCCGGGGAAGTGGTCGTTGAAGGTGTCGAGGCTCGGCAGTTCGTGCAACTCGACGCGCTCGTCGAGGACGGGGTACGGCTGGCCGCCGAAGACCTCGACGGTGTGGCCGAGATCGGCGAGGGCCTTGGTCAGGTGGCGGGTGTAGACGCCCTGGCCGCCGACGTGGGGCTTGCCCCGGTACGTGAGGTAGGCGATCTTCAGTGGACTGTCGGGGTCCAACACGTTCCCCGACCGATCCGATGCCATTCAGTCGAGGCTATCGCCGCCGGTTACCCCCCGGTAGCCCGCCGCAGTAACGCCCCGGGTCTGACCCCGGGCGTTACTCCGGCGTCACCAGGCGATGGTCTTCAGGTAACGCCCCGGGTCTGACCCCGGGCGTTACTCCGGCGTCACCAGGCGATGGTCATGGTGCGGCGGAGGGGGCGGTCGGGCGTGACCATGTGGGGTGCGATGTTCGGAGCGTCGGGCGGGCCCGACTGGGGTTCGACGCAGGTGGCGTCGTGCGGTTTGTCGTACAGCACCCAGTGGTCGCAGTCGGACGTCACCGTGATCACCGGCGCGAGTGTCCGATCGTGGATGAGGCGGATCGGCCCGTTGGCGAGGAAGCAGTCGTCCCACGGTCCGTCGGTCGGCGGCACCGTCTCGCCCGTCGGGAGCGCGATGTCGTCGAGGGCGTACATCGCCGTCGGGTCGAATTCGAGCCGATCGGGCTTGGCGAACCACGGGTGCCAGCCGACCGCAGCGGGAAAGGTGACGCCGGTATCGGCGGAGACGACGAGTTCGAGGTCGAGGCGATCGGGACGCAGCCGCAAACGTTGTCGGGCCGTGCCGGCGAACGGCCAGCCGAGTGCCCGCACCGAGCCGGCGGTGTCATCGGTGTCGTCGGCGAGTCGGCACGATGCGTCGAGGGATGCCGAGTCGACCTGGTCGATCGTCCACGGGCGCGCGAACACGGTGCCGTGGATCGCATGGCGGCTCGTGTCGTCCGGACCGATCGGGCCGGACGGTGCCGGAAGTGGCGGGTCGATCGGCCCACCACCGACGCTGCCGCCGTCCTGATGATTGAGAGCCAGGCCGACGGTGGTGCCGTCGACGTCGAACCTTCCGTTGCGCAGCCGACCGGCCCACGGCGTCATCGGGAACGATCCCCATCCGCTCGACGACGCCACGTCCGTGCCGGCCACCGGAACGGTCAGCAGCATGACCCGGTCGCCGTCGCGCTCGATCGAGACCTGACGGAGTCGGCAGCCCGCGTGCACGGCGATCTCGACGACGACCGTCGTCCCGCCGTGTGCAACGTGCAGTTCGACGTCATCGCTCATCGACCGCACTGTACGGAACCGGGGCGGATCTGGAAGACGTCCGGGCCGGACGATCAAGTCTCCCGAAGTCGCCGTCCCCTCTCCGAAATGCTGCAGCCGAGGATTGACGGGCCGATGTGCCGAACGATCACTGTACTCCCTTCGGCAAGTATTGGACACTTGCCCCCGTGGTTGTATATAGTCGAATCTGAAATTGGTGCAGATGGATGTATCCGACGGGCGGGACCTTCGGGTCGGATGAGGGCGGAATTTGTGGGTTCAGAAGTTAAGACCGGTCAAGCGGAGTCGGCCCTCCGGACGGTGAGGCTGCCGAGGTGGCGACATCGCACGGGGGCGGTCTCTGCTGTCATGTGCCTTGTCGTCGGAGGTGTCGCAGTGCAAGGGTCTGACCTCGCCCGGGCGTCCGATCCTGTCGAAGTATCAAGCGCAGACATCCTGCTGGTGGGCGATTCCCTGTGCGCTTTCGAGGAATGGGCACTCGACGCCGCTTTCTCGGAAGCGGGCATCGAGGTGCATCAGGAGTGCTTGGGCGGGCGCAGGCTGACGGAGGGGGCAGACATCATTGAAGCGTCTTTCCGCAGCTACGAGACAATCATCGTCGAGCTAGGGACGAACACCGACGACCGTCTGGTGATGCGCGATGCAGTGGACAGGATCATCGCTGCAGCCGACGGTGCTGTCGTGCGATTCGTCCAGCCATACGTGACCACCGACTGGAATTTTCGTCTGGTCGGACTCAACGACTACACCAGTGAGATATCGGTCCAGAATGACGATGTCGAGGTGTGCCGGTGGTCCGAAGTCCTGAAGTCGGACCTGGACATCCTGTTGCCCGATGGCGTTCATTACACCCCGAGCGGCAGCCAGGTGTTCGCGTCCTATCTTGTCGATTGCATCAGCGGAGAAGTTGCGGAATCGAGTCCACCGGACGTCGGCGTCCGTCCGACGCGAATCGGACTCCGGTGGTACTTCGACGATGTGACTACACGAATCGGGGCGGGAGCGCACGTCGAGAACGGCACGGAGGTCGAGTGGCTCGTCGATGATGCCGTCATTCTGGCGGACTCGTCCGAACCGTTCGACCTCTGGTTCGAATCGGATCCATATGCCAATGGCGAACACACTTTGGCGGTGCGGACCCGCGATGCAGTGACAGGCGAATGGGTCACCACGCCCGCAGTGACTTTCGTGAAGCGTGATCCTCCACCGACCACCACGACGACGATTGCGGCAGATCATCCGACGACGATCAGCCATGGGTATGTCGATCGAGAGGTTGCGACGTGGTTGTGGGCGTCGGCGGACGTGATTCACGGCGATGAGGTCGAGTGGCTGGTCGATGGTGTGGTGGTGTTCACCGATTCAGCGGCGCCGTTTGCCATCTCGATGGATACGGCGCAGTTCTTCAACGGTGAGCATTCGCTCGTTGCTCGGACGCGCGACAGGGCCACCGGTGAGTGGGTCACCACGCCCGAAGCCACCTTCACCAAGGACGGCCCGACCGCACCCACGGTCTCGGCCCCGACGACCAGCATCACGACGACCAGCACCGTCCCGCCCGCCACGGTGCCGCCGACGGTGACGACGACCACAACGACGGTTCCGCCGACGACCACCCCTTTGAGCACTACCACGGTGCCGCGGGGCGCGACGACGATTCGGCACGGATGGGTCGATCGAGAGGTGGCGACGTGGTTGTGGGGGTCGGCGATCGCAACGGATGTCGATGAGGTCGAGTGGCTGGTCGATGGTGTGGTGGTGTTCACCGATTCAGTGGCGCCGTTTGCCATCTCGATGGATACGGCGCAGTTCTTCAACGGTGAGCATTCGCTCGTTGCTCGGACGCGCGACAGGGCCACCGGTGAGTGGGTCACCACGCCCGAAGCCACCTTCACCAAGGACGGCCCGACCGCACCCACGGTCTCGGCCCCGACGACCAGCATCACGACGACCAGCACCGTCCCGCCCACGACGGTGCCATCCGCAGCGACGGCGACGATTCGTCACGGGTGGGTTGCTCAGGAGGTTGCGACGTGGTTGTGGGCGTCGGCTGTCGTGACCGACGCTGTCGAGGTCGAGTGGCTGTTGGACGGTGTGGTGGTGTTCACCGATTCGGCAGCGCCGTACGCCATTTCGATGGAGGTCGGAGATCTTGTAGCCGGCGAATACTCGCTGGTGGCACGAGCCCGTGACGTGGTGACCGGCGAGTGGGTTCTGACGCCCGAAGCCACCTTCGCCAAGACTTAAGAGCGAGATATCGGCGACGCCGGCCGCCGACGTCCTCGCTCATCGACCGCACTGTACGGAACCGGGGCGGATCTGGAAGAGTGCCCACATGCGTGGACTGGTCCAGCGGGTGTCGTCAGCCGAGGTCCGCAGTGCGGGCGACGCGGGATCGGACTACGAGGTCGTCGGGTCGATCGGCGTCGGACTGTGCGTCTTCGTCGGCGTCACGCACGACGACACCGCCGATCACGCCCGCAAGCTCGCTGACAAGATCGCCGGGCTCCGCATCCTCGACGACGATGCGGGAATCATGAACGTGTCGGTCGCCGACCGCGGCGCCTCGGTCCTGATCGTGAGCCAGTTCACCCTCTACGGCGACACGACGAAGGGCCGCCGGCCGAGTTGGATCGGCGCCGCCCGCCCCGAGCACGCCGAGCCGCTCGTCGATCTCGTCGTCGACCACCTGCGCGACGCTGGTCTCGATGTGGCGACCGGTCGCTTCCGCGCCGAGATGCAGGTCGAACTCGTCAACGACGGCCCCATCACACTGATGGTCGAGGTCTGACCGACCGTGATCCGAGCGGTCCGCGCGATGCCACGCACGCCGCGATCAACACCAAGACCAGAGCGAGGATGAACGGAGCGTCTCCCAGCGACACGTACCAGGTGTTGCCCGTCCGCAGTTCGACGTCGCTCACGATGATGCGCTGCTCGCGCTGGCCGGTCCGCTGTAGGACGTCGCCGTCGGAGTCGATGAAGGCGCTGAAGCCGGTCGGCGCCGCCTGCACCACCCACCGCCCGGTCTCGATGGCTCGCAGCCGACTCGATGCGACCTGCTGGGTCTGGACGATCGTGCCCGTGTAGCTCGCCCCGTTCGTCGGGTTGAGGATCACCTCGGCTCCCAACTCGACGCCCTCGCGGGCGCGGCCGCCGAAGAAGACCTCCCACGAGATCACGGTCGACACGCGCTCGCCGGTCGGCAGATCGAGGAACGCGGGGGTCTCGCCGGGCACCGCATCGCCTACCCGATCGACCGCCGACGAGATCCGTTCGATCACCGAGCGCAGTGGCACGTACTCGCCGAACGGCACACGCCGCACCTTGTCGTACCGGCTCGACACGACACCGTCGGCATCCACCACGACCTGAGCGTTCGTGTACCGATCGCGGCCGTCGACGACTGCGTCCTCGGTCAGCCCGATGACGAACGGGACGCCGAGTCGCCGTGACTCTGCGGCGATGAACGCCTGGATCTCCGACCCCTCGAACGTAGCGACGTCGATTGCGTTCTCGGGCCAGAAGACGACGTCGAGTCCGACGTACTCGGGAACCCCCGGGCCGATCGCAGCGGTCGCCTCCAGGTGCCGTTCGGTGACGACCCGAGACGGAACGTCGAGCGCCGTCGTTCCCTGCTCGCCGCCGCCCTGCACGGCGGCGATCCGCAACGTCTCACCCGTGGCCGACCCACTCGGAGCAAACGCGCCGATCGCTGCGATCACGAACCCGGCGACAGCCGCACCGATGCGCAGCCGCCCGGACCTGGGCACAACCGCTTCGACCGGGGCCACCTCGGCGTCGCCGACCCGGCGGCGGTCTGGCGGGGCGACGAGACGGTCGAGCGGGATCGCCGAGCCGAGAAGGAAGACGACGAACGCGATCAGGATGACGCCGCCGACGCGTGCGATCCCGGCGAATGGTCCGCCGACCTGTGAGATGCCGAGCGAGGCGAGCGGGACGCCGCCGAACGGGAACGAGAACCGCAGCGCTTCGGCGAGCGCATGGGCGGCGGGTCGGCCGATCACGCTCCACCGCCCGGTCGGCGCGATCAACGCGGCGAGGGCGTGATAGCCAGCGAAGATCGCACCGGCGACGACATATCCCGGGGCGGTCAACTGGATCATCCAGCCCATCCCGAAGAACATCCAGCCGGCACCGAACAGCCAGCCGGAGAGCGCCCGGTGTCGGCGGGTCGCATCAGGCCCGACGCTCAGGCCGAACAGTGCGATTCCGGCGAAGGCGAGCGGCCAGAACCCCCATGGCGGGAGCGAGAACGCGACGAGTGCTCCCGAACCGAGCGCCAGCGCAGGTCGAGCGATCCGACTGCCGAGCGAGGTCTGCGGTACGTCGTTCTCGCTCACGCGCACCGTTCTCTCTCCGGCCCATCCGACCCGTCACGGGTCTGACTTGTGATGAGACGATCCTCTCGTTACAGGTCAGAGCCGTGATGAGACACGGTCAGCTGGCGAGTTCGAGCTTGACGACGATGCGCTGCGCCACCGACCCGGGCGGGTGGCAGGCGAAGAGCGTCGCCGTCGCCGTGTCGGTCGGGTCGACGATCCAGAGCGCGTCGGGCTCGACGATCTGAGTGCTGGTGACACGGTATTCGGTCTCGCCGACGGAGGTGTTGAACATGACGACGTCGCCGGCCACCAACTGGTCGATGTGGCGGAACGGCCCGCCGTGGCTCGTGCGGTGTGCGGCGACGACCACGTTGCCGACCTGGCCGGGCATGGCCGTGCCGGGCCAGTGACCAGGACCGTTGTCGAGCGTGGTGAGGCGGATGCCTTCGAGGAGGGGTGCGTCGACGCCGAGCTTCGGGATGGAGATGCCGCCGAGCTGATTCTGGTTCTCGAAGCCCCGGGGGTCGGCCGGCGGGGCAATCGGAGCGGTGGTCTGCTCGGGCAGGGTGGTGGCGACCGTGGTCGGCGGGATCGTGGTCGGCGGGATGGTGGTCGGCGGGATGGTGGTCGTCGTGGCCAGCGTCGTGGCCGGCTCCGCAACTGCGGTCTCGACGATCTGGGCGGGCTCGGTGTCGACCGTCGAGAACACGACATCGGGCTCGGTGGTTGTCGTCGAGATCGTGGTGGTCGTCGCTGCGACGTCGGCGGTGGTGATCGTGTCGTCGCCACCTCCGCCGAGGAGGAAGGGCGCCGATCCGAGAGCGGCGACGGCGAGGACCATCGGCACGCCGATCTTGAGCATCCGGCGATCGGGCGCGGAGGCGTCGTCGGGCATCAGGTCGTCCACGTCACTCATGATGCCAGATCCGCGAGTGTTTCGACCGCGCGTTCCGCAATCGTTTTCCCACTCCGGACGCATGCCGGGACGCCGATCCCGTCGTAACTCGACCCGGCGAGGTGGATTCCAGCAGGCAGCTGCGAGCGCATGTCGTCGACCCATCGCCGATGATGAGGCCGATACTGGGCAAAAGCCCCCTCCCACCGGGTGATCCGGGTGTCGATCGGGGTCCAGGCGACGTCGAGGTGGCGGGTGAGGTCGGCCATGACCCGTTCGATGATCTCGTCGTCGCTCAGGTGCATCACCGGCGCACCATCCCGACCGAGCGAGACCCGCACGATCTCACCGCCATCGGGTGGGGCCCAATGTGCCCACTTCTGCGAGCCGAACGACACAGCGGTCACGTCGCGCTGGACCGGCTTGGGCACCAGGTATCCGCTTCGACCGCGCAGCCGGTCAGGAAATTCATCGGAACCGATGTGCAGCGTGACCATGACCACGTCGGCGGTTTCGGCGGACGCCAGTCGGCGCGCCAGATCGCTGTCGGTCGGTTCGATGATCGGCGTGGCGGCTGCGGCGGGAACCGCCAGGACGATGGCATCGAACAACTCGTCGTCGACCCGCCACCGGCCCGACGCTCCGGCGGCGCCGCGCCCGGGGTCGCGGCGCACCATGGGGGTGGCGCCGGTGCGCACCGTGCCACCGAGGCGTGCGAACGCGTCGGCGGTCGCAGCGGCCAACTGTGCCATCCCGCGTCGCGGAGTGGCGAAGATCGGAGCGGCTGCCGCGCTCGCCGTCCCGGCGTTCTTACGGGCGATCCTGCGGGCGGCCACGAGCAGGCTCCGGTCACCCGTGAGCGCGGCCAACTGCGGAATCTCGGCGAGGCTGAAGCGGTCGGTGTCGGTCGCATAGATACTTCCGACGAGCGCGTCGACCAGGCGCTCGTGGACCTCGTCGCCGAAGCGAGCCCGAACGTAGTCGCCGATGCTGTCGGCGTCGAGCGAAGTGCGGGGGAGGAGAGGTTCGATCGCAGCGCGAGCCATGCCGCGCGGCGACAAGAGGCCGCTGCGAGCCAGAGCGAGAGGATTGCTCGGCACACCGAGCACGAGGCCGGCCGGGATGTCGTGCAGCGTGTCGTGCCAGATGGCGGCGCCGACCGGTTCGGGGTGCACGAGGCTGTCGCCGAGCCCGACGACGACGGCGAGATCTCGCGCGTCGGGTACCCGCGCGAGAAAGGCATCGGCGCCACTGTCGACGTGGTCGAGCCCTGCGAAGGGCGTTCCGGCGAGGCGGCCACCCAGCCGGTGAGAGCGTTCGAACAGTACGACCTCGTCGACCACCGAGCCGTGATCGGGCGCCCCGGCGACGGCCGCCACGTCGTCGGAGAGTTGTACCAGCCGGTGTGCCGCTACGACTCCGGTGATCCCCCCGCCGATCACGGCGACGCGCCGGGTCGAGGTCATCAGTCGGGCCGACGCGTGGCGTCGTGGACCGTGTCGACCACGGCCTGCAGCACACCGGGGTCGGTGTCGGGGTTGACGCCGTGGCCGAGGTTGAAGATGTGGGCCGGATGGCGAGTGCCGTCGTCACGTAGATTCGACCGCAGTACCTCGGCGGTCCCGGCGAGCGCGGCGGCTTCTCCCGCCAACACGAGCGCAGGGTCGAGGTTGCCCTGCACGACCAGATCGTCGCCGAAGCGGGCGCGGGCGTCGGCGATGGGAGTGCGCCAGTCCAGGCCGAGGATGCGCGGCCCGTCGGTGGGCATCGCTTCGTACATCGAGCCGAGGAGGTGATCGCAGCCGATGCCGAAATGCACGCACGGGGCGGTCGGATGCTTCGCTCGCAGTTCGGCGAATACGCGTCGCGAGTGCGGGAGGACGTGCTGGCGGTAGTCGGCGAGGGTGAGCGAGCCAGCCCACGAATCGAAGAGTTGGAACGCTCCTGCGCCCGCAGTCAACTGGGCGTCGATGAAGGTGATCGCCGAGGTGGCGAGTCGGTCCATCACGTCGTGGAACAGCGTCGCGTCGTTGTGGAGCATCGCCTTCGTGTGGCGGTAGTCCTTGCTCGGGCGGCCCTCGATCAGGTAGCTGCCCACCGTGAACGGAGCTCCGGCAAAAGCGAGCAGCGGCACGTTCGACGGGAGTTCGTCGACGAGGAGCTTCACGGTGTCGACGACGTAGGCCACGTCGTCGACCTCCAACGGTCGGAGTCGATCCAGGTCGCTCCGTTGCCGGAACGGCACCTCGGCAACGGGTCCGGTGCCGGGTGCGACGTCGATGCCGAATCCGACGGCGTGCGGGGGCACCACGATGTCGCTGTAGAGAACGGCGGCGTCGACTCCGTAGCGGCGAATCGGTTGCAGGGTGATCTCGGTGGCGACGTCGGGCCTCTTGATCGCGTGGAGGATCGACCCCTCGCCGCGCACGCCCTTGTACTCGGGCAGCGATCGGCCCGCCTGGCGCATGAACCAGACCGGGGTGTGCGTCGACACCTGTCCGTTCGCCGCGTCGAGGAACGGGTTCGTGCCAGCGTCACTCATCGCCACCGACGCTACCGGCGGGGCCGCGAGCGCGATCTCCTCGGGTTGGCACCCGGGTGCCGATATCATCTTCTGCCGCCGATATGACCCAGCAACATCCCGACCTCGAGGCCGAGCAGGCGTACATCGATCATGCGTACGAATGTCTCGCCGCCAGTCGCGCCGCCGCGCTGCGCATCCGGAGCATGAACGAGGCCGACCTCGGTGGCACGTTCCAGGCGCGCTACGAGCGCAACACGTTCGACGCCGCCGTGGTCAAGCGGCTCGAGGAACTGGAGCTGGGCGACGCGGCGTTGGTGTTCGGGCGCATCGACCGACCCGCCGAGTCCCCCGATGTCACCGAGGCGTTCCACATCGGTCGGTTGGCGATCGCCGACGAGGATCGCGAGCCCGTGGTGATCGATTGGAGGGCACCGGTCGCCGAGCCGTTCTACCGAGCGACCGGGCGCGATCCGATGGGGATCGGCCGACGTCGACACTTCGTCATCGAGGGGCGGAGTCTGCTCGGGATCGAAGACGAACTCTTCGGAGAAGGTCACCTCGGGCTGGGCCACGACGAGGGTCTGGGCGGAGCGGTCGTCGCGAACGAGACCGGTTTGCGCGGGTACTCCACGCTGCTCGCCTCGCTCGAACGTGGTCGCACCGGAACGCTGGGCGACATCGTCGCCACGATCCAGGGCGAGCAGGACGAGATCATCCGCTCGCCTCAGAGTGGCGTGCTCGTCGTCCAGGGCGGCCCGGGTACCGGCAAGACCGTGGTCGCACTGCACCGCGCGGCCTACCTTCTGTACACGCACCGGTTCCCGCTCGAAGACCAGGGCGTCCTCGTCATCGGCCCCAACCGCGTCTTCCTGCGCTACATCGAACGTGTCCTCCCGTCGCTCGGCGAGGCCGGAGTCGACCAGGTGGTGCTCGCCGACCTCGTGCGCGGCGTGAGCTTCCTGCGTGCCGGCGACCCGGGCGACGACTCGTCGTCGGTCGCTCGGATCAAAGGCGAAGACCGCATGTCCGACCTGATCGACAACGCCGTCACAGATCGAGAACGGCCACTGAGCGACGACGTCGTGCTGCCCTTCGGTGCCGGGTACGTCCGGCTTCGCGCCGAGGAGTCGAAGCGCATCGTCAAAGCGGCCAAGCGTCGCTTCAAACGGCACAACGCCGGTCGCCGGTTCGTCGAGAACGAGGTCTGGGCGGCGATGGCCGCGACCGTGCGAGACGAGGAAATCGGCCCGCGTCAGGTCAAGGACGCCCTACGCAACACCGACGACGGGCACCGCATCCTCGACGGCATGTGGCCGGTGCTCACGCCGGCCGAACTGCTGCACGACCTGTTCGGGTCGAAGGCGCTGTTGCGCATGGCCGCTCGCGACGTGATGTCCGAGTCCGACGCGCTCGAACTGTTCCGGCCCCGTTCCGAAGCGGTCGGTGATGTCCGCTGGACGCCCGCTGACGTGGCGCTGCTCGACGACGCGCTCGACGTGCTCGGCCCGAAGCCGGGCAAGGGTGGCAAGATCGACGACGCCGACGAGACCCGCACCTTCGGCCACATCGTCATCGACGAAGTCCAGGACCTCACGCCGATGCAGCTGAAGATGGCGTACCGGCGCTCGCTGAACGGGTCGATGACGATCGTCGGCGACATCGCCCAGGCCACCGGTCCGCTCGCTCCCGATCGGTGGGAAGACGTTCTGCAGTATCTGCCGGATCGCAAGCCGCCGCGCGTGATCGGGCTGTCGGTCGGCTACCGCATTCCCGGCCAGATCATGGAACTGGCGAACAAGGTGATGGCGGCCGGTACCCCAGGTCTGCGTGCGCCCGAGTCGGTGCGTGTCGGCGACGTCGGCCCGTCGATCGTCCGCTCCGAGTCGCGTGACGCCCTCGGCTCGACGGTGGCTGCCGAGGTGTCGTCGATGGCGGCGGCCATCCCGGGCGCCTCGCTGGGTGTCATCGCCCCGGACGCGATGCTCGACGAGGTCTCCGACGCGCTGGCCGCGGCGGGGATCGATCACGGCACAGCGACCCGCACCGGC